>Ga0335074_10008834_pt1 | contig 14021 bp, 13 predicted proteins | sample Lox_Sample_23_FD_206715 | JGI IMG/M metagenome (GOLD analysis project Ga0335074, IMG submission 206715) | Soil microbial communities from Loxahatchee National Wildlife Refuge, Florida, United States - Lox_Sample_2.3 | ecosystem: Environmental > Terrestrial > Soil > Wetlands | place: USA...
AGGAGCCGTAGCCGACCCGGCGCAGGTCCATGCCGGCCACCTTCTCCACGTCGCCGACCTGCTGCGGGGTCAGCGCCCGCCGCCAGCCGCCGGCCCCGATGGCCGTCGAGCCCATGGCCGCGCGGCCTCGGGCCTTGACTCCGATCGCGGGCACGTCGGCCTCGATGAAGCCCGAGATCGCCCGCGCCGCCGCCGCGGGCTGCCGGAGCACCTGCTCGTAGCGCAGCGTGGTCAGCCGCTCGGGCGGCATGCTGGTGCGCAGCCGCGCCATCGCCCGCACCGTGCCGCGCCAGCGCATCGCGCACTTCCCGGCCAGCGACAGCCCCGGCCAGGCGGCCAGGTCGGCCTCGGTCTCGATGCCGAAGAACGGGTTGGGGAACTCGCTGTCCACGTTGGCCACGCCCGGCTTGAACCAGGCCAGCGACTCGGCGTCGGCCAGCATGGCCGCCACCACGTCCCGCCCGTCCCGGATGATCTGCACCAGCCTGGCGTCGGGGAACGCGTCGACCAGGCCCTCGGCGCAGTACATCAGGTCCGGGGTGGCGTCCCCGTACCGGCGGATGTCGCGCTCCTCGACGCAGGTACCGATCCCGTTGACGCCGGCGGCGTCACGGCAGGCCGCCGAGCAGCCCAGGCAGCCGTGCGCGCTGATCTGCCAGGCCTGCGCGAAGGCGTCGCGCAGCACGGTCGCCGCCGCCTCGCCGCGGCCGCGCTGGATCGACGGGCTGCGCGCGAACGCGTAGACCACGCTCATCACGCTGCGCTGGCCGATGGTGATGTGAAAGGCGGGCGAGCTCTTCAGGGCGCGCGCCAGCAGGTCCGCTCCCGAATGCGGGGCGCCGATGATGAAGACCGGCTGGCGGACCTTGCGGCCGTTGACGACCAGGATGTGCGGACGAGGTGCCATGACTAGCCATAAGTGTGGCATTCAGCGGGCCCGTGACGTGCCTCCCGCGCCGCGACGGTTGTGGTGGCGCGCGTGGTCGCTCAGGTTAAGGGCGGACTGGATCAGCGGCATGTGGCTGAAGGCCTGCGGGAAGTTCCCGACCTGCCGCTCGTAGCGAGGGTCGTACTCCTCGGCGAGCAGGCCGACGTCGTTGCGCAGCGCCAGCAGCCGCCCGAACAGCGCCGCCGCGTCGTCGTAGCGGCCGATCAGGTGCAGCGCGTTCACCAGCCAGAAGCTGCAGGCCAGGAACGCGCCCTCGGAGCCGGTCAGCCCGTCGACCTCGGCCTGGCCCCCGGAGGCGGCCGCCGCGGGCTGGGTATACCGCAGCACCAGGCCGTCCTTGGTCAGCTCGCGCTGGATGGTCTCGACCGTGGACACCACCCGCGGGTCGTGCGCGGGCAGGAACCCCACCTCGGGGATCAGCAGCACCGCGGCGTCCAGCTCGCTGCTGCCGTAATACTGGGTGAACGTGCCGCGCTTGGCGTCGTAGCCCTTCTCGCACACCTCGGCGTGGATCTTGTCCCGGACCGAACGCCACCTGGCCTCCGCGCCCGGCCGGCCCAGCTCGGCGACCTTGACCGCCCGGTCGAAGGCGACCCAGGCCATGACCTTGGAGTGGACGAAGTGCCGGCGCGGGCCGCGCACCTCCCAGACGCCCTCGTCGGGCTGATCCCAGTGATCCTCGAGGAACTGCAGCAGCTTGCGGACCAGGCTCCAGGTGTGGCTGTCGAACGGCAGGCCGGCCTGCCCGGCGAGCGTGATCGCGTCGATAACCTCGCCGTACACGTCGAGCTGCAGCTGGGTGACCGCGGCGTTGCCGATCCGCACCGGGGCCGAGTTCTCGTAGCCGGGCAGCCACTCCGCCTGCCACTCCTCGAGCCTGCGCTCGCCCGCCACTCCGTACATGATCTGCACGTCCCGCGGGTCCCCGGCGATCGCCCGGCCCAGCCACTGCCGCCAGGCGTCGGCCTCGCCGGTGTACCCGGTGCGCAGCAGCGCCTCCAGCGTGATCGTGGCGTCGCGCAGCCAGCAGTAGCGGTAGTCCCAGTTCCGCACCCCGCCGATGTCCTCGGGCAGCGAGGTCGTCGCCGCGGCCACGATCCCGCCGGTCGGGGCGTAGGTCAGCGCCTTGAGCGTGATCAGTGACCGGATCACGGTGTCCTGGTACTCGCCCTCGTAGCTGCACTGGGCGACCCAGGCGTCCCAGAACTTCTGGGTCGCGGCCAGCGCCTCGAACGGGTCGACCTCCGGCGGCTCGCCCTTGTGCGAGGGGGTCCAGGAGAACACGAACGGCACCCGCTCCCCGGCCCGGACCGTGAAGCTCGCCTCGTGCGCCATGTTGTGGCCGATCAGCTTGACCGGGGTGCGCAGCCAGACCGAGTCCGGGCCGGCCACCGCGACGACGGCGTGATCGATGCGGCGCACCCAGGGCACGACCTTGCCGTAGTCGAACCGCAGCCGCCACACGCACTCCATCTCGACCGCGCCCTCGACCCCCTCCACGATCCGGACCAGGACCGGGGACTCGTCGCGGCGCGGCGGCATGAAGTCGATCACCCGGACGGTGCCGCCCACGGTCTGCCACTCGGTCTGCAGGATCAGCGTGTTGCCCTGATAACTGCGGGTGAGATGGCCGCGCCGGGCCGGGGGGCCCTCGGCCGCGGTCGGGCTGATCCGCCACTGGCCGTTGTGCTCGTCGCCCAAGAGCGCGGCCAGGCAGGCCGCGGAGTCGAAGCGCGGGACGCACAGCCAGTCCACCGAGCCATCCCGGCTGATCAGCGCCGCGGACTGCATATCCCCGACGATCGCGTAGTCCTCGATGAGCGCGGCCACGAGTCCCTCCATGGGGAGCACTAAGCTGACAGGCGTGCCAGAGTCTAGCCGGGCCAAAGCCCGCCTCCGCGGGCCTGCGGCCGTTGCGGCGAGGGCCGCGGCGCTGGCCGTCGGGGTGGCCGTCACGGTGGCCGTGGCCGGGTGCGCGAAGTTCGACTCCGCGCTCGGCCAGCAGTGGGCCACGGTCAGCTTCAAGCCGGACACCACGATCTCGACCATGCTCGAGGTGCGCTCGGACTGTAACCACATTCCCAACGTGCGGGCCGAGAAGCTCCCGAAGCAGCAGAACGAGATCACCATGAACGGCGCCGTCACCTACCGCACCGACAACGCCAGCGACGCCAACCTGGCCCAGCTGCAGCAGTGCCTGCAGCGTTACCCGTCGGTGGCCGGGATCGACTTCGAGGACTCGGGCTCCGAAGGCGGCTGAGCGCCGCCTCAGCGACCTCAGCGTTCACGCCGCCCCCGGCCGCCGGCGCTTGCGGGCACAACTTTTAGACTGATCGGGCTTGCGCCCGTGCGCCCCGGTCAGAGCTGTGGTATAAACGCTTTACCTACAAAGCCTACTATTACGATCGGAAACCACAAGACTATGAACAGCGGGCGGACGATAAGAAGGGCGCTGATCGCCGCGGGGGTGGCCGCAGTGACCGCGCTGGCGGCCGGATGCGGTTCGTCCGGGTCATCGGGCGGCTCCGATACCTCGGCCGACTCGAGCGGCTCCTCGGCGCCGGTCACCCTGCGGCTCGGATTCCTGGAGAACATCACCCATGCCAGCGCGCTGGTCGGGATCAAGGAAGGCTTCTTCACCAAGGACCTCGGCAAGAACGTGACGCTGAAGCTGTATCCGTTCAGCACCGGCACCGAGGAGGCCACCGCGCTGCTGGCCGGGCAGCTGGACGCGGCCTACGTCGGCCCGAACCCGGCCATCAAGGCCTGGCAGACCTCCGACGGCAAGCTGATCAAGGTGATCTCCGGCGCCGCGTCCGGCGGCGCCGAGCTGGTGGTCAAGCAGGGCATCACCTCCGCCGCGCAGCTCAAGGGGCAGAAGCTGGCCACGCCCTCGCTCGGCAACACCCAGGATGTCGCGCTGCGCTACTGGCTGAAGACGCAGGGCCTGTCGAGCACATCGACCGGCGGCGGCGACGTGCCGATCACCCCGATCACCCCGAACTCCGATGCCGTGCTGGCGCTCAAGTCCGGCTCGATCGCGGGCGGCTGGGAGCCGGCGCCCGCCGACGTGCAGATGGTGGCCGACGGCGGCCACGTGCTGGTCGACGAGGCCAGCCTCTGGCCGAACGGGCAGTTCGTCACCACCAACCTGGTCGTCACCCAGTCGTTCCTGGCCGCCCACCCGAGCACGGTCACCGGCCTGCTCAAGGGCCAGATCCAGGCCAACTCGTTCATCGCGAACAACAAGTCGGCCGCGGAGACCGCGGCCAACACCGAGCTGACCGCGGTGAGCGGCAAGGGCCTCACGCCGAGCGTGCTGTCCGGCTCGTTCGCCCAGATCACCTTCACCAACGACCCGATCGCGTCGTCGCTGGTCACCGACGCCCAGCACGCCGTCGACGTCGGGCTGCTCAAGCCGGTATCGGATCTCGGCGCGCTCTACGACCTCGGCCCGCTCAACAAGCTGCTGGCCGCGGACGGACTCCCGCAAGTGAAGTCGTGAGGATGAGGATGGAGCATTAGTGAGCATCGTCAATCGCCAGGGAGCGCCCCCCGGGGCGCCGGCCCTCGTCGGTGACGGCACGGCTCAGCCGGATCGCCAGGTGGCGGTCCGGCTGTCCGGCGTCTCGAAGCGTTACGGATCCGGGCCCCGGTCGGTCCTCGCTCTGGACCAGGTGTCGCTGGAGGTGGCCGTCGGGGAGTTCGTGTGCCTGATCGGCGCCTCCGGCTGCGGCAAGAGCACGCTGCTGTCGCTGGTCGCCGGCCTGGACACGGCCACGGCCGGAGACGTCGCGGTGGGCGGCCGGCGGGTGGCCATGATGTTCCAGGAACCCGGCCTGATGCCGTGGCTCACCGCGGCGAGCAACGTCGAGCTCGCGCTGCGGGCCCGGAAGGTGCCCAAGGCCGAGCGGCGGCAGCGCACCGAGGAACTGCTCCAGATGGTGCGGCTGAACGGGTTCGGCGGGAAGCGCCCGCACGAGCTGTCGGGCGGCATGCGGCAGCGCGTCGCGCTGGCCCGGGCCCTGGCCCAGGACGCCGACGTGCTGCTGATGGACGAGCCGTTCGGCGCGCTCGACGCGATGACCCGCGACCTGCTGCACGACGAGCTGGACCGGATCTGCACCGAGCAGGCGCTCACGGTCCTGTTCGTGACGCACAACGTGCGGGAGGCCGTCCGGCTCGGCGACCGGGTCGTCGTGCTGAGCAGCCGGCCCGGCCGGGTCATCGAGGAGTACCGGGTGCCCGCCAACTGGACGCGGGGGATCAACACGGCCAACACTGCCGGGCTGGCCAGCACGATCACCGACCGGCTGCGGGAGGAGATGGGGCGGCATGGCCATTGATCAGGCGCTGCGCGGACTGGACCAGCTCGAGTTCCAGTCGGCGCCGGCCCGGAGGGACCCCGGCCGGATCGCCCGCAAGGCGTGGTCGGCACTCTGGCCGAAACTGCTCGCGGTGGCACTGGTCCTGGCCATCTGGGAGCTGGTGACCCTCAGCGGCTGGAAGCACTACGTGCTGAAGGGCCCCGCGCCGGTCCTGTCCAGCCTGTGGGACCAGGCCCAGCACGCCCAGCTCTGGGACATCATCGGCTGGACCATGCGCAGCGCGGCGATCGGCTACGTGGCCGCGCTGGTCATCGGCTCGGCCGTCGGCCTGCTGGTGGCCCGGATCCCGCTGCTGCGTGCCGCCGTGGGCTCGATCATCACCGGCCTGCAGATCATGCCGTCGGTCGCCTGGGCCCCGTTCGCGATCATCCTGTTCGGCGAGAACGAGTCGGCCATCCTGTTCGTCGTGATCCTCGGCGCCGCCCCGTCGATCGCCAACGGGCTGATCTCGGGCGTGGACTACACCCCGCCGCTGCTGCTGCGGGCCGGGAAGACCATGGGCCTGCGCGGCGTCGACCGGTACCGGTTCCTGATCCTGCCCGCGTCGCTGCCGGCCTACGTGGCCGGGCTCAAGCAGGGCTGGGCGTTCGCCTGGCGCAGCCTGATGGCGGCCGAGCTGTTCGTGGCGATCATCGGCCAGATCTCGATCGGCCAGCAGCTTTCCGTGGACCAGCAGAACCTCGACTTCGTCGGCGAGAGCACGGTGCTCATCGTGATCCTGGTCATCGGGGTCATCGTGGACACCCTGTTCACCAAGGCCGACCAGTCCATCCGCCGCCGCCGCGGCCTCCTGGACGCGCAGGGCACCGCCTAGTTCCAGAACCAGCAGTCATTACGCCCCGTCTCGTCACCATCCGCCCCCGAACCCGGCCACCTGGCCACGCCACGCCCGCGCGCGCCGCACCTCGCCCGCGATGAAAGTGAATCTGCTGTAGTCAGGTGTGATGCATATTCACTTTCATCACGCGGGTCGCGGTTTGGTAAGCCCCGGTGTCAGCCTTCCGCAACCTCAGAAACACCTGGGGAGGTGAATCCGGTGAGTACCACCGCCCTGCTCCTGCCCGACATCGAGCGTCAACGTCTACGGGCGCTGGCCAACGCGGACACAGTCACGGCCGCCCCGCTGCACGCCGAGGATTACTGGCTTATCACTCCGAACGGCTCGGAGATGACCAAGGACGATTACCTCGGCGCCATCGCGTCCGGACAACTCCGATACCAGGTGTTTGAACCCGTTTCCGAAATGGCAGTGCTAGGCGATGCGGGGACCGTGGTCCTGCGCTACCAGGTTCGTATCAGCTTTGATGACGGGCCGGGCATGACCTGCTGGCACACCGACTGCTACCAGCTTCGAGATGAGACCTGGCAGGTGGTCTGGTCCCAGGCCACGGCCATCTCTCCCGCCAGGTAGCGGCAGGGCGAGGACCGGAGCCCAGCGCTTCTCACCCCTCTTTGACGCCCGGCGCGCCTTCGCCGGGCACGCCGAGATTGCCAGGGAGATGCTAAGACGTGGCCTGGGCTCCCTGCGCTCTGCGTGCCAGCCGACGCCGCTGGCACCACGGTCCCCAGCTGCCCGGGCTGGCGTCCCGGCTGGTAGCCAAGATGCTCCCGGCTGCGTTGTTCAGCGGGCGCAGCCAGCCGCGGCCATCGGCGACGCTGCCTCCCGCACAGGCCAGGACCGGGCCGCCATCCACCAGGGCACCGGGCACCAGGGCGCGGCTCGGCCTGATCCCGTGCCTTCTCCGCCGAACTAGGATCAGACCATGGCGGAGTGTGCCGGGATCGTGCTGGCCGGCGGCCGGTCGTCGCGGATGGGCACGGCGAAGGCGGCCCTGGAGTGGCACGGCTCCACGCTGCTGCGCCGGACGGTCGGCATCCTGGCCCGGGTGACCGGCGGCCCGGTCCTGGTCGTGCGGGCGCCCGGGCAGCCGCTGCCGGAGCTTCCGTCCGAGACCGAGGTGGTCGACGACCCGCAGGAGGGCCTCGGCCCGGTGCAGGGGCTGGCCGCCGGGCTGGCCGCCCTCGCCGGCCGGGCCGAGGTCGCGTTCGTGTGCTCCACCGACCTGCCGTTCCTGCACCCGGCGTTCGTGCGCCGGGTGCTGCGCGCGGCCGAGGAGGGGGCGGACGTGGGGCTGCCGCATGCCCGCGGCTACAAGCAGCCGCTGGCCGCCTCCTACCGCACGTCGCTCGCGGCGGTGGCCGGGCAGCTGGTGCGGGAGCGGCGGCTGCGCCCGGCGTTCCTGTTCGAGCAGTGCGATGTCACCCGGCTCGACGAGGCCGCGCTGCGCGCCGACCCGATTCTGGCCGCGCTGGACCCGCAGCTCGACTCGGTCCTGAACGTCAACGAGCCCGGCGACTACCGGGACGCCCGCGCCCGCGCGGCGCCGGACATCACCGTGCAGCGGTTCGGCTCGCTGGCCGACGGGCACCGGGGCCCGCGCTCGGTGCGCGCGGCCACGGTGGCCGGCGCGGCCGAGGCGGCCGGGCTGGCGCTGGACGGCCACGTGGTGGCGGCGCTGAACGGCGACCAGATCACCCGGGACGGGCAGACGCCGCTGGCCACCGGCGACACCGTGTTCTTCCTGGCCGCCGACGCCGGAGGCTGATGACCGGCATGGTGGCAGGCGGGTATTTCGGCCGGGCGCTCGTCGTCGACGTCGGCGACGCGACGGCTGTGACGCTGCCGCTGAGCGACGAGGTGCTGCGCTCGTACCTGGGCGGCGCCGGGCTGGGCTGCTGGCTGCTGCACCGCCTGGGCCCGCCGGGGGTGCACCCGCTGGCCCCCGAGGCGCCGCTGGCGTTCGTGTTCTCGCCGCTGGTCGGAACCCGCTGACCACCAGCGCCAAGTTCGCCGTGGTGGCCAAGTCGCCGCTGACCGGCATGCTCACCGACGCGCTCTCGTCCAGTCACTTCGCGATCTCGGGCAAGCTGACCGGCCACGACGCGATCGTGGTGCGCGGCGCGTGCCGGACGCCGTCGGCGCTGCTGGTCGACGGCGACGGCGCGCGGCTGGAGGACGCCGCCGACCTGAGCGGGCTGCCCGCCGCCGAGGCCGAGGGCCGACTGCGCGAGCGCCTGGGCCGGGCCTGGCGGATCGCCGCGATCGGCCCGGCCGGGGAGCGCGGCGTGAGCTACGCGACGATCTCGCACGACGGGCGGCACGCCGGCCGCGGCGGCCTCGGCGCGGTGATGGGGGCCAAGCGGCTCAAGGCCGTGGCGGTGAAGGCCGCGGCCAAGGTGGCGCCGGCCGACCCGCAGGCCGTGCTGGCCGCGGCGCGGGACCTGCGGGCCCGCTCGTTCGGCCCGGCGACCGCGAAGTACCGCGAGCTCGGCACGCTGGCCAACCTGCTGGCCTTCAACGCGATCAGCACCCTGCCGACCCGGAACTTCCAGGCCGCGACGTTCGCCGAGGCGCCGCAGCTGGCCGCCGAGGAGCTGGCCGGGATGCGCACCGTCACCCGCAGCAGCTGCGCCTCCTGCACGATCGGCTGCGAGCACATCTACGGATCGAAGGGCGGCAAGCGGGCCCGGGTGGAGTACGAGAACGTGTTCGCGCTCGGCCCGATGTGCGGCGTGTCCGACCCGGACGCGGTGCTGGCCGCGAGCGGCCGGTGCGACGAGCTCGGGCTGGACACGATCTCGGCCGGGGGCACGATCGCCTGGGCCATGGAGTGCGCCGAGCGCGGCCTGATCGACGCGCCCTGGCTGCGGTTCGGCGACGCGGACGCGGTCCTGCGGGCGCTGGACGAGATCGGCGCCCGGGAGGGGCTCGGCGAGCTGCTCGCCGAGGGCACCCGGCGCGCCGCGCAGGCCGTGGGCGGCGGCTCGGACGCGTTCGCGCTGCACGTCAAGGGGCTGGAGCTGCCCGGCTACGAGCCGCGCACGATGCAGGCCATGGCGCTGGGCCTGGCGGTGAACTCGCGGGGGGCCGACCACAACCGGTCCGGAGCCTACGAGGCCGACCTGTCCGGCGCGCACGACCGGCTGGCCGGGGGCCAGGGCCAGGTGGCCGCGGCGGTGGAGACCGAGGACCGGGCCGCGGTCATGGACTCGCTGATCCTGTGCAAGTTCCTGCGCGGCGTGTTCACCGAGCCGTTCGATGAGTGGGCCGCGCTGCTGTCCGCGGTGACCGGCTGGGACGCGACCGGCGCCGAGCTGCGGCGCACCGCGCGCCGGATCATCCTGGCCAAGCGGGTGTACAACCTGCGCGAGGGCTGGCGGCCGGAGGACGACTGGCTGCCGCACCGGCTGCTGTCGGAGCCCCTCGAGGTCGCCTCCGGCCGGGTCGCCGAACTGGTGCCGATGGGCACGACCGCGCGGCAGCTGCTGGAGCTGGCGGGCGGGCTTCCGGCCCGCACGGCGCACCCCGCCCGAGACGGTTCCGCTGGCCGGCGCCCTGGGCCGGGTTCCCGCGGGGCCGGTGGCCGCCCCGGAGGCGCTGCCCGGCTTCGCGCGCTCGACCGTGGACGGGTACGCGGTCCGGGCGGCCGACACCTACGGGGTGTCCGAAGGCCTGCCCGGCTACCTGGACCTGGCGGGCGCGGTCGCGATGGGGGCCGAACCGGATGTCGCGGTCGGGCCGGGCACCGCGGTCAGCATGCCCACCGGCGGCATGCTCCCGCCCGGCGCGGACGCGGTGGTGATGGTCGAGTACACCCAGGAGGCGATGGCGGGCACCATCGAGGTGGTGCGGCCGGTCGCACCGGGCGAGGGCGTGGTCCGGGCCGACGAGGACGCCGCCGCCGGCGCCGACCTGGTGCCCGCCGGGCGCCCGCTGCGCGCCCAGGACCTCGGCATCCTGGCCGCCGCCGGGATCACCGCCGTGGCCGTGCACGCCCGGCCGCGGGTGACGATCCTGTCCACAGGCGACGAGGTGGTGCCGCCGACCGCCGCGGCGCTGCGGCCAGGGCAGGTACGGGACGCGACGTCGGTGGCGCTGGCCGCGCTCGTCGCCGTGCGCCGTCTCGGGCCGCCCGGGATCTGGTGCCACGGCCTCGCGATCCGGCCCGGCAAGCCCACGCTGCTGGCCGAGTGCGGCAGCGGGGACTGCGGGGTGCCGATCATCGGGCTGCCCGGCAACCCGCGGTCGGCGCTGGTGGTCTTCCGGCTGGTCGGGCTGCCGCTGGTGCGCCTGATCGGCGGGTGCACGGCGCCGCCCGCCGAGCCGGTCGTGCGCGCCCGGCTCGCCCGCGACCTGGCCTCGGCCACCGGGCGCCTCGACGTCGTGCAGGTCCGGGTGAGCAGCGGGATCGCGACGCCGGTGTTCGGGGTGTCGGCACTGCTCTCGGTGCTGACCGCGGCCGACGGGTACCTGGTCGTGCCCGAGGAGGCCACCGGGCTGGACGCCGGCGCCGATGTCGACGTCACCCTGTACCGTTGATCGAGGTCATGCCCGACAGCCCGTTCATCCGCGACGTCCCCGCCGCTCGCGCGCTCGAGGCGTGGCGCGAGGCGCGGGCGGCCGCGGGCTGCCCGGCCCGGGTCCGCGCGGTCCGGGTCCGGGTGCAGGACGCCGCCGGGCGGGTCACCGCCGAGCCGGTGTGGGCCACCCGCTCCTCGCCGCCGTTCGACGCGGCGGGCATGGACGGGATCGCGGTCCGCGCCGCGGACACTGTGGGCGCCAGCGAGACCACGCCGGTGTGGCTGGAGCCGGACGCCTACGACGTGGTGGACACCGGCGACCCGATGCCGGACGGACGCGACGCGGTGGTCATGCGCGAGCACGTGCACTACGCGGGCGCGGCCGCCGAGCTGCGCGCGGCGGTCCCGCCGTATCAGCACGTCCGCTCGATCGGCGAGGACGTGAGCAGGGCCGAGCTGCTGCTGCCCGAGGGTCACCGGCTGCGGGCCGTCGACCTGGCCGCGGCCGCGGCGGCCGGGGCAACCCACGTGACGGTCCGGCGCGCCCCGATCGTCACCGTGCTGCCCACCGGGGACGAGGTGCGCCCGATTGGCACGGCGACCGGGCCCGGGGAGATCCTGGACACCAACTCGCTGATGCTGGCCACCCAGGCCCGCGAGGCGGGGTGCATGGCCCGGTGCCTGCCGATCGAGCCCGATGACCCGGCCGGCCTGGCCCGCGCGGTCCGGGCCGCCGTGTCCGACTGCGACCTGCTGATCATCGTGGCGGGTTCCAGCGCGGGCCGCGACGACTACACGGCCCGGATCGTCGCCGAGCTCGGGACGCTGGCCGTGCACGGCGTGGCGGTGCGGCCCGGCCACCCGGTGGTGCTCGGCGCGATCGCCGGCACGCCGGTGCTCGGGGCGCCCGGTTACCCGGTGTCGGCCGCGCTGACTTTCGACATCTTCGCCGCGCCGGTGCTGGCCGAGCTCGAGGGCGCGATGCCGCGGCGCCGCCCGCGGGCCCGGGCCCGGCTGGCCCGCAAGCTCGCCTCTCCGCTCGGCATGGACGACTGGGTGCGGGTGCGCCTGGGCGTGGTGGGCGGCGCGACGGTGGCCACGCCGCTGCCCCGCGGGGCCGGGGTGCTCACCTCGCTGGTCCGGGCGGACGGGCTGCTGGTGGTCCCGGCCGGGCTGGAGGGCCACCACCCGGGCGACGAGGTCGACGTCGAGCTGCTGCGCCGGCCGGACGAGATCGCCGGCACCATCGTCGCGATCGGCTCGCACGACCTGGTCCTGGATCTCGCTGCGTCCGCGCTGCGATCCGAGGATCCTCGGGTCATCCTGGCCTCATCGAACGTTGGCTCGCTCGGGGGGCTGGTGGCGCTGCGCGACGGGTTGTGCCACCTCGCCGGGTCGCACCTGCTGGACCCGGCCAGCGGCGAGTACACCCTGCCGTACGTGGACCGGATCCTGGCCGGCGCGGACGTGTCCGTGATCCGGCTCGCGTACCGCGATCAGGGGCTGATCGTCGCCCCGGGCAACCCGCTCGGCCTGAAGGACATCGAGGACCTGACCCGGGCCGGCGTGCGTTATGTCAACCGCCAGCGCGGGGCCGGCACCCGGGTGCTGCTCGACCACGAGCTGCGGCAGCGGGGGATCGGCCCGGACGCCATCGACGGCTACGCCCGCGAGGAGCCCACCCACCTGGCCGTGGCGGCGGCGGTGGCGGCCGGGCGGGCCGATGCCGGGCTCGGGATCATGGCCGCCGCCAAGGCGTTCGGGCTCGACTTCCTGCCGGTCACGCGGGAGCCGTACGACCTGGTGGTCAGCGCGGGGGAGGCGGGCGGCCCGCGCCTGGCGCCGCTGTGGGAGCTGCTGCGCTCCGAGCGGTTCCGGGCGTCGGTGCGGGATCTCGGCGGCTACGGGACCGAGGAGATGGGCCGCCGGATCCGGTAGCGAGGCCCGGTAACCGTAACGCCGCCAGGCCCTCGCGGCGGTAGACCCGCGCGGAGGCGACCACCAGGCCCGCGAACACCGCCAGGCCGCCGAGGACGAACAGGTTCCAGCCGATCAGCTGCATGCCGCTCAGGTGGAAGATCTCGGTCATGGGATGCCTGCGGACGTCGAACCCGACCAGGCCGTGCGGGACGAAGGCCAGCCGGCCGGTCCAGTGGGTCGGCCAGTCGAGGAACAGGCCCGCCAGCGCCGCGATCAGCGCGATGTACCCGGCCCGCGCGGCCGCCCGCGCCGGGCCGCGGGCCCGCGCCGTCGCGTCCACCAGCAGCACCCCGACCGGAACGATCCACACCCAGTGGTTGTCCCAGCTGATCGGGGAGATCAGCACCCCGGTCACCGCGCAGGTCACCCAGCCCGCCGTGGGGCGTCCGGTCCGCGCGAGCACGGCGGCCGCGCCCAGCCCCAGGCACCCGAACAGCGCGGCGAGCAGCAGCCAGAGCGCGGTCACCGACCCGGTGCCCGCCGGCGTGCGGGTGAGCATCGCCAGCAGCGACTGGTTCAGCAACGAGCCGAGGCTGATGTTCAGGAAGTCGCCTGCGTGCAGGAAGTAGCCGGTCAGCCACCACTTCACCGAGTCGTAGGGGAGCGCGACGAACCCGATCACCGCGGTGACCGCGAACGCGGCCAGGGCCACCATGGCCTGCCGCGCCTTCCCGGCCAGGATCAGGTAGGGGATGAAGATCAGCGGCACCAGCTTGATCCCGGCCGCCACGCCCACGCCGATGCCCTTCCGCCGGCGGTCCTCCGGCTGGCACAGGTCCCAGACGAGGAGCGCCATCAGCAGCAGCTCGATCTGGCCCACCTGCAGCGACCGCAGCACCGGCTCGGTCCACAGCGCGACAGCGCCCACGCCGAGCACCGCCGCGGCCCGGCCGCGCCCGGCCCAGCCGAGCTGCCCGAACGTCGCCCAGACGGTGACCATCATGGCGGCCAGGCTGGCCACGGTCATCAGCCACTTCAGCAGAGCCCAGGGCAGCAGCGAGCCCGCCGCGAACGCCAGCGCCGCGAACGGCGTGTAGAGGTACTGCACCCCCGGCCGGAACTGCCAGGTGTACAGCGTGTCCGGGGCGTGCCGGATGATCAGGCCGGCGTGGCGGTAGATGTTGAGGTCAAACCAGCCCAGCGTGAGGTCGATCGGATGGGTCGCCACGTCCGTCAGGTACGCCGCGAGCGCCAGCCCGAACCCGGCGGCGGCCCAGATCAGCGCCCGCCGGCGGGGCCGGGTGCGCGCGGGCCGCACCGCGGCGGTGGTGGCCACATCCGACGGTGCCCATGCCATGAGACGGCATTCCCTTCCCGGGGCGGGGATCATTTTTAACCCGTGC
>Ga0335074_10008835_pt1 | contig 14021 bp, 9 predicted proteins | sample Lox_Sample_23_FD_206715 | JGI IMG/M metagenome (GOLD analysis project Ga0335074, IMG submission 206715) | Soil microbial communities from Loxahatchee National Wildlife Refuge, Florida, United States - Lox_Sample_2.3 | ecosystem: Environmental > Terrestrial > Soil > Wetlands | place: USA: Florida...
AGATCCTGCAGCTGAAAGACACCATCAACACGATGGTCGACCAGCTCAACGCGTTCGCCGGCGAGGTGACGCGTGTCGCGCGCGAGGTCGGCACCGAAGGCAAACTGGGTGGTCAGGCCGAGGTGAAAGGCGTTGCCGGAACGTGGAAGGATTTGACCGACAGCGTCAACTACATGGCCGGCAACCTGACGGGTCAGGTGCGCAACATCGCCGAAGTCGCCACCGCGGTGGCGCGCGGTGATCTGTCGAAGAAGATTACGGTCAACGTCTCGGGCGAAATCCTGCAGCTGAAAGAGACCATCAACACGATGGTCGACCAGCTCAACTCCTTCGCCTCGGAAGTGACCCGCGTCGCGCGCGAGGTCGGCACCGAAGGGCGGCTCGGCGGCCAGGCGCAAGTACCGGGTGTCGCCGGGACCTGGAAGGACTTGACCGACAGCGTCAACTCGATGGCCGGCAACCTGACCGGCCAGGTGCGCAACATCGCCGAGGTGGCGACCGCGATCGCCGGCGGCGACCTGTCGCGCAAGATCACCGTCGACGTGCGCGGCGAAATCCTCGAGCTGAAAGAGACCCTCAACACGATGGTCGACCAGCTCAACCGTTTCGCCGGCGAGGTGACGCGCGTGGCGCGCGAGGTCGGCACCGAAGGACGCCTCGGCGGCCAGGCGCAAGTGCCGGGTGTCGCCGGCACCTGGAAGGACCTCACCGACTCGGTCAACTCGATGGCCGGCAACCTGACCGGCCAGGTGCGCAACATCGCCGAGGTGACCACCGCGGTGGCGCGCGGCGACCTGTCGCGCAAGATCACCGTCGACGTGAAGGGCGAAATCCTCGAGCTGAAGAACACGATCAACACGATGGTCGATCAGCTCAACGGCTTTGCCTCGGAAGTGACGCGCGTCGCGCGCGAGGTCGGCACCGAAGGCAAGCTCGGCGGGCAAGCGGTGGTGACGGGCATTGCCGGGACGTGGAAGGACCTCACCGACAACGTCAATTTCATGGCGTCGAACCTGACCGGCCAGGTGCGCAACATCGCCGAAGTGGCGACCGCGATCGCCAACGGCGACTTGTCGAAGAAAATCACCGTCGACGTGCGCGGCGAAATCCTTCAGCTCAAGGAAACGCTGAACACGATGGTCGACCAGCTCAACGCGTTCGCCGGCGAGGTGACGCGCGTGGCGCGCGAGGTCGGCACCGAAGGGCGGCTGGGCGGCCAGGCGGTCGTTCCCGGCGTCGCCGGCACCTGGAAGGACTTGACCGACAACGTCAACCTGCTCGCCGCCAACCTGACGACGCAGGTGCGCAACATCGCCGAGGTGACGACAGCCGTGGCGCGCGGCGACCTGTCGCGCAAGATCACGGTCGATGTGTCGGGCGAAATCCTCCAGCTGAAGAACACGATCAACACGATGGTGGACCAACTCAACGGCTTTGCGTCCGAGGTGACGCGCGTCGCCCGCGAAGTCGGCACCGAAGGCAAGCTCGGCGGTCAGGCGCAGGTGCCCGGCGTCGCGGGCACCTGGAAGGACTTGACCGACACGGTCAACGTCATGGCGGCCAACCTCACCGAGCAGGTGCGCGGCATCGTCAAGGTGGTGACCGCGGTCGCCAACGGCGACCTGAAGCAGAACCTCACCGTCAAATCGATGGGCGAGGTCGCGGCGCTCGCCGAAACGATCAACAACATGACCGATACGCTCGCGACCTTCGCCGATCAGGTGACGACAGTGGCGCGCGAGGTCGGCGTCGAAGGGCGCCTCGGCGGCCAGGCGAACGTGCCGGGCGCGGCCGGCACCTGGAAGGATTTGACCGGCAACGTCAACCTTCTGGCCGCGAACCTGACGACCCAGGTGCGCGCGATCGCCGAGGTGGCGACGGCGGTGACGCGCGGTGACCTGACCCGGTCGATCCAGGTCGAGGCGCGCGGCGAGGTCGCCGAGCTCAAAGACAACCTCAACACGATGATCGATAATCTGCGGCTGACCACCGACACCAACACCGAGCAGGATTGGCTCAAGACCAACCTCGCCCGGTTCACCAACATGCTGCAGGGCCAGCGCGACCTCGCGGCGGTCGGTCACAGGCTGCTGTCCGAGCTGTCGCCGGTGGTCGGCGCGCAGAACGGCGTCATCTATCTGGTCGAGCCGGAAGCCGGGCTGAAACTGCTCTCGGCGTATGCCGACGGCGGGGAGCTGTCGCACCCGGAGCGGCTGCAAAGGGGAACCGGGCTTGTCGGGCAATGCGCGGCCGATGCGCGGCGCATGCTGATCAGCGACATGCCGGGCAATGTCGTGCCGATCACCTCCGGCCTGTTCAAGTCGCCGCCGCGCAACGTCATCGTGCTGCCGGTGCTGTTCGAGGGCCAGGTAAAGGCGGTCATCGAGCTGGCCTCGCTCGGTAGCTTCACCGAGCTCCAGGTCTCGTTCCTCGAACAGCTGATGGCGAGCATCGGCATCGTCTTGAACTCGATCGAGGCGACGATGCAAACCGAGGCGCTGCTGACCCAATCGCAACAGCTCGCGACCGAGCTGCAATCGCAGCAGCGCGAGCTGCAGCAGACCAACGAGCAGCTCGAACAAAAGGCGCAACAGCTCGCCGAGCAAAATGTCGAGGTGGAGCGCAAGAACCGCGAGATTGAGCAGGCGCGCGGCGCGCTCGAAGAGAAGGCCACCGAGCTGGCGCTGACCTCGAAATACAAGTCGGAATTCCTCGCCAACATGTCGCACGAGCTGCGCACGCCGCTCAACAGCATCCTCATTCTCGGCCAGCAGCTGGCGGAGAACCCGGACGGCAACCTGGTGCCAAAGCAGGTCGAGTTCGCGCGCACGATCCACAGCGCCGGCACCGACCTCTTGAACCTGATCAGCGACATTCTCGACCTCTCGAAGATCGAGTCGGGCACGGTGTCGGTCGAGGCCGAGGAAATCTTCTTCACCAACCTGCAGGACATGGTGGTACGGCCGTTCCGCCACGAAGCGGAGAACCGCAAGCTGTCGTTCGAGGTGCAGATCGATCCGAAGCTCGAACGCAGCATCACCACCGATTCGAAGCGCCTGCAGCAGGTGTTGAAGAACCTGTTGTCGAACGCCTTCAAGTTCACCGAACAGGGCGGGGTCAAGCTGAGCATCTACGCGCCCGCGAGCGGCTGGAGCCCGGACCATCCGATGTTGAACAGCGCACCGTCAGTGGTGGCCTTCGAGGTCTCCGATACCGGTATCGGCATCGTGCCCGAAAAGCAGCGCATCATCTTCGAGGCGTTCCAGCAGGCTGATGCCAGCACCAATCGCAAATACGGCGGCACCGGCTTGGGGCTGGCGATCAGCCGCGAGCTGTCGAACCTCCTGGGCGGCGAGATCCAGCTGCGCAGCACGCCGGGTGTCGGCAGCACGTTCACGCTGTATCTGCCGCTGCGCTATGTCGGCGTGCCGAGCGCGTTGCGGCCCGAGACGGGCGCGCCTGCGTTCAACGGCCAAACCGCCCCGGCGCTCGTCTCCGCAAAACAGCCCGAGCTGGCGATCGATCAGGTCCCCGACGACCGCAAGTCGCTGCAGCCCGGCGACGCGACCTTGCTGATCGTCGAGGACGACCCGCATTACGCCCGCATCCTCGCCGATTTGGCGCATGACGCGGGGCTCAAGGTGCTGATCGCGATGCGCGGCGCCGACGCGCTGGTGCTGGCCCGCGAATACCAGCCGACCGCGGTGTCGCTCGACGTGTTCCTGCCCGACATGCTCGGCTGGACGGTGCTGAGCCAATTGAAGCAGAACCCGGCGACGCGCCATATTCCGGTGCAGGTGCTGACCTTGGATGAAGACCGTCAGCACGGGTTGGCGCGCGGCGCCTTCTCGTTCGTCGTCAAGCCGAGCAATGCCGGAGACCTGCAAGTGGCGCTGGAGCGGATCAAGGATTACGTGCAGCCGCGCCGCAAGAAGCTCCTCGTGGTCGAGGACAACCCGGCCGAGCAGCTGAGCATCAAGGAGCTCCTCGGCTACGACGACATTCATGTCGAGGCGGTCGGCACCGGCAACGAGGCGCTTGGCATCATGCACGAGGATGCGCCCGACTGCGTCGTGCTCGACCTGCGGCTGCCCGACATGTCTGGGTTCGACCTGTTGGAGAAGATCCGCGACGATGCGAGCCTCGCCGATCTGCCGGTCGTGGTGTTTACCGGCCGCGAGCTGTCGCCCGACGAGGACGCACAGCTCCACACGATGGCGCGCAGCGTCGTCGTCAAAGGCGTCGAATCGCCCGAGCGGTTGTTGGATGAGACGGCGCTTTTCCTGCACCGCGTGGTTTCCGACCTGCCCGCCGACAAGCAGCAGATGATCGAACGTCTGCACAGCTCCGACGAAGACCTGGTCGGCAAGACCGTGCTGTTGGTTGACGACGACGCGCGAAATATCTTCGCGCTGTCGAGCGTTCTCGAACGGCGTGGGATGCAGGTGCTCTCGGCGACCACGGGCAACGAGGCGATCGAGCTGCTCAATGGCACCGAAGGCGTCGCGATCGTGCTGATGGACATCATGATGCCGGAGATGGACGGCTATCAGACGATGCAGGTGATCCGCGAGAAGCCGGATTTCCGCCGCTTGCCGATCATCGCGCTGACCGCGAAGGCGATGAAGGGCGACCGCGAGAAGTGCCTCGAAGCGGGTGCGTCGGACTATCTGGCAAAACCGGTCAATACCGAGCAGTTGCTCTCGGCGTTGCGGATGTGGCTGCATCGCTAAAAGCCTGGGTCAGGAGAACCCCCCATGGGCGCCGAGGACAAGGTCAACATCCTGCTGGTCGACGACCAGCCCGCCAAACTGCTGAGCTACGAAGCAATCTTGAGCGAGCTGGGCGAGAATTTGCTGATGGCCAGCTCGGCGCGCGAGGCGTTGGAATTTCTGCTCAAGGCCGATGTTGCGGTCGTGCTGATCGATGTCTGCATGCCGGAGCTCGACGGGTTCGAATTGGCGGCGATGATCCGCGAGCACCCGCGGTTTCAGACCCTCTCGATCATCTTCGTCTCCGCGGTGCAGGTAAACGAGCTCGACCTGTTGCGCGGCTATGAATACGGGGCGGTCGATTACGTGCCGGTACCGGTCGCACCCGAATTGCTGCGCTCGAAGGTGCGGGTCTTCGCCGAGCTCTACCGCAAGACGCGGCAGCTCGAAACACTCAACGCCGAGCTCGAACGGCGCGTCGCGGAACGCACCGCCGAGCTGGCGGAGGCCAATGCCGATCTCGAACGGCGCGTCGAGGAACGCACCCGCGAACGCGAGGCGGCACTGGCGCAGGTCCACGAGATGCAGAAAGTCGAGAGCCTCGGCCAGCTCACCGGCGGCGTCGCTCACGACTTCAACAATCTACTGATGGCGATCCTCGGCAATCTCGGGCTTGCCGGCAAATACACCGCTGACAATCCCAAGGTCACGCGGATGATCGATGCCGCGATCAAGGCGGCCGAGCGCGGCGCAAGTCTGACCAAGCGCATGCTGGCCTTTGCGCGGCGCCAGGAGCTGAAGCCGGAGGTCATCGACGTGCCGACGCTTATCGGTGGGACGGTCGACATGCTGCAGCATTCGCTCGGGCCGCAAATCCAGATCGTGACCGAATTTGACGCCGCGCCGCTGACGACGCGGGCGGACCCGAACCAGCTCGAACTCGCGCTGCTCAACCTCGCGCTCAATGCACGCGATGCGATGCCCGACGGCGGCAAGCTGGTCATCGCCGCGCGGCGGGAGACGATCGGGGCTGGCGACGTGCCCGGCTTGGCGGCGGGCGACTACATCTGCATCAGCGAGCACGACAACGGCACCGGCATGGACGAGGCGACGATGGCGCGCGCGGCCGAGCCGTTCTTCACCACCAAGGATGCCGGCGCCGGCACCGGGCTTGGCCTGTCGATGGTCGACGGGCTGGTGGCGCAATCGGGCGGCACGATGCGGATCAAGAGCGGCTTGGGTGCCGGCACGACGATCGAGCTGTGGTTGCCGGCATGGCAGGGTCTGGACGATGCGAACGGCAAGGAACCGCTGCGGCGATCGGGGACCTGCCGCGGTGCCTACCAGGTGCTGCTGGTGGAAGACGACGAGATGGTCGCCGCCGGAACCTTGGCGATGATCGAGGATCTCGGCCATGACGTCATCGAAGCCAACTCCGCGGCCAGCGCGCTCAAGATCCTCGAAGGCAACAGCCGCGAGATCGACATCGTCGTCACCGACCACGCGATGCCCGGCATGAGCGGCACCGAGCTGGCGCGCCACATCCGTCAATCCTGGCCGGGGCTGCCGGTCGTGCTGGTCACCGGCTACGCCGATCTGCCGAACGGCCCCGACCCGTCGCTGCCCCGACTCAACAAGCCCTACCACCAGCAGGAGCTGGGCGATCTGATCGCCGCCCTGGCGGCTGACCGCCGGCAAAAGGTCGCCAGCCGACCGCGCCAGCGCGCCGCCGGCTGACCCCTCCTTTCCAAACTGGCGTCGCGCCCGATGAAATCGGCGCGGCTGGCCCCATCTTTGCCCTGCAAGGAACCGCGAACGGGCGGCGAGGAGAGAGGTATGCGCAAAGGCGCGGATTTGCTGGTCGCGGCGCTGGAGAGCGAAGGCGTCGAGCGCATCTTCGGCATTCCCGGCGAGGAAAATCTCGCGGTCGTCGAGGCGCTGCGCGGCTCGAAGATCGAGCTCGTCCTGACCCGCCACGAGCAGGCGGCCGCGTTCATGGCAGCGACTTATGGCCGGCTCACCGGCAAACCGGGCGTGTGCCTGTCGACGCTCGGCCCCGGCGCGCTCAATTTGTGCACCGGCGCAGCCTATGGGCTGCTGGGCGCGATGCCGATGGTGCTCATCACCGGGCAGAAAGGCATCCTGCACAGCAAGCAGGGGCATTTCCAGCTCGTCGACATCGTCGCGACGATGCGGCCGCTGACCAAGATGGCGCAGCAGATCGTCAGCCCGGCGACCATCCCCACCATCGTGCGCGAAGCCTTTCGCGTCGCCCAGCAGGAACGGCCGGGTCCGGTACATCTCGAGCTGCCGGAAGATATCGCCGGCGAAGCCGCGCCCGATCTCGCACCGATCCCGCCGCACCCGATCGAGCGGCCGGTCGCACCGGCGGCCGCGCTCGACCGCGCCGCGGAGATGATCCTCGCGGCGAAACGGCCGCTCATCATGTTTGGCGCCGCGGCGAGCCGGCCACGTCTCTCGGCGCCACTGTCGGAATTCGTCCGCCGCGTGCGCATCCCGTTCTTCAATACGCAGATGGGCAAGGGGGCGGTCGACGGTGGCTCGCATCTTTACATGGGCACCTGCGCGCTGTCGGAGCGCGACTATGTCCACCAGGCGATCGACCGGGCCGACCTGATCCTGACGATCGGCCATGACACGGTCGAGAAGCCGCCCTTCCTCATGGGGCCGAGAGGACCCAAGGTGATCCATGTCGGCGCGATGCCGGCGACAGTCGAGGAAGTCTACTTCCCGCATGCCGAGGTCATCGGCGATGTCGGGCCGAGCCTCGCGCTGCTCGCCGACCGGCTCGAAGGAAAGCTTGAAAACGCTGGTGCCCTGCTGGCGCTGCGCGACGGCATACTCGCGCATGTGACCGAGCGCTGTAGCGAGAGCCGGTTTCCGCTGACGCCGCAGCGGATCGTCCACGACGTACGCCAGGCGGTGCCCGATGACGGGATCGTCTGCCTCGACAACGGCATGTTCAAAATCTGGTTCGCCCGCAACTACCGTACCCACGTCGCCAATACTTTGCTGCTCGACAACGCCCTGGCGACGATGGGCGCGGGGCTGCCGGCGGCGATCAGCGCCGCCCTGGTCCATCCCGAGCGGCGCGTGCTCGCGGTGTGCGGCGACGGCGGGTTCATGATGAACTCGCAGGAGATGGAGACCGCGGTTCGCCTCAACCTGAACCTGGTCGTGCTGATCCTCCAGGACAATGCCTATGGCATGATCCGCTGGAAGCAGCAGGCCGATCATTACGCCGATTGGGGGCTCAGCTTTGGCAACCCCGATTTTATCGCCTACGCGAGCTCCTACGGCGCCGGCGGCTCCCTGGTGACCGATGCCGACGGCCTGGCCGCCACGCTGGAAGCGGCGTTCCAAGCCGGCGGCGTGCAGCTCGTCGTAGTGCCGGTCGACTATTCGGAGAACATCCGGGTCCTAAACGAGGAGCTCGGGCGCCTGGCAACGGCGAAAGGCTGAGGACATAAGGCAGGGTCATCCCGAGGCATCGGCGCCCTATATCCGCCGATCCTCGGACGGACGTCGAGTACAGCGAGCAGGTGCTGCGGCGCTTCGCGACGAAGCCGGACGTTGTCGTCCGCAAAGGGGTGGTGCCCGACTCCTTGGTCGATGCTCCAAAGATCATCGCGTATCTTCATCTCGACATGAATTCGCCGGGGCCGGAACGGGCTGCCCTGGAACTCCTTTACGAGCGAATATCCCCCGGCGGGGTCATCGTTTTCGACGATTACGGTTGGGTACCGTTCAAAAAACAGAAAGAGGCGGCGGACGAATTCATCAACGCCCGCGGTCACGCGATCGTCGAATTACCGACCGGCCAAGGGCTCGCGGTAAAGCCGCCCGGCCAAGTAGGCGAATGGCTTGCGCGCTCGCTCATGTAGCGAACGTCGCTAGAATCTCCTGCCGCTGCGCCCCGACATCATTGATCTGATCCTGGATGTCATGCACCCGGTCCAGATCACCTTCCGCCAAGGCCGCATCGCGTTCCTCGTAGAGGCTGATCAGCCTGTCCGCCATTTGCAGCGCCAGCGCGCGTTCTTCTGGCGAAAGCATGTTTTGCCTCCCTCAGAGTGCGGCGTATCTTCACTAACCTCCTGCAATAAATAGAAGTTCCGAGATTGTTTTTGCAATCGTGAATTGGTGAAGATTTAGGCAGAAACTTTAAAGCAATATGGTGTAGGGCCGTCGATCCCGGCGTGAGACTGCGCGCTTTTAAGCACGATGCGATCGGGCGTCTGGCACCTGTCGCCGGGTGCGAAACGCGCTGGTCTCCACGCTTCTGCCCTTGGTATCGGCCTCGCTCGCAAATATCCCTCGCCGAACACACCGGGCAGGTTCTCCCGTCGTCGCCGCGACCGGCGGTGTGGCAAGCCTCGTAGCCAACCGACCCGCGCGGTGACTCCGCTCGCCGTTTTCGATGATTTGGCAATGCCTGAAGCAAACCTTATGACCGATAATTATCATTTTGTGAGGAATTGTAATGGCAGCCACAACTCCGGCCAATTATATTAGAAAAAACAATAAGATAGGCGCCGGCGATACTGCTTTTCCGGCGTGAAACCCTTCGCCAGGAGTGACCGTTCGTGTAGCAGCATCAATCACCAATAGGTCCTGTCGTGGTTCACTATCTGCTCATGGGCGTACTCGGAATGACATTGTTTCTTGGTGCGCGTTACACGGATCGGATAGTGGCGCGTTCCGAACCGGAGCTGGCCATGGCCGAGCCGGCAATCCCGAAAATCTGTTTTGTGGCAAAATCGGCCGGCATGATGATCTCGGTCGCCGCCCTCAGCGCTGCCGCTTTTGTGGCGTTGTCGTAAGGCAGCTTCCCGAAGACTTGGCTCCGCTTACACCCTGCTGATCGGAGCGAAGACCAGATGATGGGCGCAAGGCGCGACAGGCATCGCCGCCTCGCCCATCTTTTCGAGCGTAAAGCTCCAACCCAGCACGCCTAGCAAGAACGCGGCGGCGAGCGTTGCAGTGGTGCGTTTGCTGAAATTTTCCATCACCGGCCCCCGGATGAGCGCCTCTGACGGGGTTAGAGGTGAGCCCGCGGGCGGCGACCCGACGTGATGGCGCTCACATGGCACAAAATTTTTTTGCGAATGGCGCGTCGCGGCTGGTATCCGGATCAGTGCCGGAAGCTCCGGATCAATGCCACAAGCTGGAGAATGCGAGAAAGAGGCCCAGCACCACGGCGCCGATAAGGCCGGCAATAAAGACAACGCGCTCCCAGCGCACGCGCAGCACGACTTCGCCGCCGCGCGCTTTTTCCGCATCATAGGTCGGTCGTCGCCGCATACCCGGCCAACGTCCCCTCCCAAAGCCGGTTCCGATCCGTGCTTTGTCTCGTTCACCGCTATTTTTTTAAGCGCCCGCGAAACGCTCTCGCCGACGCGCATCGCTGAGAGCGCTGTCAGTTTCGCGCCGTAACACGGTCTCGGCGCAGCGCTTTTATATGAAATTCTTATTTAGCGGTTGCGGTGAGCGGCATCGAAAATATATGCGGCTACGCCGATCTTCCCGGCGACGCGGGGGCTTACGCGCCGCCCGACGGAGATTGTCATGCTCGACGTGATGTATTTGGCGATCGGCTTCGCTTTTCTCGCCGGCACCGTGATTTACGTCGTCGTCTGCGACCGGCTGTAAGGAGCAAGCGATGCTTCTCGATTACATCCTCGGCGGCGCGGTGACGCTCGGCCTTCTCATCTATCTCGTCTACGCGCTGACGCGTCCGGAAAAATTCTAGCGGAGCCCGTTCGATGACTGTCAATGGATGGCTCCAGATCGCGCTCTACTGCGTGATCGTGGTGCTCCTCACCAAGCCGTTCGGCGGCTATATGACAAAGGTTTTTTCGGGCGAGCGCACGTTCCTGTCGCCGGTGCTGCGCCCGGTCGAGCGCGCCATCTATTGGTGCTGCGGTGTCGACGAGGCGCACGAGCAGCATTGGGTGACCTATGCGGTGGCGATGCTGCTCTTCAGCGCCGCCGGCTTTGTGGTGCTCTATGCGCTGATGCGGTTGCAGGCGGTGCTGCCGTTCAACCCGGCCGGCCAGACCGCGGTCGACCCTGCCCTCGCGTTCAACACCTCCGTCAGTTTCATCACCAACACCAACTGGCAGTCCTATGTGCCGGAAACGACGATGAGCTACCTGACCCAGATGGCCGGGCTCACCGTGCACAACTTCATGTCGGCGGCGACCGGTATCGCACTGGCGATCGCGCTGATCCGCGGTTTCGCCCGCCGCTCGGCGCAGACGGTCGGCAATTTCTGGGTCGACCTGACCCGCTGCACGCTCTACATCCTGCTGCCGGTCTCGATCGTCGTGGCCCTGTTCTTTGTCTGGCAGGGCATGCCGCAGAACCTCAACGCCTACACCGAGGCGACGACGCTCGAAGGCGCCAAGCAGGTGATCGCGCAAGGCCCGGTCGCCTCGCAGGAAGTCATCAAGATGTTCGGCACCAATGGTGGCGGCTTCTTCAACACCAACTCGGCGCATCCCTACGAAAACCCGAACGCGCTGACCGATTTCGTCCAGATGGTGCTGATCTTCTCGATCGGCGCCGCGCTCACCAACGTCTTTGGCCGGATGGTCGGCCATCAGCGCCAGGGCTGGGCGATCTTCGCGGTGATGGGCCTCTTGTACCTCGCGGGCGTCGCCGTGGTCTATCCAAACGAGGCCGCCGGCAATCCGCAATTCGCCGCGCTCCATATCGACCAGAGCCCGTCCGACCTGCAGGCGGGCGGCAATATGGAAGGCAAGGAGGTGCGGTTCGGCATGGCGCAATCCTCGCTCTTCACCACAGTGACGACCGACGCGTCCTGCGGCGCGATCAACAACCAGCACGACAGCCTGATGCCGATGGGCGGCCTCGTGCCGATGGTCAACATCATGCTCGGCGAGATCATCTTCGGCGGTGTCGGCTCCGGGCTGTACGGGATGCTGCTCTTCGCCGTCCTGGCGGTGTTCATCGCCGGGCTGATGGTCGGCCGCACGCCCGAATATCTCGGCAAGAAGATCGAGGCAAAGGAAGTGAAGATGGCGATGCTCGCCATCCTCGTCCTGCCGCTGTCGATCCTCGGCTGGTCCGCGCTCGCGACGGTGCTGCCGGCCGGGCTTGCCGGTCCCGAAAATGCCGGGCCGCACGGCTTCAGCGAAATCCTCTACGCGTTCACTTCGGCCACCGGGAACAACGGCAGTGCCTTCGCCGGCATCTCGGCCGATACACCCTTCTACAACACGACCTTGGGCCTGGCGATGTTCATGGGGCGCTTCCTGATGATCGTGCCGATGCTCGCGGTCGCCGGCTCGCTGGCGGCGAAAAAGATCGTGCCGGCCTCGGCGGGCACCTTCCCGACCGATAGCGGCCTCTTTGTCGGCCTGCTGATCGGCGTCATCGGCATCACGGGCGGTCTCATCTACTTCCCGGCTGTATCGCTCGGCCCGGTCGTCGAGCAGCTGGCGATGCACGCCGGCACCCTCTACTGAGCCGCGAAAGGCACATCCCATGTCCGTCATGGAAATCTCGCAGACCCGCAACCGGGCGTCGGCGACGACGCTGACCGACAGAAAGATCGTCATCCCGGCCGTCGGCGAGGCGTTCAAGAAGCTCCACCCGCGGGTGATGATCCGCAATCCCGTCATGTTTGTCGTCGAGGTGGTCGCGACACTGACGACGATCCTCTTCCTGCGCGACCTCGTCACCGGCGCCGGCGGCTATGGCTTTTCGTTCCAGATCAATCTGTGGCTGTGGTTCACGGTGGTCTTTGCCAACTTCGCCGAGGCGGTCGCCGAAGGCCGCGGCAAGGCACAGGCGGCAACCCTGCGCCGCGCCAAGACCGAGACGATGGCCAAGCTGCTCACCGGCAAGGGACCAGGGGGGCAAAGCGAGTGGCGCGAAGTCGCCGGCACGGCGCTGAAGCCGGGCGATGTCGTGCTCGTCGAGGCGGAAGACATGATCCCGTCGGACGGCGAGGTCATCGAAGGCGTCGCCTCGGTCAACGAGGCCGCGATCACCGGGGAGAGCGCGCCGGTGATCCGCGAGAGCGGTGGCGACCGCTCGGCGGTCACTGGCGGCACCCAAGTGATCTCCGACTGGCTCAAGGTGCGGATCACCGCGGCGCAGGGCTCGACGTTTCTCGATCGCATGATCGCCCTCGTCGAGGGCGCCGAACGTCAGAAGACGCCGAACGAGATCGCGCTCAACATCCTGCTCGCGGGCCTGACGATCATCTTTGTCTTCGCGGTCGCGACGATCCCCTCTTTCGCGTCCTATGCCGGCGGCAGCCTCTCGGTGCTGGTGCTCGTGGCGCTCTTCGTCTGCCTGATCCCGACGACGATTGGCGCGCTCCTGTCGGCGATCGGCATCGCCGGGATGGACCGGCTGGTGCGCTTCAACGTGCTGGCGATGTCGGGCCGCGCGGTCGAGGCCGCCGGCGATGTCGATACGCTGCTGCTCGACAAGACCGGCACGATCACGCTCGGCAACCGTCAGGCGACCGAGTTTATTGCGCTGCCCGGCGTCAACGAGCGCGACCTCGCAGACGCGGCGCAGCTTTCCTCGCTCTCGGACGAGACGCCGGAAGGCCGCTCGATCGTGGTCTTGGCCAAAGAAAAGTACGGCATCAGGGGGCGCGACATGGCTCCGCTCAATGCCAATTTCATCCCGTTCAGCGCGCAAACGCGGATCAGCGGGATCGATGTCGACGGGTCCTCGATCCGCAAGGGCGCGGTCGACGCGGTGCGGGCCTATGTCGGCGAGGGCGCGCCTCCGCCGAGCCGCGGCAATGTCGCGATCGCCGTGCGTCAGGTTGTCGGCGTCGACGAGTTGAACGCCATCGCCGAGCGCATCGCCAAGACCGGCGGCACCCCGCTCGCCGTTGCCCGCGACGGGAAGCTGCTCGGCGTCATCCACCTCAAGGACATCGTCAAGGGCGGCATCCGCGAGCGCTTCGCGGCGCTGCGCAAGATGGGCATCCGTACGGTGATGATCACCGGCGACAACCCGATGACCGCGGCCGCGATCGCTGCCGAGTCCGGGGTCGACGACTTCCTCGCCCAGGCCACGCCCGAGATGAAATTGAAGCTCATCCGCGACGAGCAGGCGCAGGGCAAGCTCGTGGCGATGTGCGGCGACGGCACCAACGACGCCCCCGCCCTCGCCCAGGCCGATGTCGGCGTTGCGATGAACACCGGCACGATGGCGGCGCGCGAGGCCGGCAACATGGTCGACCTCGACAGCGATCCCACCAAGCTCATCGAGATCGTCGAGATCGGCAAGCAG
>Ga0335074_10008837_pt1 | contig 14017 bp, 10 predicted proteins | sample Lox_Sample_23_FD_206715 | JGI IMG/M metagenome (GOLD analysis project Ga0335074, IMG submission 206715) | Soil microbial communities from Loxahatchee National Wildlife Refuge, Florida, United States - Lox_Sample_2.3 | ecosystem: Environmental > Terrestrial > Soil > Wetlands | place: USA...
CGCCTGGGGCGAAGCCAAAAGTATCCACTGGAGAAATGGCCGCTACGACGTGCAAGGCTGGCTCCTCTATCCGCGCGATTTCGATCCCTCCAAGAAATATCCTTTAGTCGTGCACGTTCATGGCGGTCCCGGAGCTGACGTCCTCTCAGAATGGCCCAGTTCGCTGGATTACACTGCCCCGCTCGCGGCGGCTGGTTACTTTGTTCTGGATCCCAATCCTCGCGGCAGCTTCGGCGAAGGCGAAGCCTTCACGCGCGCCAACGTCAAGGATTTCGGGTATGGCGATTTCAAGGACATCATGGCTGGCGTCGATGCCGCCATTGACGCGGCTCCCATCGATCCCGATCGCCTCGGAATTTGCGGCTGGAGCTACGGCGGCTATATGACCATGTGGGCCGTCACCCAAACCAATCGCTTCAAAGCCGCCATGGCGGGCGCGGGCCTTTCGAATTGGCAAAGCTATTACGGCGAAAATCTCATCGATCAGTGGATGATTCCGTTCTTCGGCAAATCCGTCTACGACGATCCCGAGGTCTACGCCAAAAGCTCGCCCATCAATTTCATCAAACACGTGAAAACGCCGACGCTCATTCTTGTCGGCGATAGCGACGGCGAAGTTCCCGCTCCGCAGTCTTACGAATTCTGGCACGCGCTCAAAACTTTAGGCGTCGAGACACAATTCGTCGTTTATCAACACGAAGGCCACATGTTCGTAAATCCCAATCATCGCCGCGATGTCGTCGAGCGCACTCTATCCTGGTTCGACGCCCACCTTCGCTGACCTCGCCGCGGGATTGGCCTCCTTACCCGGGGTGAACCCGAAGGGTCTATGGCGAAAGCCAGTTCCATCCCTATTTTCGCGATGCATGAGTGTAACCGCCCAGCCCTTCCGCGCGTCACAAGTAGCAATAGCGGGTGTTGGCCGACCTAATCTTTAGTACGGAATGCAGTGTCGTTGGGCCCTTTGCCGGATTTTCTCTTTGAACTTCTCCTCAGGGGGCTTACAATCTCCCCGTTTCCGGCAAAGGCCCAATGAACTGCAAGCCCCGATAACCAGCAAATCGTGGTGAACAAGAGGCAGTGAACCAGAATAGAAATGATGCGCTTCCTGAAACATCGCGCTGCTCCCAACGCAGACTGGAACCAGTCTCTGGCACTGGGAAGCCTCGAATACGAGTTGATGGAAATCCTCTGGGAGCGCGGTGAGTGCAGCGTTCGCGACGTAGTTTTCAAGTTGAGCCGTACGCTCGCTTACACCACCGTAATGACCACCCTCGATCGCCTCTTCAAAAAAGGTCTTCTCGACCGTCACAAGTCCGATCGTGCTTTCGTTTATTCGCCATCTTTTTCCCGTCAGGAATGGGAGCGAAAACGCGCCGGCAATCTTGTTGCCGGATTTCTTTCCGGCCCCAACACTTCTCGCGAACTTTTGCTTTCTTGTTTGCTCGACGCCGTCGGCGAACATGACGCCACGCTTCTCGATGAGCTGGAAAAGAAAATCCGCAGCCGCCGCAAGGGGCTTTCTCGCCCGGGTCAGCCATGATTCTCCCTTACTTTTTGCGGCTGCTCTGTCTCTGTTTCGCCTCTTTTTTTGTGCTAAACGCCTCGGCTGGCCTGCTCGTTTGCATTGCGTCCAAATCTGCCTTCCGCTTCGCGGATTCCAGGACGCCCAGCGCCGCCGCCGGTTTTCTGCTGGTTTTGCGCGTGCTTCCGCTGATCATCGCCTCCTTTTTCGTACTCGGTCTTTGCGTCCCCAGCTATTTCTCGTTCGAGCCGGCGCTCACCGCGGAACATGTCAGCATCCTGTGTCTCGTTCTCGGACTTCTCGGCGCTCTAACCTGGTTCCTTTCCATTGCGCGCATCGCTCATTCCCTCTTCGCTTCGGTGCGTCACAATCGGCTGTGTCAGCTGGCCAGCCAGGAGATGCGCCTTTCGGGGAGATCCTCCGCTCTGCTCGTCGTTGAAAACGAAACTCCTCTTCTCGCTCTGTCTGGACTGCTGCGTCCCCGGCTGCTGGTGTCCCGCGGCGTCCTCCGTGTGCTTTCCGCGGAGGAACTTGATGCCGCTTTATCCCATGAAGATGCTCACCGCAGTTCGCGCGACAATGCCAAGCGCCTCCTTCTCCTGCTCGCGCCCGACATTTTCCCTTTTGTTCGCACGCACCACGCGCTGGAGCGTGGTTGGTCGAAATTCGCGGAATGGGCCGCCGATGATCAAGCCGCTGCCGGAGACTCTCGCCGTGCTCTTTCTCTCGCCGCCGCGCTCGTTCGCGTTGCGCGCCTGGGTTCCTCACCACGCCTGCCCTACCTCTCCACTTCCCTCCTCGCCGGCGACCGCGATCTCTCCGCCCGGGTTGATCGCTTGCTCCAAGCATCTCCGGCGGCTCAAGCGACTCACGCCCGCCCTCCGCACCCGCGGCCCCTGTTTCGTGCCGCCGGTTTCTTATTTGTCGGTGGGCTCACGCTTTTGCTTTTTACTCCTCCGGCCCTCTCCTTCGTTCACGAACTCCTCGAGCATCTTCTCCGCTAGTCCTATCGGCCTGAAAAGAGACGGAACTCGCGTTTGCAGCAAGGCAGTATCGTTTACTCAACTCCGTGGCTCGCGCTGGTGGATTTGAATGAGAAAGAAGAATGGTCAAAACGCCGGCTATTTCGAAGAACTAGCTTCAGGAAATGCTTAACTTGGCTCGCGGCTGGCGAGGCAAAAGTGTCGCTGCGCCGTCCTCCGGCGTCGTGCTTCTAGAATTGCAAGCGCAGCGAAAACTGCATCGAACGCGCCGGCAATTGATTCGTGATTCCGGTTAGTGGTTGCCCGAACCCGGGGCTGGGCGTCGCGCCATTTCCGTAGACTCCGTTGTAACCCACAAAATTCGCGTGATTGAAGACGTTGAATGCTTCGGCGCGCGCTCTCAGTTGTAAGCGGTCCCTGATCGGAAACTCCTTCTCGACGAACGGCGCAAAATCATAAATCGACCGGCCGCGGCCCGCGTCTCGGCCCACAACCGCGCCGTCGATCACGGGGCGGTCTGTCGTCCCGCCGGTATCGCCGCTGTTCGTCACGCCCGTCGTGTAGTTGAACGGAAGGCCGGATGCCAGCGTTGCGTAGCCACCCAGGTGGAATCCCCACGGCGCGCTATACGTTCCGCTCAGCACAAACCGGTGCCTCTGGTCGAAGATCGCATCGCCCTTCTCCGCGTTTCCCGTGAGCAGTGGATCGTTGGGGTTTTGCGCCGTCGTATCCGGATCAACATTGTCGATGGCGTGCGAATAAACGTAGCTCGCCAGCATCGCGAAGTGATTCGAGAATTGGTGGCTCAAATTCACGTTGAGCGAGTTGTACGACAGAAATCCGTCATTCACGTCCGAGGTCACCACGGAATAGGGAGGCTCCGGCAGCGAGGTGTTCATTTGAGAAGCCGGACTACAGGTCATGCCCTCGGCCGCATAAAACGCTACCCAGAGCGGGCGCGTGCAATTGGCTTCCAGCGCTGCCGTCGCCGCGTTCGGTGCGTTGTCAAAGAACTGCCCGGGAGCTGTCCGCACAAAGGATGTCGGCGGATCCACATCCAGCGGCCGCACGATCTTCACCGTATGCGATCCAACATAATCGACGCTCAGCACCCAGCCTTTCACGATCTGTCTTTCGACGCCCAGCGTCCACTGTTGCGAATACGGGTTCAGCAGCGCGTTCGGATAGCCGATCAAGTCCGCCACCGGAAGGAATTGGTTGTAGTAGGCCGCGCGTCCGGGACGAAGATAAATCGTTCGAATCGGAGCGACCGCGCCGGCAGGAAACGCCGGCAATGGTACGTCCGAGACGCTTGTCGGAAAACCGACTTCCCCCGGAGTCGCGGTGTAATTGAAGACGCCGGTCGGGCCGCTCAACGCATAGTTCGCTTCCGAATTGTCCACAACTTGAGAATAGTAGATTCCGTAGCCGCCCCGAATCACGGTTTTGCCCTGTCCCCGCCAGTTATAGGCGAATCCCACGCGAGGAGCGAAATCTTTCCGCGAGTCCGTGAACGTTTGCTGCTCGTACCGCAAACCAAGGTTGAGCGTTAGGTCGTTGCGCGCGCGAAAATCGTCCTGGACGAACATGGACCACAGCGAATCGCCCACCGTGTAGTTGGCGTTTCCATAGCTTTGCGTGTAGCTGGCCACGTTCCCTAAATCGTCCAGATAGGAGGAACTTTCGCAGAAGTCCACTGTTCCCGTGCAGGTGTTGTACTTGAGCTCCCCAAGATAAATCGGGCCACCGAATTCCTTGCTGTTTCCGCCCGTGTGCGAGTAGCTCAAATCTCCCCCGAACTTGATCTGATGCCGTTCCAAACTCTTCGAGAGCGTGTCGCTCACTCCGTATTGCCGGTTCATCAGCAGTGCCGATTGAGAAGTGCCGCTGGTGAACGTGCCGACCGCCGTGATGGGCACGACGAACTGCGTGCCGTCGATGACCGGAGTGAACTGCGTGATGGGCGCCGCGAGCTGGAATTCGATGTGGGCGGAGTTCACCAGCGACGGTGACAATACAGCCGTCTCGCCCAACTCCGTCGTGTACGTGCGCCGGCGGAAAATACGGTCTACAGTTGGAAGACTTTCTCCCCCGACGATGCCGTTCGGGTTCGTATCGTGAAAACTGTCTGTGTCTGCGCGGAAGAACAATGTGTTGTTTTGATTGATTTGATGGTCGATGCGAAGAAACGTCATCCAGTCGGCGTAATGCCCCACGAAAACTCCTGGATCAAGCGGAGAAATTACGGGAGAACCGCGGTTTTCGCGGCTATATTCCCCCGAAAAATAGAAGTAAGTTTTCTCCGCGTGCGGAACGGGACCTCCAAGAGAAGCGCCGAGCTGCCCCAGCGAGTCCGTTACAATCTGATTGCCACTGGTAGCCGATGTCGTTGTGAAACCCGCCAATTTTGCGCCCAAATCGCTGGGCCGCCACACTCCAAAGAGATCTCCGTGATAATCATCCCCGCCCGATTTCGTAACAATATTGACCACACCGCCCGTGGTCGCGCCAAATTCCGCGGAGAATGCATTCTCGAGCACCGTCATTTCCTGTACGGAATCTCTGGGAACGTTGGTGAAAATGGTCTGCCGCCCCCAACTGTCGTTGGCCGTAATGCCGTCCACCACCCACGCGGTTTGACGGCGTCCGGAACCGTTCGTGGTGAAAAGATCCTGATTCATGAACACGTCGCCCTGATTGATCGCCGGACGGTTCGCGGCGTTCAACAGCGGCAGGTACGTGATCCTGGAATTCGGCAGCGGCATTTCCTGCAATTGTTCCTGTCCAAGTCGATCGCCGAGTTGCGGCTCGTCCGTCCGAATTTCGCCCGACGTGCCGGTGACGATCATTTGAGTCTGAACTGCCGACACGCCCATTTGAATTTGCACATCGGCGGTGGTTCCACCGACTAAAGTCAACTCGCGGCTGACATCCGCGAAACTTTGCTTGTTCGCGAGAAGCGCATAGCGGCCAATGGGCAAATCTGAAAACGAAAAATTTCCGGAGGCATCTGTTTGCGTACTATGCTCGGTGCCGACGAGGGAATTTTTTAGAGTGACACTCACACCGGGGAGAGCAGCATGGCTTTGATCGAGAACCTGTCCCTCGATGGAGGCGGTATCAGGAGTTTGCGCGGCTGCCGAAGCGGCTGCGCAGAGCAGAAAGATAAGTAATTTCCAAGTGCGAAGCATGGGCACCAGACCTGCCTGATTGATTGGAACGCAATAAACGGTGAAAACTATCCCATGCAGCGCGTTACTACCAGCGCTAGTACGTCTTGGCTTTGCGCGAGAGACGGCTGCGTTCCCCAAGGATGCGTGGAACGAGGCGCGCTCTTGGCGTTTTTTCGACTACGTCACTTAAGCCTGCAATTTCTTCGGCTTTTTGGGCCCAGGGAAAGAGATGAAAATGATTTCTAGAAGATTGGTTCCGCGAGAGCCGGCCGGTTTCAAAGGGCAGACCAGTGCGGCGAAGATGTCGTAGACTTAGCTGGGGGACATCCGCGCTGGTTCGAGCTTCTTTTGAACCGTATTAGCGGCCAGTGGACGTTTGCGAACAGATGGCAAGACCTTTTGTCAGCGTACTCATTGATACCTACAACCACGAACGCTTTATCGAGAAGGCGATCGCGAGTGTGCTGGAACAGGATTTTCCGGCGGCGGAACGGGAAATCCTCGTGGTGGATGATGGATCGAGCGACGGCACACCAGAGATACTTCGGAAGTTCGAGCCGCGCGTGCGGGTGCTGCGAAAGACGAACGGGGGACAAGCGTCCGCGTTTAATGCGGGGATTCCAGAGTGCAAAGGTGAGATTGTCGCGTTCTTGGATGGTGACGATTGGTGGGCGCCGGGAAAGCTGAAACGCGTCACCGAGGTTTTGAATGCCGAGCCATCGGTGGGTTTGCTTGGACACGGCATTCATGAAGCTTTCGCTGATGGCACTATCCGAACGACCTTTCCTGAAAAAAGCGAGCGATTGCAGTTGAATACGCTGGCGGCGGCGCGAGTGTTTCGGCTTAGGAAGAGCTTTCTGGGAACGAGCCGTATGATCCTGCGGACGGAGCTGGCGCGGCGAATTCTTCCGATACCTGAAGCGCTTGTTTTCGAGGCGGATGAGTATGTGTTTACACTGGGGGCGCTAATGAGCGAATTGGTAATCCTTCAGGATGTGTTGACTTACTACGGCATTCACGGCGGCAATTTGTATCTGTACCAGGGCCGTGGAATAGAGGGGCTGCGGCGAAAACAGCAAGTGATGAACGCCCTGGCGTCTGCGTTAAAGAAAGATCTCTCGAGCAACGGTGCTTCTCCTGAAGTGGCCTCCTGTATCGTGGAGATCGTTCAGACGGAAGCTGACCAGCTTCGGCTAATGTCGGAAGGGGGTGCCCCGTGGGAGACGGTGCGAACCGAGAACAAAATTTACGAGGTGATGCATGCCGACGCGCCACTCTCACATCGCATTTTTCGCGCAGTGACGATGGTGCCGGCGATGTTCTTGCCGCCACGATGGTACTACGCGGGGCGAGGCTGGCTCGGCTCTCGCGCCTGGTATCGCCGGATCCGCCGGAGCGCGCTGCCAATTCCCGATATCACGCGTGTTGCGGGCTCCGAGGAGTTCAAAGCGTGAGTCTGCGGGCGGATTACGAAGTTTGGCATGAGAGAGTCTTCGAAGCAGATCCGGGGCACGACGACGCGAGCAGTCCTTGGTATGAGCTGGTGCGGGAGCAGATTGGGGTTGTCGCCGGGCTGCACATTCTAGAGGTAGCATGCGGGCGCGGTGGTTTTGCCAATGAACTTGCGCGCGCCGGCGCTTGCGTGACCGGTTGCGATTTCTCGTTCGTCGCGGTTAGCGTCGCTGCCGCGAAGCTTCGCGCAGGCGATAAGGACGCACAAGCTGCCTTCATTCAAGGCGATGCGCAAAATGCTCCGCGTGAGCCGGCCGGGAGGAAAGCTGTTCCTGACGACATCGGATTGCGCAAACTTTATGGAACTCTATGAACTTTATTCGTGCCTTCGCCATCCGGTGAGGAAGGACGACCAGTCCTTTGATCGCCGACAGTGGTTTGCGCAAATTCGCAATTTTGTGCGCGACGCGGGCTGGAAAATCCTGCGCACGGACGGAACCGTGCACCAGTTTCCATTTCTGCCCGGCCACAATCCGGTACGGTGGACGTCTCTGGAATCCAATCGCAGGGTGCGAAAGCTGTTTAGCCCTCTGGCCTTCACGTACTTCATGATGGCGCAGAAAAGGGACATTCGTTGCACATCTTAATTGCCATAGGAGTTGCACGGCAGAGGGAGGCCGGAGCAGCTGGAGTTGCGCTAAATCATGCGCGGGAATTGGAGAAACGTGGGCACCAGGTGGAATGCTGGTTTCTCGAAGACGTTCTCAAACGGCCGGCCCGGCCAAGGAGATTTGAAGCGCTTTATTTTGCGATGGGCGTTGCAAAACGGATCCGGAAAGGAGGAAAACAGTTTGACGTCGTGAATCTCCACGCACCGTGGGGATGCGTCTACGGAATTTGGCTCCAAAGATTTGGTACTCCGGGCGCTCCTCCATATGTAATGACCATGCAGGGCAGCGAGGAACGGTACGTTCGAGCGATGCGACTGGAACACCGTAAAGGGCGCGCTTGGAACTTCGGCTGGAAGAACCGTTTATGGCATCGTTTTTACCATCAAACGATGTACGACTACTCGATTAGGACCGCGGACTACGGGGCGGTGGCCAATCGCGAAGCTTGGATTTGCGCGGAGCTGAAATACAAGCGCAAGCCCGGCGTCATCTGGTACGTGCCAAACGGCGTGGAAGCGAGATTTTTCATTCCGCGCGAATATCCCGACAAAAGTTGCTGCGATTTGCTCTATGTGGGAACGTGGCTGGATCGTAAGGGCGTTTACTACCTTGCTGATGGATTTGGTCTGGTGGCAAGGAAAACTCCGGGGATGCGGCTGACGGTCGCGGGCACTTCGGCTCCCGAGGAACAAGTCAAAAAGATTTTCGCAGCTGATCTGCGCGATCGGGTGACCGTAATTCCATTTATAAGCCGAGAGGAGATGCCGGGGCTATACGCAAGCCACGACATTTTTGTTTTTCCGTCGCTTGTCGAAGGCATGCCGCTTACATTGCTGGAAGCGATGGCGGCGGGAATGCCCGTAGTAACGACAAATACCTGCGGAATGGCTGATGTTGTCGAAGACGGTGTAAATGGCTTGCTGGTCCCCCCTGCGGATGGGGCGGGGTTGGCGGAAGCGCTCGCGCGTGTTTTCGAATCGGCTGAATTGAGGGGGCGGCTTGGCGCCGCGGCAAGCGAAACCATGCGACGTTACACTTGGGAGCGAGCGGCGCGTGAACTCGAAGCGATCTACCGCCGCGCGATGGAGCCGGTAAAGGCGAGCCCGGCATGAGGACTCGGGAAAGTGCACTGCCGGGACCGATGAGCGACGATTTTGCGAATCTTACGCCTGGTGTAGGACTACGGGACCGAACCGGGGCTTGGAGCAAACTCTGGCCGTGGAGCGTCATCGTCATTATAGCGGTTGCTTATTTGGCGCATCTTTCGCCTGGACATGATTTCGTCAACGACGACTTTGCAGCGTATGTGATGCACGCTGCCAATCTTGTCCAAGGACGAACATATACAAATATCGATTACATCCCTAATCCAAAAGCGTTGTGGCTAGGTCCCTCAAACGGCTATCCGCCGATCTACCCATTAATACTGGCTCCTGTTTACAAAATGTTTGGCTTGAATTTGAAGTCTCTCAAGGTCGTTACCGTGCTTTGCTTCGTCGTATTCCTGGTCCTCTTCGAGATTCTTTCGCGGCCGATGCTGTCTCCCTTTCTGAGGATCTGCGCATTGCTCATCCTCGCTTTTAATCCCATCTTCTGGAACCAAAGAGACTACATTCTGTCGGAATTCCCGTACCTCATGTTTTCCTTCGGCGCGCTGCTTGTAATTCAAAGGACGTGTAAGAACCTCACACCGGAGAATCTGAAAATTGGCGCGGCGGTGCTGCTGTCCGTTCTGCTTTATTGCAGCTACGGAACACGGACAATTGGAATCGCGCTTCTGGCGGCGGTTGTGTTGGCGGATCTGCTGAAATTTGGTCGGCCAAGCAGGTTCATGATGATTGTTGCAGCCGGGGCGATCGCGCTAATTTTGGCTCAAACCGTTCTGATCACATCGCCCACGGGTTATATCAGCGCGGTTCGCTTTTCCCCCCGAATGATGTTTGGCAACGCGATGTTTTATGCGAAGACGCTTTCCTACGTTTGGCAGAACGGATTTAGCAAAGCGGTACAGATCGTGTTCGCGCTGATTTTTACTACGTTTGCGGCAGTTGGCTTTGCCAGAAATCTGTGGAATGAAAGATCGGCTCAAGAATTCTACCTTCTGGGTTACGTGGGGATTTTGATTGCGTGGAGCGCGGAGATCGGGCTGCGGGGTCTTTTGCCGGTCGTGCCCCTGTATCTTGTCTACGGTTTTGAACAAATCGAGAGAGTCGTCACGCCTCTTGGCAGCCTGGCTCGGTGGAGCATCGCCGCTTCTTTGCTGATCTTTTGCGGCGCAACCTATGCGGGGGAGTTCAGAAAAGAAGCGCGCCAGCCGGCTGAGGCCAACGTGTATGACGCGGCCGCCCAAGAATTGTTCTCGTTCTTACGGGTGCACACGCAGCCTTCCGAGATTCTTATTTTCCCGAAGCCACGCAGTTTGGCCCTGTTTACGGGCCGTCCCGTCGCTAGCTTTGGGCCCGGCGAATCGCCCGAAGACTCGGCAAATTTCATGCGAAGCATACACTCGACGATTCTGGTGAGCCCGGACTGGGGTCCGCCATCTTGGGCGAGCTTCCTGGCGGCGTATAAAGGCCAATTGCACGAGGTCTTTCACAATTCCGAGTACCAGGTGTTTCGCGTCGACTGGGCAGCGCCGGATCAAGTTGGGTCAAACAGTAAGCACGGGGGCACTTTGCCCACTGAGGAACGCCGAACTAGCGAGAGAGGTATAGCGGCGAGAGCAGAGTTGGAAAGAACCGGCGTATTCGAATCGCAGTGGCGCTCGCTGCTATGATTGCGCGTGCTTGCGAGAGCGTTGCACACCGGCTTGTGGCATTCACGCCCCTACTCTTGCACATACGGAAGCAAAGGAAAAACTGAAGTGCTGACTCTCGGGATGAATTATTCGCAGATGCATGATTCTTCGGCGTGCCTGGTGCGCGACGGCGAGCTTGTTTTTGCGGTGGCTGAAGAACGAATCAGCCGCGTGAAGCACGATGCGCGGTTTCCGCAGAGCGCGATTCGCGCTTGTTTGGATTTTGCGAGGATTAAGCCAGAGCAACTGGACGAAGTGTGTTTCGGTTGGCAGGTCCCTGGGGCCGCGTTTCGCCACGACTTGAAATGTTACGCCTCGGGGAAAATGCCCGCGACGTATACGAACGGCCTGAACTCCACGCTTTATTTTTTGAGCATGTGGCATCAAGGCGGAGGGGCGAGGCGCTTTACGCAGATATTTGGAACGACCAAGGCACGGATGCGATTTGTGGACCACCATTTAGCGCATGCGCTGAGCGCGTACTCTTATTCCGGATTTGATGATGCGGCGGTCGTCGTGATGGATGGGCGTGGAGCGCGGGAGGCGACTTCCCTTTGGCACGGACGGGATGGAAGGATCGAGCATGTTTTGACGATTCCATTCCCCGACTCGATTGGGTACTTCTATAGCGAATTCACGGAGTACCTCGGATTTCAGCGCAACAGCGACGAATGGAAAGTGATGGGGCTTGCTCCTTACGGAAAACCGGGTGTGGATTTGCGCGCGTTTATCGAGCCGGAAGCCGCACCGTACGAGGTACATGCACGGAAACTCGTTGCGAACGGCGCGGCGCCGTTTCAGGAAATGGTGCGGTTGTTCGGACCGCGGCGGGTTCCGGAGAGCGAGATCGACGAGCGGCACAAAGACGTGGCTTATGCGGTGCAAGATGCTTGCGAGCTCGCCATGATGAGCGTCGTGAAGATGGCGATTGAGAAGACGAAAAGCCGCAACCTTTGCCTAGCAGGGGGAGTCGCACTCAATTCCAAGGCCAACGGAAAGATTGCGGCGTCGGGGCTGATCGACAAAATCTTTGTTCAGCCCGCGGCTTCAGATGACGGCGTGGCACTCGGCGCGGCGCTCGCGCCCTATCTCGATAAAGGCGGACGGCTGCCGATGAAGGTGATGCGGCACGCCTATTTGGGTCCGGATTTTGATGACCAACCCATCGAAAGCGCTTTGCGTACCTATAAACTGAAGTACACCCGGCTAAGCGATGCGGCTGTAAGCGCCGCGGAGCTCCTTTCAAACGGGAAGATTCTCGGATGGTTTCAAGGGCGGATGGAATTTGGACCGCGAGCCCTCGGCAGCCGGTCGATTTTGGCGGACCCGCGCGATCCAGAGATGAACGCGAAGGTCAACAATGCCGTGAAATTTCGCGAATGGTGGCGGCCGTTTGCGCCTTCGCTGAAGAAAGAAGCGGCGGGCGAGTTTCTCGAAAGCGCGAGCGACTCGCCGTTCATGATACTTACGGCGCAGGTGCGGCCAGAAAAGCGCGCGGTGATTCCGGCAGTGACGCACGTGGACGGCAGCGCGCGGCCCCAAACGGTCGAGAAAGATGTCAATCCGCTTTACTGGCGGCTGATCGACGAGTTTGGAAGGCGAACTGGAGTGCCCGTCATCATGAACACCTCGTTCAATCTGCGCGGAGAGGCCATTGTGCATACGCCAACGGACGCGCTCCGGACTTTTTTCAGTTCCGGGATGGACGCGCTGGTGATCGGCAGCTTTCTTGTGGAGAAATGAAGTGAGCGCCTCGCAAGGCCGGCTTGGGCAACTTTTGCTGCGATTCGCATCGCCGCTGGCTGAATTGCGCCGAGTTCCGGTTCTGGGGAAATGTGTGAGTTGGGCGGGCGAGAAGCTTGTTCCGCGCAACTCGCTCGCGTGGGTGCAGGTGAAGAACGGGCCCGCGCAAGGTTTGTGGCTCCATTTAAATCCGCGGACGGGGGGCCACTACTTCGAAGGCAGCGGTGAGCCGGAAGTGCAAGAAGTCTTGCGGCAACATCTGAGGCAGGGAATGACTTTTTACGATATCGGAGCAAACATAGGTTTTTTTACCTTGCTCGCAGCGCGGCTAGTGGGAAATACGGGACGCATTGTGGCTTTTGAGGCCGATCCGGAAATCGCGGTGAGATTGCGTGAGCACGCGGCGCGGAATGCGTTTGGTTCCATCAGCGTCGAGGAAAAGGCAGTGTGGTCCGAATCAAACCCCGTCCCATTTGCCCGAACGGATCCAACGACATCGCCAGATCGAGGACTTGGCCACGTCGTCCCTGTAAGCGCCGGTGACACGATCTCGGTGAGCGCAATTTCCCTTGACGATTACATTCAGACTCAGCCGGCGCCGGACTTTCTCAAGTGCGACGTGGAAGGCGCGGAAGTCGAAGTGTTTCGCGGGGCGCAGCTGTTACTGAAGGAAAAACGTCCGGGCATCATCTGCGAAATGCACAGCGAGGAGAATCATCGTGTTCTGGCGGAAGAATTCTCGCGTCTCGGCTACAGCTGTAGGCCTTGCGGCACGAATCACGTTCTGGCCTTGCCGCAATGACGCAAAAATGCATCGCGCTGCTTGGCCGGCAGGATGCGCCGACGGATGCCGTTGAAGAGTATTGCCGCTATTTAGGAGAGGCGCTGCGCGCGCACGATTTTGAAATGGAGATGGTGCGAGTCGAATGGGTGGAAGACGGCTGGCCCACAGCGATGCGCGACCTCGAGCGTCACGCCCATGCGTGGCGCGGCTCGTGGGTGCTCGTACAATACACCGCGCTGGCATGGTCCGAGCGTGGTTTTCCGCTGAGGTTCCTGAGAGTCCTGCGCATACTTCGGCAAGCGGGAGCGCGCGTGGCAATGGTCTACCACGATGTGCTGCCGTACGAAGGCAGCCGGACCATCGATAAGCTGCGGCGACGCGCGCAGACCCATGCCATGAGCGAAGCGCTTAGGTCTTGCGATCTCGGAGTCTTTACCGTGCCGATGAGCAAGATTCCCTGGATTGGGGCAAAACATAGGCGCGCCATCTTCATTCCCGTGGGCGCCAATCTGCCGCAACCAGAAACCGCTTGGACACTGCGAAATGGGGAGACGAATCACCTGCCCACGATTGCGGTTTTTGGGATCACTGGCGGAGAAGGCGCTGTGTGGGAGATCGCGAGCATTTCCGAGGCATTGCACATTGTGACGGAACGCCTGGGAAGGCTCCGGCTGGTCGTGATGGGACGCCATTCAGACACAGCAGAGAAAGCGTTGACAAATTTGATGGACAAGCAGCCGATAGAGGTTTCCGCACTGGGAGTTTTGCCTGGAGCGGAAATTGTTCGCCAGATGGGTTGTTGCGACGTGCTGCTTTTTGTGCGCGGAGGCATTTCTTCACGGCGCGGCAGCGCTATAGCGGGCATTGCGTGCGGCCTACCGGTGGTTGC
>Ga0335074_10008839_pt1 | contig 14016 bp, 11 predicted proteins | sample Lox_Sample_23_FD_206715 | JGI IMG/M metagenome (GOLD analysis project Ga0335074, IMG submission 206715) | Soil microbial communities from Loxahatchee National Wildlife Refuge, Florida, United States - Lox_Sample_2.3 | ecosystem: Environmental > Terrestrial > Soil > Wetlands | place: USA...
GATGCGGGGAAGGTCGACCCCTCCAGTATCGTCGCGGTGCTCGGCAAAACAGAAGGCAACGGCGGGGTGAACGATTTCACCCGCGAATTCGCGCTTAGCGCGCTGTGTCACGCACTGTCGCCGCACCTGGGGCTGCCCCCGCATGCCGTCGAGGCCAGGATCGCCTTCGTCATGTCGGGTGGCACCGAAGGGGTGCTTTCGCCGCATCTGACGGTCTTTTCGCGCAAAGAGACAGAAAATGTCTGCGGCCGTCAGACGAATCGCGACGGCGACAAGCGGCTGAGCATCGGCATCGCCCACACCCGCGATTTTCTTCCAGAAGAAATCGGCCGCAACGTGCAAATCGAGGAAACGATCAAAGCGGTTCATGCGGCCATGAGCGACGCCAGTATAGCGCAGCCCGAGGACGTGCACTTCGTGCAGGTCAAGTGTCCGTTGCTAACGAGCGAGCGCATCGAAGCTGCGCTCGATCGCGGCCACAAGACGGTCACCACCAGCGCCTATGGCTCGATGGGCTATTCGCGCGGCGCATCGGCGCTCGGCGTCGCCCATGCGCTCGGCGAAATCAAGAACCAGATCGACGAAGCACGCGTGCTCAAGGATTGGAACGTGTTCTCATCCGTCGCCTCCGCCTCCGCCGGCATCGAGCTGATGCACAATGTAGTCATCGTTATGGGCAATTCGGCGCGGTCGACCAGCCCATTCGTCATCGGCCATGCCGTAATGCACGATTCGATCGATCTATCCGCCGTGCTCGTCGCGCTGAAAAGCGTTGGGCTCGGTCTTGCCGACGCGAAGTTGCAGGACCGGCTAATCAATATTTTTGCTAAAGCAGAAGCCTCGCCGGATGGCTCCGTGCGTGGCTTCCGCCATACTATGCTCGACGATTCGGATGTCGGCTCGACGCGCCACGCTCGCGCCGCGGTCGGCGGATTGATTGCCGGATTGTCGGGCACGGGCGCCGTCTATGTTTCCGGTGGCGCGGAGCACCAAGGTCCACCCGGTGGCGGCCCGGTTGCGGTCATCGTGCGTGTTTGACACAAATAACGCTGGGACTTGATGAGGCGAATGGCCCCTCTCGACTCTCTGTCGGGACAACAATTCGGTCGCGATCGGGGGTAAAGCCGACCCGGGCCGACGAGTACTAAAACAGCGCTCCTGACCCATGAGTGTCATTTCGCGACGGCCAATTGATGCACTGCGAAAGCTTTATTCGGGCTTGCAGTTGACGCCCACACGCAGGCGCCACTCACCGAACGACCGTTTATGAAATGCTGCGGGTCATTCCGGGGGCCGAATGATGCCCGTCTGCGCAGTGATCCTGCCGTAGTGCTCGATGCGGCGATGGCGCGCAAAGTCGAATACCGTTTCCTTCCCGAACACGGTCGCGTCAAGGTCGCAATCGGCAACGATCAGCTCGTCGTCTTCGGACCTGGCTTCAACGACGATTTCGCCGTCGGGGTTGACGATCAGACTCCCGGCAATCATGTGGTGGCCGTCCTCGCTGCCGCCCTTGGCGACCGCAACCACCCAAGTCGAATTCTGATACGCACCGGCTTGCAGCGTGAGGCGGTTGTGAAAATGGCGCTTCTGCGGCCCTTCCTGGCTCTTCTGTGAATTGGTCGAGGGTGTGTTGTAGCCGAGCACGATCAGCTCCACGCCCTGCAATCCCATGACCCGATAGGTTTCCGGCCAGCGCCGGTCGTTGCAAATGCACATGCCCACGATGCCGCCCATAGTCCTCCACACCGGAAAGCCGAGGTCGCCGGGCTCAAAGTAGCGCTTCTCAAGATGTTGAAAGGAACGGGCCGGATCGTATTCGCCATGGCCGGGAAGGTGAACTTTCCGGTATTTGCCGACGACCCGCCCGGTCGGGTCGACCAAAATCGCGGTGTTGAAATGATGTCCGTCCGGCGTCAGCTCGGCATAGCCGAACGAAATGCCAATCCGGCACTGCGCCGCCGCCTCGAACAAGGGCCGCGTCTTCGCATTCGGCATCTCGCGCTCGAACCAGGAATCGACCTCGCTCTGATCAGCCATATACCACCGCGGGAAGAAGGTCGTGAGCGCAAGCTCCGGATAGACGACGAGATCGCATTTGGCATCTTTGGCCTTCTGCAAGAGGTCAAGCATCCGGCGCACGACCGCCTGCCGGCTCTCAGCCCTCTGCACCGGACCTAGCTGCGCGCCGCCAACTCGCAACACTCGGCTCACGCATTCCTCCTTCTCGGGATCGCGTCACCCACCTCTCGTGCCAAAAATCTGCAATACAGGCAACGCGATCCCAGACGGTGCTGATGCGTTTGACGCCCGCGGCTTTTTCCTTAAGGCTAGTCAGCACTGCCGGGCGCCCCAGTATGGAGAAACCTATGCATCCCTGCGCCACTGGAAGCATCCAAGAAATGAGAGACGGCGATTAGAGGCAGCGCGAAAAGCCTCCAAACAGATATCGGGACATGTAGCTCTTGTCCGGCGGCGAGGTGTGGCCTGCACCCGGTTCCGAAGGCACCGAGTTACATATTCTAGTCTAGCAGGTTGCTGAAAAAGACGTTTTGCGAGGTGGCTGGATTATGATTCCGTGCATATGCTTGATTCCTTTGGATTGAGGACGCGATGCTCCGTAGTTAAGCGTGACACCCGCAAGCTCGACGAAAAATTCTGAGCGCCGCGCCGTATCGGCTACCGCTGCGGACGTCATCGTGCTTGCCCCTCGGCATGCACGCCGCTATTACGCACGATCGCCCGCATGGTGAGGTCGGTATTGCGCAGTTGCGGTGCGGGCATGTCCTGGATCTTGTGTACGGAACGGCCCCAGCCTTTCACGCCATCGACCAGTTCGCGGTTTTTCATGACGAAACGCCCGCGGACCAGAGTGTGCAGCGGTAGGCCCTGCACGCGGAGGCCGCCGAAAGGCGAAATTTTCGAGCGCGAGTGTAACGCGGCATCGTCGAGCGTTTGCCGGCGCGAGAGGTCAACGATAGCTAAGTCGGCATCGGCGCCGAGCGCGACCGCGCCCTTGCGCGGGTAAAGTCCGAAGGTCTTGGCCGGGTTGAGCGAGCTCAAGCGGACATAGTCGCAGATCGACATGCGCCCGTTATTGACCTCGGTGAGCATCAGCGGCATCTGCGTTTCGACACCGGGAAATCCACAATCCACCGCCCAGATGTCGTTGCGCGTTTTTTCTTCCGGCGTGTGCGGGGCATGATCGGTGGCGACGAGATCGATGGTGCCGTCGGCGAGCGCCGACCACAACGGCTCGCGGTTGCTCTGCTCGCGCACCGGTGGGTTGACCCGAATAATGCCCCCCAACCGATGATAATCGTCGGTCGACAGCAGCAAATAATGCGGGCAGGTTTCGCCGGTGATGTCGACGCCACGCGCCTTGGCCTCGCGCAACGGCCGCAACTCCTCGGCGCAGGAAATGTGGAGGATGTGGATGCGCGCGCCGGTCCATTCCGCGAGGATGGCGGCGCGGCTCACCGCTTCGACGGCAACCACCGCGGGACGCGAAGCGATGTGGGCCAAGGGATCGCGCCGACCCGCGAGCGTCAATCGCTCCTGGCGCCGCTCCATGATCGAGTTCGTTTCGGCGTGGAGCGAGATGCGTTTTCCCGTCGGGGCAACGACTTCAAAGGCTTCCAGCATGGCGCCGGTCGAGGGCGACGGAATTTTGCCGAAGGTATTGCCCATATATAGCTTGAATCCGATGATGCCGCCCTCGACCAAGGCCGGGACATGCTCAATCGTGTCTTCGCCGAGCAATCCATAAAGGCCGAAATCGACGCAGGCCTTTTGTGCGGCCATTTCATGCTTAGCGGCGAGCACGTCCGCCGTTCCCGTCGGCGGGATGGTGTTCGGCATATCGAACACGGTGGTCACGCCGCCGTAGGCTGCGGCCGTCGTTCCGCTAAAAAAATCTTCCTTGTCGGGATAGCCGGGATCGCGGAAGTGTACATGGACGTCGATCGCGCCAGGCAGGACATGCAGGCCGGCAGCGTCGAATGTTTCGCGCGACGGCGGCATCGCGGCGTCGGCGCCAATCGCCAGCACGCGTCCGTCCTTGATCGCGATGCTGCCCAGAGCCATCGCGTCGGCCGACACGATGATGCCGTTGCGAACGACCAGATCAGCGGTTATCGCAGCCACTTCATTTGCCATCGTGCGCTCTCATTTTCGCTCCCTCACAGCATTGCCCAGCCGCCGTCGACCGGAAGATCGACGCCGGTGATCTGGCGCGAGACGTCGCTTGCGAGAAAAAGGCAGGCGTTGGCGACGTCGCGGTCGGTAGTGACGCGTTTGAGCGCGTATTCGGCGGCGTGCCGCTCCATCGCCTCCTCGATGCTGATGCCGAGGCGCTTTGCCATCTCGGCGCAGACTTTTTCGCGGAATCGCGGACCGTCCACCATGCCCGGTGCAACGCAATTGACGTTGATGTTGTATTGGCCGACTTCCAGCGCGAAACTTTTGGTGATCCCGCGCAACCCCCATTTAGATGCCGAATAGGCCATGCGGCCGGCGCGACCGCGCATGCCGAACGTACCGCCGACGTTTACGATCTTGCCGTAGCGCTGCGCCATCATGGTCGGCAGCACGCCGCGCATGGTGTGGAAGCAGCCATTCATGTTGAGCCGGACGATGGCGTCAAATTCTTCCGGCGTGGTTTCCACCCCGGTCTTGCCGATCGGCCCCGAGCCGCCGGCGACGTTGACCAGAATGTCGATGCGCCCGCCAAAGGTCGTCTTGGTCTTGGCCGCTGCGTCGGCACATTGCTGCGGATCGTTGAGATCGCAGGGCACTATGATCGCTTCGCTGCCCTCGGACCTGGCGAATTCGGCGACGGGTTCGATGGCTTCACAATCGCGTCCAACCAGCGCCAATCGCGTGCCTTCCGTCGCAAACGCCGCAGTGACGGCCGCGCCCATGCCTTTTCCGGGCCCGGTGATCATCGCGACCCGCCCGTCAAGCTGTAGTTCCATTGTTCGGCCCCTCGGCAACGCTCGGCGACTGCTGCGAACAGGCGTCGGTCCCGGCTTTCCGTCCGCCCTACCCGGACGCCTAATCCAGCTCCAGGTGGAGCGCTGAACGCGGCGGCCTCGCACGCAGGACACGCGCGATGGAACAAGGCTTAGACCGGACCAGCGTTGCCAACTAGTGCCAAATTCTTGCTAGAGTGATGTCGAAACGACACCAGAGGACCGACGACGAGGCTCCGAGGACGGATGACGGAGCAGCCAAGAGCGCGAAGCTCAATCGCTTGTTCCGCATCCGCCGTCTGTCGTCCGTCGTATGAACGGCCATGAAACACCTTAGGATTCTCAGCTATGTCGACGAAGTCGCCCGCTGCGGCTCGATCCGGCGGGCCGCGGAACGGCTCAACGTCACTGCGTCGGCGGTCAATCGCCGGATCGCCGATCTGGAAAGCGAACTCGACGCCCCGCTATTCGACCGCCGCCCGCGCGGCGTGCGCTTGACCGCCGCCGGCGAAGTTTTTGTCCGCTACCTGCGCGGCAACATGGGCGACGCCGAGCGCATGAAGTCGCAGATCGAAGACCTCAAGGGTCTACGCCGTGGCACGGTGCGAATCGCATGCAGCCAGGCGCTCGCGCTCGATTTTCTGCCGCGACAAATCGCCGAATTCCATCAAACCCATCCTTTGGTTTCGTTCGATCTGAAAGTCGCCGATCACCAACGGGCCATGGCGGCGTTGGCCGCTTACGAAGTCGACTTGATCATGGTCTTCCGCCCGACAATGCTGGCCAACTTTCAGCCGCTGATGACGCTCGAACAGCAATTAGTGGTGGTGATGGCCAAGGATCATCCGCTCGCCGCGCGCAAAACGGTGCGCCTGTCGGATTGCGCTGCCTATCCGGTCGCCCTGCCAGAGCGATCGATCGGCGGTCGGCAATTGCTGGAGGAGGTTTTTGCCCGCACCGGCCTCGCCTTCAAGATCGTGGCCGAGTCGAACTCATTCGAGATGCTGCGCGGGCTGGTCATCCATGCCGGACTCATCTCGTTTCAGATCAAGATCGGAACGATGCCGACCGGCAACACGCTCGGCGTTGTCGCGTGCGAAATCGACGGCCGCGACGTGCCACGCGGCAATCTCGTCGTCGGTCACCTGCGCGGTCGCAATCTACCGATCGCCACCGCGGTGTTTGCCGAGACGCTGACCCGCAAGCTCGAGGCGATGCGTGGCGCGCAGTCGAGTGCCACCGCGCGGCGCAGCGCATCGCGGTTTAAAACCAGCAGGAAATACGAAGTCGCTTGAATAAACTTGTAAACTTTCAAACGGTGACGATTGCTGTGGCGAGGATTGGCTTTTGGCGGTGACTTCCAGCGGCCGGCGACCATCCCGTAGCTCGGTTAGCGGCAATCGCCTCTGCCGAATTGCCCAAAAGAGTTCCGGTGAAGTCGTGATTCCACGGCGCCTCGACCAGCCAAAGCCCATGACCTCAAACTCAAAGGCGGCAGGACGCTTCGGCAAGCAAGATTTTGTCTATATCGCGGCTGACTATGTTTATATTTGTCCGGCCCGCGAGCGTCTGACCCATCGCACTACAACTGAGATGCTGGCAAGATATCCGACGTTACTGGACGAGTGCGTGCAGGGCGTGCGCGTTGAAAGCAAAGTGCACATCCGACACCGCGTCGCGTCTCACTATAGGAGCACGAGGCGATGCGGAGCCTTTCTTACACAGCCCGAGCCAATAGGGAGCGTTTTGCATCGCAGGTAAGCCGCGCTCGGACGGCGGCATTCGTGTCCCTCGACCTCCGGCGTCATCTCCCTCCTATGCAATCCTCGACCAACTTGCCGCCGACATCGTACTCAGCGGCGCCGCTCAATAACCGTGCGGGCGCCCAACGACTTTCGCGCTTGCTCAATGAAACGACACTGGATAGCGCCGGCGCTGCGCGCAGCGCTCAGACGAAATGTTGCAGCCTTGCCACTGGCGAAGGTGCTGGAAGGCGAAGGCTGGACCGCTGGCCTTGATCTTGCACTTGAACCACTTGAATCCGAGCGTCGCGGTACCCGCGCGGTTCTCATCACGGTTAAGAGCAACGGCACCGTGTTTTGAGACGACTAATCATCCGGCGGCCATTCAAGGGGAGGAAGCTATGGAAGGCGTCACGGTTGTCAGGCATCCGATGGTTCAGCATAAGCTCACCTTGGTCCGCGACAAGAACCGATCGACCCAATCATTTCGCGATCTGCTCTACGAAATAGGCATGCTGTTGTGCTACGAAGTCACGCGCGACCTGCCGCTGATCCAAGTTGAGATTGAGACGCCGCTGGCGACCATGATGTCGCCGCGCATTGCTGGAAAAAAGCTGGTCTTTGCGCCGATTTTGCGCTCCGGCCTGACCTTCGTTGAAGGCATGCTGAAAGTGATCCCGGCGGCGCGCGTGGCGCACGTAGGCCTTTATCGCGACCCACAGACATTTGTAGCTGTCGAATATTACTTCAAGGTACCGAATGACATCAGCGAACGGCTGGTCGTCGTGGTCGAACCGATTCTGGCAACCGGCAACACTGCCGTCGCGGCAGTTGGACGCCTTAAGGAATCCGGAGCAAAACAAATTCGCTTCGTGAGTCTGCTCTGTGCCCAGCAGGGGCTCGACCAGTTTCAGAACGCGCATCCTGATGTTTCGATCTGGACAGCCGCAATCGACAGCGAACTGAACGAACACGCTTATATTGTGCCGGGCCTTGGCGACGCCGGTGATCGCGCCTTCGGCACGAGATGATCCGTCATCGTTTCCGCGATGTCCGTCAGAGCCGGCTCCAAGATCGGTGAGCTGACGCTGGAGGAATGATTTTTTGGAGGGCGCGCTCGCCAAGGCGGAACGGGCCGAGACGCGGCGCATCAGCCGCGGGCGCCCAGGGGTGCAGGAGCGGACGCTATGGCGCGCGGCTTTGTCAACCTGACCGTTCGGAGCAGCCCAAGGCCATCCTCGAGCCGGTCAGCGATCAATTGAAGGGGCAATTCGGGCGTCACCTCGCGCCGTGCGCATGCCCCGCGGTGGCGGGCGGTCGCACCGGCATCGTAATTGCAAGGATGCCGCCGACGGACTTTTGGCTCGGCTGCCCATGACCGCTGCCGCAGAAAGGTGCAGCCGTGCCTTATCTTCAATCAGCGTCGGGCGGGGGTGAAGTCGCACCGGCCCTCACCGCCGTCCCCGCGAGTATTTTCCCACCAGAAACGAGGTCCGGGCCGCGGCACCGCATCGCAGGCCACTTGGTTGGCACGGCGCTTGCGAAGTGCCGGTCGGCGACATCGGAGATCGATATGAGCCGAGCGGCCGACTTGGAACTCGCCTCCGTCGTCAAGCGCTACGGCGATACCGTCGCGGTGGATCACATTGCGCTGAAGATCAAAGCCGGCACCTATTGCTGTTTGCTGGGGCCATCCGGTTGCGGCAAGACGTCGACGCTGCGCATGATCGCCGGCCATGAGGCTGTCAGCGACGGCGCCATCTTGATCGACAATAAGTTGGTCGGCGACACGCCCCCGGCGGCGCGCGGCACCGCCATGATGTTCCAAAATTACGCGCTGTTTCCGCATCTGTCGGTGATCGACAATGTTGCCTTCTCGCTGAAGATGAAGGGCATGGCAAAAGCCAAGCGTCACGCGCGCGCGAGACAGACGCTTGATCTGGTAGCGATGGAGGATTATGCGGCGCGATTGCCGGCGCAGCTTTCCGGCGGCCAACAGCAGCGCGTCGCGCTCGCCCGCGCGCTAGTAACCGAACCGCGAATCCTGCTGCTCGACGAGCCACTCTCCGCGCTTGACCCGTTCTTGCGCATCCGCATGCGGGCGGAACTCAAGCGCCTGCAGCGCGAGCTCGGCATCTCCTTCATCCACGTGACCCACAGCCAGGAAGAGGCGATGGCGCTCGCCGACGTGATCGTGGTGATGAACGGCGGCCGCATCGAACAGATCGGCGCGCCGCGCGACATCTACAACGAGCCGCGCACCGAATTCGTAGCCCGCTTCATTGGCGGCAATAACGTGCTGCCGATCGACGGCCGGCGCTACGGTATTCGCGCCGACCGGCTGCGCCTCCAAGGCGGCTCCGACGGCCTGCGTGCGACGGTCCGCGACGTCGAGTACCAGGGCATTTTTGTTCTCATCAGCTTGCGGGCCGAGGCCAACCTCGATCTGACCGCCATCGTCGCCGAGCGAAGATTTAACGACAAGCCGGTCGTGATCGACCAACAGATAACTGTTTCGTGGGATCCGGCGGACCTGCACGAGCTTGCAGGATCGCCGTAACAGCGCCGGGGCAGCAGTAAGAAGGAGCCAACCAGATGACGAGCAAAATGAAACGTCGAGGCATGACGCGGCGGGCGCTGTTGCAAAGCTCGGCGGCCATCGCCGGAATTGCCGGGACCGACACAGTCTCCGGCTTTCCGGCCGTACACGCGGCCGAAGCAGTGACGCTGCGCTATCTCGGCACCGCCGTGAACCAGTCGACCGACATTGCCAACAAGGTCAAACAGGACCTCGGCATCACCATTGAATACTTGCCAGTCACCAGCGACGTGGTGACCAAACGGATTATCACCCAGCCGGAATCGTTCGACATGGTCGACGCCGAATATTTCCAGCTGCCAAGCCTGGTGCCCTCCGGCAACCTCGTCGGCATGGACGCCAAGAAGATCAAGATCGCCGATCAGATCACCACGGTGCTGACCAAGGGCCTCATCGACGGCAAGAAAATCGGCGACCAGGGCACGGCGCCGTTCAAGGTTTTTTATCTCGAAGGCAAGCACTCGAAGACGTTTTCCAAGACGCCGACCGAATGGCTGTCGCTCATTCCGACCACCTACAACGCCGATTCGCTCGGTATTCGACCCGATCTGATCAACCGGCCGATCGAGCACTGGTCGGAATTGCTCAATCCCGACTTCAAGGGCAAAGCCGCCCTGATCAACGTGCCGTCGATCGGCATCATGGACGCCGCCATGGCGATCGAATCAGCCGGCAAGATCAAATACGGCGACAAGGGCAACCAAACCAAGGCGGAGATCGACAAGACGATCGATATCCTGACCGAGGCCAAAAAGAACGGCCAGTTCCGCGCCTTCTGGACCGACTTCAACGAGTCGGTGAACCTCATGGCCTCGGGCGAAGTGGTCATCCAATCGATGTGGTCGCCGGCGGTGACGGCCGTGCGCTCCAAGGGCATCAAATGCACCTATACGGCGCTGGCCGAAGGCTACCGCGGCTGGTGCTCCGGATTTGCACTGCCCCGTTCGCTGTCGGGCAAGAAGCAGGACGCCGCTTACGAGTTCATCAATTGGTTCATGTCCGGCTGGGCCGGCGCCTATCTGAGCCGTCAGGGCTATTACTCGGCCGTGCTCGCCACCACCAAGAAATTCTTGGCGCCCTACGAGTGGGATTATTGGTACGAGGGCAAGCCGGCCACGCAGGACATTCATGCGCCCAACGGCAGTCTCATGGAGAAGGCCGGCGCCGTACGCGACGGCGGCTCCTATGAAACCCGCATGAGCCGTATCGCCTGCTGGAACTCGGTGATGGACGAGAACGAATACCTGATCACCAAATGGAATCAGTTCATCGCAGCATGACGCTGGATGTGAGGCTGCCGGAAAGCGAAGCGGCTTTTTTCGGAGCCGCCGCCAAGCACGTGCGCAGCGACGGCCGCCCACGGCGACGGGTGCGCTCGTGGGCGACGCCGTACTGGCAAGCGTCGCCGATGGCGCTTGTCTTCTTTCTCTTCTTCGTGCTGCCGCTCGCCGTCACGCTGGTCGTCAGCTTCTGGCGATATAGCGAATACGCGATTATTCCCGCCTTTACGCCGGAGAATTACGCGGCGGTGTTCGACAAGTGCGTCAGCGGCCTGCCCAACCTGTGCACGACTTTCAGTACCTATCTGTCAACGCTGAAATTCTGCCTGATCGTCTGGGCAGTGACGCTGCTGCTCGGTTTCACGATCGCCTATTTCCTCGCCTTCCATATCCGCACGCTCACCATGCAGCTCGTGCTCGCACTGGTGTGCATTATTCCGTTCTGGACATCCGACGTGATCCGGATGATCTCCTGGCTCCCGCTGCTCGGCCGCAACGGGCTGGTGAACAAGGCGCTGCTCGGCCTCGGGCTGGTCAGCCAGCCGGTCGAATGGCTGCTCTATTCCGGCTTCGCAGTGACCGTCGCCTTCGTCCACCTGCTCACGGCCTTCATGCTCGTGCCGATCCTGAACTCCATGCTGCGGATCGACAAGTCGCTGATCGAGGCGGCGCGCGATGCCGGCGCCAGCGGCTGGCAGGTACTCGTCAATGTGGTGATTCCGCTGTCGAAGACCGGCATCGCGATCGGTTCGATCTTCGTCATCACCATGGTGATGGGCGACTTCGTGACCATTGGAGTCATGGGCGGCCAGCAGATTGCCTCGGTTGGCAAGGAGATCAATGTCGAGACCGGTTACCTACAATTTCCAATCGCTGCGGCCAACGCCGTGATTCTGCTCATCGCGGTCCTTGCGATCATCTACGCACTTACCCGCTTCATCGATATCCGCAAGGAACTCTGAGCCATGCGCGAAAAGCGGCCGGCATTGTTCTACTGGCTCGCAGCGGTGTTCGGGCTGTTCGTGCTGTTCCTCTACGGCCCCGTCATCACCATTCTGGTCCTGTCGTTTCAAGGGCCGCTGGGCGGCCTGACTTTCCCGATGAACGGCTTTTCGGTCCACTGGTTCGTGCAGCTGACGAAGGGCATTGGACTGGTCGACATCAGCCAGGGTCTATGGAATTCGCTCGAGCTCGGCATCGTCGTGATGATTTTGACCGTGGTGTTTTCGCTGATGGCCGGTCTTGCCTTCCGCCGCCGCTTCCGGGGCTCATCGGCGCTGTTCTACACGGCGATCGCCAGCCTGATCATGCCCTCGATCGTAGTCTCGCTTGGCATTGCGCTTGAATTCCGCATCGTCGACGACGCCATCAAGGCGCTCGGCGACGCCTGGAACATCGAATGGATCCAGGACAACTACAACTCGGCGATGAGCTTGTTCTCGTCCGGCCTTGGCGCCCACCTGTCATGGACGCTGCCTTTTGGTCTATTGATCATGTTCGCGGTCTTCAACCGCTTCGACCGCGTCTATGAGGAGGCGGCGCACGACCTCGGCGCCTCACCGTGGCAGACGATCCGTTATGTGGTGCTGCCGATGATCGCCCCGTCGCTGGTCGGCGTGGCGCTGTTCGGCTTCACGCTGTCGTGGGACGAACTGGCCCGTTCCAGTCAGGCGATGGGCTCCGCCAACACGCTGCCGATCGAGCTGCAGGCGCTGACCACGACGGTGACAACACCGGCGATCTACGCACTCGGCACCGCGACGACTGCGATTTCGTTCCTCGTCATCGGCATAGCGCTGTCAACGGTCTTCATTGTTCAGAACCGTCGTCGGCGACACGGCTCGGATGCCGGCGATGGTACGATCTGAGGAATGTGGAATCGGCCATGACAATCATTATCCGCGGCGGCACCAGCATCAACCACGACTACGAGCTGCGCGCCGACGTTCTATCGACGACGGCGTGATCGCATCAGTTGGTCTCGGCCTCGACATACGGACCGGCGCCGAAATCATCGATGCTGCGGGGTGTTACATTCTGCCGAGCGGCATCGATCCCCATACGCATCTCGAATTTGCCTTCACAGGCGCGGTCACGGCGGACGATTTCGAATGGGGCACCAAGGCGGCCCTTACCGGCGGCACTACCATGATCGTCGACATGTGTATCCCCGCGCCCGGACAATCGCTGCTCGCACCGTTTGCTCAGCTCTTTGAGGACAAGCACCGCGAATGACGACGTGCGGTCGTCTGGCGGCTGCCCTTCCCGACGGCTAACAGAAAAGAGCGTCAGCCCGCTGAAGTGAGCAGCTTTTCTATTTTATCCATCAGCGGATTCGACAGCCCCGCTTTCCTTAATTGGGCAAAATCCTCGAGTACAACGATTTCCCATGATTTTCCGTCGTAGACGTTAGAGCCATACTTTGCGTGGCGCGAGCGCAATCGCCTGATCGGCCGCTTACAGAACATGGGCAAAATCATGCGCCAGAAGGAAATTGAATGCGATTCCACCAATTGGTCGATCGCATCATTGCGGTCGCCTTGCCATTGCATGTTGTTCGAATTTGTCGAGACAAGGTGCTGTGTAATCGTTAGACTGTCGCGGTAGGATTTAAGCGCATCGATCAGCTTCCCTGGACCCGAAGGGCATCTCCGACTTCCGCCAGCACATCTGAAAGGTCGCGCTGCGCCTCGGCGTTGCTGGGGTCCTGCGCCGCAAGCTTGCGGTCAATGCCGAGGCTCATCAGCCGCAGGGGCAGAGAGCCGGCCCTGCCCCTTCGGCTTCGGCCGCGGGCTCCAATTGGGCAAGGCTCCGGCGCCCGCCGCGACATTTCCGAAGTCAGTGATCGCCGACATAACGGCGGACATGCGAAATCGGCAGATTGTGACCCCTAGCTGCCACTCGGGAGATTGCGTTACACGCGCAAAGGCGCGTGAGTCCGCCGAATGGTGGATAAATCGGTTTCGTCCGTAACGTGAAGTCTCGCCTTTAGGCGGTGGAGTGTTCACCGCGATCATGTTTGAGCAGACAAACCGAACTGGCGTCTGCCTGTCGGCTCCGCATAGGGCGAAAGCGCTCGGCCGAGGAACCGTCCGTCCCCGGGACGGCCTAGAATTTTGCCTTCGTCGAATACAAGCTTGCCGCCGAGGATCGTCTTCAGTGGCCAGCCAGTGACTTGAAAGCCTTCCCAAGGCGTGTAATCCGCCCCGTGGTGGAGGATTTCCTGCCGAATGGTCTCCCTGCGCTTTGGGTCCCAAATCACCAGATCGGCGTCGGAGCCGATCGCGATCGATCCCTTCTTTGGATATAGCCCGTACATTTTTGCGTGATTGGTCGAAGTCAGCGCGACGAACTGCTCAAGCGTGATGCGCCCTTTCACGACGCCTTCAGAGAACAGGATCGGCAGTCGTGTCTCCACTCCA
>Ga0335074_10008840_pt1 | contig 14015 bp, 8 predicted proteins | sample Lox_Sample_23_FD_206715 | JGI IMG/M metagenome (GOLD analysis project Ga0335074, IMG submission 206715) | Soil microbial communities from Loxahatchee National Wildlife Refuge, Florida, United States - Lox_Sample_2.3 | ecosystem: Environmental > Terrestrial > Soil > Wetlands | place: USA: Florida...
AAGGTGAACACGGATCTGGGACAGCCGGCAATCGACAGCAAACTGCTGTTTCGCGGCCCTCATGCCTTTGAGCAGCTTGCAGATTCGAAGGAAGTGGACCTGATCCAGATTTCGACGCCGCCATACTTTCATGTGCAGCACCTCGAGGCGGCGGTGGCCTCGGGCAAGCATGTATATTGCGAAAAGCCGGTAGGCGTGGACGTCGCACAGACCAGGCACGCGCTCGAGATCGCGAAAAGGGTGAAGCCGAACCAGAGCGTCGATGTTGGTTTCCAATGCCGGCAAGCCCCGCCCATTGCCGCGCTGGAGGAGAAGATCAAAGGCGGAGCATTGGGAAAGATCGCCGCGATCTCCGGCAACTACTACGCTCCCGCTTCGACGGAGAAGAAGCGCGAAGGCGAGGGGCAGGACGAGTACCGTTTGCGGAACTGGCTGTGGGATCGCGTGCTCTCCGGTGACATTCTTGTTGAACAGAACATTCACATTATTGATTTGTGCAACTGGATGCTGGGCGAGCACCCACTGAAGGCTATCGCCACGGGCGGACGCAACGTGCTTACGCATTATGGCAACTGCTGGGATAACTACCAGGTCGATTTCACCTATCCCAACGATGTGCACTTCTCGTTTGCGTCAACACAGTTTGAGCCCGATAACGTATTCGACGCAGGGCTCAGGCTGTCAGGCGCGAACGGTTCGGCGACCTGTCCATACACCGGTCCGATTGCGATTACAGGCAGCGATGCGTGGTCGTGGCAGGACTCGGAGTCGACGGCGCCGGGATCAGGGAAGTTCGCGGCGAACGGAGCGTTTCTTGACAACCTGAAGTACGCGGATCGCGACAAGGAGCGGACGTTCATTGCGAGCATTGTTTCAGGACCGACTCATAATCAGATTGCCGATGGCGTGGAAACCGCGTTAAGCTGCATCCTCGGGCGCATGGCGGGGTACCAGAAACGTGAGGTGACCTGGGAAGAGATGCTGGCCCAGAAGGAGGATTGGCCGCTCGATTTCAGCCTGGAACAGTTTGCCTGAGAAATTGGCGGCGATAAATCCGGAACTTACAATCTTGCCAGGGTCGACATTCGAAACGTTGTCCCCCGAAAGAATCAAGCGGCAAGATTGCACGGTTTCTGGAGGCAAGCTGGATGCATTGGGGATGTAGTTGTGATTGGCGTAGTGGGACACGGAAATAGGACTGCCGCAGAGATCCTGAACTGTCGCGAAACGGCCAAGGGTTGAAAAACTCGAAGATAACAGGAAATTTGGGTGAACGTATCTACTGTTACGAACCTGAGGATCGCAATAGCGGTGGTTTTCAAAGGGCTTTCCTGTGGGGTTAAGAATCTCCCTAACGTTGCAATTCATTTCGCTGTCCAGCATGCTGGAGCCTGGCAGATCACTGAGGGAGATTCCTGGGTTGCAGATCAATTGGAATGGGAACCAAGGCCTTGGCTCGACGGGATGTGTTTCTGAGAAATCGGAAACACGGCTAAGAGGAGAGCAAACGAGAGAGAGTTCAAGCTGGAGCGTCGGCAATACCGGAGTGGTTTCCCGGCGCCCACGTCGAGGCGCCCGGCGCGCCATGTGTTGCGTGGCTTTTCTCTTTTTTGGGGCGTTGATCCCGTTGACTGTGGCACAGCAGAGCAAACCAGGAAATGATGGGCGGGAGCTGTACCGGCAGGCGAGTGTCCCGGTGGAGGAGCGTATCGATGATCTGCTCAGGCGGATGACGCCGGAAGAAAAAGCGCGACAGCTCGATCTATACGCAGCAGCAGGTACGCTCGAAGACAAGCACACGGGGAAAGATCATGTGGCGTTAGACGCCGCGTTTTTGCCCGACAAGGCCCAGGAGATGTGGGGTTCCCTGGGGGTGGGCGGCATACATGACGTGTATCCGACTTCGGTGCAGTCGAATGCCATCCAGAGTTGGGTGATTGCTCACAATCGGCTTGGGATTCCGGCGCTGTTTATAGAGGAGGGACTGCACGGATTCGATACCGGGACTGTCTTTCCGGCTCCCATCAACCTGGCTGCTACGTGGAACCCTGATATTGCACGGCGAACCGGGAGTGCAATTGCATCCGAAGCCCGTTCGACCGGCGTTGACATGATCCTGGCCCCGGTGCTCGACCTTGCCCGGGAACCGCGTTGGGGCCGCGTCGAAGAAGATTTCGGCGAAGATCCGTATTTAACCGGCCAAATGGGCCTGGCTTATGTACAGGGCGCGCAGGGCGAAAGTTTGAATACGGACCACACCGTGGTTGCCGAACCCAAGCACTTCGCCGGGCACGGCTCTCCCGAAGGCGGCACAAATACGTCGCCGGTGCACATGGGGGAGCGCGAACTGCGGATGACGATGCTGCCCGGATTTGAGCCGGCTGTACGAGAAGGCCATGCGATGGGCGTAATGGCCGCTTATCACGAGATCGATGGCATTCCCATTACTGCCGATCCCTTTCTGCTGAAGAAGGTACTGCGGGAGGAATGGAATTTCCAGGGATTCGTGCTTTCCGATCTCGGCGCAATCAGGCGCCTCTACGACGTGCATCACGTGGCCGCCTCGCCCAAAGATGCATCGTGCATGGCGATCAGGTCGGGCGTGGACATGCAGTTCTACGACTTCGATCACGCAGTTTTCCAGAAAGCGCTGGTCGATTGTGTGCGCGAGGGCAGCCTGGCCGAAGCCGATCTCGATCGTGCGGTCAGGTCCGTTCTCCGCGTCAAATTCGAGCTTGGGCTCTTCGATCATCCGTTGGTCGATACCGCGCTGCATGCCAAAGTCGACAGGTCGGCGGAACACTTGGCGCTTTCGCTCGAGTCGGCCCGCGAGTCGATGACCCTGCTGAAAAATGAAGGCAACCTGCTGCCGCTCTCCAAGTCCGTGGGAAAGATTGCCGTCATTGGCCCCAATGGCAACGTGGCGCGGTATGGCGACTACGAAAAAGAAGAGAATGGGCTGCACATCAGCATTCTCGATGGCATCCGCAAGCTGGTTCCGCAGGCAACCGTCACTTTCGACGACGGAAAAGATATTGCTGCCGCAGTCGCCAAGGCGAAAGACGCCGATGTGGTGATTCTGGCGCTGGGCGAATGGCAGGGAATCTCAGGCGAGGGTTTCGATCGTTCGAACCTTGACCTGCCTGGGAACCAGGAGCTTTTGCTTGAAAACATTGCCGCAACCGGCAAACCGATCGTTCTCGTGCTCGAAAACGGAAGGCCGTTGACCATCGGCTGGGCCAAAGAGCACATCCCGGCAATCCTCGAGGCCTGGTACCCAGGCGAATTTGGTGGACAGGCGGTTGCCGAGACACTCTTTGGCGACAACAATCCAGCCGGCCGGTTGACGATCACCTTCCCGCGCAGTGTGGGACAACTGCCCGACTTCTATAACTTCGATCCTTCACGCGTGCACAAATATGTGGATGACGACGGCAAGCCGCTGTTTCCCTTTGGGTTCGGCCTGAGCTATACCACGTTCCGTTATGACCATCTCGTCGCGCAGGCACCTCCTCAGGGAAGCAAGGCCGACGTTATAGTCACGGTAGATGTGACGAATACCGGCGACAAAGCAGGCGACGAAGTAGCGCAACTTTATGCCCGCGAGGACGTGAGCAGTGTTGAGACGCCGGATCGATCGTTGAAGGAATTCTCCCGGATTCACCTTAAGCCGCACGAAACAACCACGGTCACGTTCCATGTTCCGCAGGATCAGCTTGCGGTCTGGAACCAGGAAGGGAAGTGGGTGGTGGAGGCGGGAAATTACACGGTGTGGGCTGGCGGTTCTTCTGAAGCCTCTCTGAGCGCCGGGTTCTTTCTTCATCCTTAAAAAAGGACGGCGTTTGCCCTGCGACAAATTGCACTGAGAGATACAGGGGCGCGAAGCACGAAAACAGGAGAAGTATGAAAATCGCAGTTCGACTTGCTTGGCTGGCAATGGTGGTGAGCACTGTTTTAGCTGCTCAGGGACAACCAACGAAAGACGCGGTCGATTACGTGTCTCCGAATATCGGGGGCATTGGCCAACTGCTGACCGCAACGATTCCCTATGTTCAGCGCCCTCACGGGATGGCGCGGCTCGCTCCGGTTGTCACGCCAGGAATCACGGACCGCTATCTGGCAGATAAAATCTATGGTTTTCCTGCCGGTCCTGCACTCCTGATGGCTTCCGTCGGACAAACCGGCACCAAGCCAGAAGTCTACGCTTCTGCCTTCGATCATGATTTTGAGATCGCAACGCCTTATTATTACGAAGCTGACCTCCAGACATGGGGAATCAAGGCGGAATTCACGGCCGCCACGGAAGCCGCGTACTATCGGTTCACTTTTCCCGCAAGTTCTCATGCGCGTCTTGCGCTGAGTTTGGTCAATGACGCGGAGTTCACCGTAGCCGGAGATGACGCGATTCAAGGTAGCACCCGCGCTGATGGGACGGTGGTGCGCCTCGAACAAACGGGTCCCGAGACCCGGGAGTATTTCTATGCCGAGTTTTCCCGGCCTCTCAATTCCTGGCAGACCTGGCAAAACGGCAAAGTGAGCCGGGAGCAAAACCAATCAGGCGATGACGTAGGATTTGTGACGGATTCGGCCACTACAGCCGGAGAGACCATTGAAGTAAAGGTGGGAATCTCCTATATCAGTGCGGAACAGGCCCGGCGCAATCTGGAACGGGATATTCCCGGCTGGAAATTCGATCAGGCGAAAGCGGCGGCACGCGCTGCATGGAACGATGCTCTGGGCGCGGTTCAAGTGGTTGGAGGAACCGAGCGCCAGCGGACGATCTTCTACACCGCACTCTATCGCTCGCTCGGCCGGATGACGGACATCACTGAAGACGGCAGGTATTTGAGCGGCTACGATCACAAGATACATGATGCGGAGGGCCACGACTTCTACGTCGATGACGGTCTCTGGGATACATACCGGTCATTGCATCCCCTGCAAATGTTGCTCGATGCGCATCAGCAGGAGGACATGATTCGCTCCTACATCCGCATGTATCAGCAAAGCGGCTGGATGCCGTCATTCCCTTCGGTGGCAGGCGAACAGCCGGTGATGATCGGCCACCACGCTGCCATCTTCATCCTGGACGCCTATACCAAGGGGTATCGCGACTTTGACGTCGCCGAGGCCTACGCCGCCATGCGCAAAAATGCCACCCAGGCAACCATGCTGCCCTGGAGCCGCGGCCCGCTGACAGATCTCGACCGGAGCTACTTCGACAAAGGCTTCTTTCCGGCCCTTGCCTGGGGTGAAAAAGAGACGGAGCCGCAGGTGACTCCCGAGAGGCGCCAGTCCGTATCGGTCACGCTTGAAAACAGCTATGACGACTGGTGTGTCGCGCAGTTGGCCAAGGTGCTCGGCAAAAGGGAAGACGCAGAGTATTTCACCAAGCTTGCGCACAATTATGAGAACGTATTCAATCCAGCCATCGGTTTTATGGCGCCCAAGAGCGCAGACGGCCAATGGGTGAGCCATTTCGATCCGAAGCTGGGCGGCGGAAATGGCGGCCGCGACTATTTTACAGAAGTCAATTCCTGGCAATACACGTTCAGTGTGCAGCATGATGTGGCGGGCCTGATTCATCTGATGGGCGGCCGCGATGCCTTCAATGCAAAACTCGATCAACTGTTTGTGGAGCAGTACGGGACCTCCAAGTTCAATTTCCTCGCCCAGTTTCCGGACGCAACCGGCCTGGTGGGCCAGTACTCACAAGGGAACGAACCAGGCTTCCATATTCCGTATCTCTACGACTTCTCTGGACAGCCGTGGAAGACGCAGCAGCGCGTTCGTCAACTGATGGATGTATGGTACGGTGACGGGCCGCTGGGCATTCCCGGTGACGATGACGGAGGCGAAACCTCTTCCTGGTTTGTACTTAGCGCAATGGGGTTCTATCAAGTCTGTCCGGGCAGCCCTGTATACGAAATCGGCAGCCCCATCTTTGCGCGGACCACGATCCGTATGGGAAATGGCAAGCTGTTCACAATCGTCGCGAACCATGTTTCCGCGCGCAATAAGTACATCCAGTCGGCTCAACTCAACGGCAAGCCGCTCAATCGCGCATGGTTCCGTCATGCCGAAATTGCCGATGGAGGAACGCTGGTGCTGGAAATGGCTGACCATCCTAATCTGCAATGGGGCAGCGCGCCGCAACTCGCGCCCCCCTCAATGAGCGACGAGAATCAAGCGGCTTCAGCAACGGAATAATGAATTCGCATGGGTAGAATGACGTGAAGGAGCAGGAAATGAAACCGGATAGTTCGCGTCTTCAGTCGCGCCGGAATCTGTTGGCTGTGGGGACCGCGGCTGGCCTCGCCGGTTTTTTGGCAACTCCGGCCGCACTGCCGGCTGCTCCGGTCAACAAGGAACAATCGAAGGAACAATCGGCTTCCCTCGAAACCAATGTGAAAGACTTCGGCGCGCGCGGAGACGGAGCCAGCGATGAGACAGCCGCATTTCAACGAGCCCTTGATTCCACGCACCGCGCAGGCGGGGGCACGGTCTATGCGCCCCCCGGTCGCTATCTCTTTCGCGATGTTCTCAACATCCCTGAAGGAGTGACGTTGCGCGGATCGTTCGGCTGTGTGCCTTCGCACACGGGAATGCGCGACCACGGCCAACCCAAACCCGGCGACGATGGCACCGTGTTCCTCGCGACCGCTGGCCGCGGCAAAGAAGACGGCCAGCCGTTCATCACACTGAACACCAACAGCTCCCTGGCCGGCCTGACCATCTATTACCCCGAGCAGGTCACCGATGCGGCGCCAATCGCGTATCCCTGGACGATTGCCATGCGGGGCAAAAATCCGGCAGCATTCGATCTGGAGTTGCTCAATCCCTATCAGGGCATCGATGCCAGCCGCAATGAACGCCACAACGCACGAAACATTAGTGGGCAGCCCCTGCGACGCGGAATCTTTATCGATGCCATTTATGACATCGGCCGTGTGGAGAATGTTCACTTCAATCCCTGGTGGAGCGGACATGGCCCCGTCTATCAATGGCAGCTCGAGAATGGCGAGGCATTCATCCTCGGTCGCGCAGATTGGGAATATGTCCTCAATACCTTCTGCTACGGCTATCGCGTCGGATACAAGTTCATTCACACTGACACCGGCGAATGTAATGGCAACTTCCTGGGCATCGGCGCCGACAATTGCAATCGGGCGGTGCTGGTTGAGCAGAGCGCGCCGTATGGGATCCTCATTACAAACGGAGAATTCACCTCGTTCACGGGTGACGATCCGACGATGGTTGAAGTGTTGGAGACCAACAATGGAGTGGTCCGGTTCTGCAATAGCGCGTTCTGGGGCCCATGCAACCAGGTCGCAAAGATCGCAGGTCAGGGTACAGTCGGATTCAGTGACTGCACCTTTGTCGAGTGGCGAAACGATCGCGCTGCGATCCAGGTTTCTTCAGGCAGCGTGCTGATCCGCGGCTGTGAGTTCCGGCAGAACCATCCGCACATCTCTCTCGATAATGGTGTGGACCGGGCAGTCATCACCGGCAATATATTCACAGGCCCGGCCCAGATTCGGAACGCAGCCACTAAAGACGTGCAGATTGGATTGAATGCGGCCTCTGAGCGCGGCGCATAGACTTGGGGCGCGGGGTGGTGCGTGCAGCGCGATACTGTTCTATATGGATACGGAATCGCGACCGAGGATGAGCATGAGACGAAACACAATCGCCGCACTTGCAATTCTTGCTGCGATTGCCACGAAGGGAGCCTGGGCCCAGGTACCTTCTGAGAAAACCACTGCCTGGCGAGATGGCAGTTTTCACGTCGATACGGCCGCAGTCATCAGCCGTTCCGCCATAATTCTCGGCAAGGCGAATACGCTGGCTAAAGAGGCGATGCCCCTGGGCAATGGCCGTCTCGGTGTTGCCGTTTGGTCGGCAGACGGGTTGACAGCGCAGTTGAATCGTGCCGACACGTTGCCCGACCGTCTCTCTCCGGGTCAGGTTGTGATTTCAGGTCTTGCCTCGTTGACCAATGCCGCGGACTATGCGGGCCGACTCGATCTTTATAACGGCGAGTTCCGCGAACAGGGCGGAGGAATGACCGCGGTTGCCTACGTACAACCGGATAAAGACGTGCTGGTGGTTGATGTAACCGGGGCGAAGCCAGACGAATCTCAAACAATCTTGCTGAGATTATGGCCGCCTCGCGAGCCCCACGCCGTGGTCAATGGAACGGTGGGCGCCCTGTCCGAAGCTTGGATCGACAACAAGAATCCCGAGTCGTCCGGCCGCCATTTCGGATCGCTTTCCGCTATCACAGCGGATGGTCGCAGCGTATCTGCGAAGATTGTCGATTCGCGCACGATCTCGATTTCCTTTGAGCCATATCCAGACGGTCATTTTCGCATCCTGGCCGCCGCTCCACATTTTGACGGCAGTGGCGACGCCGCCAGCATCGTCCGCCATACGCTCGCAGCAGTCGCGCCAGGCGCCCACAGAGCATGGTGGCATCAGTTCTGGAATCGTGCAGCGCTCATCAAGGTGCACTCCAGCGATGGCGCCGGCGACTACATGGAAAACCTCCGCAACATTTACCTGTACTCTGCGGCTGCAGAGCGAGGAGTGGAGTATCCGGGTTCTCAGGCGGGCGTCGCCGACATGCTGTCGTCGGCGCGCGATCGACATCGTTGGGATTCGTCTGCGTTCTGGCATTGGAACCTTCGCATGCAAGTGGCGGCGAATATCGGAGCGGGCCTGCCGGAGTTGAACGCTCCGTATTTCAATCTTTACCGCGAGAATCTACCCAGCATTGAGGACTGGACGAAGCGGTACATGGATGGGCGCCCCGGCGCATGCATTCCAGAGACGATGCGATTCAATGGCCGCGGCATCGAGTACGAATCGAGTTGGAAACCGATCAGCATCGGGCGCGATTGCGATGCGGGTTTCCATCCCTACTACAATGCGCGCACGCTTTCCACTGGCGCCGAGGTTTCGCTGTGGATCTGGCAGCAGTATCTGGCGACCAAGGATCGCGCATTCCTGGCCGCGAACTATCCGGTAATGGCAGCGTCGGCACGCTTTCTGGTTGCGCATCAGAAGCGCGGTCCCGACGGCCTGTTGCACACCAATCCCTCCAATGCACACGAGACACAATGGGATGTAACCGATCCCACCACGGACATCGCGGCGGCCCGGGCTCTCTATCCAGCGACCATCGAAGCCGCCACAACGTTGGGCAAAGATCCAGAGCTAATTCAGGACTTGCAAAAAGCGATTCCTGAAATTCCGCCGCTGCCGCGCACGGAAGCGTCGGGTGCAAAGACATTGCTCTCTGTGCCGGACGATGCCGCCGGCGCGGATGTGATCGCGGAATCGTACCTTCCCAGCGCCCAGAATCATAACGCTGAAAACATCGGCCTCGAACCCGTGTGGCCGTACGATCTTATCGGTGACACATCGCCACTGTTCCCCCTCGCAAAGCGCACGTATGAACATCGCTTGTTCAAGGGCGTGGCCGACTGGAGCTTCGATCCCATTCAGGCAGCGCGGCTCGATCTCGGCGACGAGGTGGGTTCTACGCTGCTTACCATCACCGAGCGCTCACAGCACACAGCAAATGGCTTCGCAAACTGGGATAGTGAATACGGTGAGTTCTATATCGAAGAGACGGGAATAGTTGCCGATGCGCTCGAGGAAGCCCTGGTGCAGGATTACGACGGAGTAATCCGGATTGCACCCGCCATTCCTCCGGGCTGGGATTTCGACGGCAGCGTCTTTGTGCGCGGAAGGACAAAAGTGGATGTAGAAGCACGCGACGGCCAGGTAGTGACTGCGGTTATCGAGGCCGGGACTCGAGCGCTGCTCCGCGTTCGCAACCCCTGGCCGGGTCAATCGGTAGATGTAATTGCTGGTGCAACCGGGACGAAGGTCGTCAGCGGCGTCTCGACCCAGGAATTGACTTTTCAAGCCGTGGCGGGAACCAATTATCTCATCCAGAAGCACGACGCGCCGGTAACGAGGCTTCCCTTTGCTCCAGTAAGAGGCAATGCCGCGAATGAAGCGAGGAAGCTTGGACCGGTACAAATTGGACTCTTCCGTGGTGAATCCGCGCAATGACTGAGATGAGAATTAGGATGGAGTTCGGCTGGGCGTGAGAACCAGGATTAAACACCTGAGAAACCGCGTGGCGCGAATATTCCGCCTGGCGACGACGTTGCCTCTCGTTGCGGTGCTCGTCCAAGCGCAAACCGCATCCTGGGTTGGCACATGGGCTACTGCGCCTATGCGTGGAGATGCTGACGCGCATCTCGCTGGAAAGACGCTGCGTCAGATCGTGCATATCGGTGCCGGCGGCGACCATTTGCGGATTCAAATCTCGAACTTGTTTGGCGAGCATCCCCTGCGCGTTGAGAAAGAAGTGCAGAGGTCCACAGGGTAGAGGTCGTGGGCGCGATAAGGGAGCAATAAGAGTTACCAATCATTCCTGGGCGCTGAATGACGCCATTTCTGCCACGCTCGAAGGGTTGGGTTCTAAATCGTATGTTGTTGGAAAAAGTTAGTAATAATCACTTCCCGATGCGGAAGGTGAGAATGCGTCCGAACACCAATGTTTATGCGGATTCCGGCGAGCTGATCCGTTTCTGTAGGCGCGCGGGAGACTCGGAATTGGAACCTGACGAAATGCTCATCGAAGCGTTGCAGCGGTTGGTCTGGATGGAGCCATTGCGGCGCACACATGAGTGCGTCTTTGCTGTACTGGCGTTCGAGGGTGAGCCCGTCGACCCTCGGATCTGAGATGTGCACTAATTGCGGGGGCAGCAGTAAACGGCGGATGACTTCCCCACGAAGAGTGTTGTGTCACGGCGGCGCCTTTTGCGATGGGTGGTAAAGGGTGAATTGCCAAAAGCGACTCGAACGAAGTCACCTTTCAAACCCCTCGAATCAGCGCAATATCTTTCGACGCGGCCCACTGCTCAATATCCCTTCCCGTAAGGGCCACGGCCATCAGCTCAGGAAACTGATCGGGCGTGCAGCCGAAAACCGGACAGCGCATGGCTGCAATCCTGGCCGCGTGCTCGGCCTGGAAGGCCGGATGCCCATCGTCGGAAAGCGCAAGCAGCACAATCACCTTCACGCCGCTTTGCTTGAGTGCTGCAACGCGGGCCAGCATCGACTCAGCATTGCCGCCTTCGTACAGATCGGTAATAAGCACGAGGTGCGTTTTGGCTGGATGCTCGATGTGCTGTTCGCAATAGGCGAGAGCGCTGTTGATATCGGTTCCTCCGCCGAGCTGCACGCCAAAGAGTACGTCGACGGGATCGGCCAGTTGCTCCGTGAGGTCGACAACCGCAGTATCGAAGCAGATGAGTTGCGTATGAAGGCCGGGCAGCGAAGCAAGCACCGCCGCAAAGATCGACGAATACACAACCGACGTGGCCATGGAACCGGACTGGTCGACACAGAGCATCACGTGATCGAGATTGGTGCGGGTGCGAGTGCGGCGTTGATAGCCGACCAGAGTTTCCGGAACAACCGTGCCGTGCTCAGGCTGATAATGCCGCAGATTCGCGAGGATGGTTCGTCCCCAGTCGATATCCGAGTGCCTGGGGCGGCGGGTTCGCTGAGCGCGATTGATGGCTCCGGTCACAATCTCAACTGTCTTATGTTCAAGCCTCGCCAAAAGCTCGTCCACCACCTTGCGCACAACCATTCGCGCTGTTTCTTTCGTCTTTTCGGGAATAGCCGACCTGAGCGAGATGAGATCGGCAACCAGGTGCACGTCGGCCTCGAGGGTGGACAGGAACTCCGGCTCGAGCATGAGCGATTTCAAATTGAGCCGCTCGAAGGCATCGCGCTGGATTACCTGCACAACCGGCGCTGGAAAGAAGTCGCGAATGTCGCCGAGCCAGCGCGAGACGCGCGGGGCTGACGCGCCAAGCCCTCCACGGCCTTTCTTCGGTGATGAGCACTCGTACAGAGCGCTGAGGGCTGCGGAAAGGCGGCGATCTTCCTGCGACAACTCGCCGCTTTCGTCGCCGAGCGCCAGAGTCCACCGGCGCAGCCTCTCTTTTTCGCTTAATATCTGCGCGCTCAACCTGGTTCTCCTGTACCTGCCGAGATGCCAAGGATTTGATAGAGCAAAGGCAGGGCCCGCTCAAAGCTGTCGCAGGCCGCGCCCGGTTCTGCCTGCGCGACAGGCGCCGCGGAATGTCTTCCGCGCACGATCTGTTCCATCACGCGTTTGCGCGCCACTGCGTCGAAGCCGGAGAAGCTTCTGCGCAACAGGGGCAGCGACTCGATGAAATCGTCTCCGTTCAGTTCGCAGAGCCACTCGTCGAGCAACTGGAGCAGCGGCTGATCCTGCAGCAAAACCTCAGAACCGCCGGCCAGAAAGTTTTCAAGAAACGCTCCCGCCCGCTGCGGAGTTTCACCGCGGGTGTGCAATGAAAACGCAGAGCTCACAAGTTCGAGGTTCCACGCTATTTCGTCATGCAAGCGGCGCAGGCTCAAGCCGGCCACCTGTGCGGCCACTTGATCGTCGCCAACCATCGCTGCAAGCTGCTGCCGCCACGACTCGAGCAACGCAGGGTCGGCAGCCAGGTGCAAGACTTCGTCGTACTCGCGCATGGCGCCGACCCGCGCCAATGCCGCATCATCGTCGAGGTTGTGCGAGGCAAGCCTGACGCCGGAGTTGACCTCAACACTGAGAGCGTGAATCAGCGACCGCAATTCAGCTTCAGGCAGATCTCGCGCGGTGCCGTAGCGAAGCACGCGGGCCAACGGTACCACGGCCCGCATCAGCTCAGTCACTTCGCTCGCCTGGACCGCCGTTTCCTGCAGGCGCTCAATGCAGGCGCGCGCAGCTACAGGTAAATCGGCCACAAGCGCCGCGCGAATTAGTTCGGCCTGCTCTGAGATGGAAGTCGATTTCACCGCGCGTTCGAGTTGTCTGTTTGAAGCGGCCTGCTCAATGGTGCCGCCGTAGACCAGTGCCTCAGCGAGCGAAACAGAGAGCTCGGGAACCCAGCGAATGTGCCAGACTTCGCGAAATGTGCCGCGGCCGCTCTCTGCCTCAACCAACTTTCCCCATGAAACATTGAGAATCAGCAGACGGTGCAGGAGCGTGGACTTTATCAGACCTGCCTCGCTGCGCAAATCGACGCGTAGTTCGGTTTCAATGTCTTCGGGTTTGAGCCGCGTTTTTTTTTGCCACAAGGCCAGGTCGCGCGCCAGCGGCATCTGCGGAACGCTCTCGTCGATCTCTCCTACCAGCTCGCCGATGTAGAGCTTGCGCTCAATCAGCCGGAGCGGAACCTCCTCGCCGTGGCAGAGCGTAGCGAGCGCCGACTCACGCATCTCTTCGAGCCCCGGCACCGGGCGATGGCGCATTGACGCCAGAGTGAGGCACAATCGCGCGGCCTCAATGGCCGAAGCAGTGGATGCAGCGTACCCCTCCTGTCGCAAAAGAGCAGTGGTCCTGGCTTGCCATTGCGCGGCAAACTCCGCAGCGCCAGTTGGCCTTGCGCCGGAATATAAACTCCACAGATGGCTGTACCACCCGGGCGAAATCACGCCGGCTCCATATCCCGATCCGGCGCTCAGACGGCTGTTGGTCCACGGCACCCAGGTCACTTCAACTTTTTCGCACGCCAAGTCCTTCACCAGCATGCGATCTTCAGCGGCACTTGCTTTGCGTCGCAGTTCACAAACGTGCCACGCGCCAACGATTGCAGCAATTGGCCCTTCGCACTCCTTCAGCGCCTGGCGGACGTGAATGCGCATCCACGCCTCACGCTGGGCGTCGCGCTGCTGCGAGCGCTCGCTGCGAGTTATCGATGAGTCGGCTCGCATCTCCGTCATGGCCTTCTCAATTGCGGCAAACACTGCCAGCGAGCTCGAAGCATCTTCATCGTGGCCATTGCTGCCGAGCCTGCCCTGTTCGATCAGTGCGTTCCATAACGCCTCACCATCGGAATAGCCCGCGGCTGCGGCCAGTGAATCGAGCGGGTCAGAATCGACCGGGTCAGGGTCGCGCGAGTCAGGGT
>Ga0335074_10008841_pt1 | contig 14014 bp, 14 predicted proteins | sample Lox_Sample_23_FD_206715 | JGI IMG/M metagenome (GOLD analysis project Ga0335074, IMG submission 206715) | Soil microbial communities from Loxahatchee National Wildlife Refuge, Florida, United States - Lox_Sample_2.3 | ecosystem: Environmental > Terrestrial > Soil > Wetlands | place: USA...
CCCGCAGCACGCGGTCGTCGCGGATGCGGCGGGTTTCCGCGGCCAGTTCCGCGTCGTCGGGGTCGAACAGGTAGGCCAGCAGGTGCAGGCTGTGCTGGCCCCGGCTGTGCTGGCCCAGACGGCAGGAAAGCTCCATGCCCGGCACCAGGGTCAGGGGGGCCGGCAGCGCCTGGCGGGCCTGGGCGTGCCCGGCGGTGGTGTCGTGATCGGTCAGCGCCACGACGTCCAGGCCGGCCCGCGCGGCGCGGCGCATCACCTCCGCCGGGGGGTCGGTCCCGTCGGAGGCGTCGCTGTGCACGTGCAGGTCGGCACGCATCGGCGACCCCCCCAATATCGACGGCCCAGTGTAGCCGGGTCAGTGCAGCCGGGTCAGTGTAGCCGGGTCAGTGCAGCCGGGTCAGGCCGCGGGCAGGCGGGGCGAGGGGGCGCCGTAGGGCAGGTCGAAGTCCATGCCGGGGTCACGCAGGTCACGGAGCCTGATCGGCTCGATAAGCAGGATGCCCGCGGTGTCCGGCCAGAGCACGACCCAGAGCCAGTGGCCCTTGATCTCGCCCGCGACCACGGCGCGGTCCGGCGAGGCGACCTGCCACAGCGGGAAATCGTGCTTTCCGAAGCAGGCCGTGGCGATCGGCGGCACGGACGCGAAGCCCGCGCCTGGATCCACCGCGTCCAGGCCGGCCATGGCCGCGCCCAGGCCGATGCCTGGTTCCTCGGCCACGACCACCATGTCGGCGGGCCCGCCCACCGGGTTCGGGCCGGACAGCGCGACGGCGCAGGCCCGGGTCCCGGTCCGCTCGTCGCCCGCGCCGGCGAAGCCGGTGACCAGCCAGCCGGCCGGCAGCGGCCAGGGCAGCCAGGCCGGCACGCCGGCCGTGCGGAGCAGCCCGTCCAGGCCTTCGCGAGACGGGCTGAAGGCGGGCAGCAGAGGATGGACCTCGCCATGCCAGTCACAGCGCCAGGCGCTGGACCACGCGGTCGGCTCGTGCACCGGTTTGCCGCACCGCGGGCAGGCGGCCGGCGAATGACGGTGGCTTTCCAGGCCCACGCTCACCCCATTGCCGAGGTAGACGCACTTATGGCGGCCTTCTTACCCCGTTGACGGGCAGCTCATTCAGGTGAGCGTAATAGTGGCGCCGGTCCTCATCGGAGAACCGGCGCCACTGATGGAGATCAGCCTTACGGCAGGATGCCGAAGTTAGCGCCCCACATCTGGTTGTCGAAGACGGTGCCGTTGGAGTACTTCGACAGCGTCCAGGTGGTGAGCTGCGGCCGCGGCATATTGGTCGGGTATGCGCCACCCGGGTAGTTGAGCACGTACGGGTTGGAGAAGTTGGTGTCGGAGCCATTGATCAGCGGGACGTAGAAGCCCTTGATCGTGTCGTAGGAGTCCGCGACCCAGATCGTCTTGGACGAGACGCCGCACGGCTCGAGCGCCACCTTGGTGCCGTTCACGGCGGTGCTGCCGACGCCGATGCAGTAACCGCTCTCCACGCCATTGGGCGCGTACTCGAACTCGTATGCCTCGAACTTCGAGTAGTGCAGGTTCAACTCGGCGGTCACCAGGCCGGCCGCGTAGAAGTCTCCGACCGTGCCCTGGCGTGAGACGGTGAAGTCTTCGGCCGGGTCGTGGTTGCTGGTCTGCCACAAGATGATGGGCTGCCCGGACTGGGCCTTCTGCTGGTAGACATCGAGCACGAACGCCGGGTGCTTGTGGGTGCCGAACTCCCGGCTGAAGATGTTGATGCAGCTGTGACCGCACGACGGGGTGGCCGCGTTCGCGGTGAGCGTCCCCGCTGCGCCGAGCCCGCCGACCATGGTCAGCGTGGCCGCGGCCGCGAAGAACTTGCTCTTGATGGACATGTTTGCCTGTTCCTCCTCGGGACTGCGGCCGTGCACCGTGCACGAGCCGCTGAGCCGGGCAGGGGCGGCTGACCCGATGGCTCACTTATAAGGACGCGCCAGATGTCGCCTCGGTTGTCACCTTTCGTGTCTTGTTGTCCATGCATAACGGTGGCGCCGACCCTCCTCACGGAGAGCCGGCGCCACCGGGTGACTCAGGGGTTTCGAGCTCAGGCTCCTACTTGAGGATCCCGAAGGTGGCACCCCAGAGCTGGTTCGAGTCGACGGTGCCCAGCTGCGGTCCGGGAATGCCGCCCGGGCCGGTCTGCGAGAAACCGGTCAGGTTGGTGACGGTGAGCTGCGGACGCGGCATGTCGGTCGGGAAGCCGTTGTTCGGGTAGGTCAGGACGAACGGCTGGGAGAAGTTGGTGTCCGAGCCGTTGATCGCCGGGACGTACCCGTTGAACAGCGTGGACGGCGAGTCGAAGATGTCCGCGATCCACACGGTCCTGGACGACACGCCGCACGGCTGCAGGGACACGCCCTCGCCCTGGAACGCGGTGGCGGCCACGCCCATGCACAGGCCGCTGTCCACGCCGAACGGCGCGTACTCGATCTCGAACGCCGGGTCGTTGATGGCGACCTTGGTCTGCCCGTAGCAGTCCGGGAAGTTGACCGTCGGGATGCAGCCGTAGTGCAGCGCCACCGCGGAGGAGACGAGACCGGCCGCGAAGAAGTCGGCGGTGGTGCCCTGGAACGCCAGGGTCCAGTCTTCCGCCGGGTCGAAGTTCGCGGTGCGGAACAGGATGATCGGCTGGCCGGTCTTCTCGCCCTGCCGGAGCACATCAACCACGTAGTTCGGCGACTTGTGGGTGCCGAACTGGTGGCTGAAGATGTTGATGCAGGAGTTGCCGCACGATGGCGTGGCCGCGCTGGCGGTTCCCGCGGTGAGCGCGCCCGCCGCACCGACGCCGCCGACCAGGGTCAGCGTCGCCGCCGCAGCGAGCAGCTTGCTCTTGATGGACATGGATGGTTCCTCTCTTGGAACTCGCAGCCGTGCCCTGCGCACGGCTACGTCGAGCCGGCCCCGCAGCGCGCGTCGGATTCATCCCCGATCGCTCGGCACGCTGCCGGCTCGCGGTGGCCTGATCAGGACCAAAACACGGTCCTGACCGGTCCTGCGGTCTGGAGAGGCAAAGACCCGGGCAAGCCCGGAGGTCTCCATTCGGGAAGGCCGCTTATGCCTTCCCATTGATCAAGACGCGTGATGCGCGCAGATGGTTGACACGTCGGTGTATTGGAGCGGGCAAAGAAGTGACGCCCGACCCCCGCCCTGGGTATCGGCGTCACCTTTATTACCCAATGTCGGAATTCGGAATTCGCTACTTCAGGACACCGAAGTCAGCGCCCCAGAGCTGGTTGTCGGTTACGGTGCCCAGGACCGGATCGGGGCCCGTTCGAGAAACCGGTCAGGTTGGTGACCACGAGCTGCGGCCGCGGCGTGTCGGTCGGCAAGGCGTTGTTCGGGTAGGTCAGCACGAACGGGTGCGAGAAGTTCGTGTCCGATGCATCCCCGACCGCTCGGCACGCTGCCGGCTCACGGCGGCCTGACCAGGACCGCACGTTCGGGCCTGATCGGTCTTGCAGTTCCATGGGGATTTTCGCCCGCCCATTGAGAGGGCGCGTGATGCACGGAGAAGGTTCACCCGCGGGCACACAACAGTGGCGCCGGCCCCCCGCGAGGGACCGGCGCCACCGGGTTACTCAGGGTGTGAGTTCAGGTTCCTACTTGAGGATCCCGAAGTCGGCGCCCCAGAGCTGGTTGACGTTCACGGTGCCCAGCTCCGGCCCGGGGATGTAGAACGGCGGGCTGGCGTTGGAGAAGCCGGTGATGTTGGTGACGACAAGCTGCGGACGCGGCATGTCGGTCGGGTAACGGTCGTTCGGGTAGGTCAGGACGAACGGCTGGGAGAAGTTGGTGTCCGAGCCGTTGATCGCCGGGATGTACCCGGTGAACAGGGTGTTGGGCGAGTCGAAGACGTCCGCGATCCACACGGTCTTGGACGACACGCCACAAGGCTGCAGGGTCACGCCCTCGTCGTTGAACGCGGTCGCGGCCACGCCCATGCACAGGCCGGAGTCCACGCCGAAGGGCGCGTACTCGATCTCGAACGCCGGGTCGTTAACGGCGAACGTGGTCTGGCCGTAGCAGTCCGGGAAGTTAACCGTCGGGACGCAGCCGTAGTGCAGCGCCACCGCCGACGACACCAGGCCGGCCGCGAAGAAGTCGGCCGTGGTGCCCTGGAACGCCAGGGTCCAGTCTTCGGCCGGGTCGAAGTTCGCGGCGCGGAACAAGATGATCGGCTGGCCGACCTTCTCGCCCTGACGCAGCACGTCCACGACGAACTGCGGGTTCCCGTGGGTACCGAACTGCTGGCTGAAGATGTTGATGCAGGAGTTGCCGCACGACGGCGTGGCCGCCGCGGCGCTTCCCGCGGTGAGCGCGCCCGCCGCACCGACGCCGCCGACCAGGGTCAGCGTCGCCGCCGCAGCGAGCACCTTGCTCTTGAAGGACATCGATGGTTCCTCTCTTGGAACTGGCAGCCGTGCCCTGCGCACGGCTACGCCAAGCTGGCCCCGCAGCACGCGTCGGATAATGGCCCGATCGCTCGGCACGCTGCCGGCTCACGAGGTCTGATCAGGACAGGAACGGCCGACCTGATCGGTCTTGCGGTCTGGAGAGGGAAAGGCCCCGGGAAACCCGGAGGCTCTGATCAATAGGACGCCGGGTACCGGGAAGCGGTTTACCAGCCTACGCAACTTTTTTATCTACTGCCACACCATTCACAACGGGCGACGCCGACCCCCCAGGGCGGGGGGCCGACGTCGCCATCACTACTTCGCTACCACTCGGAGTGCGAGTTCAGGTTCCTACTTGAGGATCCCGAAGTCGGCGCCCCAGAGCTGGTTGACGTTCACGGTGCCCAGCTCCGGCCCGGGGATGTAGAACGGCGGGCTGGCGTTGGAGAAGCCGGTGATGTTGTCAACCTGGAGCTGCGGCCGCGGCATGTCGGTCGGGTAACCGCTGCTCGGGTAGGTCAGCACGAACGGCTGGGAGAAGTTGGTGTCCGAGCCGTTGATCGCCGGGACGTACCCGGTGAACAGGGTGTTGAGCGAGTCGAAGATGTCCGCGATCCACACGGTCTTCGAGGACACGCCACAAGGCTGCAGCGTGACACCCTCACCTGCGACGGCCGTGCTGGCCACGCCCATGCACAGGCCGGAGTCCACGCCGAAGGGCGCGTACTCGATCTCGAACGCCGGGTCGTTAACGGCGATCGTGGTCTGGCCGTAGCAGTCCGGGAAGTTTCCACCAGCACCCGGGATGCAGCCGTAGTGCAGGGCCACTGCCGACGACACCAGGCCGGCCGCGAAGAAGTCGGCCGTGGTGCCCTGGAACGCCAGGGTCCAGTCTTCGGCCGGGTCGAAGTTCGCGGCGCGGAACAGGATGATCGGCTGGCCGACCTTCTCGCCCTGACGGAGCACGTCGACCACGAACTGCGGGTTGCCGTGCGTGCCGTACTGGTGGCTGAAGATGTTGATGCAGGAGTTGCCACACGACGGGGTCGCCGCGCTGGCGGTTCCTGCGGTGAGCGCGCCCGCCGCACCGACGCCGCCGACCAGGGTCAGCGTCGCCGCAGCAGCGAGCACCTTGCTCTTGATGGACATGGGCGGATTGTTCCTCTCTTGGAACTCGCAGTCGTGCCCTGCGCACGGCTACGTCGAGCTGGCCCCCGCAGCACGCGAAGCCGGATGGATTCCGGCCTGCTCGGCACGCTGCCGGCTCACGGTGGCCTGATCAGGGCAGGAACGGCTGACCTGATCGGGTCTTGCAGTTGGGAGAGGGAAATCCCGGGTCAGCCCGGGACGCCTCGGGTTCAAACGGGTCGTGCAGGCTCACAATGGGCAAGGAAAGACATAGCAAAATTGTCATGCATCGATTACGGGTTGAAACCAATGGAGACTGGCCGGACCACGGCAGCTAGCATTGTCCATAGATCCTCGCCCTCCTGTGCAGGCCGGGGGTCAAGGTCCCGCCCGGTGAGTTGCGGTCACCGGGCCGGGGCCGCCTGAGCCGTTCAGCCCTCAGCCGTTCAACCCTCAGCCGTTCAGCTCAGGGCCGTTCAGCTCAGTCAGTCTCGGGCCAGCGGGTCCGTCCGCGGTGGCGGCGCGGATCCGGCGCCGCCGCTAGGTCTTACCCCGTTAGCTCTCGTCCTTTATCCCATACAGTGACGCTCGATGCGGGCAAATCGCTGGCTTGTGTAGCGATAATTCACCGACGTGACCAAATCGCAACTTTTAAAGTCATGCCGATCTCCCGGCCGGCTGCGATCACCAATATGGCGAGCAGAACGCTACCACGCTTGCCGTACCGATGCGGAGCACCGATACTTAACCGCGTGTCCGGATCCGTGATCGGGTGCGTGGGCGCCGTCATCAAAGATGATCAGGGACGGCTCCTGCTCATCAAGCGCGGGCATGAGCCCGGCGCCGGGCTGTGGTCGCTACCGGGCGGGCGGGTCGAGCCCGGCGAGACCGACGACCAGGCCCTGGTGCGGGAGATGCAGGAGGAGACCGGCCTGGCGGTGGAACCAGGGCCGCTGGCCGGTACCCTGCAGCGACCCGGCCAGGACGGCGATGTCCTCGACATCAGGGACTACGCCGCCACGGTCACCGGCGGGACGCTCCGCCCCGGCGACGACGCGGCCGAGGCACGCTGGGTGACGGCCAGCGAACTGCGGGCGCTGCCGACCACGGAAGGTTTGGTGGAAGCTCTCACCAGTTGGGGCGTTCTGGGCTAAAGACGGTATTGATCATCCTATTTCTTCCGTTTAACGTCCAAGCGGATCGGTTGTTCCGTCTGATGGTTGACGGCACCTATTGGAGTTCATTTCTGGGCTCCGCCAGTTTTGCCGAAGCCGGCGGCGTTTCCCGGGACACGATGACCTCAGCCAATTTGCGGAGGCCTCGTCGATCATCTCGTCGCCGAGCATGACCGCGCCGCGCGCGTGCACGGTGGTGGCGTGCGCGTAGGCCTCGATGGTCCGCGCGGCGCGGGAGTACCGGGTTAGCTGCACGGCAGACCGGCAAGACGAACCAGGCTTCGTTAGGGGAAAATTAGCTTGAACAGACGTGGGTTCGTAGCATGAACTCATGAGTCCCCCACCGACCACGGACCAGGTGGCCAAGGCCCTGGACGGCGTGAACGATCCCGAGATCCGGCGGCCCATCACCGAACTGGGCATGGTCAAGGGCGTCGAGGTCGCGCCGGACGGGGCGGTGCGCGTGCAGGTATGGCTGACTGTCGCCGGGTGCCCGCTGCGGGACACCATCACCCGCGAGGTCACCGCCGCGGTCGGCAAGCTGCCCGGCGTGTCCTCGGTCCGGGTGGACCTGGACGTGATGAGCGAGGAGCAGCGGCGGGCGCTGCAGACCCAGCTGCGCGGCGGGCGGCCGGAGCCGGAGATTCCGTTCGCCCAGCCGTCCTCGCTGACCCGGGTCTACGCGGTGGCCAGCGGCAAGGGCGGGGTGGGCAAGTCGTCGGTCACGGTCAACCTGGCCGCGGCGCTGGCCGCGTCGGGCCACAAGGTCGGCGTGGTGGACGCCGACATCTACGGCCATTCGGTGCCGCGGATGCTGGGCGTCACCGGCCGCCCCACCCCGGTCGAGAACATGATCATGCCGCCGTCGGCGCACGACGTGAAGGTCATCTCCATCGGCATGTTCACCAAGGGCAATACCCCCGTGGTCTGGCGCGGGCCGATGCTGCACCGGGCCCTGCAGCAGTTCCTGGCCGACGTGTACTGGGGCGACCTGGACGTGCTGCTGCTCGACCTGCCGCCCGGCACCGGTGACGTGGCCATCTCGGTCGCCCAGATGCTTCCCTCGGCCGAGCTGCTGGTGGTGACCACGCCGCAGCTGGCCGCCTCGGAGGTGGCCGAGCGGGCCGGCGCGATCGCGTCGCAGACCCGTCAGCGGATCGCCGGAGTCATCGAGAACATGTCCTACCTGGTCTGCCCGCACTGCGGGGAGCAGATGGAGGTGTTCGGCTCGGGGGGCGGGGCTTTGGTCGCGGCCGCGCTCGGGCGGCTCACCGGGACGCAGGTGCCGCTGCTCGGGCAGGTGCCGATCGATGTCCGGCTGCGGGAAGGCGGCGACGCCGGGACCCCGCTCGTGCTCGGCGAGCCTGACTCCCCCGCCGCGCTCGCGCTGAAGAAGATCGCGGACGAACTGGGCACCCGGCGGCGTGGCCTGGCCGGCCGTCAGCTCGGCCTCACCCCGCGCTAGACCCGCGGTCTACGTCGCGTCGGGATCGAAGGGGGCGCGCTCGCCGGGGGCGAGCAGCGTGCTGGTCTGGGCCGGACGGACAGCTTGCGCGGTGGCAGTGGTCCGGGTCCGGGCGGCGGAGTTCCCGTTGTCCCCGTTCAGGTCGTCAAAGAGATGCTTCTGCACGAAGCGCTTGGGGTTCAGGTCATCCAGGTCGAAGTCGGAGAACTCCGGGCCCAGCCCTTCCCGCAGGTCGTTCTTGGCGCCTTCGGCGATCCTGCGCAGGTCACGCAGAGCCCGTCCGGCCTGGGCGGCCATCTTCGGCAGCTCGTTCGGGCCGAAGATGACCAGCGCGATCACCGCCAGGATAAGCAGCTTGGGGAGGTTCAGATCGAACACGCTCAGGTCTCCGTCGCGCTGGGGAGGACACACTCTCGCATGTCCACTTTAACGTCTTTGGTCAATGGAACGGGTTGGCCCAGGAGGCCAGCCGGGCGAAGCCGCGGGACATCCGCTTCCAGAAGCCGGGCGGCCGGTCGTGCGGCAGCGCCCCGATCACGTCGTCCACGGTCTGGGTCGGCGCGTCGGCCATCACGGTGTACACCATGCCCCGGCTGGACCAGGTCAGGGACCGCTGGTCCGGTTCCGCGGCGTAGATGGCATGGCCGGCCACGGTGATCTTCTGCCAGCCGGCCAGCTTGGCGGCCAGGTTGCCGCGTTGCTCGAACAGCGACACCACCGACAGGCCATCCGAATAGCCCAGGTCAAGCACGGTTCCGGTGCTGGTCGAAGTCTGCGCGCCGGTGAACAGCGTCAAGCCTTCGGGCAGCTGGGACGGGACCAGCCAGCCCCGGGCGCGCAGGGCCAGGAGCTGGCGGGCCGGGAGCGGGGCGGTCCACGGGCCCTGCGGGTCCGCCGGGCCGCCGGCCGGCACGACGACCGGGGCCTGGTTCTCGAACTGGACGTTGATGAACACGTCCTCGCTGATCACGTGCGCGGAGGTGTCGAAGACCTCTCGCTCAAGCGGCAGCTTGGTCGCGTCGTCCAGCCAGAACCGCGCGGCCAGGCTGCCATCGTCACGCCAGGCCTCGACGATCTGGGCCGCCCGGTTGTCGGCCGAGCCCGTTCCCGCGTACACCACCACGTAGTGCGTTTCGAGCAGGCTGACCAGCTGGGTGGTCACCCCCAGCACGCCTTCGGGCCACTGGCCGTCGGTGTCGGAGGACAGGTAGGGCTCGCTGCTGGAATACGTCCCCGCGGGCAGCGTCCGGGTGACGCTCTGGCCGCCGCTGACGTGCCAGATGTCCGAGACCACCACGGTCCCGCCGCTCGTGCCCCAGTGCGAGACGATCTCCTCGCCCTGGTAGGAGGTCAGGACCGCGGCCTGGGCGGCCTGCGTCAGCAGGCGCGCGGCCAGCGCGCTGCCCGGCCGCCGGGCCGAGGGCGTGCCCCCGGCCGGCGCGGCGGCACTGCTGGCCGGCGCGGCGGCCGCGTCGGATGCCGTCTGGCCGCTACACGCGGTCACCAGGAGTCCGGGCACCGCCATCGCGAGCACGGCCGTCAGCGCCAACGGCAGCCGCGTGTCGCGGCGCCGGTTAACGGGGCAGTTGAACGCGAACACACCGACCTCAAGGTTGCGTCGCGTCAGAGCCGGCCACCGATGCCCCCGCCGGCGGCCGGCCTGACGGACCGGTGAACGGAACCTCGCCGGTGGTGATGGCGTGCTCGACGCTGTACATCTCCACCGGCGGCGTGATCCTGGGCCCTGGAACCGCCTCGCCGCCACCGCCGGCCGTGAAGGCGGCCGTGCCGAGGCCGACCACGAGTGACACGGTGCCCAGCACCAGGTAGCGGCGGCGGACGGGACCCCTGGGACCCGGACGCCGGGTCTCCCGCCGGGCGGTGGCCGGCGCCAGGCGCAGCAGGCGCCGCCGCGGGGGGATCGGCCCGCCCGGGCCGGTCATGGCGATCAGGCGGCGGGTCATGGCCGCCTCGGCCGGCGCCCCGGACAGCAGCGTGCTCAGCTTCTGCTTCAGCGCCCGCAGTTCGGCGGCCTCGGTCCGGCACTGCTCGCAGCCGGCCAGGTGGGCGTAGGCGCGGTCTCGTTCTGCCCCGTCCAGTTCGCCGTCGATCAGGGCTGACAGCCGGACACCGAGATGGCTCATGATCCACCCGACCGCTTCAGCCGGGGAACCAGGCCCTGGCGCCGGAGCCCCTGGCCCCAGCCCTTGGCGCCGGCACCCTTGGCACCGGTGTCGGTCGCGCCGGTGGTCGCGGTCGTGGTCGCCTCGGCCGGAGTCGTGGTCGCCTCGGCCGGAGTGGCCTCGGCCGGGGTGGCCTCGGCCGGGGTCGGCCTGCGATGCTCGAGCGCGGTCCGCAGCTGAGCCCGCCCGCGGTGAATCCGGCTGCGGACCGTGCCCAGCTTGACGCCCAAAGTGGCCGCGATCTCCTCGTAGGAGAAGCCCTCGATGTCGCACAGCACGACCGCGGCGCGGTACTCCGGCGGAAGCGCCTTCAGCGCGGCCTGGACGTCGTCGTCCAGGTGAGTGTCATCAAAGGCCTCGGCGGGGGTGGGCTCGGAGCCCGGCAGCCGGTGGGCCATCTCGTCGGCCAGTCCCTCGAACCTGATCCGCTGCTTACGCCGGGCCCAGTCCAGGAACAGGTTGGTGGTGATGCGGTGCAGCCAGCCCTCGAACGTGCCAGGGGTGTAGCTGGACAGCGACCGGAAGACCCTGACGAAGACCTCCTGAGTCAGATCTTCCGCGTCGTGCGGATTGCCAGTCAGGCGATAGGCGAGCCGATAGACCCGAGCGGAATGCATGCGGACGATGTCCTCCCACGTCGGGAGGTTCCACTCGGGTTGAGCAGGTTGTGTCGGCGGGGATTCCAGAGCCCTGGCCTCCTCGAACAATCCGCCCTCCGGGTCGCAGAGTGCCGCGACGCTTACCATCGTGCCCTGGATTCTTCCGTTGCGCCAGTTGGGTGATCGGTCGGCCGACGGCGCAGCCCGCAGGACCGCACAGGACGGCCGGTATCGCTCAGATAACGGCCCGCCGCCCGTCAGAGTTCCCGGACCTGCGCCGCTGGCGCTAGGCTGCTGCGATGGGCCCACTTGCCTATGCCGCCGATTACATTCCCGAGGACGAGCCGCTGCTGGCCGCCCGGGCGCATGCGGCCGACCTGGGCGGCACCGAGCCGGTACCGCCGGCGGTAGGCGCGACGCTGCGCTTCCTGGCCTGCGCGGTCGGGGCCAGGACCGTGGTCGAGATCGGTACCGGCTGCGGCAGTTCCGGCATCTGGCTGCTGCGCGGAATGCGCCCCGGCTCCACGCTCACCAGCGTCGACATCGAGCCGGAATACCAGCGAATGGCACGCAAAGCGTTCACCGCGGCCGGCTTCGCGCAAAACCAATGCCGGCTTATCCTCGGCCGCGCGCTCGACGTGCTGCCACGGCTCTCCGACGGCGCCTACGACATGGTTTTCTGTGATGCCGATGTACGGGACTATCCGGATTACCTGATCGCCGCGCTGCGGCTGTTGCGGCCCGGCGGCGTCGTGGCTTTCAATAACGCACTGCCGACGGGCACGCTCCCGGACGATCCCGAAGTCTTCGACGGCACAATCGACCTCGCTCACCAGGTACGCGGTGACGACCGGCTCGTCCCGGTGCTGGTGCCGCTGGGCAATGGCCTGCTCGCCGCGGTCAAGAGGGGTGACTAGGCCGGGTCAACCGACCACAGACTTCAAGGCGTCACCAAGTTTAGCCGCCTCGTCCGCCGTCAGCTCAACAACCAAGCGCCCGCCGCCTTCAAGCGGGACCCGCATAACGATGCCGCGGCCCTCCTTGGTGACCTCAAGCGGACCGTCGCCCGTCCGCGGCTTCATCGCCGCCATTTTCCCATCCCCTTCCTCCCGATTCCAGGCGCTGCGCCCGTGCGGGGTACCGCGCCTCAGGCACTGCCCACGCCACAATCCGGGTGCCCGCGGCGGAACCGGCCAGCCACAACCGTTTCTATCCGTCGCCCTATTATCCCGTGTTCGGAAGCAGAATGGTAATGATCGGCCATGCTCGCTGCCGTCCCGGAGCGGCATCGGGCACGGGGAGGAAGCGAAGTTGGGGGCACGCACCGAGCGCCGCGTGTTCATCGACCTGGGCCCGCTGCGGCGGTCACGCGATCTGCGCTGCCTGGTCCTCGGCGAGCTCTTGTCCGTGCTCGGCACCCAGCTGACCACGGTGGCGGTGCCCTACCAGGTGTATCAGCTGACCCACTCGTCCCTCGACGTCGGCCTGGTGTCGCTGGCCCAGCTCTTCCCGCTGATCGCCGGATCGCTGCTGGGCGGATCGCTGGTCGACGCCATGGACCGCCGCCGCCTGCTGATGGTGGCGCAGGTGCTGATGGCCTGCTGCAGCGCCGGGCTGGCGGTCAACGCCGACCTGGGGACCTCGCTGTGGCCGCTGTTCGTCTTCCCGGGCCTGGCGGCCGGGTTCGCCGGGCTGGACGACGCCGGGCGCAGCGCCATCGTCCCGAACCTGGTCCAGCGGTCCGAGGTGTCGACGGCGAACGCGATCTTCCAGGCCCTGTTCCAGTTCGGCCTGGTGGCGGGCCCGGCCGTGGCCGGCCTGCTGCTGGCCGGGGCGGGGGTCCGGTTTGTCTACTGGATGGACGTGGCCAGCTTCGGGGCGGCGCTGCTGGCGGCCTTCCTGATCTCACCGCAGCCCCCTTACGCCGGGCGGGCGGGCCGCCACCGGCCGGGTCTGCGGTCGGTCGTCGAGGGCCTGCGCTTCGTGCGCGGGCGCCAGGTCATCCAGGGCGCCTACCTGATCGATATCAACGCCATGGTGTTCGGCATGCCACGGGCCCTGTTCCCGGCGCTGGCCACCACGTTGTTCGGCGGCGGCGCGAGGACCCTCGGCTTCCTGTACGCCGCCCCGGGCGCGGGCGCGCTGGCCGGCGCGCTCACCACCGGCTGGATCAGCCGGATCCGGCGTCAGGGCCGGGCCGTCATCGTGGCCGTGATCATCTGGGGCATCGCCATCACCTGCTTCGGGCTGGTGTCCTGGCTGCCCGCCGCGCTGGCTCTGCTGGCCGTGGCCGGCTGGGCCGACGTGATCTCGGCGGTGTTCCGCAACACGATCATCCAGCTGGCCGTGCCGGACGCGCTGCGGGGCCGGCTGTCCGGACTGCAGATCGCGGTGGTCACCGGCGGTCCGCGCATCGGAGACCTGGAGTCGGGCGCGGTCGCCGCGGCGTTCGGCGACACGGTGTCGGTGGTGTCCGGGGGCCTGGCGTGTATCGCGGGCGCGCTGGTGCTGGCCCGGCTGCTGCCCGGCTTCCGGAAGCAGCGGACGCCGCCCGTTCACGACGTGGCGGCGTCCTGATCTGATGGTCGGTTGGTGGAGGTGGCGGGAATCGAACCCGCGTCCTTCAGTGCATCACCAGGGCTTCTCCGGGCGCAGCTTGCTCTGCTTTTCTCAGCCCCGGCGATCACGCAAGCAAGACGCCGACAGGCTCAGCCGCTGTTCGATGTCCCGCCTGGCCCCGCGACCGGGTCAGGTGGTAATCCTCCTAGCTGATGCCAGGCACCGGGTCGAAGGCATCCCCGGGCTGACAGACCTCTACTTTGCCTTAAGCGGCAAAAGCGAGATCAGTGCGCGTTGTGTTGGCACTTATTGGTTTGCGGTCACAGGATTTACGAGGTCACAACCGCAACCCTCGGCCCGCTTCCCCTGGTTCAACCACCGAAGTCGAAACCGTTCACCCCCTATTGAGTTGTGCGGCAAGCACGGTACGTTCTGCCGTACTAGACCGTACATGTACAACCAGCATCAGCCAACTCAGATTCCCGG
>Ga0335074_10008842_pt1 | contig 14014 bp, 12 predicted proteins | sample Lox_Sample_23_FD_206715 | JGI IMG/M metagenome (GOLD analysis project Ga0335074, IMG submission 206715) | Soil microbial communities from Loxahatchee National Wildlife Refuge, Florida, United States - Lox_Sample_2.3 | ecosystem: Environmental > Terrestrial > Soil > Wetlands | place: USA...
GGCCGAGAGCCGGTCGCCCAGCGGGCTGCGGGAACGCGTCGCGGGATACCCGGCCACTGGTCAGCGGCCGTCGGGACGGCCGGAGGAATGACGCGGCCCGGGCGGCGGATCGGCGGGTAACCGATAATCAGAACCGCCGGAATATCCTCCGTCCGACCACGCCTGGTCAGCGTGCCACTCCGTGTCCCCGGAATCCTCACTCCGATCGGCGGGATAAGCAGCGCGCCCGGCCGAGCGCCGATGACCTGCACCAGGCCGCGGATTGTCATTCCGGTAAGCATCATCCTGGGCCTGCACATACGGCGGCACAAAGCGGTCCTCGCCGTAGCCGGCCAGGTGTCTGTCTGGCAGCCCGTCGTGGCCGGGTGACTGCGCGGAATAATCGTCATCCTCGGCCCGCCAGTAAGCGCCAGGCTCGCGCTCACCCTGAGCCGGATAGTCGGGCGCTGCCGCGTACCGACGTGAGTCCGGCCGGCGCCCTTGAGGACCGCGGTCGTCAGCGGAGTCCCCGAAGCTGCCCGCAGAGCCGGGGTAGCCGGGCGAGGGATCCTCGTAGCCAGCCGCTGAATCCTGGTATCCGGCCGGGCCGTCGTGGTAGTCGCGGCCAGGCTCGCTGTAGCCCAGCGCGGAATCCGCATAGCCCGGCAGGGATTCGCCGTAGGCGGCCGGCGAGTCCGCGTAAGGCTGACCGTCCGGGTATCCAGCGGACCGTCGCCGCGACCGCGAGCGGCCGGCGCGCGCGGCCGTGTCTGGCTCAGCAGGCGGGTAGGCGGCCGTCTCGAAGCTGTCAGCCTGCTCGTAGTCGTCGGTAGCACCAGCCGGATCCTGGCTATCCGCCGGGCCGTACTGGTCAAACGGGAACTCGTCGGGCCGGCCGTATCCAGCTGGGCTCGCGCTGGCCGGCTCCGCTTCCGCTGCATAGCTGCCGGCTGAGCGGTCCGCAGCCTGGAGGCGGGGCCGACGCCGGTCGGGGCCCCGTTGCAGGATCTCGATCATGCGCGGCAGGTCGTCGATCGGCAACCGGAACGTACCCGTGCACCGGCCGGCCTGCCAGACGCTGAAGACGGCCACACCGGTGTCGGCATACCAGCTCAGCCGCATGCTCCGGGAATTGCCCCTGACGTCGAAGAAGACCTCGCCCAGGCGAGGCAGCGGCGCTGCGTCGGACGCGGACATGAGGCTATGGTGGCGTGAACGCGAGGATCTGTCCAGTTGATCGTCACTTAGTGTGACCTGACCCACACCAAGATCACCGACGTATTCGCGGGGTTAGCTGCGGAGCCCCAGGCCGAGGTGGCATACTTATCCGGCGGTCCGTGCGGCAGGGCCGGCACGCATACCAAAGTCGCGCGCATGCAAGAACCGTCGCTGGGAACATCGTGCCAGGGCGGTGCGTTGCATGATGCGACGGGGCAAATTGCCACACCGCGCGAGAATCCTTCGTCTAGCGCAGCCTATCGCGCTCCGAGGGGTCCGCAGTACCAGCGCACGCTTGCACCATCAGGCTCGTCCCGTCTGGGCAGGCAACTGCCCGGCAGCCCAGCACCAACCGCACAACCCAGAGCAAACCGCACAACCAGCGCCCACCGGAGACCGTCCAGCACGACAGAGCCGCGCAACCACAGGCCTACGGCACTGGCCAGGTCCACCATAACCGCACCACCCGATGTAACCAACCCGCTGACCGCAGCAGCTGCGGAGCACCACGCACCGTGACCACCGACGACCACGGTCACCTGGCTGAGGAGAGCTATTCATGTCTGAGGTACGCCGTCCAACCGGCCTTATGCCGCGTCCGAACTGGGCCTGGCAGGATGAGGCTGCGTGCCGTGGCAAGGAGGTCGTGCTCTTCTTCGGTCCGGACGGGGAGCGGCAGCCGGAGCGGGACATCCGCGAGCGCAAGGCCAAGGCAGTGTGCCATTCCTGCCCGGTCCGCGCCGAGTGCCTGACCTACGCGGTCAGCAGGCCGGAGAAGTACGGCACCTGGGGCGGCCTGAACGAGGACGAGCGCTCGTCTGAGCGTCGCCGCCGGATGCGCCGGGCCAACGCGGCCTGACCGGACGCCGTCAGAGCAAGCTGTCATGGTTTGCCCGGATTGCCGAGCCCAGCAGCACGAGAGGTGCCCCCGCGGCACGTGGTGCGATTGTCAGCACCAGCCGCCGCAGCCGCCTGTCGAGACCAGGCTGGGCTGGATCCGCCAGGGCTAGTTTCACGTGTTTCACGTGCTGGCGCTTCGCCTGTTCTGACCCAGGGCCATGTGATGTACCTCACATCGCCGCATACCGCAGCGCGGGCCGGACAGGAATAGTGCCCTACCGCATGTAGTTCCCTGATCTGGGTAGTCGACGAATGCCGGCGCCTCAACAGGCCGGTTCGGGCTGCGGCAGAAGTGACCAGCGCGGACTGGCTGACTGACAGTGACTTAAGCGACAGAGCGTGCGGATGCCCGCGAAAGGCCCTACTGTGTTAGCTAATGGCCCGCATTTGGTACCACGGGTATCTGCAGTGACCTTGCTCACCACTGCGACCCAGCGCTCCATGTGTGTTCTCGGCGCACTTACAGCTGGCCGGGAACTGGAGCCGCTAAGCTGCCTGAACCGGATGGACCGCCGCGAGGAGGAGCCCACGAGATGGAGAGGCTAGCCGCCGAAGCGGCCGAAGCACTGGCGGGTGCGCCAGCGGACGAGGTCATCGCATGGGCTGCGGGGACGTTCGGCCGCCGGATCTGCATTACCTCGTCGATGACCGACGCCGTGCTGGTCAATCTCGTCTCGAAGCACATGCCGGGCATCGACGTGCTCTTCCTCGACACCGGCTACCACTTCCCGGAGACCATCGGCACTCGCGACGCGGTCGGCGCTGTCTACCCGGTCAACGTGGTCAACGTGACGCCGCCGACTACGGTCGAGGAGCAGGACGCCGAGCTCGGTCCGCGGCTCTACAGCCGGAACCCTGACCTGTGCTGCTATCTCCGCAAGGTGGTTCCACTCGAGCAGGCTCTCGCGCCCTACGACGCCTGGTTCACCGGCGTGCGCCGCGAGGAGACCGATGCCCGCAGCGACACCAAGGTCGTCTCCTGGGACGCCCGCCGCGAGATGATCAAGGTCAACCCGATCGTCGAGTGGAGCCAGAAGCAGGTGGACGACTACATCGCCGCCAACAACATTCTGGTGAACCCGCTTGTCTACGACGGCTATCCGTCTATTGGCTGCCGCACCTGCACCTCCAGGGTGGCCGACGGGGCAGATCCGCGTAGCGGCCGGTGGGCTGGCACCTCGAAGACCGAGTGCGGCATCCACCTATAGCCTCAGCCTCTGAAGCCAGCACCGCGCGCCATGCCACGCACGCGGTGCTGAATCAGGTGCCGGCGCTTGTCGACTACGACGTGGCGCAGGATCCGGCTCTGCAGGCGGCGCTCAGCCGCGAGGGCGGGGCCTGGGCAGCGGCAGAGGTAAGTGAGCTAGGTGTGCTGGCCGGTGCCGCCAGCACACAGGACCACGCCCGGCTTGCCAACGTTAACAAGCCGGTGCTGCGCACCCACGACTCCCGCGGCCACCGGATCGACGAGGTCGACTTTCACCCTTCCTGGCATTACCTGATGTCCGTCGCCGTCGGTCACGGCCTGCACGCGGCACCGTGGTCGGAGCAGCGGCCCGGAGCACACGTGGCCAGGGCGGCGAAGTTCATCGTCTGGACGCAGGCCGAGGCCGGTCACGGCTGTCCGGTCTCCATGACCTACGCCAGCGTGCCGGCCATCCGGCATGCACCTGAGCTCGCGGCCAGCTATGTCCCGCTCCTCGCCGCCACCAGCTACGACTTCGGTCTGCGCGCGCCGCTTGGCAAGGCCGGGCTGCTGGCCGGGATGGCGATGACCGAAAAGCAGGGCGGATCTGACGTCAGGGCGAACACCACCACCGCCACCCCGGCGGGTGACGGCAGTTACCTGCTGACCGGGCACAAGTGGTTCTGCTCCGCCCCGATGTGCGACCTGTTCCTCGTCCTGGCCCAGGCACCAGGCGGCCTGACCTGCTTCCTGCTGCCCCGGGTGCTGCCGGATGGCAGCCGGAACGCCATGTACATCCAGCGCCTCAAGGACAAGCTCGGCAACACGTCGAACGCGTCCAGCGAGGTCGAGTACGACCAGGCCCTTGCCTGGCCGGTCGGCGAGCCGGGCCGGGGTGTCTCGACCATCATCAACATGGTCAGCGCGACCCGCCTCGACTGCGTGCTCGGCAGCACGGCCGCCGTCCGCCAGGCCACCGTCATCGCGGCGCACTACGCCGCCAGGCGGCGGAGTTTTGGTGCCACGCTGATCGACCACCCCGCGATGACCGAGGTCATCGCCGACCTGACGCTGGAGTCGGAGGCCGCCACGACGCTGGCGCTGCGGCTGGCCGGGGCTGCCGACCGGGCTGCGCGCGGCGACGCCGCCGAGGCTGCCCTCCTCCGGGTGGCGCTGCCGGCCGCCAAGTACTGGGTGTGCAAGCGCACACCGATGGTCACCGCTGAGGCACTGGAGTGCCTGGGCGGGAACGGCTACGTCGAGGACTACTCCCCCATGCCGCGGCTCCTTCGCGACGCCCCGCTGAACTCGATCTGGGAGGGCTCTGGCAATGTCACCGCACTGGACGTCCTTCGTGCCCTGACCCGGGCGCCCGATTCCGCCGACGCCCTCCTCGCGGAGCTCGACCTCGCGGCGAGTGACCCCCGGATCAGCGCAGCCACGGCGAGCCTGCGCGAGCAGCTCAAGGATCTCTCGGAGCGGGACGCGCGCATGCTGGCAGGGCAGATCACCCTGACCCTGCAGGCCGCTCTGCTGGCCAGGCACGCGCCGCCGCCCGTGGCCGACGCCTTCATCGCCTCGAGGCTGGGCACGACCGCGATCGCACGCCCGGCGAGCGGCCCGGCCATGCCCTTCGGCACGCTGCCCGGTGGACTGGACATCGCGAGCATCCTGGCACGATCTGCAGTTACCAGCGGGTAGGGTCGGCGGATGCAAATCTGGCCGGGAGCGGCTTACCCGCTCGGTGCGACCTGGGACGGGTCTGGCACCAACTTCGCCCTCTTCTCGGAGGTCGCCGACGGCGTCCAGCTCTGCCTGTTCGACGCCGACGGCAGCGAGACCCGGCTCGACCTCACTGAAGTCGACGGCTTCGTGTGGCACTCCTACCTGCCGGCCGTCGGACCTGGCCAGCGGTATGCCTACCGGGTGACCGGCCCTTATGACCCCAAGCACGGGCAGCGCTGCAACCCGGCGAAACTGCTGCTGGACCCGTACGGCAAGGCCATCGACGGAACGGTCCGCTGGGACCCTGCGCTGTTCGACTACCAGCCGGATAATCCGGCTAGCCGGAGCGATCTGGACAGCGCCCCGGTCATGCCCCGCAACGTGGTCACCAGTCCGTACTTCGACTGGACCGGAGACCGGCCGCCGCGCATCCCCTATCACGAGACCGTGATCTACGAGGCGCACGTGCGCGGCCTGACGATGCGCCATCCCGGCGTTCCGGCGCAGCTGCGCGGCACCTACTCGGGGATCGCCTCGCAGCCGGTGATCGAGCACCTGACCCGGCTCGGCATCACCGCCATCGAGCTGATGCCCGTGCACCAGTCCGTGCCGGAGCACATGCTGGTCGAACGGGGCCTGACGAACTACTGGGGCTACAACACCATCGGGTTCTTCGCCCCGCACAACGGCTACTCCAGCTCACCCGAGCCGCACGGCCACGTGGCCGAGTTCAAGTCGATGGTCAAGGCGCTGCACGAGGCGGGCATCGAAGTCATCCTCGACGTGGTGTACAACCACACCGCCGAGTCCGGCGCGCTCGGCCCGACGCTGTCGTTCCGCGGGATCGACAACGCGGCCTACTACCGGCTGGACGACGGCGACCCCTCGGTCTACCTGGACTACACCGGCTGCGGGAACAGCCTGAACGTCCGGCACCCGCACGCACTCCAGCTCATCATGGACTCGCTGCGGTACTGGGTCCTGGACATGCACGTCGACGGCTTCCGCTTCGACCTCGCGGCCGCGCTCGCCCGCGAACTGCACGACGTGGACCGGCTGTCAACGTTCTTCGACCTGGTCCAGCAGGACCCGGTGGTGTCCCAGGTCAAGCTCATCGCCGAGCCATGGGACGTCGGGGCAGGCGGCTATCAGGTCGGAAAGTTCCCGCCGCTGTGGACCGAATGGAACGGCAAGTTCCGCGACACCGTCCGGGACTTCTGGCGCGGCCGGCCGGCTTCGGTTGGCGAGTTTGCCTCGCGGCTCTCCGGCTCATCCGACCTGTATGAGACCAGCGCTCGCCGACCGGTCGCATCCGTCAACTTCGTCACCTGTCACGACGGCTTCACGCTCGCGGACCTGGTGAGCTACGACCACAAGCACAACGAGGCCAACGGCGACAACAACACCGACGGCACCGACGACAACCGCTCCTGGAACTGCGGCACCGAAGGCCCGACCGACGATCCGGTCATCGCCGACCTGCGTGCCAGGCAGATGCGCAATTTCCTGGTCACGCTGTTCTGTTCGCAGGGCGTGCCGATGCTGCTCGCAGGCGACGAGCTCGGCCGCACCCAGCGCGGCAACAACAACGCCTACTGCCAGGACAACGAGGTCTCCTGGCTGGACTGGGACGCGCTCAGCCAGGAGAGTATTCTGCTGGACTTCACCTGCAAGCTGATCGCGCTCCGGCGTGAGCACCCGGTCTTCCGCCGCCGCCGATTCTTCAGCGGCGAGCTGGCCGGCCCTGGCGGCGCCGAGGTGCGCGACATTAGCTGGCTGACGGCGGCCGGATCCCAGATGGCCGAGGCGGACTGGCGCAGCGGTGCGCGCTCGCTGGCGGTGCTGCTCAACGGCAGTGCGATCACCGAGCCCGGTCAGCGCGGCGAGGCGATCACGGACCACAGCTTCCTGCTGCTCTTCAACGCAGGCGATCAGCCGGTGTCGTTCACCCTGCCCGGGGAAGAGGCGGCAGCTGGCTGGCACGTCGCGGCGGACACGGCCGCCCCGGCTGACGGCACTCCGCTCACGGCGGCTCCGGGAAGCCACTGGCAGGTCGCTGCGCGGTCGGTGGTCATCCTGCAGGCAGTCCTGAGCCACCCGCCTGCCGCGGCATCTCGCGAGGCGCCGCCGGCCCCCGCTCCCCCATCTGATTGACTGCTGGCCGTGCGCCAGATCTATCCGGTGCAGGGCGCCGAGCTGGAAATCGAGCCGACGGTCAGAGCGGGCCCGCTGCCCCCTGCCGTCGCCGAGGTCGCGCGCCTTTACGGAACCGGTGCCGCCTCGCTCTCAGCCGACTCACAGCCGCGCCGACCGTGGCTGCGCGCCAATATGGTCGCCAGCGCCGACGGTGCCGGCTCGGTCAGCGGGAAGTCCCGCGGGCTGTCCGGCCCTGGCGACAAGATGATTTTCACGGTCCTGCGCAGCCTCGCGGACGTGATCCTCGTCGGCGCGGGTACCGCCAGAGCCGAAGGCTACCGGCCGGCTCAGATCGCAGGGCTGTGGACGCAGCTTCGGCCTTCTGGCACGCCGCCGCCGATCGCAGTAGTCACGGCCAGCCTGACCCTTGACCCCGCGTCCGCGTTGCTCACCGACGCAGCCGGCTGCGCACGGACCATCGTGATCACGACAACGGACGCGCCGGCCGACCGGAAGGCGGCCATGGCCCGGACTGCCAGGATCATCGAGGCGGGCCGGCAGCACGTCGACGTCACCCTCGCGATGAGCGAGCTGGTGCGCCTGGGCTACTCGCACATCCTGTGCGAAGGCGGTCCGACGCTGCTTGGCCAGCTCATCGACGCTGGGCTGCTCGACGAGCTGTGCCTGACGACGAGTCCGGTGCTTGCGGCCGGGGAAGCCGGGCGCATCGTGACCGAGCCGTCGCCGGGCACTGGCTCACCTGAGTCGGTCGCAGCAGTGACCACAGAGCTGACGCTTGCGCACGTGCTCGCCGACGAGAGCTTCCTGATTAGTCGCTATCTGCGTAAACCCTGACGCCGCCGACCGCGCCGACGAGAAGAATGCGACGCGGACACCCAGCACACTCGAGGAGTGCGCAATGGCACTGCACGCTAAGGTCGACGAGGCTCACGGACCTGAGCAGATCGACTGTCACCCGGTCTACTGCCGCATCGACCATGGGGTGCCGAAGCATCAGCTTCCGGCCGAGTCCATGGACCCTGACGTCGCGCTCGCGCTCATCCGTGACGAGCTCATCCTCGACGGCAACGCCAGGCTGAATCTCGCGACGTTCGTCACAACCTGGATGGAGCCGCAGGCCGAGCAGCTAATGGCCGAGTGCTTCAGCAAGAACATGATCGACAAAGACGAGTATCCGCAGACGGCCGAGCTGGAGCGGCGCTGCGTGAACATCCTTGCCCACCTGTGGCACGCTCCGGCCGGCAGTCCGGCCGCCGCGGCCGGCGACGACGGGGCCGGTCACAAGGAGACCGACGACGACACGCTCGACTCCGCTACCGGCTGCTCGACGACCGGCTCTAGCGAAGCGGCCATGCTCGGAGGCCTTGCACTGCTCTGGCGCTGGCGCACCCGCCGGGCGGCAGCGGGCGGCTCTGCGGGGAAGCCGAACCTGGTCATGGGCGCCAACGTGCAGGTCTGCTGGGACAAGTTCTGCCGCTACTGGGATGTCGAGCCGCGCCTGGTGCCGATGGAGCCAGGGCGGCTGCACCTGACGGGACCCGGCGCGATCACCCACTGCGACGAGAACACCATCGGCGTGGTTGCGGTTCTTGGCTCCACCATGGACGGCAGCTACGAGCCGGTCGCCGAGATTGCGGCCGCGCTTGACGACCTTCAGCGCCGGACCGGAATCGACATCCCCGTGCATGTCGACGCAGCATCCGGCGGCTTCGTTGCTCCGTTCCTGGCGCCCGACCTCGAGTGGGACTTCCGCGTCCCGCGAGTGGCGTCGATCAACGCCTCCGGCCACAAGTTCGGTCTCGTCTATCCGGGCGTCGGCTGGATCGTCTGGCGCGACGCCGTGGCGCTGCCCGACGACCTGATCTTCCGGGTGAACTACCTGGGCGGCGAGATGCCGACGTTCGCGCTGAACTTCTCCCGTCCCGGCTCACAGGTCGCCGCGCAGTACTACAACTTCGTGCGACTCGGGTTCGAGGGCTACCGGGAGGTCCAGCTGACCTGTCAGCAGGTGGCCAAGTACCTGGCCGCGGAGATTGCCGCGATGGGGCCGTTCGAACTGCTCTCCGACGGCAGCGATCTGCCCGTCCTCGCGTTCAAGCTGGTCGACCCGGAGGCGTCCGGGTACACGGTCTTCGACATCTCTGAGCGCCTCCGGCACCGCGGCTGGCTAGTGCCGGCCTACACATTCCCGGAGAACATGCAGGACACCGCTGTGCTCCGGATCGTGGTGCGGAACGGATTCAGCCAGGATCTGGCCAGCCTGCTGATCAGCGACCTCCGTACCCAGGTCCAGGTCCTCGAGGCTGCGCCGCAGCCGCCGGTGCCGCTGTTGCCGGACGGTCAGCGCAGCGCGTTCGCGCACTAGGCGCCCAGACTCCGCGACCATTGCTGTGCGTGGTGTCGGCAAGCCGACAGGTGGCCTGTCATCGGCGCGACAGCCGGCCGGCGCGGAACTGGCGAAGCTTAATGCCAGTGGTTCCGGAACGGAGGATCTGGCGGAATAGCCGCTAGCGGGGCGGAACCCTGGCAGAGCTGGAGGCTCCGATGTCGTGGATGTGGATGAACCTGTCGCTGGCCGTCGTGTTCTTCGGAGCCTGGGTCGGGATCCCGCTGTACCTCGTGCTGCGCAACCCGAGCTTCAGCTCACAGCCCGCCGACGCCGCCACGAGCGCACCCGTCAAGCCGCAGGTTGCTGCTCGGACCGAGCACATCCTGCTGCCGCCCGGCGCGCTGGCGGACGTCACCTCGTAGCCCGTCCGCTGCGACGGCGCCGTACTCAAGTCGGCCTGGCCAGGACTTCCTGGCCAGGCCGAGTTCCGTTGGGCTCGCCGGATCCGCGCCGCCACGAAGTTGCGAGGCGCTGCCTAGTCGCACTTTGCGCCCGGAATGGGCTACGTTTGTGGCCCTGATGCTGCACGCACCGGGAGCGGGGAAATCCTGGCAATGGCGGTTGACGTCATCGGCGTTCTGCACCGCACGGACCTGTTCCGATCGGTGCCCGCCGAGGTACTGGCTGATCTGGTTGCCTCATCACGGCTGCGCGCGTTGCGGCGCGGCCAGATCGTGTGCACGACGGGCGACCCTGGTGACAGTCTGATCGTCGTTATCTCGGGCCAGCTGAAGATTGTCGTCCGGTCAGCGGACGGGATCGAACTCACGCTCACCTTCATCGGCCCGCCCGGAACGCTCGGCGAGGTCAGCATCGCCGACGGCGGCCCGAGGTCCGCGGACGTAGAGACGGTGACGGACAGCCAGCTGCTGTTCGTGCCACGGCAAGCCGTCCGGGCCGTCTGCGCCCGCGTACCGCCCGCAGCGGAGGCGCTGTCCGTCTCGATCGCGGCTACTCTGCGGCGCCTGACTGAGGCCACGTCGGACCTGGTCTTCCTGGACCTGCCCCGCCGTGTCGCCAAGATGCTGGTCAGCCAGCCGAGGAGCAACGCCGGCGTCATCGAGCACCAGCTCACGCAGACGGAGTACGCGCGGCAGCTAGGCAGCACCCGGCAGAGCGTCAACCTCGCGCTGCGCGGGTTCGAGCGGCGCGGCTGGATCGAGATGACCGACGGGAGCCTGAGCGTGCGCCAGCCGGAAGCGCTGGCCAGGTTCGCCGGTCTCTAGGCCATCAAGGCAGGCACTGTATGCGGGTCTTTGAATGCGTCGTCGGCGTCGGTCTCATCGTCGTTGCCGGGATGGGCGCGACTGAGCAGCAATCCACCGCTACCCTCGGTCCCGGTTATCTTCCGGTCACCCCGGTTCCGAGTATCCCGGCGTGACCAGGCCCGACTCGTAAGCGAGGACAACTGCCTGGGCCCGGTCGCGCAGACCCAGCTTGGCGAGAATGCGACCGACATACGTCTTGGTGGTCTGCATCGCGATCACCAGCGCGTCGCTGATCTCCGCGTTCGACAGGCCGCTCGCGATCAGCCTCAGCACTTCGGTCTCCCGCTGCGTGAGCGCTTCGAGGGCGACCGGACGCGGTGAGCTTGCTCGCGGCCGCCGGGCGAAATCCGCGATGAGCCGGCGGGTGACCGAGGGGGCGAGCAGCGCGTCGCCGGCCGCCACTACCCGTACAGCGTGCACCAGCTCGGCAGCGGTGGCGTCCTTCAGCAGGAATCCGCTCGCACCCGCCCGCAGTGCCTCGTAGACGTAGTCATCGAGATCGAAGGTGGTCAGCATGAGGACTCGCGGCCCGGCGTCGGCCGTCGCGTCGCGCAGAATCTGCCGGGTCGCGGCAAGCCCGTCCAGCACTGGCATCCGTACATCCATCAGGACGACATCCGGTCGCAGCCGCCCGGCCTGGCGTACGGCCTCGGCGCCGTCGGCGGCCTGGCCGACCACCGTCAGGCCGGGCTGGGCGGCGAGAACGGCGGCGAATCCCTCGCGCACCATCGCCTGGTCGTCGACGATCAGGCACCGGGTGGTCACGTCGTGTCGCCGAGCGGGATAGCCGCGGACACATCGAAGCAGCCGTTCGCGGCCAGGCCGGCCGAGAACGAGCCCCCGAGCAGTGCCACGCGCTCGCGCATCCCGGCCAGGCCGTGGCCTGGTCCGCGCTCCTGCCCATGCTCCGCTCCGGCGATGCCGGGTCCATTGGAAACACGGACGAGGAGCGTTCCGCCGGCTGGACAGATCGACACGGTGACCGCAGCCCCCGGAGCGTGCTGGCTTGCGTTGGACAGCGACTCCTGCACGATTCGGTAGGCAGATGCCGACGCCGGACGGCACCGGCGCGAACGCAGCGGGGGCCGACAGCCGGATCGCCACGCCAGCCCGGCGAGCGGCATCGACGAGCAACGGGATGTCGCCGAGCTGTGGCTGCGGCGCGAGGCTGGCGGGCTGGTCCTGTCGCAGGACCCCGAGCAGCCGCCGCATGTCAGACAGTGCCTCACGGGCGGTGGCGCTCAATGAGCTGAACTCCTCGCAGACGGCCTCCGGCATGTCGGCGAGGCGATAGGGAGCGGTCTCGGCCTGAATGGCGATCAGGGACATGTGATGGGCGACGACGTCGTGCAGCTCCCGCGCGATCCTGGCCCGCTCTTCCAGGACGGCGCGCTGCGCCCGCTCGGCTTCAGTCTGCCCGGTCTGGACGGCCAGATCGCGTTCCGCCCGCAGCCGAAGGCCCAGGCTGTCGGCCGCCATGACCGCCGCAGTGAACAGAATCGTTGCGGTCACCGGGCCGTTCAGGTCGGCCACCTCTGCATGCAGCCACAGTGACCACGGGATGAGTGTCAGCGCCCACATCCACCACAGCACTGCCCGCTGGTACCGCAGTCCGGCCACGTAGAGCGCGGCGAGAAGTGCCAGCAGCTCTGGCGGGCCCCAGGGCCAGCCGCCCCACCAGGCCGCGGGCAGCACCGGCACGAGCAGAAGGGCGAGCCATCCGATCCGCCAGGCCAGCAGCGGGTAGCGGACCGCTAGCGGCAGCGGCGCCACGGCCAGCAGGGCTGCCAGATCGCGCCACAGGCCTCGCGACCGCTCGGACACCGGCAGCGGCGGATACGACCGAAGCAGCACGTGCGGCCCGGCCAGGCCGTGCGCGCTCGCGACATTGACGATGCACAGCGCAAGGGTGGCGGCGGCCACGAGACCGATCACGGCATGCCGCATGCCGCGCGTCTGCCAGCGCCGGCTGGCCGGGACGTCGCGGCCGGCCAGTACGTGAAGCAGGGCCGCTCGCGCGTCCCAGATATTGGCGCGACCTAGCTCCTGGCTGAGCTGCGCCCTGAGCGCGTGGCCCGGATTCGGTCTCACAGCCCCAGCGTAGGTGGCACCGGGGGCGGTGGCATCAGCCCTGCGCGGTCATACCCGGGTAGTCAGCAGCGCGGCCGGCAGGCGCCGGTCACTCCCTGGTATGTGAGCTAATCGCAGCCCGTGGCGTGACGACTGCGCGGGAGTGCGACTGCCATCGTCTGAGGGCACTCAGCCACGAAAGGAGCGTCCCTCAATGAATGTCGAGATCACCGGTCTGACCCGGAGGTTCGGCCGGACCGTAGCTGTGTCCGGGGTGGACCTGGCCGCCGGTCCCGGCGTGTTCGGCCTGCTGGGGCCGAACGGAGCCGGCAAGACATCGCTGCTGCGGATGATGGCCACCGCGATCGCGCCGACGTCGGGCCAGCTGCGCCTGCTCGGCCGCGATGCAGCGCGGTACGAGCCTCGCCAGGAGATCCGCCGCCGGCTTGGCTATCTGCCGCAGCACCTCGGCTACTACCCCGGCTTCACGGTCAGCGAGTTCGTCGAGTACTTCGCCTTGCTGAAGGCGGTTCCGGCAGCCCGAGTCCCGGCGGCCGTGGCGGCAGCTATCGAGCGCGCGCAGCTTCCGGATCGCTCCAGCGCACGGCTGCGCACCCTGTCCGGGGGCATGCTGCGCCGGGTCGGGATCGCCCAGGCGATCGTCAACGAGCCCGAGCTGCTTTTGCTGGACGAGCCCACTGCCGGGCTGGACCCTGAGCAGCGGATCGCGTTCCGTGGCCTGCTGCGCGACATCGGCCGGAAGGCGACCGTCGTGGTCAGCACCCATCTGGTCGAGGATGTCGGCGCCGCCTGCAGCCAGGTGGCGGTGATGGATGCCGGACGGATCGTCTTCTCCGGAAGCCCGGCAGACCTCGCTGCGTGCGGACGGGACGACGGCATCGGTGACGCGCCACTCGAGCGCGGCTACGGCGCTGTCCTGCAGGCGGCCCGGTCATGAGCGCGTCAGCGGACGGCGTCGCCTGGCGAGGCCGCGCGGTCCGGCCGGCCTGCCCCGTGGTCGCCCGGTTGCTGCGCCTCGAGCTGCGCCATAACGCCATGCTGTGGATCCTGCCGCTGGCTATGGGCCTGTTCTGGATCATTACCTACCGCAAGGCGATGGCG
>Ga0335074_10008843_pt1 | contig 14013 bp, 6 predicted proteins | sample Lox_Sample_23_FD_206715 | JGI IMG/M metagenome (GOLD analysis project Ga0335074, IMG submission 206715) | Soil microbial communities from Loxahatchee National Wildlife Refuge, Florida, United States - Lox_Sample_2.3 | ecosystem: Environmental > Terrestrial > Soil > Wetlands | place: USA: Florida...
CGTCCGCCTCCGCTTTGGCGACATCGCTCTCGACCTCGCGCCGCAACTTGCCCCAGATGTCGATGTCCCAACTGGCGCTCGCGTCGGCCTCGTAGACCGTTCGCGTCGTCGATCCGACGTGGGCGAATCCCGAAACCTCGCTGCTGTATTGCCCGCTGCCGCCGCTATGGGTGCCGCTGCCGCCGAGCGTGATCTGCGGGAAAAAGCCGCTCTCGTCGACCGCGGTCGCCTCGCGGGCGGCATAGTAGTTGGCCACCGCCACCTTCACGTTCTGATTCGACACCTCCACCTGCTCCTCGAGCGCGGAGAGTGTCGGGTCGTCGTAAATCGCCCACCACTGCGCATTGGCGATCTGCGCCGGTGTGGCGGGCGTCCAGCCCTGCCCGGATTTGAAGACCGGGGAAGGCGGCGCCGAGGAGCGGTGGTAGTTGGGTCCGACCGCGCAGGCCGTCAGCGCCAGGGCGCACGCGGTGCCGATCGCAGTACTAACAGGTCTGTGCCAGATCATCCCGCTGGGCTCCCGATGGGCGAAGGGGGCAATGGTCGGCGTCGAGTGAACGTTCTCAAGCACCAGAGCCGGAATCGGTCGAGGTAGATGTATACCACGGGCGTCGTATAGAGCGTCAGAATCTGGCTGATGAACAGGCCGCCGACGATCGCGATGCCGAGCGGCCGGCGCAACTCCGAGCCCTGGCCGCTCATCACGGCCAGCGGCAGCGCCCCGAGCATGGCGGCCATGGTCGTCATCAGGATCGGCCGGAAGCGCAGCAGACACGCATCGTGGATCGCCTGTTCGGGCCGCTCGTGCCCGGTCCGTTGCGTCTCGAGCGCCACGTCCACCATCATGATCGCATTCTTGAGGACGATGCCGATCAGCAGGATGACCGCGATCAGCGCAATGAGCGTGAAGGACTCGCCGGTGAGGAGCAGCGCCAGCACGGCGCCGATGCCGCTCGAGGGCAGAGTGGAGAGGATGGTGATCGGCTGCACCAGGCTCTCATAGAGCACCCCCAGCACGATGTACACGGCGATCAGCGAGGCCAGCACGAGCAGCGGCTCCTCCGACACGGTCTGCTGGAAGATCTTGGCCGTGCCGGCGAACGTACCCTGGATGGTGATCGGCACGTGCAGTTGTTGCATCGTGGCATTGATGGCCTTGACCGCGGTGCCGAGCGGCTCGCCCTCCGGCAGGTTGAAGGAGAAGGTGGTCGCGACGAAGGGCCCCTGATGGCTGACGGAGAGCGGGGTGATTCCCGGACCGTAGGAGCTGAACGCCGAGAGCGGCACCATGGTCTCGACGCAAGTGCTGACCGCGGAGCCCGTGGAGGCTCTGCCGGCACTGTTGGTGAGCTGGTTCTCGGCGTAGTTCTGCGCGGCGTTGTTCTGCGTCGAGCTCGAGGAACTGCCGGACGAGGTCGAGCTCGAGTTGCAAGCGGTACTCGTGCTCGTGGACGACGAGGCGCTGGAAGTCGAGCTGGCCGCGGAGCCGGTGCCGAACGAGCCGGCCCCGGGCGCGGTCGATTGCGTCCCGCCGAGCGCCCCGCCCTCGGTGCTGACCCAGATGTCCTTGAGCGTCTCCGGGCTCTGCCAGAACTGCGGCGCCACCTCCATCACCACGTAGTACTGGTTCATGTCCTCATAGATCGTGGAGACCAGCCGCTGGCCGAAGGCATCGTACAGCGTGTTGTCGACATCGGACATGTTGACGCCGAGGCGCGCCGCGGTTGCGCGGTCGATCTGCAGCTGCACGTCGAGGCCCGCGGCCTGGCGGTCGGAGCTCACGTCCCGCAGCGCGGGGTTGTTCTGCAGCGCATCGGTGATCTTGGGTGTCCAGGCATCGAGCGTGGAGAGGTCATCCGACAGCAGCGTGTACTGATACGCTGCATTGCCTTGCCGGCCGCCGAAGCGGATGTCCTGGGCGGACTGCAGGAAGAGCCGCGCTCCGGTGACCCCGGCGAGCTCCCGCCGCAGGCGCGCGATCACCGCGGCATCGCTCAGCTTGCGCACGTCCAGGGGCTTGAGGGCGGTGAAGAGGCCGCCGGTGTTGGTCGTTCCGCCTCCCGGGCCACCGCCGCTGCCCGTGAAGGCGACGACGTGGGCGACCGCCGGATCGCGGCTCACGATGCTCACGATCTGCAGCATCTTCTGCTGCATCGCCTGGAAGGAGATGCTCTGGTCGGCGACCACGTTGCCGAACAGGGAGCCCGAGCTCTCCTCCGGGAAGAACCCCTTCGGCACCTTGGCGAACAGGTAGAAGTTGAGGAACACCACGCCGAGCAGGATGAGCATCACGGCGCGCGGGTGGCGGATCGCATCGCTCAGGGTGCGGCCGTAGAAACCCTTGAGCCCCTCGAAGCCGCGCTCGAAAGCGCTGAGCACGGGCCCGAGGCGCGGCGGTCGGCGCAGGACCTGGGAGCAGAGCATTGGAGTCGTCGTGAGCGAGACGATCAGCGACAGAACCACCGTCACCGCGAGCGTCATGGCGAACTCGCGCAGCTCCCGCCCGACGAGACCGCCCATCAGCAGGATCGGGATGAACACGGCGATCAGAGAGCAGCTCATGGACAGCACGGTGAAGCCGACCTCAGCCGCGCCGTCCAGGGTAGCCTGCATTCGCGATGCGCCGGCTTCCACATGCCTGCTGATGTTCTCGATCACGACGATCGCATCGTCGACGACGAACCCCGTCGCGACGGTGAGGGCCATGAGCGAGAGATTGTTCAGGCTGAAGCCGAGGCCGTACATGACCGCAAAAGTGCCGATCAGCGACATCGGCACGGCGATGGCGGGCACGATGGCCGCGCGAGGGTTGCGCAGCATCACTACCACCACCGTCACGACCAGCGCCAGCGCGATGAGGAGTGTCGTCTCGACATCGTGCACGGAAGCCCGGATCGATGCAGTCCGGTCGTTCGTGAGGATGATGTTGATCCCGGCCGGGACGGACGCCTGGATCTGCGGCAGCACGGCCTTGATCGAGTCCACCGTGTCGATCACGTTCGCGCCGGGCTGCTTGCGGATGATCATCAGCACGGCGCGATTGGGGCCGTCGGCGAGGCCGAGATTGCGTACGTCCTCCACTCCGTTGGTGATCTGGGCAATGTCGCCCAGGCGCACCGGCGCCCCGTCACGATAGGCGATGATGAGGGAGCGATACTGTTCCGGGGTCGTGGCGGTATCGTTGACGTAGACCTGGTAGCGGCGCGCGCTGTCATCGACCGCGCCCTTGGGACTGTTGGCGTTGGCGGCCGAGATGGCCGCCCGCACATCCTCGAGTCCGATCCCGTACTTGAAGAGCGCCTCGGGATTCAGGTCGATGCGTACCGCGGGCAGCGAGCTGCCGCCGAGCGACACGTCACCGACGCCCTCGAGCTGCAACAGCCTCTGCTGGATGATGGTCGAGGCGGCGTCATATATCTGGCCGGTGGTCAGAGTCTTCGAAGTGAGCGCCAGGATGAGGATGGGCGCATCCGCGGGATTGAAGGCGCGGTAGGTCGGATTCTGGCGCAGCGCGGTCGGCAGGTCCGCCCTCGCCGCCTCGATCGCCGATTGCACGTCGCTCTCGGCGCCGTGGATGTCGCGGCTCAGATCGAAGACCAGGACGATCCGCGCGCTGCCGACCGAGCTCGACGAGGTCATCTCGTCGACGCCCGCGATGGCGCTCAAATGCCGCTCCAGCGGCGTCGTCACGCTGGTCGCGACCGTATCCGGACTCGCGCCGGGGAGCGAGGCCTGCACGACGATGGCCGGAAAATCCACCTCCGGCATGGAGGCGACGGGGAGCAGGAAGTAAGCGACGATTCCCACCAGCGCCAGCCCGCACGACAGCAGCGTCGTGGCGACGGGCCGCTTGATGAAGGGCGTCGAGATGCTCATCCGCGCGAGCCGGCGGCCAGCGGCGGCGGTCCGCGCTCCTCGCGCCCGTGGGCCCAGGCCTTGGCCTGCCTCGCCAGCCGATCGAAGTAGAGATAGATCACCGGCGTCGTGAAGAGCGTGAGCAGCTGACTCAGCAGCAGCCCGCCGGTGATCGACAGGCCGAGGGGCGAGCGGACCTCCGAGCCGGTGCCGGTCCCGAGCATCAGCGGCAGGGCCGCGAAGAGCGCCGCCACCGTCGTCATCAGGATCGGCCGGAAGCGCAGCAGCGCCGCTTCGTAGATGGCCTCGAGCGGCGACTTGCCGCCCTCGCGCTCGGCCGTGAGCGCGAAGTCGATCATCATGATCGCATTCTTCTTCACGATGCCGATCAGGAGCACGATGCCGATGATCGAGATGATGTTGAGACTCTGCCCCGCGATCATCAGCGCGAGCAGCGCGCCGATGCCCGCCGACGGCAGCGTCGACAGGATGGTCAGCGGATGGATGTAACTCTCGTACAGCACCCCGAGCACGATGTAGACGACGGCGATGGCCGCGAGCAGCAGCAGCACTTCGCTGGTGAGCGAGGACTCGAACGCCAGCGCCTCTCCCTCGAAGGTCGTACCGATGCTCACCGGCAGCCCGATGTCGTGCTCGGCCTGGCGGATCGCCGTGACGGCCGCGCCGAGGGAAGCTCCTTGAGCGGTGTCGAACGAGAACAGGGCCGCGGGGAACTGCCCGAGGTGATCGAGAGACAGCGGCGCGTTGTGCACGCTGATGTGCGCCACCGCGGCCAGAGGAACCTGGCCGCCGCTCGCGGAGGGCAGATAGATGTAGTTGAGGGAGTTGACCGTATTATCGACCGTGGGGTCCGCGGTCATGATGACACGGTAGTCGTTCGACTGGCTGTAAATGGTGGTAATGATGCGCTGGCCGAACGCGTCATACAGCGCATTGTCGATCGTGGCATCGGTGATGCCGAAGCGCGCGGCGGTGCTGTGGTCGATGTCGACCTCCGCCGTCAGGCCATTGTCGAGATATGTCGTCGAGACGTGGGCCAGCGCGGGCGATTTCTGCAGCGCCGCCAGCAGCTTCGGCACCCAGGGATCGAGAATCTCGCGCTCCGCGGCCCCCAGGATGAACTGATACTGGGCGTTGCCCACGATGGAGCTGATCGTCAGGTCCTGCACGGGCTGCAGCGCGAGGGTGATGCCGGGAACCTGCAGCGCCTCCTGGCGCAGCCGCTCCATCGCCGCGGTGAGTGAGTCGCTGCGGTCCTCCTTCGACTTGAGGTTGATCAGCATGCGCCCGTCGTTGACGGTCATGTTGGTGCCGTCGATCCCGACATAGGAGGTGAGACTCTCGACGTCCGGGTCCTGGAGGAGAACCTGGGCCAGCGCCTGCTGGCGGCGGGTCATCTCGTGGAAGGAGATCGAGGGCGGCCCCTCGATGGTCGCCTGAACGAGGCCGGTGTCCTGCAGCGGGAAGAAGCCCTTGGGGATGACGACATAGAGCAGCACGGTGAGCACCAGCGTGCCCGCCGCGACCCACAGCACGAGCCGCTGATGCTTGAGGGTCACATCGAGCGCCCGGGCATAGGCGGCAATCAGGCGGTTGAACGCCACCTCGGCCCTCCTGGCGAGCGCCCCCTGCGCGCGCTCGGTCTCCTCATGCGTGCTCAGCATCTTGGCGCAGAGCATCGGCACCAGGGTGAGCGACACCGCCGCGGAGATGAGAATCGAGACCGCGAGCGTGATGGCAAACTCACGGAACAGGCGCCCGACCACCTCCTGCATGAAAAGGAGCGGGATCAGCACCGCGATCAGCGAGATGGTGAGCGAGACGATGGTGAAGGCGATCTCGCCCGAGCCCTTGAGCGCCGCCTCGAGCGGCTGCTCGCCCTTCTCGATGTGACGGGAGATGTTCTCGATCATGACGATGGCATCGTCGACCACGAAACCCGAGGCGATGGTGAGCGCCATCAGCGACAGGTTGTCCAGGCTGAAGCCGAGCAGATACATGACCGCGAAAGTGCCGATGAGGGACACCGGCACCGACAAACTGGGGATGATGGTCGCGGGGATGCTGCGCAGGAAGAGGAAGATCACCATCACGACCAGCGCGACGGCGAGAGCCAGCTCGAACTGCACGTCATTGACCGAGGCGCGGATGGTGTTCGTCCGGTCGGTCACGACGGTGAGGTTCACATCGGCCGGCAGGGAAGCACGCAGCTCCGGCAGCAGCGCCTGAACGCGATTGACCACCTGAATCACGTTCGCGCCCGGCTGGCGCTGGATGTTCACCAGCACCGCCGGGGTGTTGTTCACCCAGCTCGACAGCTCCGTGTTCTCGGCGCCCTGCTCCACCTTGGCGACGTCCTTGAGGTACACCGGCGCGCCGTTCTGGTACGCGACGACGAGATTGGCGTAGCCGGCGGCGGTCGTGATCTGGTCGTTGGCGTCGATCGTGTAGGCGTGCGCAGTGCCGTCGAAGTTGCCCTTCGGCGCATCGGTCGTGGAATTGGAGATGGTCGTCCGCAGATCATCGACATTCAGCCCGTAAGCGGCGAGCTGCTGCAGGTTGGCGTAGATACGGACCGCCGGCCGCGGCGCGCCGTTGAGGCTCACCAGACCCACGCCCGAGAGCTGGGAGATCCGCTCCGCAATGCGGGTGTCGGCCAGGTCCTCCACCTGCGTGATCGGCATGGAATTGGAGGTGAGCGCCAGCGTGAGCACCGGCGCATCGGCCGGGTTCACCTTGGCATAGATCGGCGGGGCGGGCAGGGTCTGCGGCAGGAGGCTGTTCGAGGCGTCGATGGACGCCTGCACTTCCGCCTCCGCCACATCGATGTTGAGATTGAGAGCGAACTGCAGCGTGATGACCGAGGCGCCGGCCGAGCTGCTCGAGGACATCTCGTTCAGGCCCGGCATCTGCCCGAATTGCCGCTCGAGCGGGCCCGTCACCGTCGTCGACATGACGTCGGGGCTCGCGCCGGGCAGGAAGGTCTTCACCACGATGGTCGGATAATCGACCTCCGGCAGCGTCGACACCGGCAGCAGCAGATAGCCGATCGCCCCGAGGATGACGATGGCCACCATCAGGAGCGAGGTGGCGACCGGCCTCAGGATGTAGAGCCGGGACGGATTCATCGTCAGCTCGCCGGGCTGGACTTCTGTCCCGAGCTGCAGCCGAGGCGGGAGTACATATGGGCCAGCCGTTTGGCCTTGGTGCCGGTCGCGCCCTTCATCATGTCCGCGATGCGCGCGCATTTCTGCGCGGTCGAGCCTTCGCGCGCGCCAGCGGCGCCGTTGGCGAACCCCTCGCCGGCGGATTTCTCACCCGGGAGCAGCACCTGCGCGCCGTCGCGGAGTTGGTCCGCGCCGTCGGTGACCACCGTCTCTCCGGCCGTCAGGCCTTTCATGATCGCGATCTGGTTGCCATCCGTCGGCCCTGTCACGACCGTGCGCATGGTCACCGTGTGGTCGGGGTTGAGGATGTAGACGAAGTTGCTCGAGGGACCGTTCTCCACGGCCGAGCCCGGCACCACGATCTGGTCCTTGAGCGTCGTGACGACCAGCTTGATGTTGACGAACTCGTCCGGGTAGAGCTCGAGGTCCTTGTTGTCGAACATCGCACGCATGTTGAGCGTGCCGGTGCTGGTGTTGATCTGGTTGTCGACGCTCGAGAGCGTCCCGGTGGCGATGAGGTGTTGCAGGCTGCGGTCCCATGCCTGCACGACGAGCTTGTCGCCCTGGTGCATCTGCTCGAAGACCTGGCTCAGGTCATTCTCGGGCACGCTGAAGAGCACCGACATCGGTTGCATCTGCGTGACGGTCACGACCTGCTGGGTCTGGTTCGCCTGCAGGAGATTGCCGAGATCGACCTGCCGCAGCCCGACGAGGCCGGTCACGGGCGAGGTCATGCGGGTGTAGCTCAGGTTGAGCCGCGCCGTCTCCAGGGAGGCCTGGTCCGCGGCCACCGCGGCCTCGTCCCCGTGGACCGTCGCGATCTGATCGGTGTAGGTCTGCGCCGCGACCGCATCCTCCTGCAACTCCCGCTTGTAGCGGGCGAGATCGATGCGCGCCCCGGCGAGGGCGGCCTGGTCCTTCTCGAGCTGGCCCTGCGCCGAATCGAGCGCGGCCTGATAGGGCCGCGGATCGATCTCGGCCAGCAGCTCGCCCGCCTTGATGATCTGCCCTTCGGTGAAGGCGATCTTGACCAGCGGCCCGGTCACCTGCGGTCGGATCTGCACGGTCGCGAGCGGCGTCACCGTACCCAGCGCCTCGATCACCACGGGCACGTCGGCCGTGCCGACCTTGCCGACGCCCACCGGCATCGGGCCGTTCATCATGGCGCCCCTGCCGAAGTGCTGCTGCTTGCCCAGCGCGGCGATGCGATGGTGGATCAACCAGCCGAGCCCGACGACGAGCACCGCGAGCCCGATGATCCAGGTGAGGCGCCTGCGGCGGCTGGCCGGCTGATGTTGCTGCGGAGCGGAGACCGGGCTCGACTCGCGGTCGACGGTCGGCTGTTCAAGAACGTCTGGGGTCATGCCATTGTCCATAGCGACTCAACTGCGCGCCGGCCGCGACCGCCACAGCGGCCGTTCGACCGCCGGATGCGGCCGCCAATCGTCGTCTCATCGCCTCGGGAGGGTGGTAAAGAATCGCGTGCTGGCGGAGCCTTGGACCTTGGTCACTACTCGGTGTTCCAGGCGCGCAGCCTACCACCTATCGTGCCGCCGACGTTCGGGGCCAAACGGGAAATATCCAAAGATATGTCAATGGATTGCAACAGCACAAGGGGTGCTGGGCATGCCTGAGGCGTGGCTGTTGCGATCTACCCGAGCTCGCGATAAATGCGCCGCAGGACATGCAGGGCGAGCCAGGGTCGCCCCCATGGCACCGCGCGGGCACAGTCGAGCCAATCCCGCAGGCCGAGGGTCCGCAGCGTCGGCCAGATGCCCGTACCGGGACTGCGAGCCAGCAGGAAGCCTTCGAGCACCACATCCGAGCCGCCCACGCGATATCCCTGCAGCGGGCCGACGGGCCTGCCGGCGAGGCTCTCCGCAAAGGCTCGGCAGATGCCCGCGCCGCGCCGCTCGGCCACCTCCAGTGCGGCCCACGGGCGCGGGTTCATTTCCATGAGGACGAAGCGGCCCTGCTGATCGCGAATGAACTCGACGCACGCCATGCCGGACCAGCCGAGGTCCGCCACCAGCGCCCGGGCGCTCCTGATCAGGGCCTCATCGGTGCAGGCTCTCACGCGAGTCGACGGCCCGGTACCGGCTGGATGCTGGTCGATCGTCTCCTGCGCGAAGAGGCGGATCGCCTCGCCGTGAGAAAAGAAGCCCCCGACCAGGTGGCGGGGACCCTCGACGAACGCCTGCGCAAACGGCTGGCCCGGTGATTCGCCGTTGAGCTCGCGGAGCGCCACGGCTGCGGCGCGCGCGGAGCTCACGACCCGCACCTGACTGCCGGCGAGCCCACGCGTGCCGCGAAGCACGAACGGGTAGCCGAACCGGCGTGCGGCTTCCTCGAGGTCCGCCGGGCTGCCAAGGGGCATCCAGGGCGGCACCGGGATTCCCAGAGCGGCAGCGCGCTCGTAGAACCGCCGCCGGTCGCGAAGGACGCTGCGCAGGTCCTCCGTCATCGTTGGATAAACCGGGATGTCGAGCCGCGGGGCGAGATCCCAGAGCAGCTCCATGAACGGCTCGCAGAGCGGAATCACCAGCTCGGGGCGGACGCTCGCGATCTGTCGGCGCAGGAACGGCACATAAGCCGGCGAGTGAGGCGCCGGGCTCTGGAACTGGGTGCAATAGTGGCTCAGCCCGAGATGATCGGGGCGCAGCGTCGTGATGAGCGTAGTCGCAATGCCGCTGCCGGAGAGCGCCGCGACGAGGTAAGGGGTTTGCTTCCAGTTGAGGTCCAGGAGCATCACCCGCGACACCGGTGAGGTTGCAGCGCTCGCCGGGCCTCGGTCTACCCCGGAGCCTCGGCGGAGCGCTCGTGGAGCGACGATATCCTCTGTCTCGGCCGCCATTGACTCCAGTGTAAGGCGCTGGGCCAACCGGCCCGTGCTTCAGGTCACACATTCCAAGGTCGCGCGCCTTCAGGGCAGCGCATCGGCTCCCCCGGCAGCGGAAGGCGCGAGATCCGGCTCGGCCTCCGGCACGTCGGCCGCCGGCAAGCCAGTACGGCTGAAGGACGCGACATCGATGTGGTGGCGCTCGATGAGGTCGTAGAGCGTCGGACGCGTCACCCCGAGGAGCTCGGCGGCGCGCGATAAGTTACCCCGTGCGACCGCCAGCGCCTGGCGGGCCGCCTGCACCTCCGCGCGCTGGCGCGCCACCCTGAGGTTGAGATACTCCGGATCCTCTCCCGGATCCTTCAGGCCGAGATCGTTCGCGGTCACGACCACGCCTTCCGCCATGATGACCGCACCTTTGATGCGGTTCTCCAGCTCCCGCACGTTGCCCGGCCAGGGGTGCGCCTGGATGGCGCGGATGGCATCGGGCGCGAGGCCGCGAATCGTTCTCCCGAAGCGCTCCGACATCTGCTGCAGCAACACCTGCGCGATCAGAAGGCTGTCCCCCTGCCGCTCGCGCAGCGCCGGCACGTTGATCGTGACCTCGCTGATGCGGTAGTAGAGATCCTCGCGAAAGCCGCCGCTGCCGGTCAGCTCCTTGAGCTTGCGGTTGGTGGCGCAGACGAAGCGCAGGTCGAGCGGGATCGGGGTACGCCCGCCGATGCGCTCCACGGTGCGCTCCTGCAGAACCCGCAGCAGCTTTGCTTGCAGCGACGCGGGCATCTCGCCGATCTCGTCGAGGAATATCGTGCCGCCGTCGGCCGCTTCCAGCTTGCCCGGGGTGCGCTTGGCCGCCCCCGTGAAAGCCCCCTTCTCGTAGCCGAAGAGCTCGCTCTCGAGCAGGTTGTCGGGGATGGCCGCGCAGTTGATGGCGACGAAGGTCTTGTGCGCGCGCCCGGAGAGACGGTGCACGGAGCGGGCGATGAGCTCCTTGCCGGTGCCGCTGTCGCCCAGGATGAGCACCGTGGCGCCAGTGGGCGCCACCTTCTCGACCGAGCGGCAGAGGCTGCGCATCGCATCGCTCGCGCCGATGATGCCCTCGAGCGCCATGGCTCCCGTGCGCTCGCGCAGGCGGCTGTTCTCCTCCTCGAGCTCGCGGATGCGGAACGCGCGCCGCACGACGAGGGACAGCACGCCGGCATCGAGCGGCTTGTAGTAGAAGTCGGCCGCCCCTAGGCCCACGGCGGCGACGGCGAGCTCGCGCGCGTCGTGCTCCGTCATGGCGATGACCTTGGTGTCCGGGGAGAGCTGCAGGATCTGGCGCAGCAGATCCAGGCTGTGGGCCGCCACGGCCGGCTGGCGGGCGGCGCCGAGGTCGAAGAGCACGACGTCCGGCTCCCCTCGGCGGACCAGCGCCAGCGCCTGCTCGGAGGTCTCTCCGGTCGTGACATCGAGGTCGGCGAACATCCGTTCGAGCTCCCGGCGCAAGTTCCGGTCGTTCTCCAGGATGAGCAGCTTCCTGCGCAGAATCTCAGCCATCGACACCCCGACACCTCGAGCACGCGCGTCGTGCGACTTTACAGTTTAGTGTAAAGCCTTTGGCGTTTTCCGTCGTGTACCCGGTCACACAACGCGTCGCTCACCGGCGACTCACGCTCCCGGCGGCGGCACCGGCTTTTTCTGCAGGAAGTCGCCCGCGGGCAGGGCCGCCACGTGGAAGTAGTTGCTCTCCGCCAGCGCTTCATAGAGCGGTGGCGTGAAGAAGCCCGAGATACGCGCGGCGACGAGCGCGGTCGCCATCATCGGGATCACCATGCCCGTTCCATTGGTCATCTCGATCACGATGACGAAAGACGTGATCGGCGATTGGGTGACCGCGGCGAGGTAGCCCGTCATGCAGAGGGCGATGACGGCCGCCATGGGCGCCCAGGAGAAGGCCGCGTGCACCCATTGGGCGAGACCGGCGCCGATCGAGAGCGAGGGCGAGAAGAGTCCGCCGGGAATGCCGGCCATGTAGGTCACCACCATGGCGCCCCACTTGGTGATGGCATAGCCCTCGGAAAGCGGCGCCGTACCCGTCAGGAGGTGGCGCGCCTGATCGTAGCCGCTGCCCCAGGTCTCGCCGTGGGTGGCCACGCCGAGCGCCGCCACGACGAGCCCGAGGACGAGCGCGTAGAGCAGCGGTTTGCGCGCGCGCAGCGTCTTGAGCCATTCCGGCATCCACTCGCGCCAGCGCAACAGCGCCAGGTTGAATGCCGAGCCGGCGAGCCCGCAGAGCGCAGCCGACAGGATCACCGGCAGCACGAATGCGCCGCCCAGGTTCTCCGGCACGTTGATCTGGCCGAAGTAGAGATAGTTGCCCGCGAACGCGAGCGAGGTGAGGCCGGAGAACACGACGGCGGTGATCATGATGCCGTTGGTGCGGCTCTCGAAGTCCCGCGCCAGCTCCTCGATGGCGAAGATGATGCCGGCGAGCGGCGTGTTGAACGCGGCCGACAGCCCAGCGGCCGCACCGGCCAGCAGGAGCCCCCGCTCGAGCTGCGGATCGCGACGCGGATAGAAGCGCCGCACCTCCGCCATGATCGCCGCGCCGATGTGCACCGTCGGGCCTTCGCGCCCGATGGTGAGGCCACCGAGCAGCCCGACGAGGGAGACCGCGATCTTCCCGACTATCACGCGAACGCCGAACAGGCGTCGCATGAGCGTGTCATCTCCGGTGGACGGCGCATGGAGCGCCGCGATCACCTGCGGAATACCGCTACCTTCGCTGCCCGTGAACCAGCGCTTGGTCAGGAAGAGAGACAGGACGGTCAGCGCGGGTGTGATGACCAACGCGAGCCAACTGCGGCCGGCGATCAAGCGCAGGAAAGCATTGGACGCATCCGTGCTCAGGTCGGCGTAGTAGACGGAGACCAGGCCCACGAGCAGCGCTGCTCCCCAGGGAAGCCCGACCTGCAGGAAGAGCCGCCGCGACTGTACTTCGAGCAGCCGGCGCCTCGCCCGCTCACGGAGCCTCTCCCGTGGACCCTCCCCTGCCGCGGGTGTCCCTGCGGAGTCAGCGCGCAGCTTCGAGCGCTGCCACCAGCTCATCGACATCCGCAATCGTAGTCCCACCGTGTGTGATGCAGATCCTCACCGCCTCCCAGCGCCGAGCGGCCGATGCCGCACTGATGCGCGATCTCAGGGCAATCCGCCTCCTCCCATCTCCTTCGGCAAGCCCGTGCCGGAGGAATGCGGGTAGTAGCCGACCATGACGAAGATGCGATTCTCGTCATAGCCCAGATCGCGCGCCAGCCCGGAGGAGGTCCGGAACTGATGGTCGTAACGGCCGTAGATCACGACCCACGTGCCAGGGCGATACACCAAGCCCGCGCCCACGGTGCCGTAGTCGTTCGTGAAGCCCTGATTGGCATACTGGGCACGATCCACGGTCGCCATGAGGTTGGCGGAAAGTCTCGGCGCGAGCTGGCGGCTCAGGCTCAAAGCGACGTCGGCCATGGTGTAGTTGAACTTCGACTGCACATCGTAGGTATTGCGCTGCCAGTCGCCGCTCAGCCTGATCGAAGTCCGCTGGCGTTGAAAGCCCCAGGACAAATCTCCGTAGGTGCGCAGCGCATTCCTCGCGGTCTGCGTCGCGGTGCCGATCGGTATTCCGCCCGCGACTCCTCCGGCAAGGGAGGCGAAACTGCCCGCTGCACTGTTGTATGCGCGCCCGCCCGAGAGAGAGACGGTGGAGAAGGGTGAGACGTTGTGGGTGATCGAGAGCCGCACGAGCGGGCTCGAGCCCCACGAGCCCGTGTCGTTCGCCTGATTCAGGCCGCCCTGAAGGTCCAGCACGGTCCTCGCGACCTTGAGGGCATAGTGCGCGTAGTACTCGCGGACTTGGTAATTCGTGTTGACGCTGGTGTCGTCGAAGCGCTCCTCCTCCAGCTTCCCCACGAGCGATATGCTCGAGGCAGGTGAGAACTGATGGCCCACCGTGAGCGCGCCCGTCTCCGTGTTGCCGCTGAAGGGGTTATTCTGCCATGTGTTGCGGGAGTAGAGTCCCTGCAGGTCGACGAAGCTCGAAACCGTCGGCTCCAGCGTCAGATCCGGACCCGTCGAGAAGATATTCACCCGCTGCAGGTTCAC
>Ga0335074_10008844_pt1 | contig 14013 bp, 2 predicted proteins | sample Lox_Sample_23_FD_206715 | JGI IMG/M metagenome (GOLD analysis project Ga0335074, IMG submission 206715) | Soil microbial communities from Loxahatchee National Wildlife Refuge, Florida, United States - Lox_Sample_2.3 | ecosystem: Environmental > Terrestrial > Soil > Wetlands | place: USA: Florida...
TTTCCTACTATAATCCTTTTATATATAAGCAAGTTGATATTATTTGTAAAGCTTAATAGTAATAGTAGTAGGTCTAGCTGGTTTAAGGCTTTAAGTAGTAGTACATTATAAAATAGAAAGAGTATTAAGGATAGTAGAAAGCCTTATAGTACGCTAACATTTAACTAGTATAGCACTATCTCTTTGTTGTCAACTAGTAGTATAGTTATCTAATTTATAAAGAAGGATCATACAGTTCGTACAAACTATAATAGTATCCCTTTTTTCTGTAAGTTGTTAAGCAGTTAGAAGTAATTTATTATATTAAATGCTCTTACTATATCTAGTAATAAAACTAATACTACTTAATTCCCTATCTTTTATACTATATAAATTTGTTCTACTAGCAGTTTTAAGGCTATCTCTATAAATTTATTTGTACAGTTACCTATTTGGTTGTCTAATAGTAATCCTTCTTGCTTAATTAAGGTGTTAAGCTGGCATGCTACTAGCATTTTAATAACCTTACTTATAATACTAAGTAAGGCTATTAGTCTTTATGCTTTTAAGTCTAAGTAGTCTAGCTTGCTAGGCTTTTAAAGGACTATTATATAAGCTGCATAAAAGCTTTTAAGGTAGTAACTAGTTCTAAAAACTGCAGTTATTAGGGCTTGTAGTACTTTAATTAATAGTTCCCCTATTACTTATAAGAATTAGTTAGGGATTTCATTTGCCCTTAAGCATTTGTCTAGTTTGACCTTTTATATAATATTACATACGTCTTTTATAGTAACTAGCTAGCTTATTACTAGCATTCCAAGCAGGTTGCACTAGAAGTCCTTGTCTGCAATATCTTCTAAGTCTACTTCTATTTTAAAGTAGAATCTTTTATAAAGCGCTCTTACTTTGCTACTAACTATACCTAACTGGGTCCCTTACTATTATAAGTTAAGCATCTTAGTAGGTTCTAATAGTAAGTAGCTTTTCGTACAAGCCTACTTTACTATTTTTTAAATGCCTTCCTTAAAGTTAGCTGCTTCGTACATGCTGTTTTACTAGTATGCTTGCTTTATACTAGCTATTTGCTTGCATTTAGCTTTTAATATAGCTGTATAGCTATCTTATACTTTATCCGTGTAGGTGTTCAATTATTATTAGTACGCTTTGCATTTAATAGCAATTGCTTTTACAACTTTAAGTGTCTATTATGCTTATACTTAAATAGAAAGGGCCTTATATAAGACAGTTTAGCTTATTAATTTCTAGGTAAAGCTTACTACATATTCTATATAGTTATTAATATCTTAGGCTGTTTCTAGCTCTTTTATAAGTGTATAAAGCTATCTTGCACTTACTATGATAGTATGTGTGTCTGCCTTTTTAAAGTTCCTTTTTAGTAGTATGTTCGTACGAACTTAACTGCTAGTTATAATTAAGGTTTTAATAGGCTTGTAGTTGGACTTAGAGTAGGTGTTAGTTACTTTGCAGCTTGCTACTTATATTGTTAGGTTTAAAGTGTTAAGGGTTAAGTTTAATGTGGAGGGCTCGTTTTAGTGCTTCTCCCTAGTAATTGTCCCTAGTTCTATTAGTAGGTCTAGCTGGTTTGTGTATAAGCTGCTAACTAGTTGTACTACCCCAATGTAGTTCCTGCTAACTCTATGTCCCCCTTATAGTATGTAATGCAAATTAAAGTCTCCTACTACTAGGTGGCATTTAAGGGCCTATATGGCTTTAAGTATTTTTAGAATTAAGGTGTTCTAGTTTGTAGTTTCATACGACTTTAATGTTTCACTATAAATGTTGTAGATGGTTAGAGGTCCTAATTCTAATTCGAGCTTTACCTAGTAGTAGTCTGGCTTAGAGTTAGAGTTCTACTAGGCTAATAGGATCCCCTTATTAACGTATATGCTCGTACGAGCCCTACCTTGTTGCAAGAAGATTAAGGTGTACAAGCACCTTTATAGTAGCAAATAGTTATATTCTAAATAGCTAGCTATTTAAAACATAAAATAGGTTGGCACCCTTATATAAGGCCTTATAAACATACATTCCCTATTAGCTTGTAAGGTTACCACGCGGCTGGTTTAAGCATAGTAGCCCATGTTCTATTTGCAGTTTGCTCCTTAAGCCTACATCAACCTACTATGCTAACTGCTTTAAGTTCTACTTGTAGACTGACACGCGCATCTATCCTTTCAAGCTATATAAAGGGTCTTATTACCAGCCTTTCCGTTCTAGTACAATAGCCCCTATTATATGCTGCGCCTTAAGTTTTAAAGCCCTTCGTGCTATCCTGCTAGATCTCTCCTCCCTACAACAAGGCCGACTGCGTCTTATAAGAGTTGCCTACATACACCCCTAGCTAGGCAGTGTATATGCAACATGTCTGCTCCTACTAACTAAAGCAGAAAATCACTTTTCCTTACACTATCTCCTTATATCTCTAAAATAGGCTGGCTTGTAGACTCAGCCCCCTCTTAAATACCCAACCACCCTCTAGCATACTATTAGCTTGTTGTAGGAGGCGCACCTGCCCTAAAATAGTGCTCTAAGTAACACCCTCTTACTCTCAATTAAACCCTCCTTAAGCCCTTATAGGCTTTAGCGATTTAGTTGCAAGTACTTTATACCTAACAGCAAACACTGTTAATAAGCAGTTGAAAAGCTAGCTATTCGCTTGTAAGCCTTCCCTTAACAAGTTCTTATCTTAGCCTTAACAAATAACAAGTATAAGTGCTTTTGTAATACCTTAAAGCCTTATAGTCGTCTGTAAGTGTTAGCGCGAAAAATTTTTTACCTACCTTAAAGGTGCCCTATTATACGCCTTAAGCTACAATTCTGCAGTTGCTAGTATACTAACAGTAAGGCCCTAATTTTGATACAGGCAAAGCGTACGTTAAGTGGTTTTAATACCCTTAGTTGCTAGTAGTCCTCTATTCTATTACGGCTAGCTGCTTTAACTATTAGGGTGGTAAGTCCTAGTGTGCCTCTACAACCCTAACAACAGCTCTAGTGCTAGCTCAATCTTAGCTTTATAGACTTAAAGAGCTACAAGTTTATAGAGGGTACTACATATAAGTGTTAAGCTCCACCCTTTAAAGTTAAAGTATTAATAAATATTAAGGTAGAAGATAATTTTATCTTTTAAATATTAGTAAAAGAAATAAGTTTATTATTCTTTAACTTGTTATTAAGATTAGCTAAGGCTATTAATAGCTACTCCCTTTTTATTTATAAAAGAGCTACTATTATATATAAATTAAAAGACTCTTTTAGTTAAAAACAATAAGACACTTATTAGATGTAAGCTACTAATATGTCTAATACTAATATTATATTAAGTTAGCTTTAGCTTAAAAGTATTAATTTAATTATTTAATTTTAAAAGAAAAAATAGTATTATCTAGTAGATCCTTAAAGAATTATTATTATATTAAATAAGAAGTTTAAAAAAGTATTAAGAAAGGGACTTAGCTATATGTTTTTACTATTCTTATAAGCAATTAGCTCTTTTTTAAAGCTCCCTTTAAAGTACTTTAAGTATGCTAATATATTTTTAGAAGAAGGGGCTAATACCCTCTTAGACAAATATGCTTAGTATTATACTATTAACCTTATTAAAAGCTAAAATCCCTTATATAGTCTTATTTATAGTCTTTTAGAAAAAGAGCTTGTAGTTCTTAAAGACTATTTTAATTCTAACTTGAAAAAGGGTTAAATTTAAAGAAGCATTAACCTTATTAAAGCTTTAATCCTATTTGTTTTTAAAAAGGATTAATTAATTGATTTTTGTTATTTATTGCTTTAGCTATAAAGGCCACGCCAAAGTAGCTATAAAGAGCATTGCTAATCTGCTACAAGATGGAAACCTTAAGGAACTCTAAGACTAAAACCACCTTGCTTAAGCCCTAGCAGAATAAGGCATACAACTAAAGCCCACCTACAAACCAAGTAAAAACAGGTCCTCCTCACACTCCCTGCTGCTTATACAACTAGTAATATGACTTAATATTGTAACTATAAAGCAATACGGCTTTAAGATCTGTAAGGTCGTACTAAAAACGTCTAGCAGGTAGGTAGTACAACTAAAAGAACAATGTAGGTCCTCAAATAAGATGTTGTAGTATATCCCTATATCCTCTTATACTAAACAAACTATCTCGAATAGTCGTATAAGTACAAGGAAGGTGTAGTTAGATCGTCTTATAGTTGCTGCTATTAAGCAATATAAATTGTTGTTGCAACTGCACTTTGCAGGCAGATGTTAAAAGTGTCAAATAATGCTGAAGAATCGTGCTCAGACTATTAGGGCCCTTAATCCCTTACGTTTGCGTCCTCCTTCCTTAAAATCAAACCTTATTCCCACCTGCTAGTCAAAGTATAGCCTGGAAGTAGTATAATACTAAGGGCAAGGACCTTGTGTTGCTGTAGCTAGGTTGAAGGCTTAAATAACCTTACTGTTACTATACTAATCGTACTACACATATAAGAGTATTTGTAATTGTTTAAAGGCTATAGACTCTTCTTAGCTTTAAAAGCAATGCTTTTAGGTTCCTAGCTTGTACTACAAGGAGGTAAGAGTTGCTGCAAGCCTTTTAAAAAGGATAAAAGCCTTTAATTTTATATAAACTATTATAAATTAAATAAGATTATAATTAAAAATTAATATCTTTTACTTTTAATTAGAAAGATACTAGATAAACTTTAAAAAGCTAAATAGTTTATAAAATTAAACTTTAAGGATACTTATTATTATATACAAATATATTAAAGCAACAAATAGAAAACTGTTTTTTATACTTAATATAAACACTTTAAGTATTATGTTATACCTTTTAAGCTTGCTAATACGCTAGCAACCTTTTAGGTATATATAAATAAAATACTAAGTAAGTTGTTAAATACTATTTGTATAATTTACTTTAATAACATCTTAGTATACTTTAATAATTTATAAGAATATAACTAGTATGTCTATTTAGTGCTTAAGAAGTTGCATGCTTATAAGCTATATATAAAACTCTTTAAATATAAATTTAATAAAGAACAAGTTAACTTTTTAGGATATATTGTATTTTCTATTAAAGTCTTTATAAAAAACAATTAAGTTATAACTGTTTAAGACTAACTTGTTCCTACTACTATTTAAAAGCTTTAAGTATTTTTAAGATTTACTAATTTCTATTAGCAATTTATTAGCTATTATTTTATAATTATTTAACTTCTAACTAGTTTGCTAAAAGGCATTTAAAAAGGAAAGGGTATTAGGGTATTTTAGTAGGAACTTAAATAGTAGTAAGCGTTTAACAAGCTAAAAACAGCTTTTACTATTACTCTTATTTTAATTTATTTTAATTTTACTAAGCTAATTTGCATTAAAATAGATGCTTCTAGTTTTATTATAATAAGGATTCTCTTTTAACTTGTTATAAGAATAAAAGGTAACTAGCAAATTACTATTTAGCATCTTATAGTATTTTTTAGTAAGAAGATAAATCTTATTAAATATAATTATAAAACATATAATTAAAAATTACTAGTAATTGTTAAAACATTTGCTTATTAGTACTACTATTTAAAAAGTAGTAAACACCCTATTACTATTTTTACTAATTATAACAATTTAAGGTACTTTATAATAATAAAGGTGTTAAGCTAATAGCAAGCCAAATAGGCTTAAGTACTATTAGCTTACAATTTTATTATTATATACTATCCTAGCAAGGTTAATCTTGCTAATAAACCTTTTTAACGTTTAAACTATAAGTTAGATATTAATTAAAAGGAGCTAATGCTTTTAACCTTATATAAGAAGTTGCAAATTATAAAAAAGTATAAACAAATACTCTACCTACCTACTACTAGTTCTATTTTAAAAAAGCTCTAGTAGATTATAACAGTAAGTGTAATAGGCTTGCCTTATACTATAAGTAAAACTTAAAATATAATAGGAAGCACTAAAACAATTAAAAGTTGTAGTATTTATATATTAAGAGCTAATAATAAGCTAAATGAACTTTAAGCTATATTGCCAGCTAGGTTATTTGCTGTAAAAACTAACTATCTTAAAATACAACTTAAACTGTTTAGTAAATTGTTAGAGCTTAAACTATATAATACTAACAAAGCATTTAATACTAGTACTAGTAGTTATAAATACTTTGTGTTACAAATTAAAATGTAAGAGGCTACTTAGTTTGAAATAGTATAAAGTACACCTTCTAATTCCTTGCTGCTAATACTCTTAGAGTTATAAAAGGATAACGAGCTTGTAATAGTAATATACTTAAAGCTTTTTAAAGGTACTCTTAAAGCTAAAGATACTACAAACTAAAAGGTTAATCTACTAGGACTATTATGTTGCTAGAACCTTACTTACATCCTACTAGATAGTGCTATATAAAGTAAAATTATAAAGATTTATTATAATAATTTAATTGCAAGCTATTATAGTTAAAAGAAGACGTTTAAACTTATTAAATACAAATACTACTAGCTTAATATATATAAGGATATTGTAAAATACGTTTAAACTTATAACTTGTATTAAAAGTTAAAGGCTACTTGCTATAAACCTTATAGTAAGATGCAAGCTTTACTTATTTTAAGTAGACCTTTTAAATCTATTTTTATAGACTTTATTGTTAGCCTCCTATTAAGCATTAAAACTAAAAGTTTTATTATATATAATATTTTACTTGTAATTGTTATTATTATTATTATTATTCTTACACCAATTAAGCTAATACTATACGGGACATTTATATAAATACAAGAAAAACCTTTTAAGGAAGAAAACTTTTATTTAAGTTATATTTGCTGCTATTATTTTATACAATTTTCCCTTGCAGCTTATAATTACTAAATTCACTTTGTATGAAAGCTTTAACTTGCATCTTATTCTCTCTGCCTTATACTTTTATATATATAATTCTTTTATGCTTTTAAGCTTCTAGCTCTACAAACTGCCTTAGCCCTATAAGGTAGGGTCCTATCTATTAGTAGGAGAGGCAGGATTAAGAACACCCAACCCAGTCTGATTTAGCGCAGAAAAATTTTTCTATATGGAAGAGCGATAAGAAGAGCATGTAGAATAAGAGCTAGAACTCCTATGTGTTATAATAATATAGCTGTACGATCTAGTCATATAATAATTTAATAGATTAGCGTCCCCCTTATAGTTGTTATGTTAATACTATAGTTGTATAGCGTTAGATTCTAACTATAAAGCTAGAACAGCCTAGCTAACTCTACTACACCTTCTTTGCATTATATGCTAGCTTGTAACTAGGTAATTTGTAGTTTGAGGGAAAGGTTTTAGCTCTAATAAGTCCTTAAATGGTAATTGTAGTTTGTAGTTGCACGTTAATGTTATACCTGTTACAGTAAAACTACTACTACAACTACTATTCTATTAATCATATAAGTAATAAGCCTACTCAAGCTGCTTATTTGTAAGAGCTAGCAAGCTTTATCCTTTAATGTCAAACTATTACATCGTATAAGGCGTGCCCTAATATTATTATAAGTAGTAAGACTACGTCGTCAAACTTTTATATTATAAGTAGCATACTATAAGATTATTATAGGAGGTAATAGCTATATCTCTTAAACTTTTACATTGTAAGTGGCATACTATGAGATTATTATAAGAGGTAATAGCTATGTTTAAAGTAGTAGTACATTAAGCTGTTACTTGCTAAAGACTCTTTTTAGCCTTAAAGGTGTACAAAGTCCTTAAGTTTCTAGCTTGTACTATAAGGAGGTAAGAGTTATTGTAGGCCCTTATAATTGTTAACTATTATATTAAAGCTGTTAAATATATCTCTTACTAAAATACTATTAATACTTTAACTTTAACTTAAACGTTTACTAAAAATTAGTTTAAAAATTAAAGAACTTTTAAATTTATTGTTTTATATAAAAACAATATTATTTTTAGCAACTTACATTTTTAAAAACTAGCCCCTTAAAACTTATTTAAGTATTAATCTAGTTTTAAGATACTTAGTATTACATCTATCTTTTATTTTATATAAAAGATGCTGCTGCAACTATTACTATTATAGTCGTATTATGCGACTAAGACGCATATAAGGACTCCAACTAAACCCCCCCTTACAAACACTTAAAGCCCTTTTATAAAAAAATTAATAACCTAATAGTAGCTATATACTACATAAAAGACTTCTTGCTTAAAGACTTTTAAGTAGGACTTATTAAGGTATTAGTGTTGCTAAAAGAAGTATGTGTTATTATTATATTACATGCTATACGAATAAGCTCTAATAAGCTTAAAGATATTAAATTAATAGTCTTTTAGATCTAAAACGAAATCTACTAACTAAAACAACAAACTACAATCTTTTTACAATTTAATAGTAGCCTTACATGCAGTTAAGCTTCTATTACAGCTTTAAGTAATACTACTACAACTACTACAACCCCTACATTTAAACCTACCTTGCCTATTAAACTTACTGCTTAACGCCTTTAAGAAGTAAAAATTAAGTTCTTAGACCTTATAGAACGTTTAAACGTATTAGGCTTTAACAACAAAGTAATCTTTAATAATATTAACAAACTCTTTTTAGCCCCTTATACTATAAGTATTAAAAGACTTTTAAGTAAGGACTTAGTTGTACAAATTCTAATTAAAAACAACTATAAATCCTTTATTGCAAACTAAAAATAGCTTACCAACCTTAAATCCTTTAAAGTAGTACTCTTAAAACGTTTCCTTGTCTTTATATATACTATACGAATTATAAATGTTAATTCGAATAAGACTAAAGCTATCTAATACCTTAAAGATGAAAATTGCACTTTCTTCTTTAACCTTAATATCATACAAGCTGCCTTTCTAAAAAGCGCTCTTACTAGCATAAAAACTTATTCCTCTTTAATTGTTAAACTAGATTCCTTAAAACAAGCTAACTGTCTTATTCGTACAAGCTTATATAAAAGTAGAAAAGTTAAATGTTGCAAACTATTCGAATTAGGGTGCAAACTTACTTAATACTTTAATTATTAAAAATATAAGTATGTTGTAAGAGCATATAAATCTTTTATATAATACTTTTATTATAGTAAAAGCTACTTATTTAAAGACTACTCCTCCTAATCCAATTAAGCTTTAAAAAGGTACAGCAACTATAATAAACCTTATAAAGCTTAAGCTTATAACTGCTTAACTTAAAAGAGAGAAATTAATTGCGTTTAAAGCATTTATACTTAAAAGCTCTAACTTTATAAAACTACTATAAAAGCTGCTCCCCCCCTTATAAATTTTATAGGATTTACATATAGCTTAAGGCTTAAACAAGGACGCCCTTTAAGATCTACTAACAAAAGACTTTATACTAACTTTACTAACTTTTATATAAAACTAATTAATTAGATATTTTAAAGCTTTCTTACTCTTATACTAAATACTTAAATCTTAAGTACTTAATACTTAGCTAACAACTTTTAAGCTAATACTATATTATTATTATTATTAATCTTATACTATTTAAGCTTAAAGCTATATAAGTCTCTTATAAAGGTCTTAAACTAAGGAAAACCTTACTATTTATATAGTAAGATAAAAAACCTTAAGCTGCTTGTCTTTATATAAAGCTCTAATTTACTTGCAGCTTGCAATTACTAAATAAGTAGCCTTACTGCCACCTACTTGTTAAAGAGAGAGAGAGGACTAGCTAGCTACTTACTGTCAAATAGTAAGCGTTTAGCTAGAGCAAACTGCTTCAACCTTCCTAAGTACATTATCTATTATACGAAGTACTTAGCCCCTTTATTTGTGCCTATCATTTAAGGGTATAACTAGTTTTAGCTTGCATGCAAGTAGTACCTCCTATCTGCTTTGTACGCATAGTATAAGATTATATGGCGTAGTATCTCTTATCCTGCCTTATACAAGTAGGTTGTAGTAGTTACACTAAGCATACATCTTTTATAAAGGAACTTGGCGAGCCCTATCCTCCTCGTACAAGTTTGAGTTAGTAATACGCTTTCTACTTTCTAAAGCCCCTTATAGAGCTTTAAAGTTTGTTTTGTTAGTAGTATGTCTTTAAGAACTACCTTATAACCCTTTAAGTCTGCTTTTAAACGTGTAGTACGGCTTAGCCTCTTATTCTCTACGTGCTACTACTTTTCTTAATCTTAAAGGACTAGTTTCTTTTCCTGCTAGTCCTATTAATTTATTTGTTGCCTAATCCACCCTTCAACCTGTATCTTCTATACAACCCTTAAAGTAGCAGCAGGCTGTGTGCTAGCTTAATGCTACTACTTCTACTATTTGTTTGTACGACTTAGAATTTTAGCCCTTATAGTATTATAAGCATCCTTAATCTTTTACGCTATCCCTAAGTGTTCCATCCTAGCTTGGAAGCGTGCTATTCGCCTATTAAGCTAAAGATCTAGTAGAAGCACGTACAACTCTATCTCAAGCTAGCAAATAAGGGTTGCTTTAAATGCTTTAAGCACTATTTGTAGCTTTTAGTTTTACTATATTTATAGCCTTACTATAATACCCTTAAGCTTGCTAGTATTACTTGTATGCTTATACTACAATGCAGCCTTATATAATAGTGCTAAGCAGACAACTGCTTAGTAGATAATTCTAGTTTTAAGCATTATAGCTCTTTAAGTTGAAGCTGTTGTACGTTGTAATACTAGCATTTAAGTGCTTATTTTATTCTTAATAGCCCTTTTATAAGCTTTCCAATATAGTTTGAAGTCTAACTGTAACCTTAAAATACATACAACAAGTTCGAGTTCTACTACTACTCCTTATAGCCTAACTAGCACGTGCAAATTAATACGCTTGCATCTAATAAGGTGGGTTAGAGTGTACTTGTTAAATGCAAATCGCATTCTATGTGTTTTAGCCTAGTTTAAGCATTATTTATATGCTATTTTAAGATTAGCGCAGTTTCTTATTGTAGTCCTTTTATATGTAAGCAGGTTGACATTATCTGTAAAGCCTAGTAGTAATAATAGTAGGTCTAGCTGGTTTAAGGCTTTAAGTAGTAGTACATTGTAAAATAAAAAGAGTATTAGGGATAGTAGAAAGCCTTATAGTACGCTAGCGTTTAACTGGTATAACACTATCTCTTTGTTGTCAACTAGTAGTATAGTCGTTTGATTTGTAAGGAAGGATCGTACAGTTTGTACAAACTATAATAGTATCCCTTTTTTCTATAAGTTGTTAAGCAGTTAGAAGTAATTTATTGTATTAAATGCCCCTATTATATCTAGTAATAAAACTAATACTACTTAATTCCTTATCTTTTATACTATATAGATTTGTTCTACTAGTAGTTTTAAGGCTGTTTCTATAAATTTATTTGTATGGTTACCTATTTAGTTGTCTAGTAGTAATCCCTCTTACTTAGTTAAAGTGTTAAGCTAGCATGCTACTAGCATTTTAATAACCTTACTTATAATACTAAGTAGGGCTATTAGTCTTTATGCTTTTAAGTCTAAGTAGTCTAGCTTGCTAGGCTTTTAAAGGACTATTATATAAGCCACATAAAAGCTTTTAGGGTAGTAACTAGTTTTAAAAACTGCAGTTATTAAGGCTTATAGTATCTTAATTAATAGTTCCCCTATTACTTGTAAGAATTAGTTGGGGATTTTATTTGCCTTTAAGCATTTATCTAGTTTGACCTTTTATACGATGTCGCATACGTCTTTTATAGTAACTAGCTGGCTTATTACTAGTATTCCAAGCAGGTTGCACTAGAAGTCCCTGTCTGCAATGTCTTTTAGGTTTGCTTCTATTTTAAAGTAAAATCTTTTATAAAGCGCTCTTACTTTACTACTAACTGTACCTAGCTGGGTCCCTTACTACTATAAGTCGAGCATCTTAGCAGGTTCTAATAGTAAGTAGCTTTTCATATAAGCCTACTTTGCTATTTTCTAAATGCCTTCCTTAAAGTTAGCTGCTTTATGCACGCTGTTTTGCTAGTATGCTTGTTTTACACTAGCTATTTGCTTGCATTTAGCTTTTAATATAGCTATATAGCTATCTCATACTTTGTTTGTATAAGTGTTTAACTATTATTAATACGCTTTACATTTAACAGCAATTGCTTCTACAACTTTAAGTGTCTATTATGCTTATATTTAAGTAGAAAGGGCCTTATATAAGACAGTCTAACTTATTAATTTCTAAGCAAAGCTTACTACATATTTTATATAGTTATTAATGTCTTAGGCTGTTTCTAGCTCTTATATAAGTGTATAAAGCCATCTTGCACTTACTATAATAGTATGTGTGTCTGCCTTTTTGAAGTTCCTTTTTAGTAGTATATCCGTACGAACTTGACTGCTAGTTATAATTAAGGTTTTAATAGGCTTATAGTCAGACTTAAAGTAAGTGTTAGTTACTTTGCAGCTTGCTACTTATATTGTTAGGTTTAAAGTGTTAAGGGTTAAGTTTAATATAAAAGGCTTGTTTTAGTGCTTCTCCCTAATAATTGTCCCTAGTTCTATTAGTAGGTCTAGCTGGTTTGTATATAAGCTACTAACTAGTTGTACTACCTTAATGTAGTTCCTACTAACTCTATATTCCCCTTATAGTATGTAATACAAATTAAAGTCTCCTACTACTAAGTAGCATTTAAGGGCCTACTAGCAAACAGTTTATATTTAACTATACAGCTAAATACAAAGTAGGAGCGCCTCCTTGTATTAGGGCCTTACTATATACATTCCCTTTTTACGCTTAGCTTGTACGTCTTAAGTGTTAGTAACTAATAACTCTTAAAGTTTAAGGCACTATGACCTTATATCTTACTTGCAGTTTGCTCTTTAAGCTTACATCAACTACTATGCCAACTGCCTTATATGCCTTATTTGTAAACTAATATGCGCATCCATCCTTTTAAGCTATATAGAAGGTGTTATTACCAGCTTTTTCGTTCTAGTACAATCGCCCCTATTATATGCTGCGCCTTATAGCTGTAAACTACTTTGTACTACCTTGCTAGATCTCTCCTTCTTACAGCAAGGCTGATTGTGTCTTATAAGAGTTGCTTATATATACCTCTAGCTAGGTAGTATATGTGCGACGTGTTTGCTCCTACTAATTAAAGCAATATTTTGTATTCCCCCCTCCTACTTGTTGCCTTAAGCTTTTTGTAACTTGTCGTATAAGGCGTACTTGCAGTTTAATTGTAAGTGTTGCAAAAACCCGTCTAGCTACTTTAAGCCTTTATCTGCTTGCCCTATCTAAATGTATTACTTAGGCACTTTATACTTAACGTTAAACATTTATACAAGCTATAATAATAAGAGTAGTAGTACTACTTGTTACTGCATTTTAAACTTAAGTTTGTTGTAGAGCTACTAGCATGAAAACTTTATAATTACCTTAAAGGTGCCTTATCTTACGCTCTAAGCAGTTCTTGCAGTTGCTAGTATACAGTTAGTAAGGCCCTAGTTCTATTCGACTTAAGTAGAGTGTGTGTTAAGTGGTTTTAAAACGCTTAATTGCTAGTAGTCCTCTATTTTGTTGCAGCTAGCTGCTTTAACTATTAAGGTGACTAGCCCTAGTATGCCTTTACAACTCTAATGTTAGCTCTAACAATAACTCTTTTTAGCTTTAATCGTACAAATACAATTAGGTTCCTAGCTTGTACTACAAGGAGGTAAGAGTTGTTGCAAGCTAAGCTAATACTATAATATAATCTTTAAATAAAGCAACTTTAAGCTCCTCTTAATAGTAAATCTAAACACTTTTAAACTATTATAATATAACATCTACAAATTTAAAAATACTATTACTACCTCCCTTCTAGTTAACCTTTATATTAAGGAATTTTATATTTTAGCTATTTAAAAACTATAAAACAATTTCTTTGTATAAACCTCTTATAACCCTTCCTCCTCCAACTTCTAGCTTGCAGTCTAAGAATCTCAAACTATTAGAGTTATATTCTATATCTCTAAAAATATCTCTACCTCTTTGTAGTCTGTTTAATATATATTTTTAAACTTAATAGTCTTAAATATTTAAATATAATT
>Ga0335074_10008845_pt1 | contig 14013 bp, 13 predicted proteins | sample Lox_Sample_23_FD_206715 | JGI IMG/M metagenome (GOLD analysis project Ga0335074, IMG submission 206715) | Soil microbial communities from Loxahatchee National Wildlife Refuge, Florida, United States - Lox_Sample_2.3 | ecosystem: Environmental > Terrestrial > Soil > Wetlands | place: USA...
GCTTCGGCGTACTGCTTGTTGCTGAGCTGCGCGACCCCGAGCGCGTACTGCGAGTTGGTGCTGGGGTCGAGGGCGACGGCCTTCTGCCCGTAGGCCAACGCTTGGGTCGGGTTGCTGGCGGCCAGGGCGACCGCCGAGTTCGCGTAGCTCTGCGCCGCGACCAGATGGAACTGCTTGGTAATCGTCCCGGCGCGGTCGAAGGCTTGGGCCGCCCCCTGGAAATCGCTGGTCTGCGCATCGGCGACCCCGAGCAGCGAGGCGATCTCGGCACTGGGGGCCGCCGCCATCGCGGCCTGCGCCTGCGTCTTGGCCTGCTCGAACTTTCCGGCGGCGATGAGGGCTGCGATCGCTTGGGCCTGCGGGCTATCGGCGCCGGCGATCTGCTCGGCGCTCGCGACCGACTTGCCGACGAACTTCAGCGTGAAATCGTAAAACGAGGGAACCGGCGTCTTCCCCCGGTGGGCGGGATGGTAGCTCGAGTTCTGCGCGATGTCCATCGCGGCGTCGTTGTCGCCCGAGTTGGAGGACTTGATGACCTTGACCACCTTGTGCGAGCCGTCCGGATTGACCTGAACCTGCACGACCACCGTTCCGCTGCCGGCGATGTCCTTTGACGTCGATCCCTGCTTGACGAGCTTGGCCGGCGTGAACTCGGTCGAATATTGGGCGGCCGCCGGCAGCGCCGCTGCGGCGGCGAACGACGCGGCGAGCGCGAGCGGGAGAATGCGTGAGATGGCTTTCACCGTTGTACCTCGAGTAGCAGCGTGAGAGTAACGACGTATCTGCAGCGTTATACTGCGAGCCCCGCGGCCGGCAGCCGGCGCCCGACCGCGACGGCGATTTCGGCGATGCGCGCGACGAGCGCACCGAACCGGTCGAAGGTGATCGATTGCGGCCCATCCGAGACGGCGCTGGCCGGGTCGGGATGCACTTCAACCAGGACCCCGTCGGCGCCCGCCGCGACGCCCGCGAGCGCCATCGGCTCGACCAACCGCGCCAGGCCCGTGCCGTGCGACGGATCGACGATGACCGGCAAGTGGGTGAGCTCGGCCAGCAGCGGGACGACCGCGAGATCCAGCAGGTTGCGCGTGGCCGCGTCGAACGAGCGGACGCCACGCTCGCACAGCACGACGTTGGGATTGCCTTCGGCCAGCACGTATTCGGCGGCCATGAGCCACTCGTCGACGGTGGCCGCAAAGCCGCGCTTGAGCAGCACCGGCTTCCCCGAGAGCCCGACTTCCTTGAGCAGCGCGAAGTTCTGCATGTTGCGCGAGCCGATCTGCAGCATGTCGGCGTACGAGGCGACCGGCTCGACGTCGCGCGGATCGAGGACCTCGGTAACGGCCGCCAGCCCGTGACGATCGGCCGCGGCACGGAGCAGCTCGAGCCCTTCCCGCCGCAGGCCCTGGAACGCGTAGGGCGAGGTGCGCGGCTTGAAGGCGCCTCCGCGCAGGACGTTGGCCCCCGCGCGCGCGACCGCCGAGGCGGTCGCCTCGATCTGCTCGTGCGACTCGACGGCGCAGGGCCCCGCGCAGATTGCCAGCGCCGCGCCGCCGAAGGCGGCGCCGTTGCGCAGGCGCACGACCGTCCCCTCCGGGCGGGCCTCCCGCCGGGCTAGCTTGAGCTCGCGCATCGGTCTTTCGTATCGTTCCACGGTAGCGTGCATGATACCACGCCGGCTCAGGCTTCGCGCGACGACGTATCTCCTCCCAGGTCGCGGTGCCGCGCCAGCGCGCCGAGTTCCCGCGGGGTCAGCGGCCGAACGTGGCCGGCCGGCAGATCGCCGAGCGCGACCGGCCCGAAGCGCAGCCGGACGAGCGCCAGCACGGGATGATCGAGCGCCTCGAACATCCGGCGCACCTGGCGGTTGCGCCCCTCGTGGATCGTCACGTCGACGACGCAGTGATCGCGGCGCGACGCGACGACGCGCAGCTTCGCCGGCGCCGCCTCGCCGTCGTCGAGCGCGACGCCCTCGCAGAGCTTGCGGACGTCGTCGGCGTCCAGGCGTCCGGCGATCGTCGCGCGGTACGTCTTTTCGACGCCGTAGCGCGGGTGCAGCAGGCGGTTGGCGAGATCGCCGTCGTTGGTGAGCAGCAGCGCTCCGCTGGTGTTGTAGTCGAGCCGTCCGACCGGTACCACGCGCGGCCCGCGCGGCAACATCTCGGCGATCGTGCGGCGTCCCTGCGGATCCCGCATCGTCGTGACGACGCCGACCGGCTTGTGCAGCAACAGGTAGGTTTTTTCCAGCTTGGGCGCGATCGGCGTTCCGCTGACGTCGACGCGATCGCCGGGGCGGACGATCGTTCCCAGCTCGCGCACCGCGCGCCCGTTGACGCGCACTTTGCCGCGCGCGATCAGCTCGTCGGCGGCGCGCCGCGACGCCACGCCGGCAAGCGCGATGTATTTGTTGAGGCGAATACCGTCGGGGGCCGCAGCATCTTTGCGCAAGCTGCGCCGGTTCTTCGCAATCAACCGTGCGTCTCCCGCAGACGGGCGTACACCGTTGCGTCGAGATACGTCGTGCCTTTGAGGATCGCGGCTCGCCGGACACCCTCCAGGGCGAAGCCGCTTTTCTCCAGGACGCGCGCCGAAGCGCGATTGGGCCCGTAGACCTCGGCCTGGATGCGGTAAAGGCCGAAATGCTCGAAGCCGTATCGCGTCATCGCGCGGCAGACGGCGGTCGCTATTCCGCGGCCCCAGTACTCGCGGCCGAGCCAGTAGCCCAGCTCCGCGGCGTGGCGGCGCTCGGCCGTGTAGAGCTCGAGGGCCGTCGCACCCGCGACGCGCCCGCCGACCACGATCGCAAGCGAACTCGGGTCGTCCTGGGTGGAGAGGTCGATCCAGCGCAGCGCGTCGTCGAGCGTGTACGGATAGCAGAAGCGATCCCGCAGGTACCGGCTGACCTCGCGATCGTTCGCAACGCTCGCGAGCTCTTCCGCGTCGCTCTCGCGCCACGGCCGAACGGTACAGATCCCGCAATCGATACCGGTCACGAGAGCGCTGGCCCTACGCTATACCGGCGGCGCTAGTATTTGCCGTTGCCGCCGTCTTCGTAGCCGCGGGACATCGAGAGCGCCTCTTTGGTGACCGAACCCAGGAACTCGTCGTTGGTGCGCGTCTGCGCCATCTTATCGAGAATGATCTCGGTGATGTCGCCGGTGTTGAGCACCGCCGTTGCGCGGCGCAGCATCCAGATCTTCCGCATCTCGTCGGGCGAGAGCAGCAGCTCTTCGTGACGCGTACCCGAGCGCTTGATGTCCACGGCGGGGAAGACGCGCGATTCGGCAAGCTTGCGGGTGAGGTTGAGCTCCATGTTGCCGGTGCCTTTGAACTCTTCGAAGATGACGTCGTCCATCTTCGAGCCCGTCTCGATCAGCGCGGTCGCGATGATCGTGAGCGAGCCGCCCTCCTCGATCTTACGCGCCGCACCGAAGAAGCGCTTGGGCTTGTGCAGCGAGGCGGTGTCGAGACCGCCGGAGAGCGTGCGGCCCGACGTCGGAACGACCTGGTTGTAGGCGCGCGCGAGACGCGTGATCGAGTCGAGCAGGATCACGACGTCCTTGCCGAGCTCGACCAGGCGCTTGGCGCGCTCCATCGCGAGCTCCGCAACGGCGGTGTGGTTCTCGGGATGCTCGTCGAACGTCGACGCGACCACTTCGCCGTCGATCGTGCGCTGCATGTCGGTAACTTCTTCGGGGCGCTCGTCGACGAGCAGCGCGATGATGTGCGCCTCGGGGTGATTGATGGAAATCGAGTTGGCGATGTTCTTGAGCAGCGTCGTCTTACCGGCCTTGGGCGGCGAGACGATCAGCGCGCGCTGTCCCTTTCCGATCGGGCAGAACAGATCGATGACGCGCGTGGAGAGCTGCGTCGAGCGCACTTCGAGCTTGAAGCGCTCGTTGGGATAGATCGGCGTGCCTTTTTCGAAGTTGCTGCGCCCGCGGATCGCCTCCGGCTCGAAGCCGTTGACCTTGTCGACGCGGATCAGCCCGTAATACTTCTCGCTCTCTTTGGGGCGCCGGACCTGCCCCTCGACGTGATCGCCGCGCCGCAGCTCGAATCGCCGGATTTGCGACTGGCTCACGTAGATGTCGTCCGGCCCGATGACGTAGCCGGCGCGCCGCAGAAATCCGTAGCCTTCGGGCAGGACGTCGAGGATGCCGCTGGCCATCTCGATCCCCGAGCGGGAGATCTGCGCCTGGACGATCAGCTCGACGATTTCATCCTTCTTCAGCTTCGCCGGGCTCGCGATCTCGATCTCGAGCTCCTTAGCGAGCTCGACCAGCTCCGTCTTGGTCTTCTCGGCGAGCTGCACGGCCGTGAGCATCGGCGGACCGGGGTCCGCCTGCTGGAAGGGCTCGTTGAACTGGCCCGGGTTGCCGTTGAAGTGATGTCTGCGGCGCGAGCGACGGCGACGGCCACCGCCTCCCTGTTGGGGGCGCATGTCGTTGTTGGGGCGATGTTCCGTTTGCAGAGGAGTTTCTCTCTCGTAGAGCCGCACACGTCACAGCGGCGACACGCGGCGAGGCGGGGCTGCCTTCGCGTGAGGGTGGCGTGAGCGAGGGGATGTCAAAAATTGTGGCGGCGATCAACGAGTGACGGCTGCGCAACGCCCACACTATATCACAGCGAACTGGGTCGTTCAAGGAGGGCTCAGGAAACGGGGCCCGCTCACGAACGGATTGCCGGCCTCGTAGAAGCGCAGGCGGCGCTCGGCGGCGCGCGCGATGCCGATGCGGCGGCTCGTGCGCACCCGCAGCGGCGGGCGCCCCCGAGCCAGCCACACCGCTCCGCCGTCGAAGAGCGAGCAACCGTCGTGGGAGCGGTCGATCGCGAGCGCGGCGCAGAGCCGGCCGGGGCCGCGGCAGAGATCGCGCGCGCCGAACCGGCGCGCGCGCATGAGATCGAGCCCTTCGAGCGGCTCGAGCGCCCGGACCAGGACGCCGGCCCCGCTGCCCTCCGCCTCGCTGGCGAGGTTGAAGCAGAACGAGGTGCCGTAGATTTGATAGACGTAGGCGAGATGCGGCGGGCCGAACAGCGAGGCGTTTCGCCGCGTCTTTCCGGCGTACGCGTGGCAGGCGGGATCCCCGATCGGATAGGCTTCGGTCTCGACGATGCGCCCGGCTGCGCGACCCTCCGGGGCGTCGCGAACGATGACGACGCCTACGAGCGCACGCGCAAGCGCGAGCGTTTCGATCGGGAGATCGCAGCCCGAGAGCGGCCTATGCGGCGACGTGCAGCGCTACCTCGGCTCGCGCGCGTTGCGTCAGGTCGCCGGCCTGGTCGCCGGTGCGAAGCTCGACCGCTGCGAAGGCGTTGAGCGCGCAGCGTAACCGCACATAAGGAAGCACGACGGCTTCGGGCAGATCGCGCCGGCCGTTGACGTCGTCGACGAGATCGCGATCCGCGATCGTCAGGCAGACGGCGCCGGCTTGACGCTCGCGCAGCGCATGCGCGACCGCGGCCAGCGCGGCGTACCCGACTTCGCGCTCGCTGCCGTCGACGCGCCGAACCGGGAAGGCGACGCGCAGCAGCCGGTCGCCATCGGCTAAGCGCGCGTAGGCGACGCCCCAGCCGCGCTCGTCGGCTGCGTAGCCGACCGCCGCATTCACCCGCTCGCCGTAGAACCGTCCTTTGCGCATGCCATTTCGCCTCTCCCTCGATTCTATAGCGAACATATGTTCGCAGTCAAGCTCTTCTCTTCGGGAAGCAGGCTCTCGTAGAGGGCGAGGATGCGATCGATCTGGCGGTCGACGGTGAAGCGTTGCGCGGCGGCCTTCGCGCCCCGCTCGAGCTGCGGGTCGGTCGCCGCGGGAACGGCGGCCAGCGCGGCGGCGAAGGCCGGCGCGGACGGCGCCACCACCCAGCCGGCGCCGCCGAGCACCTCGCGATTCTGCGGAGCGTCGGCGGCGATCACCAGCGCCCCCGCCGCCAGCGCCTCGGCTTGGACCAAGCCCTGCGTTTCCGTGGTGCTCGGCATCACGAACGCCTCCGCGCTCGCGTAGAGGTCGGGGAGCTGCTCGCGGGCGACGACCCCTAAAAACACCGCCTGCGACGCGACGCCGAGCGCTCGCGCCTGCAGCTCCAGCTCTTCCCGTGCCGGCCCGTCGCCGGCGACGATCAGGCGCAGCGACGGGTCGGCCGCGAGCGCCAGCGCCTCGAGCAGCAAACCGACGTTCTTTTCCTTGGCCAAGCGACAGACGCACAGGATCAGCCGCTCGCCCGGCCGCACGCCGATGCGCTCGCGCAGCGCGCCGTCGCGGCGGCCGGCTCCGAAGAACGCCACGTCGATCCCGCTCGGCACGACCTCGATCCGAGTGGAAACGCCGAGCTCGCGCAGGCGCGCCGACATCGCCGGCGTGGGCACCACCACCGCGTCGGCTTGATTGGCAAAGGTGCGCGTGAGCTGCGAGGCGGCGAAGCGCGCCGCCTTGGGATCGAACGGCACGTAATGGACGTACGCCTCGAGCTGCGTGTGATACGTGTAGACCAGCGGCATGCCGTAGCGCCGCGCGTAGCGCAGGCCCATCCAGCCGGTCACGAACGGCGAATGCACGTGGATGAGCGAGAGGCGCTTGATGACGTTGTTGACGTTGCGCCGGCTCACCAGCGGAAGCGTCAAGCGATAGGGCGTGCTGGTCGGAAGCGGCAGCGACGGCATGCGAAAGACGGGGCCGTCGCTCTTGTCGTAGCCGGGCATCCGCGGCGTGAAGCAATACACCTGATGCCCCCGCCCGCGCAAGCCCTCGGCCAGCGTCTCCACCGATGCGACGACGCCGTTGACCACCGGGCGGTAGACCTCGGTAAAAAATCCGATACGTAGGCTCACGGCTGCTGGCGAGCTTAGACGCTGCGGTAGTGAATCGCTGCCCGCCGGCCCGATTATTGGGAAGGTCAGTCCTGCCACTATCCGACTTTCGGCATAGTGCGCCCGTTCGACGGGCGTGCTATAGTGCCGGGGACGACCGGGCCACACCCTCGAGCTTCGAGGGAGCGAGCCCACCGTCGTCTGCGAGCCGAGGCCATCGCCCGGCTCGAGGAGCGCCGGACCGGCGCGGGGTTCCACGGAGCCCCGGCGGACGGCGACCCACCCTTTTCGGCGTTTCCGATACGGATCCGTCAGCCCCAAAACGGCGCCCAGAGCGCGCCGGGGCTCCCTAGAGTGCAGGTCTTACGGCATCGTTTCCCTTTGCGTCGTGGTGGCAAAGCGGGCCTTGTCCGGGGGCCGAGACAGAAAGGAACCACTGGGTTGATAGGACGCGGCCCCCTTCGGGCGAGCCACGTGCTCGCGATCGGCGTTCTCTGCGCCGGCTTCGTCTGCGCCGGCTCCTTCACGCATCCTTCCACGGCGGCGGCGGCGAGCGAATCGGTCGTCACGCGGCACATGGTCACGTTCGAATCGAACGGAACCATTACGCAGCTCGCGACCGATGCAAACACGGTCGGCGATTTTCTGCGCGAGCGTGCGATCGTCGTCGGACCCAAAGATTATCTCTATCCTTCGGCCGACGTCCCGCTCTCCGACGGTCTCGTCATCACGTATCGCGCCGCGGTACCGGTGACGATCGAAAGCGCTGCCCAGCACGTTGACGCCGTCAGCTCGGCTCCCGACGTCGGCGCGCTGCTCGAAGAGCAGAACGTTCGCCTGGGTGCGAACGATGTGGTGCAGCCGGAACTCTCCGATCGCCTACCGGAAGACGGCATCGTTCGCATCACGCGCGTCGTGGTGTGGCAACGTCACGAACGGCGCGCGATCGCCGAACCGATCGAGCATCGTTTAGACTTTGCGATCGCCCCGGGCGAATCGAAGGTCGTCGCGAAAGGCTCGCCCGGCGAACGCAACGTCACGGTGCGCTTCACCCAACGCGACAACGGCAAGATCGTTGCAGCGATCGTCGCCTCGCACGTAATCCGCAAGCCGCGTCCTCGCATCGTGGCCGAGGGCGTCGACGAATATCAGGCTTTCGAGCAGATCGGCTCGCGCGGGCTCGAGCGAACCGCCTACATGGCCGCGACCGCGATGCAGATGATCGCCACGGCGTACACCGCCGATTGCTACGGATGCAGCGGCATCACGGCGAGCGGCCGGCCGGCCGGCCACGGCATCGTCGCCGTCGACCCGAGCGTGATTCCGCTCGGCACGCGGCTCTACATCCCCGGTTACGGCTTCGCCGTGGCGGGCGATACCGGCGGGGCGATTCGCGGCGCGCGTATCGACCTGGGCTTCAACTCGCAGCGCGACGCGATGCTCTTCGGACGCCGCGAAGTCACCGTTTATCGTCTGAAGTGACGCAGCCGCAGCACCCGCGCGCGCTCCTCGCGCAGCGGGGGCTGCGCCCGAAGAAGCGCTTCGGGCAGAACTTTCTCATGGAAGCGCGAGCCGCACAGCGCATCGCGCGCCTCGCCGCTTCCCGCGACGGCGGCGACGCCGTACCGCGCGTTCTCGAGATCGGCGCCGGCACCGGCGCACTGACGCTCGCGCTCTTAGCCGAAGGCGCCGACGTGACCGCAATCGAGATCGACCCGGATCTCGTCGCGATCTTGCGCTCGCGCGCCGACCTTGAAGCGGCGACGATCGTCGAAGCCGACGCGCTCGCTTTCGATTACCACGCATACGCGCGCGGCGGAGCCTGGAGCGTTGCGGGAAACTTGCCGTACAACGTCGCGACCCCGATCGTCACCTCGCTGGTCGAGATGGAGGACGGCCCGTCGTCGCTGACCGTCATGGTCCAGAAAGACGTCGCCGACCGCTTCGCGGCGGCGCCCGGAACGCCCGCGTACGGCAGTCTTTCCGTCGCCGTGCAGTACGCGATGCGCGTCGAGCGCGCGTTTACGCTCGCTCCCGGCGCCTTCTATCCGCCGCCGAAAGTCCATTCGACGGTCGTACGGCTCGTGCGCCGCGAGACGCCCGCGGTGCGCCCGCGCGACCTCGCGCTCTTTAGGAAGGTCGTGCGCGCCGCGTTCGCGTATCGGCGCAAGACGCTCGCGAACGGTCTCGCGCTGGCGCTCGGTGCGCAACGCGCGAGCGTCGCGAGCGCGATTGCGGCGTGCGGCTTCGCTCCGGAGGAACGCGGTGAACGGCTCTCCCTCGACGACTTCGCCAGGCTGGCCGACGAACTGGCCGGCCGATAGCTTCCGCAACGTCTGGACGTGGGTGCTGCTCGGCGCGTTCGTCATCGTGCTGGGATTCGTCATCGCGCTCTCGTTCGCGCTCGCACCGCAGCTGGCGCACGTCAGTTCGTCGCAGGTCAACCGCCCGGTCTTCATCGCCGGCCTCGCGACGCAGGCATTCTTCGAGGCGGGAGCCGTCGCGATCGTGCTGGCGGCGCTTCCCCGCCTCTCCAAACTCTCGCTGCGCGAACTCGGCTTCCGCACCCCCAGCGCATCGACGCTCGCGATCGCCGTCGGCGGAGCGCTCGCGATGACCGTGGTCGCCAACGGGCTCGCCACGCTGATCGACACGGTGCTGCACTCCAAGCACGAGCAGGATGCCGTCCAGATTCTCCAGATGCTGCGCGACCCGGTGACGCTGGGCGTCTTCATCGTTTACGCGGTGGTGCTGGCTCCGTTCTTCGAAGAGTCGCTCTTTCGCATCTTCGTCTTCAACGTCGGCCTGCGATTCGGGGGCTTCTGGGCCGGCGCGATCGCCAGCGGCGTCCTCTTCGGTTTGGCTCACGGCGATCTCTACGCCGCGGTCCCGCTCGCGCTGGGCGGAATGATCCTCTGCTACGTCTACTACCGCACCCGCAACGCGTGGGCTTCGATGATCTCCCACGGGCTCTTCAACGCCATCTCGATCCTCGGCCTTCTGCTCGCACCCGGCCTCTTCGCCAACTAGAAGCCGACTCGTAAACGCCCGTCCCGCGCGACCCGAGCGCCGGCTACCTCCTCGTCGCCGCTTCCACGACGGCGGTGGCCGGAATTTCGGATGTTTCGAGTTGGACGATGCGATGGCGCAGCGACGCGGGCTTGGTGCGAGTGGCGGGACGGCGGTCGTAACCACGGTCTTTGACGGTGCGCCCGATCAGGTGGATCGCGTCGGCGTTGGGCTCGTCGTACCAGTCGGGGTGATGGGCGAGCCAGAGGCCGATGACGGGAACGCCGCCGCGCGCCATCGTGAAATGCAGCGGGCCGGCCGGCACGCCGACGAAGAGATCGGCGCGAGCGGCCAGCGCCTTGTAGAGGCGCGCGAACGGCTCGTCGAGGCGGCCGAAGAGCGCGCGAAATCCCGCGCTCCCTTCGCCGAGGTCCTCCTCGTCCATCGAGACGAAGCGCCAGCGCGGATCCTCGCGGCGCATCGCCGCGGCGAAGGCGCGGGCCTCGCTGCCGTCACCCCAGTTCTTACGCGCGGCCGTGAAGCCGGTGCGCGAGAGCACGCAGACGCGCGATCCCGGCGGGGCGAGCGGCGCCAGAGATTCGTCGAACCTCGCCTGCAGTGCGGCCGGAGCGGCGAAGTCGAAGCAACTGCGCAAAGGTTGGCTCAGATCGAATCCGCGTAACCGCGAGCGCGTCGCGAGGCTGCGCGCGAGGCTGCGCGCTTTGGTGTGATACGGAAACGCCGTGCGCCCTTGCGTCTCGGGGAAGTCGGTCCAGAGCATCGCCTCCGGTACGAAACGCTCGACGGCGTCGTCCAGCGGCGGCGGCAAGGCGACGCGCACCTTGCCGCCGTCGCAATCGCAGAGCGCGATGCCCAGATGGCGCGCGCCCTGCGCCGATCCGTCGCCGGGCGCGCGCACGCCCGAGAAGAGCGGCTCGAGCAAAGCGCTCCCTTCCGCTACGCTGACGTAGTCGTCACCGAACCGCGTGATCGCGTACGCATTCGTGGGGTCGAGCAGCGGGGCGATCAGGCTGAAGAAAATCCAATCGCCCAGGCCGTGCGGGAAATAGATCAGGACGCGCGCGTCGCCGAGCCCGGCGAAGCGACCGGCGTCCTCGCGCATCGCGCCGAAAAGCGCCCAGGCATGCGCGGGATCGGCCTGGGGTTTGGGCGTGCGCCGGCGGAACGGCCAGCGCAGCATCAGGCGCCCTCGGCGCGCACGCGCGCGACGATCTCGCGCAAGCGCGCGACGAACCGGTCGGGGGCGAACGCCTCGGCGTGCGCGCGCAGCCGCAGCGGATCGTAGCGCGTCGCGTCGAAGGCGCGCAACGCCGCCGCCAGCGACTCGGGCGTCGCCTCGTCGAAAAACTCTCCGGTGGTCCCCTCGACGATCGTCTCGAGCGCGCCGCCGCCGCGAAAGGCGATCGTCGGCCGGCCGGCTGCCGCCGCCTCGAGCGGCACGAGGCCGAAGTCTTCTTCGCCCGGCAGGATCGCCGCGCGCGCCGCGCCGAGCAGCTCGTTCAGCCGCGCGTCGTTCACGTAGCCGAGCAGCGTGGTCGTGGTTCCGAGCGCGCGCTCGCGCAGCGCCTGCTCCGCCGGTCCGGTTCCCGCGATCCACAACGGGACGCCGGCCAGCGCTGCGGCGCGAATCGCGAGATCGATCCGCTTGTAGGGCAAGAGCCGCGAGGCGATGACGAAATACGGCGCTGCGCCCTCCCCGACGCTGAAGCGATCGACGTCGACCGGGCAGTGCAGCACGTCGGCGTCGCGGCCGTAGAAGCGCTTGACGCGCTCCGCGACGTTGCGCGAGTTCGCGACGAAGCGCGTGGGACGCTGCGCGGCCAGGCGATCCCACGCCACCAGCCGGTCGATCGCCGGGCGCGCGAGGCGCCCGAGGCCGAAACCGCCGACGTAGTCGTCGTAGGCGAACGTGAAGCGGCTCACGGTGTTGATGTAGCAGACGTGCACCGCCTCGGGGGGGACGATCACGCCTTTCGCCCACGCCGTCGTCGAGCTCACGATCGCGTCGTAGCCGCGCAGATCGAAGGACTCGAAGGCGCGCGGATACCACGGAGCGAGCGCGCGAAAGAAGCGGTTCGCAAACGGCACGCGCGCCAGCCCCGAGAGGCGCACGCGCGCGGGATCGACCAGATCGCCGGTGGCGCGCTCGTCGTAGAGCGCCGTAAAGACCGGCGCCTCTGGCCAGGCGCGCGCAAAATGCGCGAAGACGCGCTCCGCACCGCCGCGTTGATTGAGGTAGTCGTGAACCAGCGCGACGCGCAGAGAGGCCTACGGCCTCGTTAGCGGAGCGCTGATTGTGGCCTTGCCGGCCGACACGGAGACGGGCAAGAGCGGCGCTTCACTAGTTCGAGAGAGAGCCCTGACGCGGAAGGACGAGGGCGATCGTCGGGCTGCCCATGTAGGCGTGCGCGACGCGCATCACGTCTTCGGGCGTGGTCGCAGCGATCGCGCGCAGAGAGCGATCGAGAAAGTCCGGCGAGGCGTCGCCCTGCGCGAAGACCGCCGCAAGCCACGCTCGCGATTCGAGATTCGTCGCGCCGGTCGCGAAATCGCCGGCCGCCACGGCCTTGAACTCGTCGATGGAGCCTTCGAGGCGCGTCGCCGCCAGCACGTTGACGATCGAAAGCGCGGTCGCAAAGGACCGGTTGGGGTTGCCGATCCCGCCGTTGACGTACATGACGAGCCGCGCCGGCGAACGGTCGTAGCTGTAGACCGCTCCAACCGAACGCGAAGCGAAGGTCGGCGAGACGACGCCGGGCAGCTCGACGATGTCGGCCAGCGTACGCTGCACGAACGCCGTGAGCACGAGCATCGCGCCGAAGTCCTTAGAATCGATGCCGGGCGCCGGGTATTGCGCGATCAGCCACGGCGAGGGCACGTCGCGATGCGTCACGAGCTCGCGCGACGTGCCGTGCAAAGCGGCGACGTGGACCGTCACCGGCAAGGTGGTGCCCGCCGGAATCGCGGCGACGAGCGTGGAGAGGGCATCGGCCGGCAACGCGTCCAGCTTGCCGACCGCACTGACGACCATGCCGCCGCTGCGGTAGAAGCTGTGGTAGAACGCGGCGACGTCGGCGGGAACGAACTGCGCGAGCGAGGCCGTGGTCCCGAGCGCGGGGAGCCCGGCGTTGGCCTCGGTCGACGAGGCGCGGCTGAGCATGTCGAGGCCTACCCGCAGCGCCACTTGTTGGTTTTCGGCGATCTGTCGCCCGAGCGAGGCACGCGCGTCGCGCACCGTCGGCGGCGAGAAGTCCGGCGAAGCGAGTGCCGTCTTGAAGAGCGCGACGACGTCGGGCGCATCGGATGCCAGCGCTTCGACGTAGAAGCGCACGCAGCTCGGATCGACGGTGAAGTGCACCGAGCCGCCGCGCGCGGCGATGGCATCCTGGAGCGGCAGCGGCGGAGTGCCGACCGGCGTCTGCGTGATCGCTTGGGCGGCAAGCGCGGCGAGCCCGTTCTGCCGCATCGTCTGCCGGTCGAGGCCGGCGCGAATCACGACCTCGACGCCGACCAGTGCGGCCGACGGGTCGCTCTGCCGAACGATCGTCGCTCCGCCGGAACTCTCCATCGTCGGCGCCGGGACGACCGCGTCGGCTCGCCCGAACGCGGGCGCAAGCGCGACGCCCGCCGCGAGCAGCGCTGCGATTGCATGTCTCACGATGCGGACTCCTTCGCCGGTGCGACCAGCGTGATAACGACCGGGTTGGAGAGATAGCGGCGAACGATGCCGGCTACGAACTGCGGGTCGAGCGAGCGTGCGACGCGGAGGTAGTCGCCGCTCGCGCTGCCGGGAGCGTAGCTCGGGTTCCCTTCCGCAGCGTACCAGCCGAGATTATCGGCCTGCTCGTCGGGCGTCTGCGTATCGGACGCCAGATGATAGAGAAACGCCTCGCGCGCCGCGGCGAACGCCTGCGGATCCATCGGCTTGGCGAGCTTGCCGATCGCATCGAGCACGCGCGCCTTCGCGCCGGTCAGCGAATCGCCGCCGAGCGTGACGAGCATGATGCCGGGATCGTGCAGCGTGACGAACTGACCGCGCACGTAGGCATCGTCGCTGCCGGCGTCGAGCGCTTGCGCGACGACGCCGGTGCCCTCGCGAAAGAGGTAGTCGGCAACGAAGTCCAGCGCCGTCGCGGCGCGTTCGTCCCCGATCGACGGCCCGACCCACGCGAAGC
>Ga0335074_10008846_pt1 | contig 14011 bp, 12 predicted proteins | sample Lox_Sample_23_FD_206715 | JGI IMG/M metagenome (GOLD analysis project Ga0335074, IMG submission 206715) | Soil microbial communities from Loxahatchee National Wildlife Refuge, Florida, United States - Lox_Sample_2.3 | ecosystem: Environmental > Terrestrial > Soil > Wetlands | place: USA...
GCGTGGACTATTTCGCGATCGAGCGGTCGCTGCGCACCGGCGACGGTTTCGGCGGGACCGTCGAATTCTTCCCTGAAGAGGGCAAATACCACCTCGACGGGCACCGCGCCTGCGGCGTGCGCACGTCGCCAGCGGAGACCAGGGCGGCCGGCGGGAAGTGCCCGGCCTGCGGGAAGACGCCGACCATCGGCGTCCAGCACCGGGTGGACACGCTCGCCGACCGGCCCGTCGGCTACCGGGTGCCCGGCGCGGCGGGGTTCGCGTCGTTCGTGCAGTTGCCGGAGATCCTCGGCGAGATCGCCGGCGTCGGGCCCAAGTCGAAGTCGGTGACCGCGCAGGCCAGCGCCATGGTGGAGCGGTTCGGCCCTGAGCTTTCCATCCTCGGCGCGGTGCCGCTCGACGAGCTCGCCGCGCGCGCTCCCTCCATCGTTGCCGAGGCCATCGCCAGGCTGCGCCGCGGCGAGGTGCGCCGCGAGGCGGGATACGACGGCGTGTACGGCACGATCCGGCTGTTCGACCCCGCCGAGCTGAGCGGCGCCGCGCTGTTCGACCTGCCGTCCGCGCCGCGCAAGGCGAAGGCCGCGGCGGCGCCCGTCGCCGCGCCGGCACCCGATGCGCCCGCGCAGCCCGGCCCGGCGCCGGAAGGGCTTGACCCGGAGCAGCAGGCGATCGTGACGCACGACGGCGGGCCGCTGCTCGTCGTGGCCGGCCCTGGCGCGGGCAAGACCCGGGTGCTCACCCACGCGATCGCACACCGCGTCGCGGCCGGCCTGCCGCCAGAGAACTGCCTCGCCGTCACGTTCACCCGCCGCGCCCGCGACGAGCTGCGCGACCGGCTCGCCGCGCTGCTGCCCGGCGGCGCGGCCGAGCGGGTCACCGTCGCCACCTTCCACGGCCTTGGCCTGCTCATCCTGCGCGACCAGTGCAAGCGCCTCGGCCTCGACGCGGGCTTGAAGGTCGCCGACGAGCGAACCAGGCTGGAGGTCCTCCGGTCGCTGTCGGCGGGCAGCGGTCCCGCCGCGCTGGCTTCCCGTATCTCATCCTCGAAACGAGCTCGTGCTTCGCGCCCCGCCACCCCCGCCGCGCCGGAAGTGGCCGACGAGGACGCCGCGCTCACCGCGCGGTACGACGCGGCGCTCAGGGAGCGCGGCCTGGTCGACGTGGACGACCTCGTGACGCTCCCCGCCGAGTTGCTCGGCGAGGACGCCGCGCTGGCGGAGGCGTACCGCGCCCGGTGGACAGACGTGTTCGTCGACGAGTATCAGGACGTAGACGAACAGCAGTACACGCTGCTGCGGCTGCTGACGACGGAAGAGTCCCGCGTCTGCGTGATCGGCGACCCGGACCAGGCGATCTACGGTTTCCGCGGCGGGGACGTGGGCTACTTCCTGCGGTTCGCCGCGGACTACCCGGCCGCGACGTCGGTGCGGCTGAACCGGAGCTACCGGTCGGCGCCGACGATCGTGCGTGCCGCCATGCAGCTGATCAGGCCGGGCACACTGGTGCCCGGCCGCGAGCTGGTGCCCGCCAGGACGGACATCCCCGACGGACCGGTTGCCCTGCTCGCCGTCGGGGACGAACGGGCCGAGGCCGAGGCCGTCGCCGCCGAGGTCGAGCGAATGCTCGGCGGGGCGTCCTTCCACGCGCTCGACAGTCGCGCGGTGGACGCGCGGGACCGGGCCAGCCATCAGCTGTCTTTCTCCGACTTCGCCGTGCTGTACCGCACGACGGCGCAGGCGGCCGCGATTGGCGAGGCCCTCGCGAAGCGCGGGTTCCCCGCCCAGCGGCGGTCGCACACCAGGCTGGCGGAAATGGCTGGCGTGCCGGAGATCCTGGCCGCGCTCCGAGTGCCGGTGCTCGACGACGACCCGGCCGGGGCGCCACTCGCCGAACGGCTAGCCGAGGCGGTGCGGGCCGCGCTCGACTCGGTGCCGGCGGCCGGCACTGCGAGCGGGGCCGCCGGCCGGGACGCGGAACAGAAGCGCGCCGAGACGATCGCCGCGATCCGCGCCGCGGCCGACGTGCTGGCTCCGCTAGCGGCGCGCTGCGGCAGCGACCTGGACCGGTTCCTTGACGAACTCGCGCTCGGCGCCGAGGTCGACACCTGGGATCCGCGCGCCGACCGCATCTCGCTGCTGACGCTGCACGCGGCCAAGGGCCTGGAGTTCCCCGTGGTATTCATCGCCGGCTGCGACGACGGCCTGCTGCCGCTGCGCCCGTGGACGGGGGCTGAGATCGACTACGCGGAGGAACGCCGGCTGCTGTTCGTCGGGATGACGCGGGCGACGACGCGGCTGGTGCTGCTGACCGCGGCGGAGCGTCCGATCCGCGGCACAGTGACCAAAGCCGCGCCGTCGCCATTCCTCGCCTCGGTCGATGCCGCGCTGCTCGACCGGGGCGAGGATGCGTCCGGCGGGAGCGCCCGTGCCCGGCGCCGTGACATGCCGCAGCAGGCCCGGCTGTTCTGACCGTCAGGCGATGCCGTCGACCCGGTGCACGGCACCGCAGTCCACGCCGAGGGCCGCGTGGTGCTTGCGCACAGCTTCCTCGTCGGGCGCTTCGAGCAGGCAGTACACCTTGCCCTCGTCGTTGTGGTACAGCTCCACCTGCCGGACACCGAACTCGTCGGCGCGCTTGTCGCGGGTGTCGGCCGTGATCTGGGCGATGGCCGCGGCGGGCAGCTTGAGGTCGTCGTGGAAGTCCATGAACTGCGGCATGTCACTTACCTCCAGCGACGTGAGCCGGGGTGCCGAATTGCGGCGCGGTGACCGGGTGCCGGCGCGTGGTCCAGGCCCGGTAGGCCAGCACCGCCACGACGGCCGCGACGAGCGCGGCGCCGATCGCGATGAGCGCGATCTGCCAGCCGGGCATCCCGCCGTAGACGACGGTGAGGGCCGGAACAGTCGTCGAGGTCTGCACCGGGTCGTAGATCCCGCCGCCGTTCGGCGACGGGAACCCGGTAGCCAGCGCCGCGGTCGCTGTGGACACGAACGTGACCAGCACGGCGCCGAGTGCGGTGAGTAGCCCGCCTATGTGGCGCGAGCGCCTAGAGATATGCATGAGGATCCCCCTCCTCGTATGGTGACCGGGAAGTCCCAGTCGGGTTGTGCCTGTGCAGCGACCGTACGAGGAGGGGCAGTGGTGCCGGATCGGGAGTGATTACCCAGACTTGGCGGCGAGTTACCTAGTTTTCGCGGGCTAGCGAGGGGTGGTGAACCCGTCCGTGGCGCGGCGGGCCTCGCCAAGCGCGGCGGTCATCATGTCTGCCGCCTGGCCCGCGGCCGTGAGCGCCTCGATGACCTCGGTCACCGAGTCGTCGGGGTCCTGGCCGGATTCGTGCGCGAGCTGGCCGTCTTCCTGCTGGATAACCAGGAACCTGGCCAGCTGCTCGCACAGCTGCGGGAGGCCCATGCCGATGAGTTCGAGGCTGGCGACGATGGCTTGAACGTCGCCTGAGTTGCTGAGCTCGCCCCCGCCATGCGTTAGCTCGTTCAGCACGCGGATCGCGTCTGCGGCCTGGCTGGCGATTTCGGCTGGGGTCATCGTGCTGGCCAGCTCAGTCACTGGCGACCTCGGTGACACGCGCGCGGGCCTGCTCGGGCATTAGTCTCCTCAGGGAATTCACGGTGGGGGTGCGGGCTACCTCTCGGTCTGCCCATAGGGACGTTCTTATATACGATACGACTCCAGTCGCTTCGACTTGTGCGACCTGGAGGCAGGAGGCCCGACATGACCGCCGGATCGCTGATGGCAGCGGAGCTCGCCGAACAGCCGCAGGTCCTCGGACGCCTGGTCAGCAGGCATGTGGCCGACCGGGACCAGGTGCGGGCCGTGCTGCCAGACCGCCTGCTGCCCGGCAGGCTCGCGGGGACGGTGCTGCTGGCCCGCGGTTCGTCTGACAACGTCGCGGTCTACGGCCGGTACCTGATCGAACTGGCCTCCCGGCGGCCAGCGGGGCTCGCAGCGCCGAGCGTGCACACGAGGTACGCGGCCAACGTGGACTACAGCGGCTACCTGGCGGTGGCGCTGAGCCAGTCAGGGGCCACACCCGAGATCGTCGAGATGGCGGCGTACATGCGCCGGGCCGGTGCGGTCGTCGTGGGCATCACCAACGAGGCGGCCAGCCCGCTGACAGGCGTATGCGACCTCACGCTGTTGACCGAGGCGGGCCCGGAACTGGCCGTGCCCGCCACCAAGACCGTCACCGCCCAGATGCTGGCGATTGCCGCGATCGCCGCGGCGTACGACCCGAACCTCGTCGCGGTCACTGACCTCGAGGCGCTGCCTGAGCAGGCGTCCGTCTTGCTCGCCGACTCTGCCGACCTTGGCGTCGGCGGCGGGGCCGGCTCCGGACCGCCCGCCGTAGTGGCGGCGCGCTGGGAGAGTGCGCGGCGGCTGGTGGTCACCGGGCGCGGCCTCGCCTACGCCGCCGCACTGGAGACGGCGCTGAAGATCAAGGAGTCCGCGCGGGTACACGCGGAAGGCCTGTCGTCCGCGGACTTGCTGCACGGCCCGATCGCCGCGCTGGACTCCAGGCTGCCGGTGCTCGTCGTCTCCGGCGGCGAACGGTTCGCTGCCGACGAGGCGGCTCTCGCCGCGAGGCTGACGGCTGAGGGGGTGCCGTACGCGGTCTGCGGTTCGGCGCCCGGCGCCGACCTGCCGTTGCCCGCGGGGGCGGCCGAGGTGACGGCGCCCATCCTGGCGACGATCCGCGGGCAGCAGCTGGCGCTGGCCAGCGCGCTGCTGCGCGGCCTGGACCCGGACGCCCCGGCTGGGCTGTCCAAGGTCACCGCGACCCACTAGGTCCCGCAGTCCGCCGGCCGGCAGCGGTCTGGCCGGCCGACGGACGTCTTGCGGGTTAGCGGACTAGGTGCTGCATGTCGTGCAGGCCTGCGATGAGGCCCAGCACGGTGAAGATGAGCAGGGAGATCATGATCATCAGCAGCACCGTGCGCCAGTACTTGGCGCAAACGGCGGCCACGAAGAGGACGATCGCCACGATCGCGGCGGTGTCCTGTGGCTGAGGGGCTGGCACTGGCATTGTGTCTCACTCCTGGCGGTTAGCCGTGGCGGATGAGGCACACCGACTCGTGCTGTAACCCTGTTCCCGCTCGTCAGGAGCATCCCAACGACCTGGATGAGGAGGCTAGGCAAGCTCGCCCAGGGCGGGTAACGTTACTAGTTGTAACTCGAACAAGGACTCTGCATGGGTCTGGTGTTCGTTTTGGCGCGGTCGAAGTGGGCGCTTCGGCCGCGCCGCTTTTTGTACGTCCGGGGGAAGTGTCTAAGTTCCGTACGACTTGGCGGACCTCGGGGGTGGCGGCGAGCATTCAGAAGCGCCGCTCTCGTCGGCCGGGCACAGCTGTCGGAGGCCGACTGAGTTCTCTTCCTGGTCTCCACAGCCACCCCTTGAAGCTGCAGGCTTCCTTAGCTGGTAGATCCAGTATGAATCACGATGAGAATCTCATCAATAATATGGGAGGTTCTTTTGGTCGTACAACTGGTGAAATCCTTGAGGAACGTGGCAGACTTCGACAAGGAGAGCAAGGAGCGACGTGGGAGGCTGGGGTTACGTGACCTCGTCTGCGAGCCCGACAGTAAGGCGCCGCCGCCTGGCCGCGGAACTGCGCCGCCTTCGTGGTACCCGCACAGGCGTCACCGTGGCCAAGGCACTTGGATGGTCGCCCGCGAAGGTCAGCAGATACGAGCTGGGGCAAGGCAGCTTCCCCTTGGAGGAGATCGAGAAGCTGCTGGACTATTACGGCGTCACCGAACCGCACCGGACCCAGTTGCTCAGCCTCGCCGCCGAGGCCAACGAACGCGGCTGGTGGAACGACTACGCCGCCGCGTTGTCGCCGGAGTACATGGAGTTCATCGGACTCGAGGCGGAAGCCGCTTCGGCGCTGGAGTATCAGGTGGTGGCGGTTCCCGGCCTGCTACAGACTGAGGCGTATGCCCGCGCTATCAATAGCGCGCATCAGCAGGTTCTCCGCATGCCTCCTGGGGTCTCCGAACGTCGGATAGCGGTCCGGATGATCCGCCAGCAGGTACTTACCACACGCAACCCGGCCCTTGGACTGTCCGCGGTGATCGATGAGTCCGTACTCCTCCGGAGAGTGGGCAGCCACAAAGTCATGTATGAGCAGATGCATCATCTCGCGGAAATGGCGCGATTGCCAAATGTCGAACTGCGCGTCCTGCCTTTGCAGAGCAAAACCTCGCTGAAGGCCGATTCGTTCATTGTGCTTGGGTTCAGCTCAGAGCAGCAGACAGGAGCGCTTGGCGACGTCGTCAGTACAGAAGGTATGGAGCAGTACCTCTATATCGAAGGCGAAGCAGAAACGTACATTTTCCGCCTTTTTTTTGATGAGTTCGTCTCAGCGGCCTTGTCTCCGGACGACTCGCGCGAACTAGTCATGGAAACCGCGCACCGAGTCTGGGAATCAGGGTAATTTATTCGCCGTTCGAGAAGCAGTTGCATGTGGATGGGACGTTAGCGTGAGCAGTGTGATCTATGTGGAAGATGTCAACGACAGCAGTGTCGAGTCGGGCGCTGTTTGGCGACGAAGCTCCAGAAGCTACGGTAACGGTGCATGTGTTGAAGCCGCCGTGCGGTGTGGCACGCGCGTAGATGTCAGGGACAGCAAGAGCCCGCAGGGTGCCGTCCTCCGGTTCACCCCCGTCCAGTGGAACGCCTTCGTCGCGGGCGTGCGGAGCGGGTCGCTCGGCCTGTAGGTAGTGTCCGGCCCGGGAATCCGGGCGGGGCCATCTGCGCTGATCCATGGCGTGAAGAAGATCGGGTTTCTCTCGTTTGGGCACTGGCGGGATGTGCCGGGGTCGCAGACGCGCAGCGCTGCTGACTCGCTGCTGCAGACGATCGAGCTGGCGCAGGCCGCCGAGGATATCGGGGTCGACGGGGCGTTTGTCCGGGTGCACCATTTCGAGCGGCAGCTTGCCTCGCCATTCCCGCTGCTGGCCGCGATCGGCGCGCGGACGCGCCGGATCGAGATCGGCACCGCCGTCATCGACATGCGATACGAGAACCCGCTCTATATGGCCGAGGAGGCCGCGGCGGCGGACCTCATCAGCGGCGGGCGGCTCCAGCTCGGTGTCAGCCGTGGCTCGCCGGAGATAGCGCTGCGCGGCGCTGAGGCGTTTGGCTACGTGGCTCCCGAAGGGGAGACGGCCGCCGACAACGCCAGGCGCAAGACGGAGATCTTCCTGGCCGCCATCAACGGGGCGGCCGTCGCGCGGACCGACCCGGAGCGGACCGGCATCAGCGGCGGGCTCGCCGTCCAGCCGCAGTCACCTGGTCTTGCCGACCGGATCTGGTGGGGTTCCGGCACCCGGGCGACCGCGCAGTGGGCGGCGGCCAAGGGGATGAACCTGCAGAGCTCGACCCTGCTGTCCGAGGACACCGGCGTGCCGTTCGATCAGCTGCAGGCCGAGCAGATCAGGCTGTACCGCGAGGCCTGGGCGGAGCAGGGCTGGGACCGGGAGCCGCGGGTTTCCGTCTCGCGCAGCGTGCTGCCGATAACCGAGGACATCGACAGGCTCTACTTCGGCGACCGGGGGCAGGACGACCAGATCGGACTGCTCGAAGGCGTGCGGTCCCGGTTCGGCAGGACGTACGCCGGGGAACCGGACCAGATCGCCGCCGAACTCGCCGCCGACGAGGCGGTGCGCGCCGCGGACACGGTGCTATTCACGGTGCCGAATCAGCTCGGCGTCGAATACAACGCCAGGATGCTCGACACCATCGCCCGGCACATAGCACCGGCCATTGGCTGGCGTCCGGCGGGCGCGGCGACGGCAAGCTGATAGCTCCCGCAACACGGGGCAAAACCGGCCCAATAGCCACTAGATTTCCGCTAATTTTCGGAGCATGTCCGCACCGACGGAGAGCACTCCGCAGCCGCATGTCCCGGTCCCGCCGCATGTGCCGGTGCACCTACCGCCGCCGCCCGGGACAGCGTTCGCGCTGGGCTGGCTCATGGCGGAATTGTTCGATGACCGCCGCAGGAGAACCCTCGACGTTCGCCAGCCGCCCTTCAGCCAGACGGTTCAGCTGCCTCTTGTCGCCGACCTCGACGAGGCAGACCTGCTGAAGTTCCTGGTCACCGACCTGCGTGATCTGCTCAGGCCGTACCAGAACGTTCCCGACGATCGCGTGCAGGCCGAAGCCGCGAAAAGGCAGCCGGGCAGCGCGGAGCCCTTCGACAAGGCTGCCTTCGACACGGAAGTGAACGCGCTGCACCTGGCGATCCTCGACCGTTTCGCGGATGACCAGCAGCAGCTCAACGCCTACCAACTCGGCCTCGCGCTCAGCGACATGTGCTGGCTGCTCGGGCCCGATGACCTCAACTCGATGGCCGGGATGTTCAGGCGCGACCAGGTCGCCGCCATGCAGACGTGGCTCAATGGCGCCGGGACCGCGATCCCCCAGTCAACGGGGGCCATCGTCGGCGGGTCGCTCGGGCACTGGGCCGACTGGATCGACATCAACGCCGCGACGCTGCGGGCGTCCGGCGTCGTCCAGGCGACCATGGTCATTACCGCCCTGCGCGTGCAGGGAGCGGTCTGGCATTCGGTGCTCACGGCCGATCCCGACGTGAGCCTCAACCCGGAGCTGAGTGCCTGGGTCCAGGCGGGATCCGCCATGGCGCGGGCGGTGAAGCAGTTGGCCGGTGTCATCCTCCGCCGGTTCTGGCCCGTGGTCGTGATCGCCCTGGCGGCCCTGGCAGGGCTGCTCTACCTGATAATCGCCAACCTCAGCGGCGCGGGCCAGGTATGGGCAAGCCTGCTGACGGTGACCGCGGTGGTCGGCGTCACCGGCGGCGGCGTCTTCGGGGGCGTTTCGCGGGCCATAGGCGGGGTCGGCTTTGACATCTGGAACGCCGCCAGGCGCGAAGCCCAGATCTGGAGCATCACCTGGCTGCCGGCGATGCTCCAGGGCGCCAAGAAGCGCGCGCAGCTGGAAAGCCGCGGGGTGGGCGCGCCGAACATCCGGAAGAACCTCGAAGGCTAGCATCGCTTTCATGCCGGACATCGAACAGCCCGCGGAAGACACGAACGCCGCCGTGTGGAAGACGGACGTTGGCGTCACCTTCTGGAAATCGACGGAAGCCGACAGGGAACGCCGCCGGGCCGGTCACCGGGAGCTGATCGCGGAACTGCTGCCGTTCGGCACTGACGAGTCGTTCACGTTCACCGACCTCGGCGCCGGCACCGGCGCCGCATCCAGGACCGTCCTCGACCACTTCCCCCAGGCGCACGCCGTGCTAGCCGACTTCTCGCCGCAGATGATGGCCCAGGGCATGCTCGAGCTGGCCCCCTACCAGGGCCGTTACACGTATGTCGAGTTCGACCTGACACAGGCGGGCGACTGGCCCGCGGGCATCCCCGCGCCGGTGGACGCGGTGATCAGCTCACTGGCCGTGCACCACCTGAACGACGGCCGCAAGCAGACGCTGTTCGCCGAGATCCTGCGGCAGCTGGCGCGCGGTGGGTGGTTTCTCAACTATGACCCGGTCCAGCCACCGGACGCGGTGGTCGAGGAGGCGTGGCTGCGGGCGGGCGACCGGCGGGACCCATCGGCCGCGGACAAGCGCGCGCACCGGACCGCCGAGGAGCAGTTCCGCTACGACAACCACGTGCGCTACATGATCCCGCTCGACCAGCAGGTCAGCTACCTGCGCGAAGCGGGCTTCGAGGGCGTGGACGTGTACTGGAAGGAACTCGACTACGTCATCTACGGCGGTCGTCGGCCGCGATAGCCTGCACGCCCGCGATGAACAGCCGGATCCCGAACTCGTAGTGCTGGTCCGGGTCGTCACACGCAGTCATCGGCACCGCGCACTCGACTAGCCTCGGGTACCTAGCAGGCGGCAGCGACGCCAGCGCGACCTGCTTCTTGCGCTGGGCCTCGATCCTCTCCTCCTCCGTCAGCCACGCGGCGCCCGGTTCGCTCCGCACGAGCATGATGCCGGTCCACAGCGCGGACCTGGCTATCGCGCTCGCGGTATCCGGGTCGAATCCGGCGCCGCGCAACAGCTCCAGCGTGACCTCGGCGGCGTTGGCCCACGCCTCGCCGGCGAAGGCCGACAGCTCGCCTTGCTTCTCGCTGTGCAGCAGCAACTCGGAACCGCCCGGGTGCGCGCGCAGCACCCGCAGCAGCGACTCGAGGAGGCGACGCAGCTGCGCCGGCCACGGCGCCTCGCTGTCGACGGTCAAGTCGATCTCGCTCCAGAGGCGCTCGGTGAGCCCATCGAGCAGCTCGTCCTTGCTGCGGAAATGCCAGTAGAGCGCCATCGGCGTGACGCCGAGGTCGGTGGCGAGCTTGCGGATCGTCAGCGCCTCGAGGCCGTCGGCGTCCGCGAGCTGCAGCGCGCGGTCCACGACCACCGCCCTGGTCAGCCGGGTGCGCTCGGCCTGTTCATCGAGGGTGGCGGATCGCCGGGAAGAAGTCACTTGACAACTATACGACGTACAAGTCATGATCGGCAATGACAGAGTTATACAACGTATAAGAACGACATACAGGTACGGCATACAGGTACGTCGTACGGGATCCTTACGGGAAGGACCGAAGCGGTGAAGGCAACACGCTGGTGGGCGCTGGCGGCGGTCAGCATGGCCACGCTGATGACCTACCTCGACAACAATGTGATCAACGTCGCGATCCCGACGATCCAGCGAGACCTGCACCTGTCGGTGACCGGACTCGAGTGGATCGTCAGCAGCTACCTGCTCGTGCTGGCCGGGTTGCTGCTCGTCGGCGGCCGGCTTGCCGACGTGTTTGGCAGGCGCCGGGTGTTCCTGACCGGCCTGGCGATCTTCACGATCTCCTCGCTCACCGCCGGGCTGTCAAGCAGCGGCGGCATGCTGATCGGCGCCAGGGCAGTGCAGGGACTCGGCGCGGCGCTGCTCATGCCCGCCACGCTGGCGATCATCGGTCACGCCTTCACCGATGTCAGGGAGCGCGCGACGGCGATCGCGATCTGGAGCGCGATCGGCGCGCTCGGCCTCGCGCTCGGGCCGGTGGTCGGCGGCCTGATCAGCCAGCACATCCACTGGGGCTGGATCTTCCTCATCAACGTGCCGATCGGTGTGATCACCTTCGCGATCGCCATCCCGGCCATCGCCGAGTCGCGAGCGGACCTGGAGTCGCGGCGGCTCGACATTCCCGGGCTCATCACCTCATCGATCGCGCTGACGTCGCTGACCTTCGCGCTGATCGAAGGGCACGACCGCGGCTGGACGTCCGGGCTAATCATCGGCGCGTTCGGGCTCGCCGTGGCCGCCGCGGCCGCGTTCGTGGCGATCGAGGGCCGCGTCAGGCAGCCCATGGTGCAGACGTCGATTTTCCGCGCCAGGCAGTTCAGCGGCGGGACAGTCACGATGATGATCTGGGCGTTCGGCGTCCTGGGGATCTACTTCTTCACCTCGCTCTACCTACAGGGGATCCTCGGGTTCTCGCCGACCAAGGCCGGGCTCGCGTTCGTCCCGATGGCACTGTTCGTGGTGCTGGCCTCCGCGGTCGCGGTCCAGGTGGCGGCGCGGATCGGCAACCACCGGGCGGTCGCCCTCGGGGTGCTGCTCATGGTCGTCGGGCTCTTGCTGTTCGCCCGGCTCGGCGCCGGCGCATCGTTCACCGCACTGCTGCCGGGGTTCGCGGTGTTCGGCCTCGGCATCGGGCTGATGAACGTGCCGCTGACCACAGCGGTCCTGGACAGCCTGCCCCCAGACCACGCTGGAATCGCGTCGGCGCTGCTCAACAACTCCCGCGAGATGGCCGGCCTGCTCGGGATCACGGTGATCGGCGCGGTGCTGCGGGCGCAGCAGGGCTCGGCGCTGCGCGGCGGCGCCACGGCGCCGCAGGCATTCCTCGACGGGTACCACGCTGGCCTGTGGGTCACGATCGGCCTGCTGGCCGCGGGCGTCGTGGTCAGCTACCTGTCGCTCCGCCCGCGTGCCAAGGCGCCGACCGAGGTCACGCTCGGCGACGTGGTGCCCGAGGTGGAACCGGCCGGCCGCGGTTCATAACGTAGCTCCGGCCGACGGGTCATAAGGCCGCCCCGCATCTTGGCGGGGCGGCCTTACGCGGGTGGTGGCTGCTACCGGTGCGGAGTGGGGGCAGTACGCTTCCGCCACGGGGAGGTTGCCGGCTGTAATGCTGCGGCGAAACCTAACGAGGAGGGTCGTTGGCTGCGGCGGACGGGTTTGACGCGGTAGTGGTGGGGTCAGGGCCGAACGGCCTGATCGGCGCGGTCATGCTGGCCGACGCCGGTCTCAAGGTGCTGCTGCTCGAGGGCGCCGGGGAGTTCGGCGGCGGGCTGCGCAGCGCGGCACTCACCCTGGACGGGTTCACCCACGACATGTGCGCGACCGTGCTGCCGATGATCCGCGCGTCCGCAGCGCTCCGGGACCTCGACCTGCCGGTCGAATTGGCGTTCTCGCCGGTGCAGGCCGCACATCCGCTCGACGGGCAGGACGCGGTCCTTGTGCACAGGGACATCGCGGAGACCGCCGCTGGCCTCGGGTCCGCCAGGGACGCAGCCGCCTGGCGGCAGAGCGTGGGCGCCACCGCGAGCGGCGGGTTCGGCCTGGTCGACTCGCTGCTTTCGCCGCTGTCGGTACCACGCGCGCCGCTACGGCTGGCCAGGTACGGCGCGCTCGGCACGCTGCCCGCGACGACGCTCGGCCGCCTGCTGTTCAGCGGGGAACGCGGGCGCGCCGCGCTGGCCGGTATGGCGGCGCACTCGATGGTCGACTTGCACGACCCGATCACCGGCGGGTACGGGCTGCTGCTCGCCGCCCTCGCTCACCAGGTCGGCTGGCCAGTGGTGCGCGGCGGGTCCGCGCGGCTCGCCGCCGCCCTCGTCGACAGGCTCGTGTCGCTCGGCGGCGTGGCGGAGACCGGGCACTGGGTGAAGGACCTGTCGGACGTGCCCCAGGCCCGCGTGATCCTGCTCGACCTGACGCCGGCCCAGCTGCTCGCGGTGGCCGGTGACCGGCTGCCGGCCAGGTACGCGCGCCAGCTGCGCAGGTACAAGTACGGGCCGGGTGTGTTCAAGCTGGACTGGGCGCTGTCCGGGCCAGTGCCATGGAAAGATCCCGCCGTGGCGCGCGCCGCCACGGTGCACCTGGGCGGCACGCTCCAGGAGATCGCCGCCGGCGAGGCGGAGGTGGCCGCGGGCCGGCACCCGGAACGGCCGTACGTCCTCACCGTCCAGCCCTGCGCGGCCGACCCGTCGCGGGCGCCGGCCGGCCGGCACGTGCTGTGGGCGTACTGCCACGTGCCGAACGGCTCGACCGTGGACATGACCACGGCGATCGAGGACCAGATCGAGCGGTTCGCGCCAGGCTTCAGGGACGTCATCCTGGCGCGGACCGCGCACGACACGGCAGCCATGGAGCGGCACGACCCGAACATCATCGGCGGCGACATAGCCGGCGGCCACTCAGGCTTCGCCCAGTTCGTCAGGCGCCCCACGCTGTCGCTGCACCCGTGGGCGACGCCGCTGCAGGGGGTCTACCTGTGCTCGGCGAGCACGCCGCCCGGCGCCGCGGTGCACGGTATGGGCGGGTACCACGCCGCCCGGCTGGCGCTGGCTCGCCTTTGACATTGGCACCGGGAGTCACCACGGGTACGTTCTGGATATGTCTTTTGACCTTTCCCTCACACCGCGCGTCGAGGAGTGGCGGGACCGGATCACCCGGTTCGTCGACGGCGTCGTGATCCCGCGTGAGCAGCAGGCGTTCGCTGACGGGGTGGACGACGGGCTGCGCATGGAGCTGCAGCGGGAGGCGCGGGCAGCCGGGTTGTGGGCGCCGCAGGCGCCGGCGGACGTGGGCGGCGGCGGGTTCGCGTTCGACGAGGCTGCGGTGCTGCTGGAAGAGGCTGGGCGCAGCCTGCTCGGGCCACTGGCGCTGAACTGCTCCTCGCCTGACGAGGGAAACATTCACCTGCTGCACATGATCGGCTCCGCGGCCCAGCGGGAGAAATACC
>Ga0335074_10008847_pt1 | contig 14008 bp, 10 predicted proteins | sample Lox_Sample_23_FD_206715 | JGI IMG/M metagenome (GOLD analysis project Ga0335074, IMG submission 206715) | Soil microbial communities from Loxahatchee National Wildlife Refuge, Florida, United States - Lox_Sample_2.3 | ecosystem: Environmental > Terrestrial > Soil > Wetlands | place: USA...
CATCACGGTGAATTGCGTCACGCCCGCCGCCGCCCGCACCGATCTTTTCGCCCAGATGACGCAGGCGCATATCGACTACATGCTGTCGCGGATTCCGATGGGCCGTTTCGTCGAGCCGCAGGAGATCGCGGCCCTTGTCGCCTGGCTCGCGTCGGAGGATTGCAGCTTCAGCACCGGCGCCGTGTTCGACATCACCGGCGGACGCAGCACCTATTGAGAAAACGCGACGGAGACGCTGCCGAACGCGCCGAAATCCGCAGCGAAGCGGCTGCCCGGCTCGGCCGTCAGCATCTTGGCGAGCGCACCGCTCATCACGATGTCGCCGGCGCGCAGCTTCGTCCCGAACCGCAAAAGCGCTTCGCCGAGCCAGGCGACCGCGATCGCCGGATTGCCGAGGCAGGCCTCGCCGCGCCCGTCGGCCGCGACATCGCCGTTCTGCCGCATCGTCATCGCGACCGCCGCCAGCCTATCGAGGCTCGCCTCGTTGCGCCGCGAGGACAGCACGATAAGGCCTGACGAGGCATCATCGGCGATCGTGTCCTCGATCCGGATGTCCCATTTCGCGATGCGGCTGCCGCAAATCTCGATCGCCGGCGTGACATACCGGGTCGCGGCGATCACGTCTTGCGGCGTGATCCTGCCCGCGCCGTCGCCGTCGAGATCGGACTTCAGGACAAAGGCGATCTCGCCCTCGATGCGCGGCTGAAGCACGCGGGCCCAAGGCACCGTGGCGCCGTCTTCCACCACCATGTCGGCGAACAGCGCGCCGAAATCGGGCTCGTCGACGCCCAGTTGCGCCTGCACGACCTTGGAGGTGAGCCCGATCTTGTGCCCGGCGAGCCGGCGTCCTTGCCGAAGCCACCGCTCGATCGTCGCGCGCTGCACCGCATAGGCTTCGGCCACGCCCTTCACCTCGCCGCGCAACGGGGCGATCGGCGCGCCGGTGCGATAGGCTTCGAGAAGCCGCTCGGCGATCGCGGAGGCATCGGTCATCGGAAGCGGCCTTTCCGTGAAGGCTGGTGCTGCCGGTAAGGATTGAACTTACGACCTCCCCCTTACCAAGGGGGTGCTCTACCACTGAGCTACGGCAGCATGGCGGCGGGCATACACGAGCGGGGCCGACAATTCAAGGCAAGCGCATGGATTTCGCGATTTGGCGCCGCTATCCTTAACGCGGGGAGTTGGATCGTGCGATCGTGAAATCACCACCCCTCTTCGTCACCCGCGGGCTTGACCGGCGGGTCCATGGATTGCCGGGTCAAGCCCGGCAATGACGGAAAGGGGGGGGTCGCGATCGACGCGGCAAAACGCCCGGGAGCGTTTGGGAGGAATTGATGCCGAAATTCAAGGTGGTGACGCCCAAGGGCACGAGCTTTGCGGTGGGCGGGGGCGCCAATTACGATTTCGAGAACGAGGCTCTGATCCCGCTCGATGCCGCGATCGTCGAGATCGACGCGAGCTCGGAAAACGAATTCATCGCCGCCGCGCACGATGCCGACGCGGTCTATGCCAAGGGCCGCAACTTCACCAAGCGCATGATCGACGGGCTCGAACGCTGCCGCATCCTCGCGCTGGGCACGGTCGGCTGCGACTATGTCGACGTGGCGGCCGCGACCGAGCGCGGCATCCCCGTGACCAACGTCCCCGATACGTTCATCGAGGAAGTCGCCGATCACGCCATGATGCTGCTGCTTGCCAGCCACCGCCGGCTGTTGCAGCAGGACCGCATGGTGCGCGACGGCCGGTGGCGCGACGGACGGCCGGCGCTCGATCAGCCGCGCCTCATCGGCCAGACCTTGGGCTTCATTGCGTTCGGACACGTCGCGCGCGCCACCGCCATGCGCGCGCGGCCCTTCGGATTCCGCATGCTGGCCTATGACCCCTATGTCGAAGAGCTCACCATGAGCCCCTATGGGGTCGAGCCGGTGACGTTCGAGGAGTTGTTGCGTCAGTCCGATTTCGTGTCGATGCATGCGCCCGCAACCGAGGATGCGCGGCGCATGATGACCGAGCGGCATTTCCGCATGATGAAGAAGACCGCCCTCTTCATCAACACGGGCCGCGGCGCGACCGTCGACGAGCCGGCGATGATCAAGGCGTTGAGCGAGGGATGGATCGCCGGCGCCGGGCTCGACGTGCTCGCGAAGGAGCCGCCCGATCCCGACAATCCGCTTCTGAAAATGGAGAACGTCACGCTCACCCCGCATGTCGCGTCGGCATCGGGGCGGTTCGATCCGATGCGGCGGCGCCGCGTCGGCCAGGAGATCGCGCTCGCGCTCAAGGGCCAATGGCCGCGGAGCTGCGTCAATCCCTCGGTGCTCGAGAAATCGACGCTGAAGCGCTGGCAGCCTTATTCGATGGAGCGCGGCCCCGCGAACTAGTACCGGAATCACAATTCGATGATACGCTTCCCTCCCGTCATGGCCGGGCTCGAACCGGCCATCCACGCTCTCTTTGCAAGCGTCGTCGCACGCGGATGCCCGGATCAAGTCCGGGCATGACGGCTCAGGGAATTGCGATAGCTGGTACGAGGCTGGTGCTACCGCCGGAAGGGAGGAAACCATGACCGCAGCCGAACACTATGCCGCACGGGTCGATGCGGTCCTGGCGCAGCGCGCGCGGCTGCGCGGAGCGGAGCCGTCGGGCGATCAGTTCGGCGATCTCGAGCCCGACCACCCGCTGCTCAAGGCCGATCCGCGCCGGCCGCTCGACGGCAATCTCACGGCGCTTGCTGATCGGATCGAGCCGTCGGACGCGATCGTCGATGTCGGCGGCGGGGCCGGACGCATGTCGCTGCCGCTGGCGCTGCGCTGCCGGTCCGTCACCAATGTCGATCCGTCGGCCAATATGGGCGCGGCGTTCCTCGCCAACGCGAAGGCCGCCGGCATTTCCAATGTCCGCCTCATCAAGGGCGAATGGCTCGAGACGGAGGACGTGCCGCACGGCAGCGTCGCGCTCGTCAATCACGTGACTTATCTCACGCGCGACATCGTGTCCTTTATCGAAAAGCTCGAGCGCGCGGCGTCGCGCCGCATCCTCCTCACCGTCAACGCGCCGCCGCCGCCGTCGTGGAACCGCGTGCTGTTCCAATTGGTCTATGGTGAGGCGGAAGAGGTGGTGCCGGGCCATGCCGAGCTCATGAACGTGCTGTGGGAAATGGGACGGCTGCCCGATCTCATGATGCTGCCGCCACAGAATGTGCGCTTCGCGGTTTCCCTGCCAAGCCGCGCGGCGGCGCTGGGATTCGCCGTGCAGCGCGTCGCCAACGAGCAATGGGCCCATTGGCCGGTCGCCCCCGCGCTCGCCGCCCGCATCCACGCGACGGTGGAGCAGCATTTCGACGAGTTGTTCACGCACGGCGCCGAGGGCTTCACCCCGCGCTGGATCCTGATGGGCCGCGAGGTCCTGATCACTTGGCCGCCGGGGGCTGGATCGCAATCGCGATAAAGTCGGAGATGCCAGGCGCAAATCGCTGGTCACGCCGCCGGCATTCGCCGGGCCGGAAGCACGGTCTCCTGGCGAGCGCGAGCGCCATAGCGGTGCTCTTGGGTACCGCCGCGGTGCCCGCCTTCGCCCAGACCAGCGGTGGCGCTGGAGGCGCCGTTCTATCGCCCGGCGGCACCGGCGGCGCGAGTTCCGCGACCGGCAACGGCGCCAATGGCGGAATCGGCGTGTTCGACAGTGGCGGTGGCGGCGGCGGTGCGGGAGCGGCGCCGCAGGGCATCAATCGGCGAGCTGGCGACGGGGGAGATGCGGATGGAGGAGCGCCCGGCGGGTCGGGTGCCTTCTTCGCGGGAGGATCCGGTGGTCCCGGACTCGGCCCAGAGTTCGTGAACCTGGGCGCTGGCGGGGGCGGCGGCGGCGTTGCGGGGACGCTCATTACAACGACCGGCATTTTCACCGTACCGGGTAACTCGGTCGGTGGCGATGGTGGTAACGGAGGCACGGCGCTCGGGGTCGGCGGCGGTGGCGGCGGTGGCGCGGCAGGGTTTGGGATCAGTGTTGCCGCGAGTCCAGTGACCCTCCAAAACGGCGAAACGATTACGGGTGGCAACGGCGGCATCGGCGGGAACGGAGACGGCACCGCAGGCAATGGTGGAGACGGGGGCATCGGCGTCTATTTCGCCGCCGGTGCCGGAACGCTGATCAATTCGGGTAGCATCTCCGGCGGTGCCGGCGGCGCAGGAGGGATGGCGCCGACGCCCGGCACGGCAGGCGCCAACGGCCCCGGCGTCGAGGGTGCGAACCTGAGCATCACTAATAGCGGCACCATTGCAGGCGCAAGCGGCAACGGCACACAAGCCAATGCGATTATCTTCACCGGAGGCGCCAATACCCTCACGTTGGAATCGGGCTCGACCCTCATCGGCAACATCGAGATCGACGGCGGCGGAAGCCTCACTTTTAACCAATCGACCGCCCAGACTCTCGGGAGCGCGATCATTGGCAATGGATCGGTAATCCAAGCCGGCGCGGGCACGCTGACGCTTACCGGCGTCAACACCTATACCGGCGGCACAACGGTTAATGCCGGCGCTTTGGCGCTCGGTCCGGGCGGAAGCCTCCTCGCCAATGCCGCGCTAACGATCGACGGCGGCAGCTTCAACCTAAACGGTAACGATCAAACCGTGGGCCAGCTCTCGGGTACCGCCGGCACGATCGCGCTCGGTGCCGGCACGCTCACCGTGAACCAGAGCAGCAGCACCTACTTCGGCGGCACGATCAACGGCACCGGCAGCCTCGTGATCTCAGGCACCGGCGCCCTTCAGTTGAACACCGGCAGCACATACTCGGGCGGCACCACCCTCAGCGGCGGCACGCTTGGGATCGGTGGCCCCGGCTCGTTGGGAACCGGGCCGCTGACCATCGCAGCAAGCAGCATAGTGCAGCTCGATTTCAACTTCTTTAGCCTCGCCAATCCTATCGTGATCCAAAGTGGTGTCGCCGCGACCTTCTACACATCCGGCACGGCCACGCTGTCCGGGGTCATCTCGGGCGGCGGCACTCTCGTAAAGACAGGCACGGCCGTTTTCGGCCCTGCGCCCCCGTTGTACCTCAACGCGGCGGAGACTTATACCGGGCCGACAATCGTGAACAGCGGCACGCTGGCCATCGGTCCAGAAGGGTCGATATCTCGAAGCAGCGGCGTCGACCTTGCTGCGGCGGGCACTACCTTTGACATATCCACGGGCGGCAATCAGACCATCGGAGACCTGGCGGGTGTTTCTGGTGCATTGGTCGGTCTCGCCTCCAACAATCTGACCGCGGGCACCGCGAATTCCACGACCTTCCTGGGCGACATCGTTGGTAACGGGGGCTCGTTCGCGAAGGTGGGCTCGGGCACATTGACGCTCGATGGCGAGAATTCCTACACCGGTATGACGACCGTGAGCGACGGTACGTTGGAATTGGGCGATGACGCCCACCCGGCCGCAAGCCTCGCGGGGCCGGTAACGGTCGGCCCCGCCGGCATCCTCATGGGCCACGGCACGGTCGGTGGCGCCGTCACCAATGCCGCCGGCGGCACGGTCGCACCCGGGGGCACCATCGGCACGCTGACCGTCGGCAGCTACACGCAGGGCGTTTCAAGCACTCTGCTGATCGAGGTTTCGCCCTCGGCCGCCAGCAAGCTCGCCGTCACCGGCAACGCCGCGCTTGCCGGAACGATCGCGCTCGCATTCGATCCCGGCAACTACGCCAAAGAGACATACGACATTGTGCATGCGTCGAGCGTTACCGGCACGTTTTCGACGATCACAACGAGCGCTGCCCCCGCTGGATTTGCTGAGTCTCTCTCCTACACCTCGACCGACGTAGACCTCACGCTCGACCCCGCGGCGATCCCTGAGGACAGCGTGTTCACGGCGCTCAGCAGCGCGACGCTCCTGACGGCGCAGGAGGCGAACGCGTCCCTTCTCCGCTATCTCGACGATCTCCACAGCGGAATTGGAAGCGCGACGACGCACACGTCAAATGCACCGACCGCGCCGAGGCAAATCGCCCAAGGCGGCGGAGATCTGAGCGGCATCGTCGCCAATCTTCCCGACGCAGTTGCCCAAATGGGAGGGTGGTTCCGCGCCATCGGCGATTTCGCAAGCCTTTCGGGAAGCCGCGGCATGTCGGGCTTCGACACGCAGGGCGGCGGCTTCATAGCCGGGATCGATCGGCAGTTTGCCGACGGTCTCACAGCCGGTATTGCTGGCGGATACAGCCGAACCGACGTTTCTCAAGGTTCGGGCATGGGGGGCACGGTCGATACGCCGCGACTCTGGCTCTATGGCAGTTATGAATTCGCCCGCTGGGGCATCGATGGCACGATGGGATACGCCTACGACAGGATCGGCGTCGCGCGGCCCGTGCCAGCCTTCGGCGCGACCGCATCCTCATCACATGACGGCCACGAAGCCAACGCCGCGCTGCAAGCGCGCACCCGTCTCACTGCGGACGGCATCGTCGTCCTGCCGGTGGTGGGATTGGAATATGTTCATCTTTACGAGACGGCGTTTGGCGAGAGTGGTGCGGGGACCGCCGATGTCGCGCTTGCCGGCCGCAACAGTGATTCGCTTCGGCCGTTCACCGGCGTGAGCGCGGCGAAAGCTTTTACCTTGGACAACGGCCTCGAGGTGGCGTCCGAAGTAGACATCAACTACAGCCACGAAATCTTCGGGGCTGCGCCAAGCATCCTGCAAATGGGCGGCGGCAGCTTCTCGGTGGATGACCTCGTCCCGTCCCATGACCGGCTCACGGCAGGCGCCAGCGTCACGGCGAAAATGAGCGATCGTTTTGCGCTCTATGCCGACTACCAGACCGTGCTGCCGACCGGGAACCTGTTCCAGCAAACCGTCTCCGGCGGATTCCAATACAGATTCTAAAGCGCGCGACCGGGAGGTTGATCGAACGGCGGCCCCGAATTCTCGTTTGTCTCCCGGCATTTGCGGCGCTTCGCTCGGACCGGCTCGCGGCCTCTTGACAATGTACGCTAATCGTGTATAGTGACGTACGCCACTTTGTCAGCGGGCGGGGCGGCTCGGAACCGCGCGGCGATTATCAATTGTCGCGATTTTAAAATGTGGCGCGGGCGGGGATTGAGGGCTTTGATGGGGCTCGCCCCCAGGGAAGGAGATCAGGGATGAAAGTCGGAGCTGCGATCGCGGAGATCATGAAGCGCGAGGGCGTGGAGATCCTCACGGCCTATCCCGTCAATCATCTCATCGAGTACGCGGCCGCGGCCGACATCCGCCCCATCATCGTGCGGCAGGAGCGGATCGGCCTCCACATGGCCGATGCCATTTCCCGCACCACCCAAGGGCGCAAGATCGGCGCCTTCTGCATGCAGAACGGCCCCGGCACCGAGAACGCCTATGGCGGCGTCGCCCAGGCGTTCAGTGAATCGATCCCGATCCTGGTCGTGCCGAGCGGCTATCAGCGCCGGCTCGCCCATGTCGGCGCCAACTACAACGCCTCGCGCGAGATGCGCGGCGTCGCCAAGTCGGCCGAGCCGCTGGTCGCCCCGGGCGAGGTCGCGAACGTGATGCGGCGCGCCTTCTCGCACCTTCGCAATGGCCGCGGCGGGCCCGCGATCGTCGAGGTGCCGGGCGATTTGTGGCATGAGGAGATGCCGGGGCCGCTCGAGTACGCGCCCGTGTCCTCGACGCGCTATGGCCCCGATCGCGCGGCGCTCGCCGAAGCCGCGAAGCTCATCGCCAAGGCCGAGCGGCCGGTGCTCTATGCCGGCGTCGGCGTCCATTGGGCGCGCGCCTGGGCGCAGTTGAAGGCGCTCGCCGAGCGCTACGCCATTCCCGTGGTGACGAGCCTCGAAGGCAAGAGCTCGTTCCCCGAGGATCATCGGCTGGCGCTGGGTTCGGGCGGCGCCGCCATTCCGCGGATGGTGCGGCACTTCCTCGATCAGTCCGACCTCATCATCGGCATCGGCTGCAGCTTCACCGAATCGGGCTTCGCCGTGTCGATGCCGAAGAACAAGGCGATCATCCACGCGACGCTCGATCCCGATCATCTCAACAAGGACATCGCCTGCGTGCTGGGGCTCGTCGGCGATGCGGGCCTGACCATCGAAGGCCTCGCCGAGGAGCTCGATCGGCTGGGACCGACAAAGCGGGACGCGGCCGCCATCGCGCGCGAGATCGCGACGATGCGCGAGACCTGGCTCGGCGAATGGATGCCGCATCTCACGTCCAACGCCACGCCGCTGTCGCCCTACCGCGTGATCTGGGACCTGATGCACACGGTCGACGTCGACAACACGATCATCACCCACGACGCCGGCAGCCCGCGTGATCAGCTCTCGCCCTTCTGGGTCTCGCGCGCGCCGCATAGCTATATCGGCTGGGGCAAGACCACGCAGCTGGGCTATGGGCTGGGGCTTGCGATGGGCGCGAAACTCGCGCATCCCGACAAGCTCTGCATCAATTTGTGGGGCGACGCGGCGATCGGCTTCACCGGCATGGATTTCGAGACCGCGTCCCGCAACCGCATCCCGATCCTCAGCATCCTGATGAACAACTACTCGATGGCGTGCGAGCTGGGGCTCATGAAGATCTCGACCGAGAAGTACCGCTCGACGGACATCTCCGGCAACTATGCCGACCTTGCCCGCGCGCTGGGCGGATATGGCGAGCGCGTGACCGAGCCCGGCGACATCGTGCCGGCGATCAAGCGCGGCATCGAGCAGACGCGCAACGGCACGCCGGCGCTTCTCGAGTTCATCACCCGCCAGGAGACGGCGCAGTCGCGCACCGTGCCGCGCGCCTGAGGCGGCTCAGCTCAGCCCGAGCGTGTTTGGCGCGAACAGCGCCTCGACGGTGAAGCGCGCCGGGATGACGTGCTGCTCGACCGCATAGGCGATGATCGTCTCGAGCGCCGGGCGGTTGGCGGCGACGCCGAACGGGAAGGGGTCGCCGCCCACGACCGGGGAAAGCGATCGCGCAAGCTCGTCCGCTTCATCGCCACCGGCCTGGGCGCGGAGACGGTCGAGATAGATTTTCTTCGCCGCCGAAAACGCCTCGAACAAGTGCACCGCCACGTGCGGCTCCGATTGAAGCACCGAGTTCTTGACGACGAGCCCGTGATTGACCGGAAAGACGCCGGTCTTGGCATACCACGCATAGCCAGCTTCGCGGGCGTTCCGGATGAGAGGACGGACATCGGGCGAGGTGATGGGGATGTCGCCGACGGCGGCGTCGAGCTCGCCCGAGGCCAGCAGATCGGCGCAAGAGCGGCCCATGAACCGGTAGTCGACATTGGCGGGCGCCTCGAACTCGCTCACATGCTCCTCGTCCGTCGGGCACCAGGTCACCTTGTCGAGGTCGACGCCGTATTCGTGCTTCAGGATGCCGCGGTTCCACAATCCGGTCGTCACAGTATAGCCGCGATTGACGCCGACCCGCCTGCCTTCGAGATCCTTCGGTCCCTTGATGCCCGACTTGACGTTGTAGAAAGCGGCCCATTGGTGGAAGTTGCGCGTCACGAACAGCGGGATGGCGGTGAGCGGCTTTCCCATCGCGCGGGCGCAGAGATAGGTCGTGAACGCCATCTCGCACACGTCGAAGGCGAGCGAGCGCACCATCGGACGCATCCCGTCCGTCGTGATCTGATTGACCTCGACGAACTCGAGCGGCGTGGCGCACCGCACGTCGCCTTGCTTCAGCGGGCGTGTCAGGCCGTACGTGGCGGTGGCGATCTTGAGGGGCGGCATGGATCGCATCCTCCTATTCGAAGGAACCGAGCATAACCAAGCCGTCGGCGAAATAGCAGCGGGTTGACGGTCGGCCTCCACCTCATCAGTCTCCGACCCATGTCCAAGCCCGAGAAGCCGCCCGCCGACGGGCCGGAGCGAGGCCCCGACGGATCGCCGCGCGAAGAGAGGTTGGCGCGCGCGCTGCGCGCCAACCTGGGCCGACGCAAGGCCCAGGCGCGCGAGCGAACCGACGAGCCGGCTCCCGAGTCGCCCAAGCGCGCTTGAGCGCCTGGGTCTCATCCCCTAAGAAGCCGCGCCATGGACCGAATTCGCATTCGCGGCGGCATTCCCCTTCAAGGCCGCATACCGATCGGCGGCGCCAAGAATGCCGCGCTGCCGCTGATGGTCGCGGCGCTGTTGACCGACGAGCGGCTCGTGCTGCGCCGCGTGCCTCGCGTTGCCGACATCACCACGCTCGCGCACCTTCTGGTGCAGCATGGCGTCTCCATCACCATGCGTGGCGCCGAGCATGAGGACGAGGCGGGGCAGGTGCTCGAGCTCGATGGGCGGCGCATCGTTTCAACCACCGCGCCTTATGATCTCGTGCGCAAGATGCGCGCCTCGGTGCTGGTGCTCGGTCCGCTGGTCGCGCGCGCGGGTCAGGCGCGCGTATCGCTGCCTGGCGGCTGCGCCATCGGCACGCGCCCAGTCGATCTCCACATCAAGGGACTTCAGCGTCTCGGCGCGACGGTCTCTCTCGACGGCGGCTATATCGAGGCGCGCGCCGAACGCGGTCTGACCGGCGCCGAGATCGTCTTCCCGACGGTGTCGGTCGGTGCGACCGAAAACCTGATGATGGCCGCGTGCCTTGCGCGCGGCGAGACGCACCTGGTGAATGCCGCGCGCGAGCCCGAGATCGTCGATCTCGCCCGTTGCCTCACGGCGATGGGCGCGACCATCGCAGGCGCCGGCACGGACCGCGTCACCATCGTCGGCACGACACATCTTCACGGCGCCGAGCACGCGGTGATCCCGGACCGGATCGAGACCGGGACCTACATGATGGCGTCGGCGATCACCGGGGGCGATGTCGATCTCGTCGGCGCGCGCCAGGACACGGTCGCGGCCGTGGCGCGGATCCTCGATGGCGCCGGCGTCGCGGTCAGCGAGGGCCAGAACGCGCTGCGGGTCCGCCGCCGCGACGGCCGCGTCCATGGCGTCGACGTGATGACGGAGCCGTTTCCCGGCTTCCCGACCGATCTCCAGGCGCAGATGATGGCGCTCATGACGACCGCCTCGGGCGCGGCGATGATCACCGAGACGATCTTCGAGAACCGCTTCATGCACGTGCCCGAGCTTTGCCGCATGGGCGCCAACATCAACGTGCATGGCGCTTCGGCCCTGGTGCGCGGCGTCGGCGGGCTCAAAGGCGCGCCGGTGATGGCGACCGATCTGCGCGCCTCGGTATCGCTGGTGCTGGCCGGGCTCGCGGCCGAAGGCGAGACCATGATCAACCGCGTCTACCATTTGGACCGCGGCTATGAGAGGCTCGAGGAAAAGCTCGCCGCGTGTGGCGCCGCGATCGAGCGCCTTCCCGGCGACGACTAGCATGACAAGCGCGCTGCGGCTGCGCGCGGTCGATGCGGACGACCTTCAGGTCCTTTCCGCGATCCTGCAGGACTCTTTGGTGCCGGTCGCCGAAATGGCCTATCTGCCCGATGAGCAGCGCTTTGCGCTCGTGGCCAACCGGTTTCGGTGGGAGCCCGGTGTCGATGGCATAAGGCGCCAATTCGAGCGCACGCTCACCGGTCTTTGCGTCGACTCCGTTGTGTCGGTTCAGCGCCGCGGCTTTTCGCCCAGCGACGGCGATCGGATACTGGCGCTTCTCGCGCTTCGAGCCGAGGGCAAGGTGTTGACCCTACACTTCGCCGGAGGCAGCGCCATCCGCATCGAAGTCGAACGGATCGCGTGCCGGCTCGACGATCTGGGCGAGCCGTGGCCTACGCGCTGGCGTCCGCGGCATCCGGAATAGGACCTCGGCTTTCCTCGCGCGTCATCGGCACCACGTCCCGTTTGCCTCGGAATGTCGCGGGGCGCTAGGGTGGCGGCGGATGGACAAGATGCCGCAATCGAACGAGACGCTGGTGCTGGCGCTGCCGAAAGGACGCATCCTTGACGAAGTGACGCCCGTCCTTGCGCGTGCCGGCATCGAGATCGAGAGCGCCTTCGACGATCCCGAATCCCGCCAGCTTCGCTTCAAGACCAGCGATCCGGCGCTCGACGTCGTCCGAGTCCGCAACTTCGACGTGGCGACGTTCGTCGCGTTCGGCGCGGCGCAACTGGGCGTCGCCGGCAACGACGTGCTGATGGAGTTCAATTACTCCGAGATCTATGTGCCGCTCGATCTGCGGGTCGGGCATTGCCGCCTGGTCGTCGCCGAACCGGCGGAGGACGCCAAGAGTGATGATCCGCGCCGCTGGAGCCATGTCCGCGTCGCGACCAAATATCCCGAGATCGCGCGACGGCATTTCGCCGAGCGCGGCGTGCAGGCCGAGTGCATCAAGCTACAAGGCGCGATGGAGTTGGCGCCCAGCATCGGCCTGAGCCGTCAGATCGTCGATCTCGTCCAGACCGGGACGACCTTGCGCGCCAACGGCCTCGTCGAGATCGAGCATATCGCCGATGTGACCTCTCGCCTCATCGTCAACCGCGCGGCGCTCAAGACACGCGCCGAGGAGATCCATGTCTGGGTCGAGCGCTTTCGCGAGGCGGTCGATGCCGCTTAGGCTCGATTGGCGGGCGCCCGGCTTCGCCGCGTCGTTCGAGGCTCTGGTCGCGATGAAGCGCGAGATCGAAGAGGACGTCGCCGCCGCCGCTTCGGCCATCGTCGCCGACGTGCGCGCACGGGGCGACGCCGCGGTCGTGGAGCATACGCGCCGTCTTGACCGTCTCGACCTTGCGAGATCGGGAATGCGGGTCTCGCGGACGGAGATTGCTGCCGCGCGAGCGGCCTGCGCGGCCGACACGCTGGCGGCGCTGGCCCAGGCGGCCGAGCGCATCGGCGCCTACCACCGCCGCCAGATGCCCGCTGATCTGGACTATTGCGACGAAGCGGGCGTCCGGCTCGGCGCGCGGTGGCGCCCTATCGCCGCCGTGGGGATCTATGTGCCAGGCGGCACGGCATCCTATCCATCGTCCGTGCTGATGAACGCCGTGCCGGCCAAGGTCGCGCGGGTGCCGCGGCTCGCGATGGTCGTCCCGTGCCCGGACGGCACGCTCAATCCGCTGGTGCTCGCCGCGGCGCAACTCGCGGGTGTGGACGAGATCTATCGGATTGGTGGCGCGCAGGCGGTCGCGGCGCTCGCCTATGGGACCGAGACGGTGGCGCGCGTCGACAAGATCGTCGGGCCCGGCAACGCCTATGTCGCGGCGGCAAAGCGCTGCGTCTATGGCGCGGTCGGCATCGACATGGTGGCCGGGCCGTCCGAGATTCTGGTGGTTGCGGATGGCGGCAACGACCCGGACTGGATCGCCGCCGATCTGTTGGCCCAGGCGGAGCACGACGAGGCCGCGCAGGCCGTCCTCATCACGGACGATGCCGGCTTTGCCGACAGCGTCGCGGCGTCGGTGGAGAACGCGCTCGCGGACCTGCCCCGCCACGCCATCGCCGGCGCGAGCTGGCGCCGGAACGGCGCCATCATCCTGGTTCGTGCGCTCGACGACGCCGTGTCTCTCGTCGATCGGCTGGCGCCCGAGCATCTCGAGCTTGCGGTCGAAGCGCCCGACGAGCTGGCGGCGAGGATTTGCAACGCCGGCGCCATCTTCCTCGGCCGCCACACGCCCGAGGCCATCGGCGACTACGTCGCGGGTCCGAGCCACGTTCTGCCGACCGCGCGCAGCGCCCGCTTTTCGTCGGGGCTCGGCGTTCATGACTTCCTGAAGCGCACGTCCCTCATGGGGTGCGATGCCGACAGTTTGCGCCGTCTCGGGCCGGCGGCGGTCGCGCTGGCGCGTGCCGAAGGGCTCGACGCGCATGCGCAGTCGGTCGCGATCCGCCTCAACATGCCGCGTCGCTGAGCCACGCGATGCCGGACCGCACGCGCCGCATCGCCCAGATCACGCTCGACGAGCGCACCGTCGTCCGACGCAACGAAGATATCGAGCACGAGCGCGCGGTCGCGATCGCGGACCTGCTGCACGAAAACAGTTTCGCCCCGATGTCTGGGCGCAAAGGGCCGTTCCATCTTCATCTCGCCATCGAGGAAAGCCGGCTCGCGCTTGATATCCGTGACGACAAAGATCGCCCGATCGAGC
>Ga0335074_10008849_pt1 | contig 14006 bp, 13 predicted proteins | sample Lox_Sample_23_FD_206715 | JGI IMG/M metagenome (GOLD analysis project Ga0335074, IMG submission 206715) | Soil microbial communities from Loxahatchee National Wildlife Refuge, Florida, United States - Lox_Sample_2.3 | ecosystem: Environmental > Terrestrial > Soil > Wetlands | place: USA...
GCTGCGGGCCATGCGCTCCGAGGTGACCGGGGCCGTCCTGCTCGAGCAGCCGCAGTACCAGGCGGCCGAGCTGCTGATCGGCGTGATCACGCACGGCTTCCGGGTCCGCGAGCGGCCAGCAACGATTCACCGCCGCACGGTCGGCAAGAGCAAGAAGGGCAACAACGCCTTCTACGCGCTGAGCTTCTCCAAGGTGGTGCTCGGGACGTGGTGGCGCGAGCGTCAGCGGCGGGTACGCGGGGCGGGCGGCTCCGCAGGCGTGCCGGCGTCGGGTGCGGTCGAGCGGCTCCCCGACGAGGGGGTCACCGCCGCGGGCACTGGCCCCTCGGGGGCACTGACGCCATCGGCAAGCTCGGCCGAGACGCCGGACTCGCGGTCGGCAAAGAGCACGTAATGGAAGATCAAGAACCGGATCACAAAGGTCACGCAGTTGGCCGCGAGGTAGAGGCCCTGCGCGAACGCGACCTCCTCGATCCGGTGCAGGCCCAGGTGGCGCGCCTCGGCGTGCGCGAACTTGCTGGTGAGGGTTAGCACGATGAGGACGCCGAGCGAGATCAGCCAGAACGGCACGGTCTCCTTGAGCAGGTGCGGCCTGCCCTTGCGCTCCCACGCCCATCGGCTGAGCACGTAGCTCACGAACGCGCCGGCCACCCATCCGGCGGCGCCAGCGATCCCGGCTGACACGTGCGCGACCTGGCAGATGAAGTACGTCACCTGCGTCGCTATCAGGGCCGCCAGGGCCGCCGGAGCGAAGCGAACCAGGCGCCTGCCGCCCCCTGTGCGGAGCCTTCTCCGCAATGGTCCGGGGAGCAATCCCCACGCGGCCTCGGTCAGCTTGGGCGATACCTGGGTCATGGGCGTCCTTGGCTAAGGGCTGGTCTGGCAAAAAGAGATTCTGTGTCAGTAGGACAGGTATACAGTACGGGAGCCTGCGGAGGGCCCCGTTACGCGGTCCTCCAGGCCAGCGGCACGTCTCCCACGGAGCCCGCGGCAGGCGCGCCCGGCGCCGGCGTCACACTCAGGCAGTTCGCACGCCTTTACCAGCCAGGCTAGGTACAAAACTACGACAGCTACGGACAAGGCAGGAGCGTGTTCATGAAGGTCTTGGTGTTGGGTGGGGACGGGTACCTCGGCTGGCCGACAGCGCTTCACCTGTCAGAGGTCGGCCATGAGGTGGCCGTGGCGGACAACTTCGCGCGGCGCGGCTACGACCACGAGATGGGCGTGGACAGCCTCGTCCCGATCGAGTCGCTGCAGACCCGCGTCGCCGTCTGGAATGAGCTGACCGGCAAGACGATCGGCAAGTACATCGGCGACCTGTGCGACGCGGACTTCACCTATCACATGGTCAGCGACTTCGCCCCGGACGCGATCGTGCACTTCGCCGAGCAGCGCGCCGCGCCGTACTCGATGGTGGACCGCAAGCACGCGGTCTACACGCAGGTCAACAACGTGGTCGGCAACCTGAACGTGCTGTACGCGATCGCCGAGATCAACCCGGATATCCACCTGGTCAAGCTCGGCACGATGGGCGAGTACGGCACGCCCAACATCGACATCGAGGAAGGCTGGCTGGACATCGAGCACAAGGGCCGGCGCGACCGGGTCCTGTTCCCGAAGCGGCCCGGATCGTTCTACCACCTGTCCAAGGTGCATGACAGCCACAACATCGAGTTCGCCTGCCGGATCTGGGGTATCCGCGCGACCGACCTCAACCAGGGCGTGGTCTACGGCCAGCAGACCCGGGAGACCGCGCGCGACGACCGGCTGGCGACGCGGTTCGACTATGACGCGGTGTTCGGCACGGTGCTGAACAGGTTCGTCATCCAGTCGGTGCTCGGCAAACCGCTGACGATCTACGGCAACGGCAGCCAGACCCGCGGCATCATCGAGATCCGCGACACCGTCCGGTGCATCCAGCTTGCCTGCGAGAACCCGGCGGACCGGGGTGAGTTCCGGGTGTTCAACCAGATCACCGAGTTCATGTCGCTGCAGCAGATCGCGGACACGATCGTCAAGGCGAGCCCGGACGCGGTCACCGTCACCCATGTCGAGAACCCCCGGGTGGAACTGGAGAATCACCACTACAACGTGGTGCACACCGGGCTGGTCGGGCTCGGCCTCGAGCCGCACCTGCTGTCAGACACCCTCATCGAGTCGCTGTTCGAGATCACCAAGCGGTACGCGCACCGGGTCCGCCCCGATGCCTTGCTGCCCACCATCCAGTGGCGCAGGCCCGCCAGCATCATCGGCAACTGACGCCGCTCTTACCCGGAGAGCTGCACGTTGAGATAATCCTTGTCGACGTTGATCGAGTCGCCATCGTAGGACTGTGCGACATTTCCATCGAACTGATGTACTCGCCGATGATCGGACCACTCGTTAGCCCTGAGCACGGAGTCAGTGGTATTTTCCTTTCCGTTCCACAAGGCGTCGAATATGACATCCGGAAGCGCGTACTTACCGGTCGTGTACTGATGCGCGAGCGCCGTTACTGCAGCGGAGGAACTGCTGTATATTCCCGACGAATAGCCCAGGGAATGCAGCCATGATGTCCAAGCCGTCAGGAAACGCAGGGCTTTCCCCGTTTCGCCGGCCGGGTAGGCCTCCATGTCGTAATAGATGGGAGTGCCCGCCCCGAGGCCGAGCCGCTCCGCCTGCGCGACGGCGTCCTTCGCGGCAGCCTGGCCCTGGTGGCCCGGATGCTTGCCGAGCTCGCCGAATTCCGCCTGAGGGCCCACGTACATGGGCATGAAGTGCCAGCCCGCCGCGGCCTCCTTGGCCAGCCACTTCTTGGTCAGATTGGGCTGAGCACAGGCCTCGTCGGAGCCGCCGATGTAGACACCGATCGCCCGGTACGGTGACCTGCTCCGCCAGGCGCTCATGTACGAGGCGCTGGGAGCGGCGCAGGTGTCGAAGCCGAGGCCGGTGTAGTTCGCGACCGTGAAGGAGAGCGCAGGCGCCGCGCCCGCCTCCGTTCCGGCGGCCGGGGCCGCCGTCGGGTCCGGGGCGTCAATGACCGCCTTGGGCAGCGACGCACTGGCCAGGATCTCCTGGACCTCGCTCGGATCGGTGTCGTACTTGGCGGTGACCTTTATCTCCGGCGCGGTCACCGTGATCGTCCTGGCGACCGGGTTCTCGACCGAGGACCGGGCGGATGACTTTGACCCCGGCTGAATCAGCAGTGCCTGGGTCGTCCCGACCAGCAGGCTGGGGCATGCCTGGTCTGCGGCGGGATTTCCCAGGTAGACCACGCTGACGTCAAAGCGCACGCAGGTCTCGGAGGTGCCCAGGCGGACCACCAGCCAGGAACTGGGCACGTCGAACGTGTAGCCCCGGTAAGTAACCGGCTGGAACGCGGCAGAAACCTTCTGCGAGGCCTGGCTGGACGCAACGGGCGTCGCGAGAATCGCAACGGCCGCGACCACGGCCAGCGAGCGCCATAGCCGGGCCAGGCCCGGCAGTCGGCGTGGGAGCATGCTGAATACCGCCTTCTCATTTCATCCGGATGGCGAGGATGGCGCAATGGCGACTGTCAGCGGGCCGCGCGGTGGGAATGGAATTACACCCGTCGTATCCCCCGACAGAACGCTCGCACCACCGACGGGGACCCCCATCCCCGCATACCCCCGGCAGCGTTCAGGAAGGCACGCTACTTCCTGCCGGCTTCATTACCGTTGCGACCCGCCGGCAACGCGCCAATTCTTTCTCCTGAATAGCGGGCCGAATCGGGATTCGGCCCTGGCCGGAATGGCCGGAACGGCAGCAATCACGTTGAGCGCGACTGAGGCCGGACCTCGGCCCGGCCGGGGCTCGGGCGGAGAGGGGTGGGAGTGGCTCCGGACAACCTGCGGGTGATCACCGCCCGCTCGGCCGCTCCCCACGCGGTCGTGGTCAGCAGGTACAGGCCGGCCGCGAGCGGCATCACGGCGGCGATCACCACGGTGACGTACGGGATCAGCCGCAGCAGCATGCCCATGGCACCGCCGGGCTGCGCGGGCTGGTCAGGCAGCCGAGGCCTGCCCGGGCCCGGCTGAGCCTGCGCCGCCTGCCGCGCGGCAGCGTTCCTGCTGATCCGGGCGGCCACCCAGATGGCGAGGGCCAGCAGGGCAAACAGCCCGAGGTAGACCAGGCCCTGTGCGCTGAGCGGCCCTGGCCCGCTCAGCCAGTGGCCGCCCAGCGGTGCGCCGAGCAGGCGGTGGCTGAGCAGGGTGTTCGTCCGGCCGCCGATGGAGCCCGACCGGAACAGGCGGTACATCACGCTGAAGAACGGCAGCTGCAGCAGCAGGGGCAGGTAGCCAGCGAACATCCCGGTTCCCTCCCGCCGGTACAACTCGGTGAGCTCGCGCTGCAGCCGGTCCGGCTGCCGTGCGTGACGCCGGCGCAGCGCCATGACCTGCGGTGCCAGCCGGGCCTGCGCGGCCTGGCCGCGGATTGCGTAATAACTGAGCGGCAGCAGCACGAGGCGCACCGCGACGGTGAACAGGACAATGGCTGCCGCGGTCGCCAGGCCGCCGGCCAGCGGGGCCAACGTCACGGCGAACCCGGACACGAGGTGGTAGGCGGCGCGAACGGCGCCGTCGAAAAGCGTGAAGAACAGACTGAACATAACTCGGACCCTCCAGCGGTTCGCGGAACGGATGACAGCTGGAGACGGCCGCACATGCGAGGGCGGAGCCCTCGCATGGCCGACAAGACAGAGGGGGCGAAGCCCCGCAATGCCTTTCGGGGGGTGCGCGGGGGGCCTAGCCCCCCGCGGGTGCGGCCGTCGGGGCCGCCGAGGGCGCTCTGGGGCGGGACCGGCCCGCCGCGTCCGGGTTGAGCTGCCGCTGGAACGCCGCTGACCAGGACTTCACCCGCAGCGTGGCGGCGCGGACCAGTGGGCGCGCCGTGACCGCCGACGCGATCCTGGCGCCGTGCGCGAGGAAAGCGACGAGCATGCCGGTCAGCGCGACCGCCGCCACGGCCATCAGCCCGGACGGGGAAGGGCCGGCGGCGTGGCCGGCGGGCAGCCAGAAGCCGGCAAGCTGGGCCGCCACGCCGACGAGCCAGGCAACCATCACGGCCTCCGCCAAGTACCCGGTGCAGCAAGAACCCGGTGCAGCCCGCACGGGCCGCTGACCCAGTCTAGGCCCTCAAGGCGATCCCGTTCATCCCGCACCGCTGACCGCGATGAGGGTCACGGACGCCGCCGCCAGCATCAGCCCGGCCAGCCGGATCATGGTCAGCCGCTCGCCGAGGACCACCCGGGCGAGCAGGATCGTCACCGCCGGGTAGAGCGAGGTGATCACGGCGACGACCGCGAGCAGGCCCCGGTGCGTCGCCAGGAAGTAGAGGATCGTGCCGGGCGCGCCGGTCAGCCCGGTGGCAGCGGCCAGCCAGCCGCCGCGTCGCCCGGGCAGCCGCAGATCGCCGGTGAACGCGGCGGCACAGGCGATCGCCACCAGCGCCGCGGCCTGGCTGCAGAACACCGGCCACAGCCCGCTGCTGGATCCGGCCCGGTCCAGTCCGATGAACAGGAGCGCGAAGCCGGCCCCGGCGACGAGGCCGTAGCTCACGCCGGCCGGGATCCTCCTGCGGCCAGCCGGCGCCGGGCCTTCCGGCGTCGCGTCAGGTGCGGCCGGCCCGGCCGGCACACGGCCATCCGGATGCCTGCCAACCCCGGCGTCCACGCTCGCGGACACGGCCACGATCGCGGGCAGCGCGAGCACGATCCCGGTCAGCGCGAGCGCCCGCGGCCGCTCCCCCAGCAGCAGCCCGGCGAGCACCGAGAACCCCGCCGCCCCCACCGCGCTGAGCGGCCCGGCGACGCTGAAGGCCGCGTGCCGGAACCCGATGTAGAGCGCGAGCGCGCCGGACACCCCGCCCAGCCCGGCCACGCAGCCCCAGATCACGGCCCGAACGCCGGGCGGATGGGCTCCGATCACGGCCAGCGCCAAGCCCACCACGGCGACGCTGGTCGCTTCCGAGAGCAGCGTCACCCGGATCACGCTCGCACCGCGTGTCGCCAGGCCCGCGGAGAAGTCCGAGCAGCCGTAGCCGACCGCCGCGATCAGCGCCAGGAGGACGGCTAGCACGGGCTGCTCATAACCCAGGCATGATAGGACACTGGTTCCGGCCCGGGCTGGCTCAGGTGCTGGGCCTTGTGGCAGGTCGTGGGTCTTGTGAAAGGCTTGCCCGCAGAGGCAGCATCTCGAGGAGGCGAAGCGCGTGCACCTGGACTTCCTGCGGCCGCTGTATGACGAGATCGGCGACTACGTGTCCGTCTACCTGGACACCGACCGGTCCAGCGAGCACGCCAACGACGACATCGCGGTCCGGTGGCAGCACGCCAGGCAGCAGCTCGCCCAGGCGGGCGCCAGCGAGGAAACGCTGCAGGCGGTCGCCGAGGTGATCAGCGACGCCGGCCGGGTGGCCCACGGCCAGGCCGTTTTCGCGCGCAATGGGGCCGTAACGTTCGCCGCCGCGCTGGACGGGCCACCCCGGCGGGAGATCGCCCGCCTCGCGCCGCTGCCGCACCTGATGCCGCTGCTCGCCCAGCACCGGCCGCCGATTCCGCACCTGCGGGTCAGCGCGACCCGAGTCGGCGGCGAGATCGTTGCCGTCGGCGGCAGCGGGCGGGTATGGCGCGACTGGGTGGCGGGCCAGCAGTGGCCGGTGCACAAGGCCAAGGTCGGCGGCATGTCGCAGGACAAGTTCCAGCGCGCCGACGAGGAGACCTGGAACGAGAACGCCAAGGAACTGGCCACCGAGGCGGCAAAGATGGCCGCGGAGATCAACGCGGGCCACGTCGTCGTGGGCGGCGACGTGCGGGCCCGGACGCTGTTCGTCAGCCACCTGCCCAAGCTGCTGCGGGAGTCCGCCGTCATGGTGGACGACGAGGTGACGGCGGACAGCCAGGTCCTGGCCTCGGCCGCCGACCGCGCGCTCGCCGGATGGGCGGAGAGCGAGGCCAGGGAGCGGTTCGACAACTGGCAGGCCGAGCGAGCGCACGGCCGCGGGGTGGACGGGCTGAGCCGGACCATGGCCGGCTTCCGCGACGGCCAGGTCGCCGACCTCTTCCTGCTCGACGACCCGACCTCCACCGCGACCGCGCTGATCGGCCCCCGCGACAGCGACATCGCCGTGTCCCCAAATGAGCTTCTGGAACTAGGGCTGACCGAGAGCCAGATCCTCACGGACCGCGCTGACGCGGCTCTCGTCCGGGCGATCGTCGGCACCGACTCCGAGCTGCATTTCCTGCCGGCCGACCTGGTTCAGCGCGGCGACCCGACCGCGGACGGCGGCATCAGCATGCCCCGCGACGGGGTCGCAGCGGCGTTCCGCTTCTCCGTCGAAGAGAGCTGACCAGCCCCGGGACTAAACGTTCAAGGCTCTGGGCCTCGGTGGTCCGGGGCAGCTCGTCCTCGCCCGCACAGACGGGCAGCAGAAGCGGAGCGGCATGCGCATCGGGCAGATCGTCATCGATGTCGCGCCGCTGCGGGAGAGCCGTGACTTCCGCTGGCTGTACACCGGGCGGATCATGGCCCAGGCCGGGAGCGTGGTCGCCACGACCGCGGCCAACTGGCAGGTCTACGCGCTGACGCACTCGCCGCTCGCGGTCGGCCTGCTCAGCCTCACCTCCAGCATCGGCATGCTGGTCAGCCTGCTGGCCGGCGGGGTGCTCGCGGACCGCTACGACCGGCGCACCCTGCTGCTGGCGACCGAGCTGCCGCAGGTCTTGCTCGTGATCGCGCTGCTGGCGAACAGCGTGGCGCCGCACCCGGCGGTGTGGGCGATCTACGCGATCACGCTGGCGGTTGGGCTGCTCAACGGGATCGGGGCGCCCGCGTCCACGGCCGCGACCCCCGCGCTGGTCGGGCCGTCCCGGCTGCCGGCTGCCGCGGCCCTCAACGGGATGGCCGGCCAGCTCGGCAACCTGGGCGGCCCGGCGCTGGCCGGCCTGCTGATCGCCGGGCCCGGCCTGGCGGCCTGCTACGGCGCCGACGCCGCCTGCTTCGTGCTCTCCTCGCTGGCCCTGGTGTTTGTGCGGCCGCTGCCGCCCACCGTGCGGGTGCAGCGGCCGGGGTTCCGTTCGCTCGCCGAGGGCTTCCGGCACGTCCGGCACGACGGTGTGCTCGGCGGCATGCTGCTCATCGACACCAGCGCGATGCTGTTTGGCATGCCGGCCGGGCTGTTCCCGGCGCTGGCCACCAGGCACTTCCACGGCGGCTCGGCAACGTTCGGCCTGCTCACGGCCGCGCCGGCGGCCGGCGCGATGGCCGGCGCCGCGACTAGCGGCTGGACCGGCCGGGTGCGGCGGCCCGGCCTGGTTGTGATCTGGGCGGGCCTGATGTGGGGCGCCGCGATCGTCGGCTTCGGGCTGACCCGCAGCCTGGTGGTCGCGCTGCTGTTCCTCGCGCTGGCCGGCGGCAGCGACATGATCTCCGAGATCCTGCGCAACGCGCTGCTGCAGATCTACGCGCCGGAGCGGCTGCGGGGACGGCTGAGCAGCCTCTACCTCGCGCAGGTCAACACCGCGCCCGCGCTCGGCAACACCGAGGCCGGGATCGTGGCTCAGCTGTCCTCGCTCACGATCTCCGTGGTCAGCGGCGGCCTGGCCTGCGTCGCCGGCGCGCTGCTGCTCGGCGCGCTGATCCCGTCGCTGCGCAACGCCACGCTCGCCGGCCCGCAGGGCGAGCGCGCGCCGAGCGAGCCGACGGTCGCCGAGGCCACCGACTTACCCGACCGCCAAGCGAACTGTGGTCTTTCCCGGCTGTGATAGCAGCCGCTAGTGACCACAGTCTGTCGGGGACACCAACCCTCACCCCAGGCTGCGGTAGACGGCGTCGATCAGCGCCATCTTCCGCGGGTCGTCGACCAGGTTCATGCCCATCCGGTTCATGACGTAGGCGAACGCCACCCCGGCCTCGGGGTCGGCGCCGACCGCGGACCCGCCGAAGCCGTCGTGCCCGAACGCCGCCGGGTTCGGCCCGAAATGCCCCTCGGCCGCGGACAGGCCGAAGCCGAGCCCGAACTCCACCGGGAAGCCGAGCACAACGTCGGTGTGCCGGCCGTTGCTGGCGCGCGCCGCCTGCAGCGTCTTGGCCGAGATCAGCCGTTCGGAGCCGTCGACCAGCGTGCCGAACACCGTCACCAGGCCCATCGCGGTGCCGTGCCCGTTGGCCGCCGGGATCTCCGCCATCCGCCACTCGTCCTCGTTGGCCTCATCGCCGGACAGCGACGGGTTCATCAGCGCGGCGAGCGCGGCCGGGGCGGCGTTGGCGTACGCCTGGGCCAGCGCGGCCTGCTCGTCCTCGGACGGCCGCACGCCCTGCAGGTCCGAGCAGCGGCCGAGGTCCTTCCTGGGCAGCCCGATGTAGAAGTCGGCGCCGAGCGGGGCGGCTACCTGCGTGCGGAAGAACGCGCCGAGGCTCTTCCCGGTGATGCGCCGGACAACCTCACCGACCAGGTACCCGAACGTGATCGCCTCGTACCCGCTGGTGCTGCCGGGCGGGAACAGCGGCTCCTGGTCAGCGAGCAGCCCGGTGACCTTGTCCCAGTCGTAGTAGTCCTCGACGCTCATCGGGACCGTGAGCCCGGTGAGCCCGGCCTGGTGGCACATGATCTGGCGGACCGTGATCGCGTCCTTGCCGGCGGCCGCGAATTCCGGCCAGTACCGCGCGACCGGCGCGTCCGGGTCGAGCTCGCCCCTGTCGATGAGGATGTGCGCGCACAGCGAGGTCATCGCCTTGGTCGTAGACCACACGTTCGTGAGCGTGTCCTGCTGCCACCGCCGGTTCCGGCCCGGATCGGACCAGCCCCCCCACAGGTTCACGACGGTCTTGCCGCCCGCCGCGACCGCCACGCTCGCCCCGATCTCACCGCGTTTGGTGAAGTTTTCAGCGAACGCTTGGCGCACCGGTTCGAAACCGGTCGCGCACGTACCGTGAATCTCGACCTTCATCTCCCACCCCGGCCTTTTCGGTCCAGAGCCGGGCGTCACGACACGTCCGGCTCGCTTCCCTCCCTTCCGGGTTGCTATGCCCTAATCGCCTTTCTGTCAAATTGTGGGCGAGATGTCGCTGCTTAGGGCATGAGGCCGGGACGTTCCATCCACCGTTCCGGCTTGGCGAGCGGCCGGAAACCAGACCTTTCGTAGAGCGTGCGCCCCGGCTCCCCCATCAGGACCTGCCGGAGTCCGCGCACGTCAGGATGGCTGACCGCGGTCTCTACCAGGAACGTTCCGAGCCGGTGCCCGCGCTGGGCTGAGTCGACGAACACGTCGCAGATCCAGGCGTAGGTGGCGTAGTCGGTGACGACTCTGGCGAATCCAACCTGCATTCCGTCGGCCGCGTACAGACCGATGACGAGGGAATTCTCGATGGCCTTGATCATGACCTCGCGTGGGCGCCCTTCCGCCCAGTAGCTTTCGCGGCTGATCCAGGTGTGCACGCGTTCGGTGTCGAGAAGGTCGCGGTCGTCGCTTGCCCAGTAGCCGTCAGGTCCTGGCCACTTCATCCCCGGCTCCCGTCCGTACCCGATTCCTGTTTTCTGGTGCCGCTGCCGCTGGTCCCGGCCCTGGTCCCGGCGCTGCTCCCGCCGCTGCCGCTGCCGCGCCCGGCCGGCGGCACCACCGGCAGCCCCGGCGGCGGTCCCTCGCGGATGAGGCGGCCGATCGCCGCCGTGTCGAGGTGGTTGGCGATCAGGTCGCCGAGCACGTCAAGCCGCGCCTGCCGCACCGCCGCGAAGTCGGTGTCCGGCGCTGGGGTGAAGTCCCGCCCGGCGAGCGCGGCGACCTCGGCCAGGAACGCCCGCCGGAACGCGTCGTTCTCCAGCGTCCCGTGCCAGCTCGTGCCCCAGACCGCACCGGCCCGGCAGCCGTCGAGGAACGGCTCGGCGCCGGGCTGGACGGTGGCGATCCCATGGTGGATCTCGTAGCCGGCGACGTCGTTGCCATAGGCGCTGCCAGCCGGCCGGCCCAGCCGCTTCTTCTCCCCGAACGTCACCCGCGACGGCAGCAGCCCGAGCCCGGGCACGAGGCCCGCGCCGGACTCCACCCGGTCGTCGATGTCCCGGCCGAGCATCTGGTAGCCGCCGCAGATGCCGAGCACCGGCAGCCCCTTGGCGGCGCGCGCCGCGATCATCTCATCGATGCGGTGCTCCCGCAGCCAGGCCAGGTCCGCGACGGTCGCCCGGGAGCCGGGCAGCACGACCAGGTCGGCGTCGGCCAGTTCGACCGCGGTCGCGGCGAACCGCACCAGCACGCCCGGCTCGGCGGCGAGCGCGTCGATGTCGGTGAAGTTGCTGATCCGCGGCAGCCGCACCACGCCCACCCGCAGCACGTCCGCGCCCACCGGCGGCCCGACCGCCCCCGGCCGGCCGGCGTCCAGCGCCAGCGAATCCTCTGCGTCCAGCCACAGGCCGTTGCTCCAGGGAAGTGCCCCGAACGTGTCGCGGCCCGTCAACTCGCGCAGCATCCGGAGCCCCGGCTCCAGCAGCTCAACAGCCCCGCGGAACTTGTTGATCACGAATCCGGCGATGTGGGCCTGGTCGGCGGGTTCCAGCAGCGCCAGCGTGCCGTGCAGCGCGGCGAACACCCCGCCCCGGTCGATGTCGCCGACCACGATCACCGGCAGGTCAGCGGCCCGCGCCAGCCCCATGTTCGCGATGTCGGTCGCGCGCAGGTTGATCTCGGCCGGGCTGCCCGCTCCCTCGCAGATCACGACGTCGTATTCGCGCCGCAGCTGGGCCAGGCTGTCCAGGGCGACGTGCAGCAGCCGGGGCGCGTGCTGCCGGTACTCGACCGCGTCGACCTCGCCCACCGGGCTGCCGAGCACCACCACCTGGCTGCGCCGGTCGCTGCCTGGCTTCAGCAGCACCGGGTTCATCCGCGCGTCGGGCTCGATGCCCGCCGCCGCGGCCTGCATCACCTGAGCCCGGCCGATCTCCGCGCCGTCGCGGGTGACGAACGAGTTCAGGGACATGTTCTGCGCCTTGAACGGGGCGACGCTCACGCCCTGCCGGGACAGCCAGCGGCACAGGCCAGCGGCGACCACGCTCTTGCCCGCATCCGAGCTCGTGCCCGCTACCAGCAGAGCCCCGCCCAGCCCCTTCATGGCCTTCTTGCCCCGATCGCCGCAGCCGCCACTACCGACACCGTCGTCGCTGTGATCGTAACCGCGCGGCACAACCTCACCGCACGGCGGATGTCTGCTGGCTGCACCGTGCGCCCGTCGCCGAGGACCGGCCGGTGCTCTGTCTCCCCCGCGTAATCGTTGGTTCCGCCGAGCCGGACGCCCAGCGCGCCCGCGAAAGCGGCCTCGCACCGGCCGGCATTCGGGCTGGGATGACGGCCGCCGTCGCGCCGCAACGTGCGCCACGCCGCACCCGGGCTCCCGCCCACGATGGGTGAGACCGCCACGGCCAGCAGCCCGGTCAGCCGGGCCGGCGCCCAGTTGGCCACGTCGTCGAGCCGCGCCGCCGCCCACCCGAACCGCGCGTACCGGGGCGACCGGTACCCGACCATCGCGTCCAGCGTGTTCACCGCCCGGTACCCGGCCGCGCCCGGCAGCCCGGCGAGCACGCACCACACCAGCGGCGCCACCACCGCGTCGCTCGTGTTCTCCGCGACCGACTCGACAACCGCCCGCGCCAGTTCCTTCTCATCGAGCTGGCTGGGATCCCGCCCGCAGAGGTTCGGGAGCGCCGCCCGCGCCGCCGCGAGGTCGCCCGCCTCGAGCGCTCTTGCAACGCGTTCCGCCTCTCCGGCCAGGGACCGCCCGCCGCTCACGGTCCACACGCCCGCCCCGGTAACGGCAACCCGCAGCCACGGCCGGCCGCGGGTGAGCCGGTCGGCTGCGATCGCCGGCGCAACCACGGCCAGCAGGCAGCCAGCCGCGTAGCATGCACCGCGCACCCGGCTGTCCGCGTATCCTCGGCGTTGAACGGCCAGCGCGGCCCGCCCGAACAACGCGACCGGGTGCCCGCAGCGCGGATCGCCGAGCAGCGCGTCGGCCGCGCCGCCGACGAGGATCCCGAGGGCCACCGGCCAGCCCGGTGACCTGCGGCGCGGTTGGGCCGCACGGAACCCGCCGAGGATAGATGTCACGCACAAGACGATAGGCAACCCGGTCCGCCGCCGCGCCGCGCGCGCCGGCGAATGCGACCAGGGCTCATCCGCTCCGTTGCCCCGGCGTGACCTTGGACGTGCAAAATTGCAGACCAGCCCGGCGCCTGTAGCTCAGCAGGACAGAGCAGCTGCCTTCTAAGCAGCCGGTCGCAGGTTCGAATCCTGCCAGGCGCGCCCTGTGATCTCTCGGGACATAGGAATGACCCCGAACCCACGTCAGGGTCCGGGGTTTTTCCGTCGCCGGGTCGGGCCTGTCAGAAGACGCCCGGCTACTGAGGATGCCACCGCCGAGTACCGGGGCGCCGAGGGCATCGCGCTACCGCCGGCGCTTCTAGGTGGCCAGCAGCAGCACGACAATCGCCGCTGCTACGAGGAGGATCGCCGCGGTGATCGCTAGGGGCTTGAGGTTGTGCCGCTTCCCGTCGAGGCCCGTCATGTCTATCGGGCCGGTCACATCTACAGCGTCCGAGTGCCTGCCCACAACTGGTCCCCTGACCCGCGACGTTCGGTTAGACGCGTGGTGGCGACCGTAGCATGGCCAAGCGCTGAGCGCGGCCTACTGGTGCAGTGCGGTAGGCTGCGGGTACACGGTACTTCGTGAGGCGCCGCCATCCGGGCGCGCCGGTCGTACCTCGCTGTATGAGCGAACTGGTTTCCACGGATCGCAGGTGGTGGCCTTCGATAATGCGGCCACCCTGATCCGAGAGAGATTCCTGTTGACTGTTGCACTCACCGAAGCTTCGCATGCCCGCCGACGTCGGCGTAGCCGTGTGAAGCCTGGGTCCTCTGACCGTGCCACCGGGCAGGCCAGCCAGCCGCCGTTGATCCCCCCGCAGCAAGAACGTGCGCACGAGGCGGGGTCCGCCCCCGGCGTGGCTGACATAGCCACCGTGCG
>Ga0335074_10008851_pt1 | contig 14005 bp, 11 predicted proteins | sample Lox_Sample_23_FD_206715 | JGI IMG/M metagenome (GOLD analysis project Ga0335074, IMG submission 206715) | Soil microbial communities from Loxahatchee National Wildlife Refuge, Florida, United States - Lox_Sample_2.3 | ecosystem: Environmental > Terrestrial > Soil > Wetlands | place: USA...
ACCGTCACGCCCCCGCTGCACTCCGGCGCCGCGCGGGCGGAGGTGTCCGCCTACTGGCTCACGCTCGACGCCATCAACTTCGGGTCAGGCTGGTTTCCCACCCTGCGCAAGCGCCCCGGCCGTTCCGGATACTTCACGATCGCCGAAGGGCTTCGCGGTCGCTTCGACGCCGAGGGCCCCTGGACCGCCGCCGAGCTGACCGAGCTGCGTGCCGCCGAACTGGCGCGGGTGCTGGACCAGGATCCCAGCCACGAGTTGCTGGAACTGTTCGCGCACTCTCTGCGCGACCTGGGCCAGCACCTCCTGAGCGACCACCACGGCTCCTTCACCGCACTGGTCGACCACGCCGGCGGCTCGGCCGTGCAGCTCGTGCAGATGCTGGCGGGCTGGGACTCGTTCACGGATGTCTCGGTCCACGAGGGGCACGAGATCCCATTCCTCAAGCGCGCCCAGATCGCCGCCGCCGACCTGCACCGTGCCGGGGTGGCCCGCTTCGAGGACCTCGCCCTGCTCACCATGTTCGCCGACAACCTCGTTCCCCACGTGTTGCGGCTCGACGGCATCCTCGAATACGACCCGTTGCTCGTCGAGCGCATCAATCGCGAGGAGCTCATCGAGCATGGATCCCCTGAGGAGGTGGAAATCCGCGCCTGCGCCCTGCACGCTGTCGAGCTGATCGTGGCGGCGTCACCGACGTCGACCAAGGCCGCGACCGTCGACCAGCTGCTCTGGCACCGCGGCCAGGGACGTGCCTACAAGGCCTCGCCGCGGCACCGCTCACGCTGCACCGCGTACTGATCCCCGCCGCACGCCCTACCGACGCGGCCTATTGACCGCCACGCACCGCCTCGAGGCGGGCCTCCGCGATCGCCGTTGCCCCGGCTTCTCCCACCAGCAGCTCCGGACGGATCGTCCCGCTGGCGGCGAGGTCGAGGGCGGGCAGACGGCCCGTGCTCGTCAGCTTCGCATCGAGGGAGATGACGCTGGTCTCACCGCCGAGCGGGCGCGTGGCGGTGGCGATCACAGTCACCGAGCCGCCGTCTACGACGTTGCGGGCGGCGGCGAGAGCGCGCCGCGCAGTGAGTGGGTGCAGGCCGTCGAGGGTGTCGATCAAGACGACCGCGTCGGCACCGCGAACGGCGAGACGCCGGGCCTGCTCGACCACGAGATCCACCGCGTGATCCTGGGCATCGGAGGAGCCCCCGAGGCCAACTGCCGCCGCCGGGGGGACGGGCCCGATAGCCCATTCGGAGAGCTCTTCGGGCCGGACGCCCGCCAGCGCGACGAGGACCGTCGTGCCCTCCACCGCGGTCAATGCCTCGGCGAGCAGATGCAGGGCGTGCGACTTACCCGCCCGCGCCTCCCCGACGATCGCGACCCGAGATCCACGGCCGAACGGAGTGAGCCACTCGATCGCCTTGAGTGTCGGATCCTCCGAGCCGAGACGGAAGCGCTCGCTCGGGAACGCCGCCGGCAGATCGTCGTAGCGCGCCCCCTCGCCCACCTCTGTGGCTGACCGGCCGTTGACCGCATCGATCCGGATCATCGAGGCGAAGCGCTCCGAGCGCCGGGGCAGCCGCTTGGGGCCACTCACCCGGTCCCCGCTGACCAGCTCGCAACGGCGCACCTGGGCGGCCGAGATGTAGACATCGTCGTCAGTGGGGTCCGGCGGCGCGACCCGGACGAAACCCGACCCGTTGGCCAGCAGCTCGACAACCCCCTCGACAACCTCGCCTTCACCCTCCTCCCGGGCCACCGCCCGCTCCCGCCGCGACGGCTCCGCCTCGGCTGGGCTCTCCTCCTCGACGGACTCGCCGCCTGACGCTTCCCGGCTGGCGCCGCGCCCGCGGCCACCGCGGCGTCCCCGGCGCCGGCGGCCGGCGGCTGTCCCGTCCTCCGGCGCGGCGGCCGAATCCTCGCGGGCGGCCCCGGCGTCGGGCTCGCCGTCGGGCTCGGGCTCGCCGTCGGGCTCGGGCTCGCCGTCGGGCTCGACTTGACTCTCAAGTTCGGGCGGCGCCTCCTCACCGCCCTGACGCGCGATGATCGCGTCGATCAGGTCGGCTTTGCGCAGACGCCGGTAGCCGTCCATGGACAGCTCCGAAGCGATCGCGTGCAGATCGGCGAGCGGGCTGGCTTCGAGCGCGGCTCGATCAAGCACTGACATGTGTTCCTCCTCGGGTTCGGATGATCGGTGGGCTCCAGCCGCGTTGGGGCAGCGGCCGGCGACACTTGCCCTTCCAACATAGCGCGCCGCCCGGGCGGATCACCCGTCCAGCTGACGCTCCCAGCGCAGCGCGTCGTCGACCGACAGGTCCAGATCGACGGTGCTGCGGCCGATCAGGGCGTCCCGCACGGCCAGGAAATCGGCGGCGGCCGCCACGTCATGAATCCGTGCCATGTGCGCCCCTTCGTCGGCTCCATAGCCCAGCGCAGCCAGAGTTCCCGCCAGCCGCTCGCGGGGCCGGCGCCGCGTCAGCGCGCCGACGAAGTCCTTGCGGCTGACGGCCAGCAGCAGGGGCCGTCCGAGCGCATGCAGTTCCCGCAGCGAGCGCATCACCTCGACCGTCTGAGCCGGCGTCTTGGCGAAATCGGGTCCGGGGTCGAGCATGAGCTGCTCGAACCGGACTCCGTGAGCCATCGCCAGTTCGATGCGCTCCTCCAGCAGTGCCCTCACGTCGGCCGCCATCCGCCCGTCGAGCGAGCGATCGTGGAGCCTCTGCTTGGGTACCGCGCGCGTGTGCATCAGCACCAGTCCGGCACCGGTCTCGGCACACACGTCGGCCAGGGCGGGATCGCGCAGCGCGCTCACATCGTTGACGATGGCGGCACCGGCCGCGATCGCCGCCCGCGCCACCGCCGGCTTGTACGTGTCGACCGACACGGTGGCCCCCAGCTCGTGCACCACCCGCTCGATCAGCGGCACCACCCGCCGGATCTCCACGTCGGCATCGACTGCCGGTCGGTTCGTCACCCCGGATTCACCGCCGATGTCGATGACGTCGGCTCCCGAGGACAGCTGCTCGGCGGCCAGCGCGAACCGCTCGTCGAGCGACTGCCTGGCTCCGCCGTCGGAGAACGAGTCGGGCGTCGCGTTGACGATCCCCATCAGCCGGACCCCGCCGCCGAGCGCCATCTCTCCCCTCGCCGTCAGCAGCGTGCGTGCCGGCGGCCCGGCGTCGGCGCCGCTCACCGCCCGCGTCCCCAGCCCCGGTAGCAGACCGAGGCCTCGAGCATCGCCGCGTGCGCCTCCGCACAAGCGGCGCACTGCGCCATGTGCTCCATGATCCAATCCGACTGGTCATCGGCCGCTTCGGAGTCCTGACGCCGCGCCAGGGCGCGCAGAGCCCGATCGCCCTCGTTGCACACTGTGTCCGGCCCGGCCCCGCTTCCCCGTAGCGAGGCCCTGAAGGCCAGCCGCGAGCGGGCCAACAGCGGCCCGAGGGCGGCCTCCTCGAGCGCCATCACCAGGCTCATCTCGGCATAGGAGAGACCCAGCATCTCGCGTAGCGCCAGAGCGACGCGGCCGTCGTCATCGACGGCCCGGTTCGCCTCCGCGGCCTCGGCCGCGACCGCTGCCGCCAGATCCGCCTCGCCGGCCACTGCCGCTGCCTGCGGGGTGGGATCGGCACGCCCTCCCTGCGGTCGGCGCCGGCACTCCCGCGCCGCGCGGCCGAGCGCCTCGAGGCGCCGTGGAATGCCTGCAAGGGCCGCGTTGGCTACCTCCCGGGCCTCGGATCCCGGCCCCAGGACCCGCCGGCAGAGCTGATGCACCTCCACGCCGAGCTCATCACCCGCGACGGATGTCGTGCTCTCATGCACGGTCAGGCCAAGACCGAGATTCCCTCCGAGGCGGACTCGGCGCGGAACGCCTCCACCTCGGCGGCTACGCGGATCTCGTCCCACCCGAGCTCATCCCCCATCACCCGCGCCACCTGCCGCGACTCCGGCGCATCGGGCGAGCACAGCCGTCGGGCGTCCAGGAGCCCCAGCCGAGTCCGGCGCATGAGGACGTCGGCCACAGTCAGGGCCTGCTCATGGCGCACGGCGTAGGCGGCTTCGGCCAGCAGGTCGGGGAGCCCGGCCAGGATCGGATGGGCGAGAACGGGCCGCTGGGCGGCCAACTCGAGCACCTTCTCGGCATCGTGGCCGTAGCGCGCCGCCAGCGCGGCGTAGGCTGCCTCCGGCACGTCTGCGACGAGCTTCAGGCGCTCTGGCGCGATCTCCTGCCCCAGGGGGATCTCCTGCGTGCGGCAGGGGGCGTAACGGCCCTCGCGCTCGACCAGCGCATCTACCGCCATCTTCGCCATTCGCCGCCACGTGGTGAGCTTGCCGCCGGTGATCGTGACCATCCCGCTCGAGGTCTCGTACAGCTCGGCCTTGCGCGAGATGTCGACCGACTTGCGCGAGTCTCCGGTCGAGATCAGCGGCCGCACCCCGGCGTAGGCGCCCGTGATGTCGCCGGGGCCGAGATCGGTGGCGAAGAACGAGTTCACGGCATTCAGGAGGTACTCGATGTCCTCGGGAGCTGGGCGCACGTGGTCGAGGTCACCCTCGTAATTGTTGTCCGTCGTCCCGATCAGGCTGCGCCCCAGCCAAGGCAGCGCGAAGATCGTGCGGCCCTCCCCGGCCGGCACGATCGCTCCCGACACGAGCGGCAGATCGTCCGGAGAGAGCGTGATGTGCGCGCCCCGGCTCGGCCGGATGGTCGGTACCTCCGCTTCGGAGTGCAACTCCTCGGGACGGATCTGGTCCGCCCACACGCCCGTGGCGTTTACGACGTTGTCGCCCCGCACGACGAACTCCTCGCCCGTCTCCACGTCCACCACCCGCACGCCCGCGGCCCTGCCTCCCTCGTGGTGGAGCTCGAGCACCCTGAGGCGGTTCGCGCACACCGCGCCGAAGCGCTCCGCCTCGCCGAGCACGGTGAGCACGAGACGGGAGTCGTCGGTCTGGCAGTCGTAGAACAGGTAGCCCCCCGACGGGTTGCGGGCGTGCAGGGCCGGCAGCAGCTCGAGGACCTCCTCCCCGGAGATCACCCGATGGCGCGCCGGGCTCCAGTCGACCTCCTCCAGCCCGGACGCGACCGCGCGGCGCGACGCCCGCCGTACCCGCCGCCGTGGGGTGGCCATCACGTCGTACATGTTCAGTCCGATGCCCGTGAGCCGATCCGGCCGCGCCCCGTCGAACGCCGGCACGACGAGCTTCAGCGGCCGGACCAGATGAGGGGCCAGCCTGACCATCAGCTGGCGCTCCAGCAGCGCTTCGCGCACCAGCCCGAGATCGAAGTTCTGCAGGTAGCGCAGTCCGCCGTGGACGAGCTTCGAAGAGCGGCTGCTGGTCCCCGACGCGTAGTCCGCCTTCTCGACCAGCCCGACGCTGAAGCCGCGGGAGGCGGCGTCGAGCGCGACCCCGGCCCCGGTGATGCCGCCGCCGATCACGACGACGTCGAACTCCTCCTCCGCCAGAACGTCGACGGCGGCCTCACGCTTCAGCATGCAGTCAGCCTACCCACCGGCGCAGCGCGCCCAGCCCCCGCGGCGCCTGTCAGTTGGTCGGGTCCGCCACTCCCTGCTGGCGGCGCTCACGGATGATCGCCTCGATCCGGCCGACCGTTTCTTCCGACATCCGCCGGATCTCCCAGTGGGTCAGCTTGATGACCAACATCGGCGAGGTGGCGATGACGTCGGCGTTGCGCGGCTCGCGCGCCAGGAGCCCCATCTCCCCAATCAGGTCGCCGGGACCGAGCGAGGCGATCTTCTTGCCGCCCTGGATGACGTCGGCCGTTCCCTCCTCGACGGCGATCAGCTCGGTCGAGTAGTCGCCTTCCTTCATCAGGATCTGCCCCTCGGCGATGCTCGTCTCACTGGCGAACGTGGCCAGCCGCTTGGCCTCCTGCTCTGAGAGTTGTGAGAACAGGGGTATGGCTTTCAGCCGCTGTGGGTCCATGCTCATGCTCGCTCCTGGATCTCGTGCTCGTGCGCCGTCGGGACTCTATCTATTGCGCCCCGCCCTACAGGGCCTGGACCTCAGCCGTGATCTCGCTCACGGACGTCTTGGCGTCCCCGAACAGCAGCGAGGTCTTGGGCTCGTAGAAGAGTGGGTTGTCGATCCCGGCGAAGCCCGAGGCCATCGACCGCTTGAGCACGACCACGGCCGCCGATTTGTCGACCTCCAGGATCGGCATCCCGTAAATCGGCGAGCCGGGCTCGTTCTTGGCCGCCGGGTTGGTCACATCGTTGGCGCCGATCACCAGCGTCACGTCGGTCCGTGAGAACTCGGGGTTGATGTCGTCCATCTCTCGCAGCAGGTCATAGGGAACGTTGGCCTCGGCGAGAAGCACGTTCATGTGCCCCGGCATCCGCCCGGCGACCGGGTGGATGGCGTACTTGACCTCGACGCCCTTCTGCTCGAGCGCTACCTCCAGCTCACGGACGGCGTGCTGGGCCTGGGCGACCGCCATGCCGTAGCCCGGGGCGATCACCACCAGCCGGGCGTAGCTCAGTTGAATCGCCACGTCCTGGGCGCTCGTCGTGCGTACCGTCCCTCCGGTGGCGCCGGCTGCGCCGACGGGCGCGGCCACCGCCCCGCCGAACCCGCCGGCCACGATCGCCGGCACCGACCGGTTCATCGCCTTGGCCATCAGGTTGGTCAGGATCGTGCCGGAGGCACCGACGATCATCCCGGCCACGATCATCACCGGGTTGGACAGCGCCACCCCGGTCGCCGCCGCCGACAGCCCGGTGAACGCGTTCAGCAGCGAGATCACCACCGGCATGTCCGCCCCGCCGATCGGCAGCACGACCATGTTGCCGAGGATCGCCGCCGCGACCAGGATCCCGAGGATGAACAGGGCCTGGGAGTGGGTGCCGGCGCACAGGATCACCGCGCTGGCCACGCAGATCAGGAGCAGAACGAGGTTGATCACCGTCTGAATCGAGCCTGGGGCTTTGATCGGGTGGCCGGGCAGGATCTCCTGGAGCTTCCCGAAGGCGATGTTCGATCCCCAGAACGAGATCGAGCCGACGATCGCCCCGAACAGCTCGAAGATCTCCACGCGCAACGGGTAGCCGCCGCCAAACCCGTGGCGGTACTCGACCCACGCAATCAGCGCCACGGCACCGCCGCCGACGCCGTTGAACATCGCCACCATCTGGGGCATCGCCGTCATGTGCACGCGGCGCGCCGCCGGGACCCCGACCGCGGTCCCGATCGCGACGCCGAGGATGATCAACCAGACCGTGCCCGAGCCGTGGAACTCGCCCTTGCGCAGCAGCGTGGCCACCACGGCGATCGCCATTCCGACTGCCGCGATCTTGTTCCCGCGCACCGCCGTGCGCGGCCCCGTCAGCCCGGTCATGCCGTAGATCAGCAGCGCGAACGCGACGATGTAGGCCGCGTCGATGAAGTTGGTCGTCTGCAGGAAGACGGTGGCGATCACTGCTTGTCGTCCTCCGTCGCGGTCTCCTGTGGCTTGGGCGGATCTTTCGCCTTGAACATCTCGAGCATCCGGTCGGTGACCAGGAAGCCGCCGATCACGTTGATCGTCCCGAACGCGACCGCGATCACCAGCAGGATCTTCTCGAGCACCCCGCTCGACTCCGACATCAGCAGCAGCCCGCCGAGGACGACGATGCCGTGGATCGCGTTGGTCCCCGACATCAGCGGCGTGTGCAGCGTGTTGGGGACCTTCGAGATGACGGTGTAGCCGACGAACCCGGCCAGCACCAGCAGCGCGATGTAGATGACAAGACTGTTCAAGGTGGCTCCCTCCTCAGGCGGCGGCTGCCGCGGCCTTGGCGCCCTCGTGCACGATTTCTCCCCCGCGGGTGATGCATGCCCCGGCGATCACCTCATCGTCGAAGTCGAGCTTCAGCTGTCCTTCCTCGTCGATCATCAGTTCCAGCAGCGCATCGATGTTGCGGGCGTACAGCGAGGAGGCGTGCTCGGCCAGCGTCGAGGGCAGGTTCAGCGGAGCGGTGATCTTCACCCCGTGCTCGATCACCATCTCCCCCGGCTTACTCAACTCGCAGTTGCCACCGGCCTCGCCGGCCAGATCGACGACGACCGATCCCGGCTTCATCAGCTTGACCGCTTCCTCGGTGACCAGGATCGGCGCCCGGCGGCCGGGCACGAGCGCGGTCGTGATCACCACGTCGACCTTGCCGATCGCCTCGGCCATCAGCTCCTGCTGGCGCTGCTGCTGCTCGGGCGTCAGCTCCTTGGCGTATCCGCCGCTGCCCTCCAGATCGCCGCCCAGGTCGAACTCGAGGAACTTGGCCCCCAGCGACTCGACTTGCTCCTTGACCGCCGCGCGGACGTCGAACCCCTGCACCACCGCGCCTAACCGGCGGGCGGTGGCGATCGCCTGGAGCCCGGCCACGCCGGCGCCCAGGACGAGGACGGTGGCCGGTCGGATCGTGCCCGCCGCGGTCATTAGCATCGGGAAGAAGCGGTCGAGCTCCATGGCCCCGATCAGGGCGGCCCGGTAGCCGCCGATGTTGGCCTGGCTCGAGAGCGCATCCATCGACTGGGCGCGGCTGATCCGCGGAACCGCCTCCAACGCGAAGCTGGTCACGCCGGTCTTGGCGATCGCGCTGATCCCGGCGCCGTTGGTCAGCGGCTCCAGGAAGCCGATCAGGATCCCGTCCCGGCGCAGACGCCCGATCTCCTCGTCGCTGGGCGGCGCGACCTTGACGACCGCGTCGGCGCCGTAGGGCTCGCCCGGGCCGACCAGACTGGCTCCGGCGTCGGTGTACTGCTCGTCGGAAATCAGGGCGCCGTCGCCGGCGCCGCGCTCGACGAGGACCGCGTGACCCTTGCCGGTCAGCTTGCGAACCACCTCGGGAACGAGGGCGACTCGCCGCTCCCCGCTGGCGGTCTCCTTCGGGACTCCGATCTGCATGCGGCGCTGGAGCGTAGCGGTTGCCGAAGTTACGCGTTCACCGGCGCGAGCACGATCGCCTCGATGACCGCGGCGTCGGCGATCAGGCTGTCCATGGGCACCGCGGCGCGCGCCCGGCGAACGCGGCGATGGACATCCCTGCGAACCCGTTTGGCGACGGCATGAGACGTTCTCCTCCGCGCCGGTGGCTTGCGGGCCACCGGCGCGGGTGCCACCGCCCGGGCCGGCGATGGCACCGGTCCGACGGGGAGCGGCTTGCCCGCCAGCGCCATCTCCGCCTGCGCCGTGACCCACACGGGCGTCTGATCGACGCCCCTGGCGTAGTCGACGTGCCCGTCGGCGGCGATCAGCGACCGCAGGTAGCGCAGCGGCGCGCTCACGCTCGCGCCGACGGCAATCAGCCCCTGGACCGCGAAGGCGGTCGACTGCGCGTTCGATGTGGCCCCGGGCTGGGAGGGGAACCCACCGTCCCGGTTCTCCGCAGACCGGATGAAGCGCACGGCGCGGGCGACGGCGACCGTATGGCCCGTGCCGGCCAGTGCCTGCAGCACGGCGCCCGTGTCGTCGACGTCGCTCGAGCCGCCCGCGGTGGCGAAGTTGAAGCCGCCATCGGAATCCTGCTGGCGCGCCAGCCAGCGGATCATCCGGGCCGGAGGCGGGACGCCGGCTGCGCGCAGGGCGAGAACGGCGAACGCGGTCAGGTTGGTCTGGTCAGAGACCGAGCCACTGGCCCGGATGTCGTGCTCGAGCTCGGTGGCGAGCGTGCCCACCGGCGCGCCGGCCGCGTGGAGGGCGAGGATGGTGCGCTCCAGGTCGTCGGGATCGTCGCCGGGCGTCGCCTCTAGATAATCAAGCAGGCTGGGCCCGCCGTGGCGGGTGTCGGCGGGGTTGACGCCTCCGGCTGCCAACGCCATCGCCACCCAACCCGAGAACAGTGACGACGACGGCTGCCCCGGAGCCGAGCCGAAGCCGCCGTCCCGGTTCTGCGCGCCCAGCAGGTAGCCGACCGGATCGCTCGCGGCGCTGGCCCTGGTCGGAATCGCAGTCGGAATCGCAATCAAGGCCACGAGCACGAGCGGTGCGATCCATTGCACCTGCAAACGAAGCCGGAAGCGCTTGAGGGAGCGGATCAGCGCTGGCCCAAAGGCCAGCGCGAACAGCAGGCAGCCAGTGGCGTGGATGAGGTCGAAGCCGATGCCCTTGCCCACGTAAACCCCGAGCTGACCAAGGCTGTGGTCGCTGTAGGTCACCCAGTCCCCGGTGTCCTGCAGTGCGGTGAAGCCGAAGCCGACGACGAAGCAGACGACGGCCAGCGGCCAGCGTCCGATCCGCCCGCGGGTGACGGTGGCCAGCCCGGCGCCGATCACCCCGGTCGCCCCCCATCCGAGCATCTGCCACGGGGTCCAAGGCCCCTGTCCGAAGAAGAAGTTCGAGGCCAGCGCCGCCACCGCCCCCACCACGAAGCCCGGGGGTCCTCCGAGGGCGAACCCCGAGACCAGGACGATGTCGGTTGTCGGCTTGACGTTGGGCAGCGCCGCGAAGGCGATCCGCCCGAGCGCGCCGAAGGCGGCCAGCGTCCCGACCAGCGCGACGATCTTGGCGTCCGGACGCGTGCGCTCATACCAGGCGAAGCCGCCGATCAGGGCCAGCGCAAGCAGCCCGTAGGAAGCGAGCTGCCAGCTCATGCCGGGGTCGCGGTCGGCGTTGACGCGAGCAGCGCGATCCCCTGCTCGGGGAGCAGCGCGCCGCCGGCGCCCCCCAGGATCCGGGCGGTCTCGGTGGCGAAATAGGTGCCACCCGAGAGGATCTCGGACGTCATCCCATCGGCGATCACCCGTCCGTCGGCCAGGAGGACGACCCGGTCGGCGAACGCGGCGGCGAACTCGGGGTCGTGGGTGGCGACGATCACGGTCGCGTCGATCGTCTTGATCAGCTCCGCCAGCTCGTGCTTGAAGTGGCGGTCCATGCCGCGGGTGGGCTCGTCCAGAGCGAGGACGGCCGGGGTGTCTTCGCCGATCACGATGGCCAGGGCGAGCCGTTGTTTCTCCCCGCCTGAGAGGTCTCTCGGGTGCCAGCTTTCGAAGCCAGCGAGTCCGAAGCGCTTGAGGGCGGCTGCTGGGGCCTCCTGGGCGACGGTGTCGTGGACCAGGTAGTCGGTGGGGTTCTGGAGGAGCAGGGCGACGCGCCCGCTTGTCTGGATCTTGCCTCGGGTCGGCTTCATCAGCCCGGCTGCGTGCCGGAGGAGCGTTGATTTGCCCGCCCCGTTTCGACCCATCAGAGCGATGCGTTCGCCGTTTTTGGCAACGAGGGAGAGGCTCCGCAGGATCGCGGGCCCCTCCTTGATCTCATGCCAGACCCGGTCGAATTTGAGCGCCGTCTGAGCACTCTGGGAGCCTTTCTGCTTCCCACGAGTAGAAAAGCTCCCCGAGTCCGGCTCAAGGCCCCGCTGGCGGAGTGCGGAGCGGGCTCGCTTGACGCCCGGGACGGGCGGGAGTCCTAGGCCAGACAGGAGGCGCGCCCCTGGAGTAGCCAAGGCTGGTGCTGTCTTCATTGCCCATCCCAAGAACCCCTCCGGCGATCCGTCAAACGCAACCCGCCCAGCAGACATAGCCACGACCCGATCAGCCGTCCCCAGACACCGCTCCAGCCGGTGCTCGGCCAGCAGCACGGTCAGGTCCCCGTCCTCGTTGAGCCGCCGCAGCAGCCCGATCAGCTCATCGCCGGCCACCGGATCCAGCTGCGAGGTCGGCTCGTCGAGACAGACCACCTTGGGCCGTCCCGCCAGGGTCGCCCCCAGGGCGACCCGCTGCAGCTCCCCGCCGCTCAGCTCGGCCGTCGAGCGGTCCAGCAGGCCCTCGATCGCCAGGGCGAGAGCCGCCTCCTCCACCCCGCGGGCGATCGCTGCCTGACCCCACCCCTGGTTCTCCAGCGGGAAGGCGAGCTCCGCGCGGACCGTCCCCATCACCACCTGGGTCTCAGGGTCCTGGAACAGGGTCCCCACCTCTGTGGCCAGTTCGCCGGGGCCAGACGACCGCGTGTCCTGTCCCGCCACCTGCACCCGGCCGGAGAACTCCCCACCATGGAAATGCGGGACGAGCCCGCTGACCGCCCGAAGCAACGTCGATTTGCCCGAGCCGGAGGCGCCCGCGATCACCACCAGCTGTCCGGGCTCGATGTTGAGGCTCACGCCATCGAGGGCGGGCCGCGCCCGGCCCGGGTAGCGGTAGGTGACGCTCTCGAACTCGACGATGCTCATCGCTCGATCCCGCGACGGTCGGCGAACGGGGCCAGGGCCAGCAGGGAGAGAGCGGCGGCAAGGGCCCACACGCCCGGTCCGGCCCCCAAGCGCAGCGATGGGTAGGCGGTGAACGGCGCCAGGCCGGCCGCCCGTGAGGCAACCGCGACCACGATCACCGCCACGCCGGAGGCGGCGAAGGCAAGATCGTGGCGCGACCAGGGCGCGCCGGAGCCGCGAGGTGGGCGGCGGGCGGCGCCGTAACCCCGGACCTCGAGTGCCGCGGCGACGTCGAGGGATCGGTCGAACACCCCGGCCGTGGTGGCGCGCATCAACTCCAGGCGCCCCGGAGGCGGACCGGGGCGGCAGCGCTGCGCCTCGGCCAGGCGGCGAGAATCACGCAACAGGACGGGCACGAGCCGGGTGGCGATCGTCGCGGTCAGCGCGGAGCGGAAGGAGAAGCGCCGGAACAGTCGCAGGACGTTGTCGGGGTCGACCGCCAGCGTGTAGAGCGCGCCGCAGAGCACCAGCGCGGCGGCGCGCAGACCCAGGATCCCGCCGTACACCGTCGCCTCCAGGGTGACATCGGTCTGGCCGAGAACAGGCAGATCTCCCAAGCGCCAGATCACGGTGAGGCCATTGCGGCTGACCAGGGCGTTGATCACGGCGATCGTGATGGCCAGCGGCAGCGCCAGACGCAGGGCGCGGAGCAGGTCCCGGCGCACGCCGGCGGCCACTCCGCCCGCCAGGATCGCCAGCACGACACTCCCCAGGACGATGGGGTTCGACTGCACAAGCGCGGCGACGACCAGGGCCAGGCACCACAGGAGGGCGGCGGCGGCGCGTGCCGCGTGGAGCGGGCTCGCGCGCGCCCGATAGGTCACTGGCTCGGCGAGAGCGGGAGCGGGAGGTCCTGCCCGCCCGATAGGGCCAGCGCAAAGTGGTCATGCAGCTGCGCTGGAGTGAGGGCGTCGGCCGCTTCGTCCACGCCGGCGAGGTCCGTGCCCGTGATCAGCCAAGTGGGCTCGTTCAGCGACGGTTGCTCGGTGGCGGCGACCAGCCCGGCAGCGCCGTGCAGGGTGCGCACGACCTGGCCGTCGGGGTTGTCGAGCTCCAACGCCCGGCCGCTCGGGCCGACGAACTGGGCATAGACGCCGCTCTGGGCCGGCCCGGCTGTGATCAGGTCGGCGGCGATGACCCCGCGCAGGTCGTTGAACGTGCCCACCACCACGGCCAGTGAGTCTGACCCTGAGCCGCCGCCCAGCAGCTGGTCGGCGACTTTCACCCCGGCTTTGCGCAGCGCGCTGGCCACGGTGTCACACGCCTTCGTGACGTTCGAGGCGCAGTCAAGCACCGTGGGCAGGCGCTGGCCGCCGGTCCCGGTGGTGAACGGCTCCGGGTAGGAGCCGACCACCGCCGGTACCGAGTCGGTCGCCGACCAGTCGTGCAGGTCCCACCAGATGTGGTCGCCCGCGTGTACGGGGGTCTCGGCGGCGCCCTTCTGGGCTTCGATCCCGTTCACGTAGTAGAACCAATCGAGGTGGGACGAGCTGCCGCTGTGCCCGTCGATCGACTCCACGAAGCCGCCGCCATAGCGGGTCGTCACCGGGAAGGAGCGCTCCAGGAACTGCATGTCCGTCTCCGCTCCCGGGACTCGCTTCTGAGTCGCCTGGCCGACTGTCTGGCTGCCGAAGTTCTCGGTGACGAGGATGCTCGCGTCCTTCGTCCCCGGCCCGGCGCCCAGCCCGCAGCCGCCGAGCACCACCGCCACGACGGCGGCGGCACACAACGGCCGTACGGCTCGTGCGAGGCGATCAGTAGGCAACCGGCGTGACGTCAACGTCCGCCTCGGTTCGGATGTAGCCGGT
>Ga0335074_10008853_pt1 | contig 14004 bp, 9 predicted proteins | sample Lox_Sample_23_FD_206715 | JGI IMG/M metagenome (GOLD analysis project Ga0335074, IMG submission 206715) | Soil microbial communities from Loxahatchee National Wildlife Refuge, Florida, United States - Lox_Sample_2.3 | ecosystem: Environmental > Terrestrial > Soil > Wetlands | place: USA: Florida...
CCAGCGCGAGCTTCGCCGCATCGAGACGGTAGGGCGCCATTGCGGCGATCCTGGTCCGCTCCTGCCCCTCCTGCCCCATCGACGTCCACACGTCGGTCGCCAGCACGTCCGCGCCTTTGCACGCCTCCTGCGGATCGGCGCTGACACCAACCGAGCCACCGGTCCGCTCGGCGACCGCCGCGGCCGTCGTCAGCACGTCTGCGGCAGGCCAGTACGCCTCCGGCGCGCAGATCCGCACGTGCAGTCCGGCCGTCGCGCCGCCGAGGAGGTAGGAGTGCGCCATGTTGGACGAGCCGTCGCCGAGGAACGTCAGCGTAAGGCCAGTCAGCCGGCCGTACGCCTCCAGGATCGTCAGCAGATCGGCCAGCACCTGGCACGGGTGAAACTTGTCGGTCAGCGCGTTGATGACCGGTACGGTGCTGGCCGCTGCCATCTCCTGCACCCGCTCCTGACCCGCGGTGCGCCACACGATCGCGGCGACCTGCCTGGTCAGGACACGCGCCACGTCCCCGATCGTCTCGCCGCGGCCGGCGTGCGTGGACGCCGTGTCCACGATCAGGGGGTAGCCGCCGAGCTCGGCAATACCCACCGCGAACGACACTCTGGTGCGCAGCGACGGCTTGTCGAACAGCACGGCCACCGTCCGCGGCCCGGCCAGCAGAGCGGCCTGGTCTGGCACGGCGCCGCGCCGGAACTGCCGGGCGACCGCAAGCAGGTCGTGCTGCTCAGCCGGGGACAGGTCGTCGTCGCGGAGGAAGTGCCGCACCGGTGACCCCGACAGCCCCTGAGCCTGCTCGCTCTGGCTGGCCTGCACCGACGTCTGCTGATCCATCACGACTCCTGGCCTGCCAGGACGACACTCGCTGCGTCGAGGATGCCGGGGAGCGCGGCAGTGAACGAGTCCGCCTCCTGCTCGGTCAGGATCAGCGGCGGCGCCAGCCGGACGGCATCCGGCTGCACGGCGTTGACCAGGAAGCCATGCCGCTGCGCCGTCGCCGCCACCGCCGTCGCGGCCGGACCGGTGAGCGCGATCGCGAGCCACAGCCCGCTGCCGCGCACCCCGGTGACAAGCGGGTGCCCGAGGCCCTCGATCCCCGCTGCCAGGTGGCCGCCGATCTTGGTCGCGTGCGCCAGCAGCCCCTCCTTCTCGATCGTGTCCAGCACGGCGAGGGCGGCGGCGCAAGCGACCGGGTTGCCACCGAAGGTGCTCCCGTGATCGCCTTTGCCAAGCGCGGAGCCGTACCTCCCGATGCCAACGCAGGCGCCGATCGGCAGGCCGCCGCCGAGACCCTTCGCCAGGGTCAGCACATCGGGCGTCACGCCCTCCTGCTGGTGCGCGAACCAGGCGCCGGTGCGGCCGATCCCGCTCTGAATCTCGTCGAGCACCAGCAGTGCGCCAGCCGCATCGCAGGCATCGCGCGCGGCCTGCAGGTAGCCGGGCGGCGCCGGAACCACGCCGCCCTCGCCAAGGGAGGGCTCGAGGAACACGGCCGCGCAGTCAGCACCGACCGCAGCAGTCAGCGCGCCGACGTCGCCGTACGGCACGAACCTGACCTCGACGCCGAACGGCTGGAACGGCTCCCGGATTGATGGCTTCCCGGTGAGGCTCAGCGCGCCCATCGTGCGGCCGTGGAAGCCGCCCTCCGCGGCGACGAAGACCGGCCGGTCCGGGCCCTGGAAACGACGGACCAGCTTGAGCGCGGCCTCGTTCGCCTCCGCGCCGGAGTTCGCGAAGAAGACCCGGCCATCTATGCCGAGCAGTCCGATCAGCCGCTCCGCCAGCTCGACCTGCCGTTCGTGCAGGTAGAGGTTGGAGATGTGCGCGAGCGTCGCCACCTGCTTCGTGACCGCGTCGACGATCGCCGGATGAGCATGGCCGAGCGAGCTGACCGCAATGCCGCCGATCAGGTCCAGGTAGCTGTTGCCGTCGACGTCGTACACCACGCAGCCGCTGCCGCGGGCTATCGCGACCGGCGGCATGCCGTAGGTCAGCATCATGCTGGCGCCGTACCGGTCCTGCAGTAGCTCAGTGGCTGACATGGTCTGCTCCCTCGGGGTCGGGGTCACGAAGGCCGGGCAGGGGGTTCGGGACAACCATCGTGCCGATGCCGGAGTCGGTGAAGATCTCCAGCAGGATCGCGTGCGGCAGCCGGCCGTCGAGCACGTGCGCCTGCGGTACACCGGCGCTGACGGCCGACAGGCAGGCGGCCATCTTGGGGAGCATGCCGTCGGAGAGCCCGGGCATTAGCGCCGCGAGCTCGTCGGCGGTCAGCTGGCTAAGCGGCCGCGCCCTCGTGGCACTGATCGCGTCCTTGCCGGACCAGTTCGGGTACAGCCCGGCGACATCGGTCAGCAGCACAAGCTTGGCGGCGCGCAGTGCGATGGCGACCGCCGCCGCGGCTGTGTCGGCGTTCACGTTCAGGACGCCGCCGCCGGTGCCGCGCGCGACGCTCGAGATGACCGGGATCCGGCCGTCGGCGATCAGCGCGGTGACGGCGCCGGGGTTGACCGACTCGACCTCGCCGACCTCGCCGATGTCCACCGGCTCGCCGTCCACCTCCGCTTGCAGCCGCCGGGCGGTGAGCAGGTGCGCGTCCTCGCCGGACAGCCCGACAGCGAATGGCCCGTGCTCGTTGATCAGGCCGACGATCTCGCGGTTGACCTGGCCGGTCAGCACCATGCGGACGACATCCATGGTCTCTGGTGTGGTGACGCGGAGCCCGGCGCGGAAGGTCGAGCGCATGCCGAGCCGGTCAAGCTGTGCGTTGATCTGCGGGCCGCCGCCGTGCACGACGACTGGCTGCAGCCCGGCGTAGTGCAGGAACACCACGTCCTGCGCGAACGAACGGCGCAGGCTCTCATCCGTCATCGCGTTGCCGCCGTACTTCAGCACGACGGTCTCGCCATGGAACCGCTCAAGCCACGGCAGCGCCTCGATCAACACGGCGGCCTTGTGCGCGGCCTCGGTGTTGCTGACCGATGTGTCGGTTACCAATGTGTTGCTCACGTCGGAGGTCATGTCGCGTAGTCCGCATTCAGGTGCACGTACTCCGCCGTCAGGTCGGTCGTGCGGATCGCGGCGGAGTGAGCGCCTGCCGCCAGGTCCGCGATGATCGTCACGTCGCGCGGCCGCAGGTCGACGGCCGCACGGTCCTCGCCCGGCGCGCCGGCCTTGCACACCCAGATGCCGTTGATGGCGACGCTGAGCTCGTCCGGCGCGAATACGGCCGCGGTGGTCCCGATGGCCGCGAGCACGCGCCCCCAGTTCGGATCCTCGCCGCCGATTGCGCATTTGAGCAGGTTGCTCCGGGCGATCGCGCGCCCGGCCTCGACCGCGTCGTCCTCACTCGCGGCGCCCGTCACCTCGATCGTGATCGTTTTGCTGGCGCCCTCCGCGTCCGACTGCATCTGCTCGGCCAGGTCGGCACAGACCGCGGTCAGCAGTGCGGTGAACTCCGCGGCGTCCGGCGTCACCCCGGCCGCGCCGCTGGCCAGCAGCAGCACCGTGTCGTTGGTGGACATGCAGCCGTCGGTGTCGAGCCGGTCGAAGGTGGTGCGCACGGCCACGCGCAGCGCAGCGTCGAGAGCCGGCCGGGGCAGTTCGGCGTCGGTCGTAAGTACCGCGAGCATCGTGGCCAGCCCGGGCGCCAGCATCGCCGCGCCCTTGGCCATTCCGCCGATCTGGTAGCCGGTGCCGTGGACCGCGGCTACCTTCGCCACCGTGTCCGTCGTCCTGATCGCGTCTGCGGCGGCTTCGCCGCCAGTCACGCTGGCCTGCTCCGCCGCGGCGGTCACGCCCGGCAGCAGCCTGCCGAGCGGCAGCCGCTCCCCGATCAGCCCGGTCGAGCAGACCGCGACCTCGCCCGCGCCGATGCCGAGCAGGGCGGCCAGATGCTCGGCGGTGCGGTGGGTGTCCTGGAAGCCGGCCGGGCCGGTGCACGCATTCGCCCCGCCCGAGTTGAGCACGACTGCGCGGACCGCGCCGCCAGCGAGGACCTGCTGGCTCCACAGCACCGGCGCCGCCTTGACCCGGTTAGCGGTGAACACCCCGGCCGCCGCAGCCGACGGCCCGTCGTTGATCACGACGGCAACGTCCGGGCTGCCGGACTCCTTGATCCCGGCCGCGACGCCGGCGGCCCGGAAGCCTTGCGGGCTGGTGACGGTCACGGTGCGACTCCGATCGCGGTCAGGCCGGCCGTCTCCGGCAGGCCGAGCATGAGGTTGGCGGCCTGGATCGCCTGTCCGGCCGCACCCTTTCCGAGGTTGTCGATAGCGGCCACGACCACTGCGCGGCCAGCCCGGAGGTCGGCGGCCGCCTGCAGGTGCACGCCGTTCGAGCCGGCCACCGAGGCGGTGACCGGCCACCTGCCCTCCTCCAGCAGGGAAAGAAACGGCTCGGCCTGGTAGACGGCCGCGATCGCGTCGCGGAGGTCGGCGCTAGTCGTGTCCTGGCTGACGAGGCGGGCGGTGCAGGTGGCCAGGATGCCGCGCGGCATCGGAACCAGCAGCGGCGTGAAGCTGACGCGGACGTTGCGGCTGACCGGATCGCACACTTCGGCGACCGCCTGCTCGATCTCCGGCGTATGCCGGTGCGTCCCGCCAGCCGCGTAGGCCGCGACCGACCCCATCACCTCGCTGGCCAGCAGGTCAGTGCGCGGCGACCGGCCGGCGCCGGACGTGCCGGATGCCGCGACGACGACGAGGTCGGACGGATCAGCAAGCCCGGCCGCGACGAGCGGCACGAGCGCGAGAATCGCGGCCGTCGCGTAGCAGCCGGGCGTCGCGACGCGACTGGCGGCGCGGATCGCCGCGCGGGCGCCCGGCAGCTCCGGGAGCCCGGTCACCCACCGGCCGGCGTGCGGGCTGCCGTAGTGCCGCTGCCACGCGTCCGCGTCGGTCAGCCGGAAGTCCGGACCCAGATCCACGACCTTGATGCTGTCGGGCAGCCCGGCGGCGACGACGGCGGACTCGCCCGCTGGCAAGGCAAGGAAGACCAGATCACAGCCGCTCAGGCCCGCTTCGTTCAGCGGCTGAAGGATCAGCCCGCCGATAGCTGGCAGGCCGGCCAGATGCGGGTGCAGCGAACCGACCGTCTGCCCGGCGCTCGCACCGGCCGTGACGGCGGCTATCTCCAGGTCAGGATGGCCAGCGAGCAGCCTCAGCAGCTCACCGCCTGCGTAACCGCTCGCGCCGGCCACGGCCACCCGCGCGCCCATCGCGGCCCTCCAGTGCTTAGCTCAGTGTCTGCCGACTCGGTGGTTGCCGGTTCGGTGGTTGCCTGTTCGGTGGTTGCCGGTTCGGTGGTTGCCGGTTTGGCGGTTGCCGACCTTGGGATCTCGCGGATCCGGCGTCTCGTTTGGCTGATACCTGTCTGCGGCCGCTGGTGAGGCGGCTACGTTCCCGTAAAATTATGCAGACCTATGATTGATTATGCAAATCGCGGCTGGGTTCGAGGCGCCGTCCAGGGAGCCTGGGGTTTCGGTGCGTAACCGGCCGCCGCCAGATCTGCAATCCGGTCCGGCCGGTCGCCGCGGTGGCGGCATGATGACCCTGGAAGGGAGGCCGGTTGCCATGCGTCTGCGGCGGGAACACCGTGCCTGGAACGCGGCCGGATTCGGCGTGCTAGCCGTCGGCGCCGCGCTCGGCGGCATGATGGTGCTGGCCGGCTGCGGCAACGCCGGGCCCAAGGCGGCCGCCACGCCGCACAACTGCGGCGCCAGCCGCACCGCCGCCAACGTGCCAGTCGAGGTCGAGATCCGCACGGGCACAGTTGCCTGCTCGGTCGCGATGACGATCGAGAAGAGCTACGCGCAGGCGATCGTCGACGGCAAGGCGCCGGGCAACGGCGGCGGCGGGCCGGTCTCCGTTCAGGGCTGGACGTGCCAGGGCTTCCCGACACCGGAGCTGCTCAAGACCGGCGACGCGTCCAAGTGCGCCAAGGGCGGCGAGGAGATCCTGGAGATCCTCAAGACCTAGAGCCGCCCGGTCCCGAGTGCGGGTCGGCCCGAGCCGCTGGTCTCACCGCTCGATAGAGCATGGGATGCCGATTGGTGCGGCTCTTGGCGCAGCAATGGGCATCCCATGCAGTTCAGGACTTCGCTAGCGGGGTGTCTTGCCGTACAGCGCGAGCAGGCCCCTAGTTGCGCCACTGCTGCTCTGCCGGATGGCGCCAACTCCCCAGACTGACGTGCTGTGCGGCACCTCGGCGAGCTGGAACAGCACCTGACGGTTCCCGCCGGAGAATGACGCGTGGGCGCTGGTCCAGGTCGTGCCGGCAGCGGAGGTCAGGTGCCAGAACCTCGGCTTGGCTCCCGTAGTGCTCTCCGCGAGGCCCCAGATGCCGCCGCTGCCGTCCGGCACCAGGTCGGTGAGGAAGAAGTCGGCCTTGGCCACTGGCGCGCCCAGGCTTTCCGCGGTCCAGCTGGACCCGGTGAGCTTCGCGGTGAACTCGTTCGTGCCGCCTGCAGAGTTAGTGGCGCCGCCGCCGATCCAGACCTTGCTGCCTCTGCTCGCGAGAATGCTGGTCAGGTTGGCCCCGGCGGGCAGGCCGCTCGGCTGGATCGCCGCAGCGACCCACTTGCTGCCGTTCCACTGGACCACGGCAGGCGAGGCGGCAGTCGCCTCGCCGACCAAGAACCACGGCACGCCGAGCACGGCCCAGAAGTTCGTAGCCGAGATCTCACTGGCCGCCGTGATCGCGCCGCTGCCAGGGACCTCGTAGGTCTTCCACTTCGTCCCGTTGAAGTGCGCAGCGTACGGCGTGAGCGTGGTGGACGTCGTGCCAGCCTGGCCGCCGAATACCCAGACGTCACTGCGGCTGAACACTCTGGTCCCGGTGACGAACACAATGTGACCCGAACTGATCCGGGAACCGGGCAGGATCCCGGCCGACCACTTGCGCCCGTTCAGCCGGATGTAGCCGTCGCCGTTCTCGGTCACGGGCAGGTCAGCGAAGGCCCACACATTGGTGCTGGCTGATGCCCCGATCGTCGCGTAGTTCGTCGCGCTGTACTTGTTCCAGTCCTTCTGAATCGAGCTGGGCAGGGTGACACCCTTCCAGGCCTTGCCGTTCCAGTGCCTGAGCAGGCCGACCGGCCTCGTGCCCTTGCTGGTCGCCGCATCGCCGGCAGCCCACGCATTGCCGCCGCCGAGGGCATCGATGCCAGTCAGCAGCGTCACTTGCTTGCCCTTGACAGTTATGTACCTGTACGTGTGCCAGGCGGTGCTGGCGGTGCTGGCCGCCTGCGCCGGAAGGACGCCCACGGCCAGGGCGAACGCGGCTCCCGTCAGCACGAGCGCAGCACGACACGAAGTCAGTTTCAGCATGGGACCCCGTTACCTCGAGGGTGTCAGCATCCAAACCAAACCATTTTGCGTCGTGCTATGTCAAGAAACTCCGGACATCCGCAGCGAGTCGCCGAACTAGCGCCGGAGTGTCACTCGAGCGGCAGAGGCCGATTGGTGCAGCAGCTCTTGGCGCACCAACCGGCCTCGTGCCGTTCAGGATTGCTAACGGGGTGTCGCTCCGTCCACCGCGAACAGGCCGTCGACAGCCTTGCCGCGTTGCGCGACGCCGACTCCCCAGGCAGAGTGCGTGCCCGGTACCTGTGCAAGCTGGAGCAGTGCGTGGTTCGACGACCCGAACGATGTGGCGGCACTCTTCCAGGTCGTAGCTCCGGACGCCAGGTGCCAGATCCTCGGCTTGTTCAGCTCATTGCTCTCTGCCAGGCCCCAGATGCCGCCGCTGCCGTCCGGCACCACGCTAATCAGGGAGAAGTCGCTGCTCGAAGCCGGGGCACTGAGCGAGCCTTTGGTCCAGGTAGAGCCAGTCAGCTTAGCGGCGAACTCGGAGGTGCCGCCCTTGCTGTTAGCCGCGCCGCCGCCGATCCAGACCGTGCCGTTGCTGCTTGCGATGATGCTCGTGAGGTTAGCTCCGCTTGGCAGGTCGACAGCCGACGGCTGGACGGCCGTCGTCTTCCAGCTACTGCCATTCCACTGAATCACGGCAGGCGAGGCGGCTGTCGCAACCGATGTGTACAAGGACGGCACGCCCAGCACGGCCCAGATGTCACCGCGCGAGATCTCGCTGGCGGCGGTGATCACGCCGCTGCCCGGAACGCTGTAGGTCTTCCACTTCGACCCGTTGAACTGAGCGGCGTACGGGGTGAACGTCGACGTAGCACTGCTGGCGCTCGTCTGGCCGCCGAGGACCCAGACGTCCGTGCTGCTGATCACCTTCACGGCGGCCACGAGGACTGCCTTGCCCCCGCTGATGCTGCTGTCGGGCAGCTTCCCGGCCGTCCACTTGCGACCGTTCAGCCGGACGTAACCGTCGTACTCCGTCCCGCTCGGCGTGTCGCCGAACGCCCACACGTCGGTGGCGGACGACGCCCCGATCAGAGGGAAGTCGGCCGCATACGCGTTCCAGTCCTTGGCGATCGAGCTCGGCAGCTTTACCGCCTGCCACGCCTTCCCCGCCCAGTGCTCGATCAGCCCGACGTCGTTCTTGCCACTGCTCGTGAACCCTGCGCCAGCCGCCCAGGCGTCGCGGGCAGAGACCGCGTCGATTCCCGATAGCACGACGGTCTTGCCTTTCGACGCGACTGTGGCCGCCGTTCGCCAGCCGGTGCTGGCGGTGCTGGCGGTGCTGGCGGAGCTGGCGGAGCTGGCGGCCTGCGCCGGGAGGACGCCTGCGGCCAGCGCCAGCGTGGCGCCAGTCAGTACGAGCGCAGCATGACGTGAACTAAGTTTCAGCATGGGATCCCGTTGCCTCGAAGGAGTCAGGATCCGCACGAAACCATGCCGCGTCCCGCTATGTCAACAAACGCCATGCGTCGCGTGACTGTGATAGTCGCCACAGCCTTGCCTGGGCGACGCTCCTGGTCAGGCGCTGCGGAGCACAGCTCCGGTCTGCCTGGCGGCCTCGGCCACGGCGGCGTCCCTGGCGGCGCTCGCCTCGTCGGCGGTCAGCGTCCGGTCCGGCGCCCGGAACCGCAGCGTGTACGCCAGCGACTTGTTCCCCTCGCCGACCTGATCGCCGGTGTAGACGTCGAAGAGGCTGACCGACTCGAGTTGTACGTCGCCTGCCCCAGCGGCCACTCCCGCCTCCAGGGCGCCCTGGACGGCCGCGGACGGCACCGACTGCTGCACGATCAGCGCCACGTCCTGCACCGCGACCGGGTATGCCGAGAGCGACGGCGCCTGCACCGGACCGAACCCGTCCGCGGCCGTCTCAATCAGCGACAGCTCGAGCTCCAGTGCTGCAGTCCTGGCAGGCAGCCCGAACGCGGCGATCACCCTGGGGTGCAGCTCGCCGGCGTGCCCGGCACGCCACTCGTGACCCTCGGCAGTGCGCACGAAGATCGCCGCGCAGCGGCCCGGATGCCACGGCTCGTGCTGGTCGGCCCTGATTTCGAACGGCACCTGGCTGGCGCGCAGCGCAGTCCTGGCGGCTTCGATCGCGTCCTGCCAGCCCGCCGGACGTCCGGCACCCCACCAGCCGGCCGGCTCGACGTTCCCGGCCAGGGCGGCGGCTACGCGCAGCGGCTGGTCCGGCAGCGCGGCGTCGAGCTCGGCCACTTCCGCGACGGTCGGTCCGTGATCGACACGCAGAATCGGCGCACTCGGCGGAGCATCCGGGCGCGGCCGGAACACCAGGCCAAGCTCGTACAGCGATACGTCGCCGAAGCCGCGGCCGATGTTGCGGGCGAGCGTCCTGAGCAGACCTGGCAGGATCGTGGTCCGCATCAGCGGCTCGTCGTCGCTCAGCGGGTTAGCCAGCCGGACCGCCGTCCTGCGTGCGTCGTCAGCCGGCAGCTGCAGCCGGTCGAAGTCCGCCACGGAGGTGAACGGCGAGCTGAGTACTTCCACGAAGCCGTCGCTGGCCAGCGCGCGGCTCACGGTCCGGCGTAGGCGCTGCCGGCGCGTCAGGCCCTTGCCGCCGACGGCACGGACGTCCCGGACCGGGATGTTCTGATAGCCCTCCAGCCGGATGACTTCCTCGGCCAGGTCGGCCGGATCGGTCAGGTCGGGCCGCCAGGACGGCGGTGTCACCACCAGCGTGAGGCCGGCCCGGTCATGCCTCCCATGGTCAGGCGCACGGTGTTCGTGCCGTCCATGGTCAGCCGTGGAGTGATCGTGCTCGCCGGCAGCACCGTCCGCGGTCGCCTCCGGCACGTGGGTAATGACGCAGCCGACCTCACGGAGCCGCGCCTGCACGGTGTCCAGCCCGTACACCAGCCCGGCCACCCGGTCCGGGTAGTCGGCGGCCATCGCGATCTGGACCGGCTCGATCTCGGCCGCCGCCAGCGAGCAGCCTGGCAGCACGGTGCCGCCGCCGAGAGCGCCCAGCATCGTGGCCGCCCGGGCGGAAGCACGCAGCTGCAGCTCCGGGTCGACGCCGCGCTCGAACCTCGCGGACGCCTCCGAGCCCAGCCGGTGCCGCCGGCTCATCCGCGCGACGCCGCGGGCGGAGAAGTGCGCCGCCTCGATCACCAGGTCCCTGGAGGTCTCTGACACCTCGGTCGCCAGGCCACCCATGGTGCCCGCGAGCGAGATCGGGCCGGACGAGTCCGTGATCAGGATGTCCTCGGGATCGAGCTCGCGAACGATGTGGTCGAGCGTCTCGAGCTTCTCTCCCTGCCGGGCCCGCCGGACCACGATCGGGCCCGTCAGCCGGGCCCGGTCGAAGGCGTGCAGCGGCTGGCCGAGCTCCAGCATCAGGTAGTTGGTGACATCCACGGCCAGCGACACCGACCGCTGACCAGCACGGGCCAGCCGGATCCGCATCCCGAGCGGCGTCGGCATGGCCGGGTCGATGCCCCGTACCTCGCGCAGCACGAACCGGTCACACGCGGTGGCATCCGCGATGCTCGCCGGGTAGACGTCGGCCGACACTTCCGCGACGTCTGGCGTCAGCCCGACGTCAGCGGGGTCGGTGTACGGCACCTGGTAGGAGATCGCCAGTTCGCGGGCGACACCGCGGACCGACAGCGCGAAGCCCTTGTCCGGCGTGACGTTGATGTCGAGGACGACATCGCGCAGGCCGGCGTAGGCAACGAAGTCGGTACCGAGCGGCGCGTCGGCGGGCAGCACCATGATGCCGGTGTGGTCCTCGCCGATCGCCAGCTCAGCGGCTGAGCAGATCATGCCCTCCGACACCCGGCCGTAGGTCTTCCGCGCGCCGATCTCGAAGCCGCCCGGCAGCACTGCTCCCGGCAGCGCGAGCGGGACCCTGTCCCCGGCCGCGAAGTTGCTGGCGCCGCAGATTACATGGCGCTCCTGGCCGTCGCCGGCGTCCACCTGGCAGTACCTGATCGGCTTGTTGAAGCCAGTGAGTTCCTCGACGTCGAGCACCTGTCCGACCACGACTCCGGAGATGTCCCGGCCGACGGGCTCGACCGACTCGACCTCGAGCCCGCACGCGGTCAGCCGCCTGGACATCTCCGCAACGCCGGCGTCGTCATCCGGCGACAGGTCGATGGCCGCGTACTCCAGCAGCCAGCTCAGCGGTAGCCGCATCACGCCTCCGTTCCGAGCGCGCGGCTGAACCGCACGTCGCCCTCGATCGTGTCGCGGATGTCGGCAACGCCGTGGCGGATCAGGACCGACCGCTCGATGCCGAGGCCGAACGCGAACCCGCTGTACCGGTCGGGGTCGATCCCGCACGCCACCAGCACGCGCGGGTTCACCATGCCGCAGCCGGCGATCTCGATCCAGCCCTGCGAACGGCATACCCGGCACGGTTCAGCGCCCGGTTCCGTCGAGGCGCCGCGGCAGATGTGACATTCCATCGACACGTCCGCTGACGGCTCGGTGAATGGGAAGAAGTCCGGCCGCAGCCGGGTCCGCAGGCCCTCGCCGAACATGGCCGAGACGAATGCGTTGATGGCTCCGCGCAGGTCGGCCATGGTGAGGCCCTCGTCCACGGCGAGGCACTCGATCTGGTGGAAGACCGGGCTGTGTGTCGCGTCCAGCGCGTCAGCGCGGTAGCACTTGCCAGGGCTCACCACGTACAGCGGCACCGGCCGGGTCAGCATGGCCCGGATCTGCACCGGCGAGGTGTGCGTGCGGAGCACCATGCCTGACTGCTGGCCGCGCTCGCGACCCGCGACGAAGATAGTGTCCTGCAGCTCCCTGGCCGGGTGGTCGGGCGGGAAGTTGAGGGCGTCGAAGTTGTACCACTCGGCCTCGACCTCAGGTCCCTCGGCGACCTCGTAGCCCATGTTGACGAAGATGTCGGTCAGCCGCTCGCCGACGGTCGATACCGGGTGCCGCGCGCCGGCCAGCTTGCGGTCCCACGGCAGCGTGACGTCGACGGCCTCCTCGACAAGCACCCGGCGGTCGCGGTCGGCCTCAAGCTCAGCCTGGCGCTCGGCCAGTGCTGCCCTGATCGCTGCCCGGACGGTGCCCACCCGCTTGCCAGCCTCGGCTCGTGCCGCTGGCGGCAGCGCGCCGATCTCGGCGTTGGCAAGGGTGAGCGGCGCGCGGTCGCCAGCGTGCGCGAGCCGCGCGGCCTTCAGCTGATCGAGGTCTGCCGCGGCAGCGATGGCGGCGAGCGCCTCGGCCTGCATGCGCTGCACTACCTCCGCAGACAGCGCCGCCACCTGGACGGGGTCGTACGTGTTATTCGGTGCGGACATCGTTTCCTGATCTCCTGCAGTCCTGGTCGACTACTTCTCTGGCCCCGATACTGCCCCCGGCAGTAGCGGGGGCCGGACCGGTCTGACAAGCGGGGATTTCGCGCGCTGGCCAGCCCGCCGGGCACCTTGCGTCTGGCGTGCTCAGCGCAATAGCGCGAGGCGCGAGTGCCACGAGCGGCGAACTGCCAGGCCAGACTGCTCCGCGAGCGTGCGCGGGGCAGGCGCGGAGGCAGCCCTTGGGGGCCCGCCGGCTAGCCGAACTCAGGCGTCCCGGCGGGCACGGTAAATCGGAACTCAGCCCCGCCCCCCGGCGCCTGCTGCACGATGATCTCCCCGCCGTGCGCCTCTACCAAGCCCTTGACGATGAACAAGCCTAGGCCCGCGCCGCCGCGGCGCTTGGCGCGCCAGAACCGGCCGAACACGCGGGGCGCCTCTTCGGGCGCGACGCCAGGACCCTGGTCGCGAACCGCAACGGCCACGCCAGGAGCCCCTGCCACGACCGCTGGCTCCACCACAGTGGTAACGGTACCAGCACCGTGCCGGACGGCGTTCTCAATAAGGTTGGCCAGGATCTGGTCGACCTTATCGGCGTCCAGCCAGGTCTCTGGCAGCTCTGGTGCGTCCTGGAGGCGGTACCTGTCCTCCGTGTCGCCAGCCGCTATGCGGCCGCCGATGATCTTCCTGACCCGGGCGGGGATGTCGACGAGCTCACGGTGGATCTCGATCCGGCCGGATTCGATGCGCGAGACGTCCAGCAGCTCAGTGATGAGGCGGGTGACCCGGTCCGCGTCTGCGTTCACCGTCTCCAGCATCACGCGCTTCTGGTCGTCGGTGAACCGCGGCCATTTCGCCAGCAGAGTCGCGGTGAAGCCCTTGACGCTGGTGAGCGGCGACCGCAGCTCGTGGGCGACCGTCGAGACTAGGTCTGCACGGCTGCGCTCCTGCCGCATCCGCTGCTCTGAGCCGCGCAGCGTGATCGCCAGCCGCTGCACTGCGCCGGGCTCGCGGGACCAGCCCTCGCGCGGGCCGCTGCCGCGGGCACTCCGAACGTAGCCGACGCTGACCAGCAGCTCCGTGCCATCAGGCAGGTAGAGCGGCCGTTCCGGATGGCGGGTACGCGTGGACAGCCCGGTATACGGCTGGCTCATCGCCCACCAGCACTGGCCCTCCGCATCGCAGAGCGGCAGCGCGCGGCGTACATCCCGGCCGAGCGCCTCAGCGGGGTCGATCCCGGTCAGCCGGGCGGCAGCACGGTTGAAGACGGCGACCTGGCCCTTGGCGTCGGCGATCACCAGCCCGTCCGGCAGGTCGTCGGCGAGCACAAGCCCGCTGGCGAGGTCAGCCGGTGTCTGCGCGGCTCGGG
>Ga0335074_10008854_pt1 | contig 14004 bp, 12 predicted proteins | sample Lox_Sample_23_FD_206715 | JGI IMG/M metagenome (GOLD analysis project Ga0335074, IMG submission 206715) | Soil microbial communities from Loxahatchee National Wildlife Refuge, Florida, United States - Lox_Sample_2.3 | ecosystem: Environmental > Terrestrial > Soil > Wetlands | place: USA...
TGGTCATCGGCGTCCTTGTCAGGCTGTTCTTCCGGGCGTAGCGGGGTAGAGATTACGTATTTGTCCGAAGCCCAATTGCCCAGATCGATGATGCAGCAGCGTTCGCTGCAGAAGGGAGCTTCCGGATCGCCGGGCTGGACTTCTTTTTTGCAGATGGGACACTTCATGGCTTGCGAATGGCGCCGGGCTGCACTCAGCGCCCGAGGCGGTTCATAGTATCCATGAGCTGGGCCATGCGCGTTTCATTGGCGGCGTCCCGTTCCGCGTATTGGGCGTCCCGCTCCTGTTCCCGCCGTTCTGTTTCCCTCTGCATTCCGGCGATGATTTCTACGGTCCCGGCCAAGGCCCGGTGTTGCTCCGCGAGTTTTTCCAAGCGTTCATCTATCGTCATTTGATACCAGTCTAGCGCAGCCGGGCGCACCTCATTCGCGCCAAGAAAGTTCGTCCGCCTATAATAATAAGATCAATGTCTTCCGCCTTCGTCGATCTCGCCGGCCCGGAATTGATCGCCAAATACGAGCCCGTAGTCGGCCTCGAAGTGCACGTCCAACTGGCCACCGCGACGAAGATCTTCTGCGGCTGCCCCACCAGCTTCGGCGCTCAGCCGAATAGCAACGTGTGTCCGGTCTGCCTCGGCCTTCCAGGCGCGTTGCCGGTGCTGAATCGTGCAGCCGTGGAGTTGGCCATCCAGGCCGCGCTGGCCCTTAACTGCCGCATCCGTCCAGTATCCCGCTTCGCGCGCAAGAACTACTTCTACCCCGACCTTCCCAAGGGCTATCAAATCTCGCAATATGAAGAACCGCTCGCGGAACATGGCTGGGTTGAAATCCCCGCCGCTGGCGCGCCCAAGCGCATCGGAGTCACGCGCGTACACATGGAAGATGACGCCGGCAAGAGCATCCATGATGGGTTTCGCGATTCGTCCCGCTATACTTACGTGGATCTGAACCGCTCCGGTACGCCCCTCATCGAAATCGTCACGGAGCCGGACTTACGCGGCTCCCAGGAAGCTTACGATTTTCTCACCGGGATCAAACAAACGCTCGAGTTCCTGAATGTCTCCACTTGTGACATGGAGAAAGGCCACTTACGCTGTGACGCGAACGTTTCCGTCCGGGCCCGAGGCGTGGAACAGTTCGGCACCAAGGCCGAGGTAAAGAACCTGAATTCGTTCCGCTTCCTGAAGCAGGCGCTCGATTACGAGATTGCCCGTCAGGTAGGTATCCGCGAAAGCGGAGGGACGGTCGAGCAGGAGACGCGTCTCTTCAATCCCGAAACCGGTGAGACGGCCACTATGCGCAGTAAGGAACATGCGCATGATTACCGCTACTTTCCCGAACCTGACTTGGCGCCTTTGCGCATTTCCGACACCTGGCTCGATGAAATCCGCGCGCGTATGCCCGAGTTACCAACGCGGAAGCGGGCCCGATTCATCGAGGATTACGGACTAAGTGCTTACGATGCCGAAGTTCTAACCGCCAATCGGGCGCTTGCGGAATACTACGAAAAAGCCGCGGGCGCAGCCGGAGATCCCAAGGCCGCGGCTAATTGGGTGATGGGCGATTTGATGGGGGCATTGAATGCCGAATCTAAGTCCATCGCGGATTCTCCGGTGGCGCCTGAGCGTCTTGCTGAGTTAGTGTCGCTTATTCACCGGGGGGAGATCTCCGGTAAGATTGCCAAGGAAGTCTTCGTGAAAATGTTCGCTTCGGGCGATTCCGCCGCACTTATCATTGAACGCGAAGGGCTCAAGCAGATCAGCGACACGGGAGCGCTCGCACAAATCGTCGATCAGGTGCTCCAGCAAAATGTCAAGCAGGTGGAACAATATCGCGGAGGCAAGACCACCGTGCTCGTATTTCTGGTCGGCCAGGTGATGAAAGCCTCGCGCGGACAGGCAAATCCGACTGTAGTAAATGAGTTACTCAAGAAGAAACTATGTTAAAAGAAGGCGATAAAGCTCCTAAGATCCAGTTACAGACAGATACCGGCGAGCCGTTCGATTGGGACAGCACGCGCGGCAAGAAAGTGGTACTGTTCTTCTATCCCAAGGCCAGCACGCCCGGCTGCACCGTGGAAGCCTGCGAGTTCCGCGATACTTTCAAGAAGTTCGAAAAGAAAGGCGTGGTGGTGCTGGGCATTTCCAAAGACGCTCCCAAGGCGCAAAGCACCTTCAAACAGAATCAGCATCTGCCCTACACGCTGCTCTGTGACGTGGACAAGAAAGCTGTAGAGGCGTACGGCGTGTGGAAGGAAAAGAATATGTACGGCAAGAAGGTGATGGGGGTCGAGCGCACCACTTTTCTGATTGACGAACAGGGTAAGATCGAAAAGATTTTTTCCAAGGTTAAGCCCGCCGGCCATGCGGAAGAAGTCCTTGCCGCTTTGTGAGGTTTCCGACCATCCGCTTGCGTCCGGACAGCCGTGGCGTTATGCTTTTTTAGTCCCTTGAATTGAGGAGTGCTTGTGACCAAAACCGCTTATGCTCTGTTCGCCACCGTGCTGAGTCTCACTCTGTGTGTCTCCTGCGCGAAAAAGCAGTCCGGCCTCGCCGCCGGCCCCGATTTTCAGAAGAGATTCCAAGAGGCGCTGATTAATGCCAAACCGGGCGACGTTATTGAGCTGCCCGAAGGCCGTCTGGATATGGATCGCGCCCTATCGCTCTCTGTCGATAACGTCACCATCCGCGGCAGAGGCATCGACAAAACTATTCTTTCTTTCAAGAACCAGAAGACCGGTCCCGCGGGCCTGTCAGTCACCTCCAACGGTTTCACCATCGAGGATCTGGCCTTTGAAGACACCAAGGGCGACGCACTCAAAATTAATGGCGCCAATGGCGTCACCGTGCGGCGCGTGCGCACCGAGTGGACCGGCGGCCCGAGTGAGAAAAACGGTTCCTATGGAATCTATCCGGTACAATGCAAAAACGTACTGATCGAGGAATCCGCCTCCATCGGCGCGGCGGACGCAGGTATCTATGTCGGCCAATCGAGTAACATCATTGTCCGTCACAGCCGCGCGGAAGCCAACGTGGCGGGCATCGAAATCGAGAATTCCCAATTCGCGGATGTCTATGATAACAAGGCCACGCACAACACCGGCGGCATTCTGGTCTTCAATCTTCCCGATCTGCCAGTAAAGGGCGGCGGCAACACGCGCGTCTTCAATAACGAGATTTCGGAGAACAATACGCAGAACTTTGGCGCCAAAGGCAGCATGGTGGCGAAGGTTCCCACGGGCACCGGCGTGATCGTGCTGGCGACCAATCACGTCGAGGTATTTAAGAATACGATTAAAGACAACAATACCGCGAATGTTTCCGTGATCAGTTACTTCACTACCGGTAACCCGATAAATGACGCGACTTACTATCCGTTTCCGGAAGCCATCTATGTACACGACAATATAATTTCCGGTGGTGGAACCGCGCCGGGCGGCGAGTATGCCGAGCAATTGGCTCCTGTCCTGGGTAAGCCGGTCCCCGCCATTCTCTACGATGGCATCATGAATCCCCAAAAGCTCGCCGCCGGCAAACGCCTGCCCGACGATTTGCGGATCTGCATTCAGAACAATGGCGACGCGACCTTCATGAATTACGATGCGGGCGAGCACTTCAAGCATCCCTCGCGGGATCTGAAGCCCTATAACTGCTCGCTCGCGCCGCTCTCGGCGGTGAATCTGCCTGGGTCTTCGGCCGCGACCACGCCTGCCGGAGGATATTAGTGGGACGGGCACTCAAAGCCTGTCTCAGCGGCGCCGGGCTGCTGCTTCTTACTACCTGCGCCAACCGCGGCGTTCACTCCCATATAGCCGAGCCATATCCAGCAAAGTTATCCGCCTGGAAGTTATTCGTAGGCGATCCTGCCCAGCTAAAACCGAACGACCGAGTCGTTCCGTACGATCTGAATTCGCCGCTGTTTTCCGATTACGCGACTAAGTATCGCTTCGTTTGGATGCCACCCGGCACGTCCGCAACTTACAGTGACACGGATACCTTTGCGTTTCCCGTGGGCGCCATTCTGGCTAAGACCTTTGCCTATCCCGATGCGGACCAGCGCGGCAAGCAGCGCATCATCGAGACGCGTTTGCTGGTGAACGGCAAATCCGGCTGGGCGACATTGCCCTATGTCTGGAATCGTGAGCAGACCGAAGCTACGCTGGATGTTGCCGCCGATCCTACCGTTGTGCACTGGGTTCATCCGTCTGGTAAGCGATACACCATTGACTATGTAATCCCGAATACCAACCAATGCAAAGGTTGTCACGATAGGTCTAAGATCGTAACACCAATCGGCCCCAAGGCGCGCAACCTGAACAAAGACTTCGATTACGCTGACGGCCGCATGAATCAACTGGCTTATTGGACCAAAATCGGATATCTCAAAGGAGCGCCGCCGCCGGATCGCGCGCCCAAGGCGCCGGTTTGGGATGATCCCGCAACTGGTTCGCTCGATGCGCGCGCTCGCGCTTACCTCGAAATCAACTGCGCGCATTGCCACAACCCGCGCGGCCCCGCCAACACTACCGGCTTGTATCTTCTCGCAACGCAGACCGATCCCATGCGCATGGGTTTTTGTAAGGTGCCGGTTTCCGCCGGTCAGGGTTCGGGCGATCTGCTCTTTGATGTGGTGAAGGGCAAGCCTGAGGAATCCATTCTGGTGCATCGCATGGAATCCACCACGCCCAAGATCATGATGCCGGAGTTGGGGCGCACGGTCGTGCACCAGGAGGGCGTGGATCTGATTCGCCAGTGGATTGCATCCATGCCCGGTAATTGCAGCGAGCAGCCCACGGGGCACTTATAGATACTCACACTTGTAACTGTTCGAATCTGTCCTTCAAAAACGCCAATATCTCCCCGGGAGCCGTCGTCCCGTCCAGCGGCAGAATTAACATCCCCGCCGGAGTAAACTGCGCGCCGTGCGTGTGACTTACTAAGTTCATCAGCCGCGCCGGATCGGTATGGGTCTCCGGATGAAACTTCACATTAAGCAACGAGTGCCGGCGGTCGATGGTTTCGATCCCCAGCTTCTCCGCGGCCGTCTTCAATTCAGAATATTGCAGCAAATTGCGCACGGCCTCGGGCACGGGACCATAGCGATCCTCCAGTTCCTTCTCCACGCGCTCGCGGTCAGCCGGCGTTCCGGCGTTGGCGATCTGCCGGTAAGCCCGCAAGCGTTGATTCTCGTCGGCGATGTATTCCGGCGGAATGCGGATATCCAGACCCAGATTCAGACTCGAATGAATTTCGGGCGGCGCTTCCTCGCCTTTCAACTCGCGGACGGTCTCTTCCAGTAGCCGCACATACATATCGAAACCTACCGCGTTGATATGTCCGTGCTGTTCGCCGCCCAGTAAGTTGCCTGCGCCGCGCAGCTCCAGATCGAGCGCGGCAATCTTGAATCCGGCGCCCAGATCGCTGAACTCCTTCAATGCCGCGAGACGTTTGCGCGCCAATTCACTAAGCTCCGCATCCGGCGGCACGAGTAAGTAAGCGTAAGCCCGCCGGTTTGACCGTCCCACGCGCCCGCGAAGCTGATATAACTCCGCGAGGCCGTAGCGCTCGGCGTTTTCAATGATAATCGTATTGGCCAGCGGTATGTCCAGTCCATTTTCCACGATCGTCGTGCACACGAAGATGTCGTATTCGTGGCGCATGAACTTGAGCATGGTCTGCTCCAGTTCCGCTTCGCCGATCTGCCCATGACCTACGCCGATCCTGGCCGAGGGTACTAACTCCTGCAAAAAAGCCGCGCGCGTCCAGATAGAATCCACCCGGTTATGCAAAAAATAAACCTGTCCACCCCTGCCTAATTCCAGTTCCAGCGCCGACTTAATCAACTCCGGCTGAAAATGGGCCACAGTAGTCTGAATCGCCAACCGATCCTTGGGCGGCGTCTCGATCACCGACATATCGCGCAGCCCCAACATGGACATATGCAACGTTCGCGGTATCGGCGTGGCGCTCATGCTGATCACGTCCACGCTTTTTTTCAGTTGCTTCAGCCGCTCTTTGTGCTTCACGCCAAACCGTTGCTCTTCATCCACCAGCACTAATCCGAGATCCTTGAATACGACATCCGCTGAGAGCAGGCGATGGGTACCGACGACTAAGTCAACTCTGCCCTCGGCTAAGTCCGCCAATACCGCCTTAATCTCTTTCGCGGTGCGAAAGCGGCTCAGCATCTCGATGCGGATCGGGAAGGGTTGAAAGCGCCGCTTGAATGTCTCGTAGTGCTGAAAAGTCAGCACCGTGGTCGGCGCCAGCACAGCCACTTGCTTTCCGTCGCCCATGGCCTTGAACGCCGCGCGCATCACCACTTCGGTCTTGCCGTAACCCACATCGCCGCACAACAGGCGATCCATGGGATGCGGGCTTTCCATATCGCGCTTGATATCCTTGATGGCCGCCAACTGGTCGCGCGTTTCGGTGAATTCAAATGCATCGTCGAATTCGCGCTGCCAGTTGCTATCGTGCGAAAAAGAGAAGCCTTCCGCCATCTTGCGGCTGGCGTAGAGTTTCAATAACTCCTCGGCCATATCGCGCATTTTGGCTTTTACGCGCGTCTTGGTGCGGGTCCAGGTAGTGCCGCCCATCCGGTCGAGCGCAGGCGCCGCTTCGCCCGCGCCGCGAAAGCGTTGCACTAAGTCCATGCGCGTGAGAGGCACATACAGTTTCGCGCCGCCCGCGTATTCAAGCAGCATGTAATCGCCCTTGGCCTCGCCGTGATCGATCTCGCGCAATCCCAGAAAGTGCGCCACGCCGTGCTCCGCATGCACCACATAGTCGCCCGGCTTTAAGTCGATTAAGTCGGGTGAAAACGTAGCTAGTGCGGACTTGCCAGCCGGCGCGCGTCCGGCTAACTCGGATGGATCGAATAAGTCCTCGCTGCCGAAAATCGCTAAGTCCGCGTCTCGAAACACTACGCCGCGCCGCACCGCGCCCCGGATCAGATAGACGGACGCCACTTCGCCCGCCATATAAGCGCGGCCGGCCAGATACTCAGGCGTCGATCCGCTCTGCTCCAGGCCAAGCTGATAAGGCACGCCGTACTCGTTGAAAATATCCGCCACGCGTTCCACGGCGCCATTCGACTCCGCGAAGAACGCCACGCGCGAACCGGATTCCGCTAAGTTGCGCGCTTCGGCGATGGCTACCGCCATATTGCCGTGAAATGCGAGTGATGGCCGGGTTGGAATATAGAACCGTTCGGCATCCTGGCCAGTTATCACTTCCACTTCTTCCAGATCGATCCGCGGTAGCCCGCCAGCCTGCGCCTGTAACTCGTCCGGACGAAAGAATAACTTGGCTGGATCGTACGCCGGCGTGACGGGCGATTGTTCGAGCCGCTTCCATAACCGGTCGGCCGCGCCTTCAATTTGCGCCGGTTCGTCCCACACCACGAGCGGCCGGTCAAATAGCGAAAACACCGAATGGTTCCGCGGTTCGACCATGGGCAACAGTAATTCCCAACCCGCGAACGGCTCGCCCGGCGGCGGCAGATCGCGCGATGGCACGCCCGCCTCCCGCATCAGCTCGCTTAACTCCGCGAGCACGGCGCGCGATTTCGGATATTCTTTCAAGGGCAGCAGCAGCGCGTCTTCGACTTTCATCACCGAGCGCTGCGATTCCACTTCGAAGCGGCGAATGGAGTCGATCAAATCGCCGAACAGATCAATGCGCACGGGCTTGGCCGCTTCGGGCGAAAAAACATCCAGAATTCCGCCGCGCACCGAATATTCGCCGACCATTTCCACCGGCTCGCGGCGTTCGTATCCCACGCTTTCGAGATGCGCCACCACGTCCTGCAGCGGCACTTCGTCATTCACATGCAGGTTGAGCGCAAGCTGCCGGTAGAAATCGCCCGATTCGATGCGCAGCAGAGCCGACGCCAGCGGCATTACCGCAAGCGGAACGCGCCGCGTAGCCAGGCGCCACAACCCGATGGCCCGCTGCTCGCAGATTTCCGCGTGCGGAGACATGCCTTGCATCGGCAGAACGTCGAGCGCGGGGAGAAGCTGCGGACCCGCATCGCGATTGCCGACCAGCAGCGTGAAAAATGTCTCCACTGCTTCGAACAGTTCTTCGGCGCGCTTATTGCCATCCACCACAATCGCCAGCGGACGCTCAGTCATTTGCCAAAGCAGCACCGAGTAGATGGCTTTCGCAGTGGTGGTCAAGCCGGAGAGCGACAAGTTGCCGCCGGCGGGCAAGCGCTTCAGCAACTCCTGAAATGCCGGATGCCGGGCCAGGCCAAGGAACAGGTCACGTATGGCAGGGTGGATCATTCCGCGATGCCATTCGGCCTCGCAATTCGAGTTTAACAGGGCTGTGCTATGCACTGCGTCACGAGTGTTAGCATGGATCAAATGAGCACCGCCGTACCCATCGCCATCGTGGGCGATTTCAATCCCGAATATCGCTCGCATCACGCCATCAACGCTTCGCTCGCACATGCCGCTGGATCACTAGGCGTGCCTGTGGATTCCAAGTGGATCGCCACGTCTTGCGCGGCGCGCGATGCCGACAAGATTTTTCGCAATTACAGCGGCCTGTTCATCTCGTCCGGCAGCCCTTACCACAGTATGGAAGGCGCATTCGCCGCCATCCGTTTCGCGCGCACCGAAGGTTGGCCGCTGCTGGCCACTTGAGGGGGATTCCAACATACTCTGTTAGAGTATGCCCGCAATGTAATGGGGATTACTGACGCTGATTCGGCGGAACACGGTGTGCCATCGTCGAGTCTGCTGATCACCGCTGTGGCGTGTCCGATGCCGGATCGCTCTCCCGGCGCGCCCAGCCTGCACGCGGCGGGCGCCATTCGGTTGCGTCGCGGGACGCGTGCCTGGGAGATTTACGGCCGCGAAGAGATCTCCGAGCGCTACTTTTGTAATTACGAAGTGAATCCGGCTTATCGCGAAGCGATCGAGGCAGCCGGGCTGACGCTGTCAGGCTTCTCCGAGAATGGCGACATCCGCGTGGCCGAGTTGCCGGCACATCCGTTCTTTGTTGCGACCCTGTTCCAGCCGCAGTTATCGTCTGCAGCCGAAAGCCCGCATCCGTTGATCTGTGCTTTTGTTCAGGCCGCGCAGCGCCGCGTAGTTTAACGTTTGACTGCGAACGTGCTAACTTGACTCTATGACTCTGGAGAATCCCTTTCAGGATCCTCTGCGCTTCGAGCGCCGCGTGCCCGAGTGTTCGATGGTTATCTTCGGCGCCAATGGCGATCTCACCAAGCGCAAATTGCTGCCCGCGCTCTACCGGCTGGCTTACGAACGCCGCCTCGGCGCAGGCTTTGCGGTGCTGGGCATCTCCCGCACTCCGCTCACGGACGATCAGTTTCGCGAAAAGATGCTCGCTTCCGTGAAGGAGTTTCTGGAAGATTCGCCTTTCGACGCGGATGTTTGGACGGCCTTTGCGCAAGGACTCTTCTACATGGCCGGCGACTTCGACAATGCCGCGCTTTATCCGGCGCTCGACGCGAAATTGAAGGAGATCGAGACCGCGCGCCACACCGGCGGCAACGTGTTGTTCTATCTTTCCGCGCAACCCAGCCAGTACATTCCGATCGCGCAGGGCTTGGCGAAAGGCAACGTCGGCAAAGGTTTGGGCTGGCGCCGCATCGTGGTGGAAAAGCCCTTCGGCCACGATCTCGAAAGCGCCAAAACGCTAAGCGCCGAGTTACACAGCGCCTTCGATGAATCCGAGGTCTATCGCATCGATCATTACCTCGGCAAGGAAACCGTGCAGAACATTCTGGCTTTCCGTTTCGGCAACGGGATCTTCGAGCCGCTCTGGAACCGGCGCTATGTGAACCACGTACAGATCACGGCCGCCGAATCGATCGGCGTAGAAGGCCGCGGCGCCTATTATCAGGAAGCCGGCGCTTTGCGCGATATGATTCAGAATCACCTTTCGCAGGTGATGGCTACCATCGCCATGGAGCCGAGCGCCACCTTTCGCCCGAATTCCGTGCGCGACGAGCGCTCCAAACTGCTGCGATCCATTCGTGTGTTGAAGCCTGAGGAAGTTTTGCAGAATACAGTTTCGGGACAATACGGTCCGGCGCGCATCGGTGGCGAGGATGTGCCCGGTTTCCGCCAGGAGCAGGGCGTGAAGCCCGATACGCAAACCGACACTTACGCCGCGGTGACATTTTTCGTGGATAACTGGCGATGGGCCGGCGTGCCGTTTTACGTGCGTTCCGGCAAGCGGCTGCCCAAGCGTGTCACCGAAATTGCCATCCAGTTCAATGAGGCGCCTTTGGCGATCTTCAACGGGGAAGGCAACCAGCCGGTGCCCAATTTGCTGATCCTGCGCATTCAGCCCGAAGAAGGCATTTCGCTGAAATTTCTTTCGAAGCGTCCGGGGTCGGGCATGACTCTGCGCCCCGTCTCCATGGATTTCAATTACGGATCAAGCTTCGGCGAGCGCTCGCCATCAGCCTACGAGACGCTGCTGCTCGACGCCATCATCGGCGATGCCACGCTTTATACGCGGCAGGATATGGTGGAAGCCAGTTGGACTGTGGTGGATTCCATTCAGCATGTCTGGGATAGCACTAAGTTCGATTTTCCGAATTATGATTCCGGAAGCTGGGGTCCCAAGGCTTCGGACGAAATGCTGGCGCGCCGCGGCCACCTGTGGAGGCAGCCGTAATGGCGGCCAGCGGCACCATCTCGCCTGATCGCATTCTGCGTGAGATGTCGGATCTGTGGGTCTCGCTCGGCAAGCAGGGCGAGAGCGACGCGGGCGTGTTGCGTGCCTGCTCCATGACGCTGTTGGTGGCCGCCGAGCAATCCGACGATCCGCAAGCCATCGGTGAAACCTTGGCCGCGTTGATGCCGGAGCACCCCAGCCGCGCCATGGTAATTCGCTTTGCCGCCGGTGATCAGCGTTCGCTGGCCGCGCGCGTCTTCGCACAGTGCTGGATGCCTTTCGGACATCGCCAGCAGATTTGCTGCGAGCAGATCGAAATCACGGCGTCCGATGCCAGTCTGCCCGATCTGGCGGCGGTGGTGTTGCCGCTGAAGGTACCGGATCTGCCGGTGATTTTGTGGTGCCGCAGCGCGCGCCTGTTTCATCTGCCGGCGTTCCCGCAGTTGAGCGCCATCGCGCAAAAAGTGGTGGTCGATACTGCCGCGTTTGGTGACGCGCCGGCCGCGCTCAAAGAGTTGAATAACGTTGTATCCGCGGGCCATCTGCTTGCCGATCTTTCGTGGACGCGGCTGACGCGGTGGCGCGAATTGATCGGGCAAATCTTCGAGAATCGCGCGCACTTGGCGAATCTGCCGCAGGTTTCCGAAGTTCACATTACCTATCACGCCGCAGCCGCGCCGGCAACTGCTTATTACATGGCCGCGTGGCTCTTGGAAGGCCTGGGCAAGATCGGAGTGAAGGCGCGCGTTATGTTCGCGCAGGAGCCGCGCGGGTTGTCGGAGAGACTTGGCCGCGTGGAACTGCGCGCCGCCGGTCAGTCCGAACCCATTGCCTCCATTTTTCTCGCCGATGAACCTGTGGCCGAAGTGAAAACCGGCGGACTGACGAACAAGGCTCTACTGCCCTGGCTCAACGACTATTCCTTGATGCGCGAGGAGCTATCCATCCCCGGACGCGATCCGTCATTCGCGCGCGCACTCACCGCGGCTGCCCAGCTTGAGTTATCGTAAGCGTTGTTTATGAGCGTGCAGTGGTTCACTCATCCCGATGCGCGCGCGGCCGCCGCTGCCTGCGCGCAACATATAAGCGCGCTACTCGAAGAGGCGTTGGCCGATCAGGAACACGCCACGCTGGCCGTTTCCGGCGGGTCGACGCCGAAGCTTTTGTTCCAAAGTATGGTGTCATCCGGCTTTCGCTGGCAGCGCGTGCACCTGTTCTTCGTGGACGAGCGCTCGGTGCCGCCGAACGATGTGGAAAGCAATTACCGCCTGGCGAATGAGAATCTGATCACGCCCGCGCGGATTCCGGCGGCGCAGGTACACCGCATCCATGGAGAGATCAAACCGGAGACCGCGGCGCAGCAGTACTCGGATGACATTCGCAACTTCTTCGGCCTGGAAGAAGGTGAGCAGCCTCATTTTGACGTGGTGCATTGCGGCATGGGTCCCGACGCGCACACCGCCAGCCTCTTTCCGGGCGGATCGGCGATCGATGATCGTGACAACATCGCCGGCGCGGCTTACGTGGAGAAGTTTCATATGTGGCGCGTCACGCTGTTGCCGGGCGCGCTGCTGACCGCGAAGAACACGGTCTTCCTGGTGACGGGCGCCGATAAAGCACCGGCGGTGGGCGCCGTCTTCCACCAGGATTTCGATCCGAAACAATATCCCGCGCAATTGATTTCGCGGCAGTCGAAGCGGGTGACTTGGTTTCTGGATCAGGCCGCGGCGGCGGAGTTGGGCGAAGGGTAGTCGCGAAAATGTTACCCACGCATAGCTATCGCGAGCCTCACTGCCTTACCGTGACGCGCGTCTCCGCCTGATTGGACTGCAAATCCGCCAGAATCACCGCGGGTTGGGACTCGTGATCCAGATGCCTGGCGAAGTGACGCCGCGCATCGAAGCATGACACAGTCACATACGCGACTGCCATGCCGCAGGCCACCATAGGATGCAGAGCCACCACCGGCAACATGTACTTTTTCGATTTCAGAAACGCCTCGAAGACTTGGCGATCTGTTTCGGCGTGGTGATGCCCTGATCGGCGAACAAGCTGCGATGAGTGCGTGCGGATCGTAAGTATTCAGAACGCCGCGCGAGAGGTCGGTCTTCAGTGGTCTCGATTTCGAAACTATAGATGGCGCGGTCGTATGCCGCGCCCACCAGTTGGGTCCAGTCTCCCTCCGGCGTGCTCCTCCCGGTGTGTCCGGCGCGATCTGTTCGAGATGCGCGCGGCGGTAATTATCGCGCAGGCTGCCGATCATTTCGGAGTTCACGTACAGCGGTGCCGGATCGGGATCTTCAACCGCATACAAATAGGGCAGCAATGGAATGGCGACCCAGCCGTAGCCCCCCAAGGCAAGTTTGTGCGGACGCATTCGACTCGCGGGCCTACTTACAATCCGGTAAGGTGACTTATACAGGTAATCCGATGCCGCCGAATCCAGTGAGGCCGGCGCGCCCCGCTTCGACCTACCCGCCGGGGCAGTAGTCAAACCCCGTGAGCAATTCCGCTATGTGTGGCACTGCCACGTTCTGGAACACGAGGATAACGAGATGATGCGGCCTTATGTTGTCGTCGGCTAGCGCCCTGCGAACGACAGGCTATCCAAAACGATGGCCTGGTCCCACATGACGCGCCGGCGTTATGCGAGCGCCAGGTTGGCGCGCGCGGATAGAGTAAGATCATCGATCTCCCCGCGGGCGAGATGCGGAAAAGCGGCGGCGGCGATCATAGCCGCGTTATCCGTAGATAGCGCAGGAGTGGGAAACAGGGCGGGGCAGGGCAGCCTGGCTTCCGCGGCGGCGGCGCGCAAACCTGAATTACACGCCACGCCTCCCGAAATAATCAGCGCGCGTGCGCCTATCGACTGAGCCGACACAATCGCGCGCCGCAGCAACTCTTTGATGACCGTGTGCTGAAAAGATGCCATCAAGTCGAGCGTAGCCTGGGGAGTCAGGGAAAGCCACTCTTCGGTCGATGGCCGTGGCGCGGCGCGCAGCAGGCCGCGACGCGCTATGATCTCGGCGGACAAATTGTGACCTTCCACCCAGCGCAGCACGGCCGTCTTCAATCCGCTGAAGCTGAAATCAAGCGCATTGCCTTTCATGTGGGCCAAAGTAAAACGCACAGCGCGCGGATTTCCGTAGGGCGCCAGGCGATCGATCACCGGACCGCCCGGATAACCGAAGCCCAGCAGCTTGGCTACTTTGTCGAACGCTTCGCCGGCGGCATCGTCGCGCGTCTTGCCGAGCAAGCGGTAATGGAGTCCTTCGCGGACTTCAAAAAGGTGCGTGTGGCCGCCGCTCACCACCAGCGCCAAAAACGGATATTCCACAGCGTGG
>Ga0335074_10008855_pt1 | contig 14003 bp, 7 predicted proteins | sample Lox_Sample_23_FD_206715 | JGI IMG/M metagenome (GOLD analysis project Ga0335074, IMG submission 206715) | Soil microbial communities from Loxahatchee National Wildlife Refuge, Florida, United States - Lox_Sample_2.3 | ecosystem: Environmental > Terrestrial > Soil > Wetlands | place: USA: Florida...
GTACGCCGCCGACATCGAGCGCATCGAAGTGCTCGAAGGTCCCCAGGGCACCCTGTTCGGCTCCGGGGCCGAGGCGGGCGTGCTGCGCTACATCACCAACAAGCCCAAGCTCGACACCACCGAGGGCGACGTGAACGCGGGCTACAGCTACACGGCGCACGGCGATCCCAACAGCAACGTCGACGCGATGCTGAATTTGCCGCTGATTCCCGACACGCTGGCGATTCGCGGCGTCATCTACGACGATAGCCGCGGCGGCTACATCAACAACGTACCGGCCACATTCACGCGGTCGAGCACCGATGAGGGTTTCGGCGGCACTCCGGTACCCGCCAACAGCACCTCGCTCAACAACAACAACCTGGTCGGCAACGCCATCAATCCCGTCACCTATACCGGCTTGCGCCTCTCGGCGCTCTACAAGGTCAACGAGGACTGGAATGCCTTGCTGACGCAGAGCTACCAGAACATGAACGCCCAGGGCGTGTTCTACCAGATGCCCTACGGCCCGGAAGGGCTGACTTTCAACGACGTCGGCGAGCCGATCGGCGTGCGGCAGCTGCCACCCCTTTCGGTAGCGCTGTTCAACCCGTCCTACGACAAGGACAAGTTCGAGAACACCTCTTTGGTTGTCAATGGCAAGGTCGGCGACCTGAAACTCGTCTATGCCGGCGGCTACCTCGTACGCAACATCAGCCAGCAGCAGGACTACACCAACTATTCGCGCGGCGTGTATGGCACCTACTACCAGTGCATCGGGTCGACGCCGTATGGCGTCAGAACTCAGTGCTATTCACCGAGCGCCGTCTGGCAGGAGACCGAGAAGAACACCCACCAAAGCCACGAATTGCGCCTGAGCACGCCGGATGATTGGCGCGTGCGCGGCATCGGCGGAATCTACTGGGAAGAATTCAAGATCTATGACGACACCAACTGGCTCTACAAGTCGGTGCCCACTTGCTCGCCCACGGACGATGTCGATTGCTTCAACAATGTGGCCCCGCGGCCCGGCGAGACTGCCAACGATCCCAGCATCCGCAACGACAACGTGGGCTTCTTCGACGATACCGTGCGCACTATCCTGCAAAGGGCCGCCTTCGGATCGGTCGACGTGGACATCATCCCCAAGACCTTGATTTTCACGGCGGGCACGCGCTATTACCATTTCGACGAGAGCGAGCTGGGCGGCGATGTCGGCAGCTTTTATTGCAAGGTGTACAGCAAAACGACCTACTATGGTCCTTGCACGAGCGCGACCAACAAGGGGCCCTATGGCGGCACCGCGCCTTATGGGACGAATCTGAACGCCGCGTCCTTCAATCACTCGGAGTATCACGGATTCAGAAGCAGGGCGAACCTGAGCTGGCATGTGACCGACGACGTGCTGCTGTACTACACATGGTCGCAAGGCTTCCGCCCGGGCGGGTTCAATCGCGGCATCAAGTACACCCAGAAAATCGACGGCGTCTATCAATACGCGACGCCCGCCACTTACGCTCCCGATACGCTGATCAACAACGAGGTGGGCTTCAAGACCGAGTTCCTGAATCACCGTCTGCAGGTCAACGGCGCGATCTATCAAGAGGACTGGAAGAACACCATCGTCGAGTTCTTCGACCCGCAGCAGGATTTCGGCAATCTCACCTTCGTGACGAACGGACCCAATTACCGGGTGAGAGGAGGTGAGCTACAAATCGTCGCCCGCGTCACCGAAGGATTGACGCTGCAGGGGTCCGCGTCCTACAACAAGAGCTATCAGGCGAATTCGCCCTCATTGATCGACAACAATCCTGCAAGTCCCGGGTTCGGCAAGCCGATCACGATAGTCGAGGACCCGAGCAAGAACGTGTTCGGCCTGCAGGGCAGCCCCTTGGGCGAGTCGCCGCTCCTCCAGGGCAACGTGCGCGCCCGATACGAGTTTGCGATCGGCGACTACAAGGCGTTCACGCAGGTGGGTGGTCAATATTACGGCGGTTCCTGGTCGACGGTCGGCACCGTGGACAATTACTACATGGGCGGGTGGGCAACCATCGACGCCTCGGCCGGCTTCGGCAAGGACGCCTGGAACGTGCAATTCTTCGGGCAGAACCTGGCCAACCGGGACGCCAGCACTTATACCAACTCCGCCCAGTTCATACTTACGGAGACACCACTTCGTCCCCGCATTGCCGGGGTCAAGTTCAGTTACAAGTTCTGACCCCGCCGCGGGTCGATCGCGTCGGTGCGCCGTCGATGTACTAGAATCGCGGGCGGGCCACCCGGCCCGTCCGCCTTCGCCCATGGGAGTCATGCAAGCCGCGGTATCCAACCCCCCGCCCCCGCCGGCCGAACCTGACCTACGGCGGATACGCGCGCTGATCGAAAATGCTCGATTCGCCGAGGCGCTAGAATGCGCGCAGATGGCGCTCGAGAAAGCGCCCGCCGATCGCGATCTGCTCTACATGGTTGCAGTGGCACAGCGTTGCTTGCACCGCATCCCGGACGCCACTGCCACGCTGTCGCGGCTGGAGAGGATTCATCCGGAGTATCCCAGGCTGTATCAGGAGCGCGGGCGCTGTCAGCTAGCCATGGGCGCCGCGACCCAAGCCATCGAGGCGTTCGAGCAAGCGGTCAAGATGAGCCCGGCATTGGTGGCGAGCTGGAAGTCTCTGCTTTCGCTCTATCTGATGAGTCATCAGACGGCTGCCGCTCGACATGCGGGCTCTCAGCTCGCGGAGCTTGCGAAGCTGCCGCCCGAAATCCTCACGGCGCACACCATGTACGCGGACAACGAGCTGCGCGACGCCGAGCGCCTGCTCAGAGAGTACCTGCTGGCCCACGGCCCTCAGAAAGAAGCCATGCGACTGCTCGCACAAATCGGCCTGAGGCTCGACGCCGTGGGTGATGCCGAGGTGTTGCTCGAGAAGGTTGTCGCCCTGGATCCCGATTATGACGCAGCCCGCTATGATTACGCGACGGTTCTCCTCAAGAGGCATAAGCATGCTCAGGCGCGCGAGCAGCTGGACAAACTGCTCCGCAAGGGACCGAGCAATCGAAACTACCGGGCCCTGCTCGCGTCCGTTTACGCCGGATTCGGCGACCACGAGCGAGCGCTGCCTCTCTACCGCGAGATATTGCTGGAGACCCCGGACGATGCCGATCTTCACCTTTCGGTCGCGCATGGCTTGAAATCGCTGGGCCGCACGCCGGAGGCCATCGATGCCTATCGTACCGCAGCCGCCAAGCGCCCTCGCTATGGCGAGGCATATTGGAGCCTGGCGAACCTGAAGACCTTCCGCTTCGGGGAGGACGACGTTGCGCGCATGCGCGAGGATGAGGCCTCGCCTGAGCTGAGAATCGAGGACCGTTATCACCTTTGCTTTGCGCTCGGTAAGGCGCTCGAAGATGCCGCACAGTATGCGGAGTCGTTCAGCTACTATGAGCGTGGAAATGCGTTGAAAAAGGCCGAATGCCGGTACCGGCCCGAGCCGCTCGAGCGCAACGCACGCCTGCAGGCGGCGGTTTGCACTCGAGACTTCTTCGCCTCCCGGCAAGGGTTCGGCTGCAACAGCCCGGCTCCCATCTTCGTCGTCGGGCTTCCGAGATCCGGTTCCACGCTGATCGAGCAAATCCTCGCGTCGCACTCGCAGGTCGAGGCGACCATGGAGCTGGCGGACATCCCGAGGCTCGTGCAGGACCTCGAGGCCCGCGCCCGGTCGAAGTCGGGCTACCCCGGTATCCTCGGCGAGCTCGGCCGCGGCGAATTCGCGCGAGTCGGCGAGGATTATCTTTCCTTGACGCGCATGTATCGCAAGGGCAAGCCGTTTTTCATCGATAAGATGCCGAACAACTTCCGCCATCTCGGCCTGATTCACTTGATGCTGCCCAACGCGAAGATCATCGATGCGCGCCGCGCGCCGATGGCTTGCTGCTTCAGCAATTTCAAGCAGCTGTTCGCCTCAGGACAGCAATTCACCTACAGCCTGGAGGACATCGGCCGCTACTACAGAATGTACGTCGAGCAGATGACCCATTGGGACCAGGTGTTGCCACGGCCCATTCTGCGAGTGCAGCATGAGGACGTCGTCCATGACCTCGAAGCAAGCGTGCGCCGCATCCTGGATTTCTGCGGGCTCGAGTTCCAGCAGAGCTGCCTCGATTTCCACGAGACACAACGCACGATACACACCGCGAGCTCGGAGCAGGTTCGACAGCCCCTCAATCGTGACGGCGTCGACCAGTGGCGTCGTTATGAACCCTGGCTCGGACCGTTGAAAGACGCTCTGGGACTCGACGATACGCCCTAGGAAAAGGGCCATACGGCCAGCCCATGAATCGCATTGCGGACATCCATCGAAAGATTCACCTGCGATACACGTGTGCGGCTTGGCAGATCGTAGACCGAAATGGTGGATGGCGAGGAGCCGCCCGCGATCAGCCCCGGACTCAGGACGCACAAGCCGCGCGCGAACCCGGGTCTCGCCAGGGTGGAGGCAAACCGGTCCGCGTTGACGATCTCGCCGGGCGCAAACTCGGGTACCGCGAGGGCCGTCATGGTGCCGTTTCCGCTGTAGCAGACTCTATTGGCAGCAGTATCGTTGTAAAGGGCACCACCCTCGAGGATCTGGGCATTGTGAGTTCCGGGCGGAAGGCCCACCGCCATGCTCAAGCTGCTGCCGTCAGTGATCATGAGACCGGGCGTGTACAGGCCACTGAAGTAGATTCTTCGACCCGCTCCCGTCACCGAATTGATGTGAAACAGGTTGCCTTCCGCCGGTCCGGCCCGGGTCGAGGGATCGAAGTTGCGCAGGCTAATGCCGCCGCCGATATCGCCCACGTGCCAGCCCTCGATGAAGCGCTTCTTCCTGAGGTCCAGAATCAATACGCTGTCGAAACCGGTCGCCGTCAGGAACACTTTGTCCGCGGCGACACTGATTTCATGGCAGTGACTCAGATATGGATTCGCGAAAATCTCCAGGATGCGAAAGTCCTGATCGAGGACCAGCAATTGCGAGTTGCCGGCGACCAATATCTGCTCGCCGTGAAAGGCGATCCCGCGCAAGCCGCGGTCGCCGCCGCGGCCGCTGAAATCGATGTCGGGTCTGTTCCAGTCGAGCGTCAGCTCGACTCTGCCGGTGTCGAGGTCCACCAGATAGAGCCCGCCGTGACTGTCGCCCAGCTGCGCGCCCCGAATCACCGACGACGCCATGACACGAGGCAGTTTGCGCATTTTCGCTCCGAGCCGTCAATTCGGCGCGTAGTCGAAGATGAAATGCACGCGCGGGCTGACCCCGTTGTTGACCACGCTATGAGGCATCACGTTATTGAGCTCGAAAGCGTGATTCGCGACCGGCTGTATGTGCTGCTCTCCCACCACGAACTCGACGTCCGGATTGGTTATCAGCGGAACGTGCACCCGATGCGCGATGGAAAAAGACGGGTGCTTGTCCACGTGCTTATCGATGCGGCACCTCGGCGGCAAGCGCGCCAGCATCGCGCGCAGAATGATGCCCCCCGGCTCATAGTGATCCGCCACGATCCGCTGCATGACCGGCATCGCGACATCCGCGAAGACATCCCAGCCGCTCTCGTGATCGACTCGCACCGTGGGCCAACCGGTGAAGAACACCAGAATGATCGACTGCGTCTCGACGTGCACCTCATAATCGTCCTGCCGACGATTGTCGGCATGCCACAGAGCCTCGTCCGCTGTCAGAACTCGCTCGGTGAGTGCCTGACAGTCGACGTATCCCAGCGGGCGAGTCGGTGTGGCGATCAACATATGGTGCTCATGGAAACGTCTCTCTCGACCCCGTCGAGTGAACGTGCGGGTATAATACCGCCCGAGTGGTGGAGATACGAGAAGGGCCCGGCGGGCGGGTTCGTGCACCGGCCGGTTCCGAGGATGAGGGGCTGCGAACACGGGCCGAGGCGGTACGTGCGATATCCGGGATCCGCGCATGATGGGTGAACGGGCAGCCGCAGAGAAGGCCGGTGCATCCCGCGACGGCGCACGCGAGCGCGATTCGCCGGCCAGTTCTGCACAACCCTCTCGGATCGAGTCGGAGGTCTCGCGGCTGCGCGCGCTCCTGGAAAGAAGCGAGTTCGGCGCCGCGTTGGCGGCCGCTCAGGCGCTGCTCGGCGAAGTGCCCGAGAATCGCGACGTCTGGTACGTCGTGGCGGTCAGTCAGCGCTACTTGCAGCGGATCGCAGATGCGCTTGCCACGCTCGAGCGCCTCGAGCGCCTTCACCCGGACTACAGCCGTTTGTTCCAGGAGCGAGGACACTGCCACGTGGCGCTCAAGCAGGCCGAACCGGCCATCGAGGCGTTCCTGCGGGCGGTGAGTCTCAACCCCGCCCTTCCGGCGAGCTGGAATGCGCTGCGCATTCTGCTCCGGATGACCGGGCGAGAGGCCGATGCCGCACGGGCCGCCGAGCACGTGGCCAAGCTTGCCAGCCTGCCCGCGGAAGTCGTCACCGCCACCAGCATGTTCTCCGACGGAGAGATCTTCGCCGCCGAGCGCATCATCCGCGACTACCTGCTCGAGCATGGCAACCATGTCGAGGCGATGCGCCTGCTCGCCAAGATCGGCATGAAGCTCGAGGTCTACGACGATGCGGAGCTTCTGCTCGAACAAGCGCTCCTGCTGGCACCGGGCTACGACGCCATGCGCTACGATTACGTGCTCACGCTGCTCGCGCGCCACAAGCACGTGCAAGCTCTCGAGCAGATCGAGCGGTTGCTCGGAGTCGACCCGAACAACCGGGCCTATCGGATCACGCACGCCACCTGCTGCGCCGGGGTCGGCAAGCACGAGCAGGCCGTCGAATGCTACCGCGAGGTCTTGCGAGAGACTCCCGCAGCCGCCGATCTGCACCTGTCCATCGCGCACGCGCTCAAGACCCTCGGCAGGCAACAGGAGGCGGTGGCCTCCTATCGCGCGGCCTTCGCCACCAGGCCGAGCTACGGAGATGCCTACTGGAGCCTCGCGAACCTCAAGACCTACCGCTTTCCCGCCGAGGACATCGAGCACATGCGCGCGCAGGAGCGCGCACCTGACCTCAGGACGGAGGACCGCTATCATCTCTGCTTCGCCCTCGGCAAGGCGCTCGAGGATGCGGGCGAGTATGCCGAGTCGTTCCGCTACTACGAGCGCGGCAATGCGCTGAAGAAGGCGGAGCTGCGCTTCAAGATCGAGCCCATGGAGCGCAACGCGCGGCTGCAAGCCGCGGTCTGCACGCAGGAGTTCTTCGCTGCGCGGCGTGGATTCGGCTGCGCCGCCGGCGACCCCATCTTCATCGTCGGGCTGCCGAGAGCGGGCTCGACGCTCCTCGAGCAGATCCTGGCGTCGCATTCCGATGTCGAGGGCACGATGGAGCTGCCGAACATCCTGCGCTTCGTCGGCGAGCTGCAGGGGCGCGATCCGGACACCAGCGAGCCGCGCTATCCCGCGATCCTCGAGCGCCTGAGCGCCAAGGATTTGCGCGAGCTCGGCGAGAAATACATCGCCGACACGCGCATCTACCGCTCCGGCAAGCCGCGCTTCATCGACAAGATGCCGAACAATTTCCGGCACATCGGACTCATTCATTTGATCCTGCCGAACGCTCGCATCATCGATGCGCGCCGCGAGCCGATGGCCTGCTGCTTCAGCAATTTCAAGCAGCTGTTCGCCTCCGGCCAGGAATTCACCTACAGCATCGAGGACATTGCGCGCTACTATCGCAGCTACGTGCAGCTCATGGGCCACTGGGATGCGGCGCTGCCGGGGAAGGTCTTGCGCGTGCAGTACGAGAACGTGGTCGAGGACCTGGAGGGCAACGTGCGCCGCATCCTGGAGTTCTGCGGGCTTCCCTTCGAGCAGGCGTGTGTGGAATTCTACAAGACCGAGCGCAGCGTGCGCACCGCCAGCTCCGAGCAGGTGCGCCAGCCGATCTTCAAGGACGGCGTGGATCAGTGGCGCAAGTTCGAGCCCTGGCTGGGGCCGTTGCAGTCGGCCCTCGGCGGGTCATCCGCTGCCGCGCCGCCCGCGCAGGCACGAACGATGTGAGCCGGCCGGCCGATGTGAACGGGCCGAACGTCAAGGCCGGTCGACCCGGCGGCCCGAGGCGAAGGATTCGGCGTGACTTTGACGCTTTTCGACACGACGATGACGCATTTCAGCAGGCGTTCGCCGGGAATGATCCGTAGGTTGAGGACCACCGCGGACGGTTCACGCCCGGCGGGTCCAGATTGAAGCTGGCCACGTCTCAAAAAGAATTGCCGAAGGGGATGAAGTATGAATGGTAGTCGAAGGCTATCGTGCGCGATCGCCGCAATCCTGAGCGGGTCGGGTGCCGGCCTCGCGCATGCCGCGGACGCCGGCGCAGCGGTCGGCTCCACGGCCGATTCCGGCGCCGACATGATTCAGGAGATCACGGTAACCGCGCAGCGCCGCGTCGAGAACATGCAGGACGTGCCGATCTCGATTCAGGCGCTGACTTCCGAGACGCTCACGCAGCTCAACGTGGAAACCTTCGAGGACTTCGTCAAGTACCTGCCGAACGTCACATCGGCGAGCACCGGACCGGGCCAGGGCGCCGTTTACATGCGCGGCCTCTCGACCACGCTCCCCGGCGTGCAGGGTTCGGGCGGCATCGGCAGCTTTCCGAACGTCGCGATCTATCTCGACGACCAGTCGGGGGCCCTGCCCGGCCGCAATCTCGACGTGTACGCGGCGGACCTCGAGCGCATCGAGGTGCTGGAAGGTCCGCAGGGAACCCTGTTCGGCTCGGGTGCCGAGGCCGGCGTGCTGCGCTACATCACCAACAAGCCCAAGATCGACGTTACCGAGGGCAACGTCGACTCGGCCTACGAGGTCACCGCCCACGGCGATCCCAGCGCCCGCGTCACCGCCGTGCTCAATCTGCCCGTAATCGCCGACACCCTGGCGGTGCGCGGCGTCATCTACAGCGACTCGCAGGGCGGATACATCGACAACGTGCCCGGCACCTTCTCGCGCCAGGACACGGACATCGGCATTCATTACGCCAATTATCCGGTCGGTTGCACGCCGAACAGCATCAGCACCGGCGTGTTCTACGGCAATTGCAAGGTGCCTCCCGGCAGCCAGTCGGTGAACAACTTCAACCTGGCCCAGAATAACTTCAATCCGGTGACCTACACCGGATTCAGGCTCTCCGGTCTCCTCAAGATCAACGAGGACTGGAATGCGCTGCTCACCCAGTCGTACCAGAACATGCGCTCGCAGGGCGTGTTCTACGAAATGCCGCAGGCGTCGGGATCGATCGTCCAGCCGCTGCCGGACCTGTCGGTCCAGACCTACGAGCCGGCCTACGACAACGACCGGTTCGAGAATACCGCGCTCACCATCAACGGCAAGATCGGCGTCCTCAAGGTGGTATACACCGGGGGCTACCTGGTGAGGCACATCCAGCAGCAGAACGACTACACCGCCTACGCCCGCGGCGTGTACGCCGACTACTATCAATGCATCCCGGGCGCCGCGGCCACGACCACGACTCCCGCCACGGTGGGCAAGTGCTACTCGCCGAACGGCTACTGGCAGGACAAGGAGACCAACGACCACGACAGCCAGGAGCTGCGCGTGAGCACGCCGGACGAGTGGCGCCTGCGCGGCATCTTCGGCGCGTTCTGGGAGGAGTACGTCATCCACGAGAACATCGACTGGTTCTACAAGTCGGTACCGCCCTGCACCGCCACCAGCAACGTCGACTGTCTCACCGACGTCGGCCCGGGCGTGGGAGCCCAGGTCAACAACCCGAACATTCGTCCCGACAACGAGTCCTACTTCGACGACATCATCCGCACCTACCGGCAGCAGGCGCTGTTCGGCTCCGCCGACTTCGACATCATCCCCAAGGTGCTCACCGTCACCGCGGGCACTCGCTACTACCGCATCAATGCCACCGAGGTGGGCTTCTCGGCGAGCAGCTTCGGCTGCTTCGAGGACGGGCCGCCGCCGTGCACCGGAAATCAGCCGCCGCCCTACGGCACCGAGCCCGCCGGCGACGATTTCTCCAACAACGAGACGCGCGAGAATCTCAACCGCGTCTACTCGGGCTTCCGCAGCCGCGTGAACCTCAGCTGGCACGTGATGCCGGACGTCCTGGTGTACTACACCTGGTCGCAGGGCTTTCGGCCGGGCGGCTTCAATCGCGGTACCACGACCCGCACGCCGCCGGGCGCCAACTACACCTATGCCGAGCCCGAGCTGTATCAGCCGGACACCTTGACCAACAATGAGTTCGGCTGGAAGACCCAGTGGTTCGATCATCGCCTGGAATGGAATGCCGCGATCTACCAGGAGGATTGGAAGAACACCCAGATCGAGCTGTTCGAGCCCTGCTGCTTCGGCAACTTGAGCTTCGTGACCAACGGACCCAACTATCGCGTGCGCGGCACGGAGCAGCAGGTGGTCGTCCGCGTGACCCATGGCCTGACCGTGACGGGCGGCATGGCGCTCAACTGGAGCTCGCTGGTGAGCGCGCCGCCGCTCTACGGCACCAATGGCCAGCCCATCACCTCGATCGTCAACCCGTTCGGCGCACCGGGCAGTCCGCTCGCGCAGTCACCGCCCTTCGAGGGAAACCTGCGCGCGCGCTACGAGTTCTCGTTCAACGAGTACAACTCCTTCCTGCAGGCGGGGGTGACCAAACAGGCGCATTCGTACTCCTCGACCAGCAGCATTCCGGCGCCGGACGAGCCGGGCTACCGCTACTACGAGCCGGGATTCTGGACTTTCGATGCCTCGGCAGGCATCGCCAGGGACAAATGGAACGCGCAGCTCTACGGCCAGAACTTGACCGATACGCGCGCGGATCTGTACGAGAACGCAAACCAGTTCGTCGATGCGAAGACGGTGAACCGGCCGCGCACGGTGGGGGTCAGATTCGGCTACAAGTTCTGAAACCCTTGGAGCCTTGCGAGCGGCCCGTGCCCGGTGATCCCGCCGGTCACGGACGCGAGCAGGCCGAGCACGATGAACACCAGGATGGTGCACACCACCACGACGGCGGTGTAGCCCGCGGACTTCTCCTGGGGATTGCGCATCATGGACGGCAGGCCGAGATACAGCAGATAGATGCCGTACAGGCCCGCCAGCAACTGCAGCAGCGGGCCGACTCTCGGCAGGAGACCGAACACCGAGGCCACGGCCGAGGACGTGAAGGCGTAACCCACGGTCTTCATCGCCTGACGCTGGTTGCGCTGACCGGCGAAGCTCGGCGCGAGTCCATCGACGATCAGGCCGAGCAGGTACACGCCGAGAAGCGCCAGGCCGAAGTCGACCAGCGCGTAGACCACCCGGCTGAGCAGCGGGATGCGCCAGAATGCGTATCCGATGATGGACATCCGGAAGAATGCCATGACGGCGTACAGCGCGGCGAAGGGCATCACGTAGCCTTTGAAGAGCTGCGCGATGCTGGTCGGCTCGGCCTCGATGAGGGGCCACTCGGTCTTGGGTGTGAGCAGGATGTTCCTGGCGCGATCGATGAGCTGCATGGGTTATTCCTTGTAGTTCTCCCCCCTCCATGTTACGCCTCGAATCCGCGGGTCAGAAGTCACTCACGGTCGCCGTGATCCAGCCGAGCAGATGCTCGCTGTACACACGCTCGACCAGCAGCAGCACGGCGCCCTCCTCGGCGCGCAGCGCGAGCACCGTCACGTCGGCCATGCGGCTGACGCGCGCCTCGCCCGGCGCGGGCATCGATGCCGCCGAGCCGACGCGCGCGATGAGGTCTGCGGTGCGCGGGCCTGCGGCTTCCCAGGCCTCGATCCCGCCGGTCTGATCCACCAGACAGCCCCAGGCGGGGGAGCGGGAGGCCTCATGCGCCAGCGACTCGAGCACCGCGGCATCCGGGGTGAGCACGAGGGACTCGGTCGGGCTGCGCCATGCCAGGATGAGCTCGCGACCGCCGGCCCGGCGGCGCGCCGCTTGCAGGGATGGCGGCAGGGCGCCGCCGAGGGAATCGCCGAGGGCCGCAGGGAGCACCGCTCCCGCATCGAAATAGCGCAGCGCGGCCACCCTCAGATCGCGCCTCGCTCTCACCGACACACCGGGCGCCTCGATGCCGGACGGAATCGAGATCTCGCTAGCCACGCAGCCGCTCACCGGTGGGGTCGACGAACGGACCCTGCACCACCAGCGCCTCGAGAGTCGAGCCCAGGTGATGGACGAGCAGGCGCTCCCCCAGCCGCTGGGTGCCGCGCGCGAGCATGGCAAGCGCGACGGGCGCGCCCAGCTCCGGACTGAAATAGCTCGAGGTCACGTGCCCTTGCGTGAGGGTGGGGGGCGGTTGCGGCGCAATCTGCGCGCCGACGGGCAGGCGCGTGCGCCCGTCCGCCGACGCGAGTGCGACCAGCTGGAAGCGGTTTGCATCGCGCGCGGCTGGCCGCAGCAGCGAGCGGCGGCCCACGAAGTTCGCCTGCTTGCGCTCGATCCCGCGGGCGAGGCCGACGTCGCCCGGGAGAGTGGTGCCGTCGGTATCCGTGCCGATGTGGATGAAGCACTTTTCCGTGCGCAGGATCTCGAGCGCCTCGATGCCGTAGGGAGTGCCTTGCACCGCCGGCGCGAGCGCCCAGAGGCGCTCGAGCATGCCGCTCATCCGCTCCACCGGCAGGTTCACCTCGTAGCCGAGCTCGCCGCTGAAGCTCGCGCGCAGCACGCGCAGCGGGAACCCGTCGAGCACCGCGGTGCGCATCGTCATGTGCCGCATGGCGCCGGGCGCGAACTGCGCGCCGAACCCCGCCAAGGAGAGCCAGGTCCAGGCCTTCGGTCCGGCGATGGTGATGTTCCCCCAGCGCGAGGTGACCTGCGTCACCAGCACCTTGAGATGCGGGTACTCGCATTGCAGCCATTCCTCGAACGAGGCGGCGGTGCGCTCCACGCCGGCGCTCGTGGTGTTCACCCAGAAGTGCTCCGCGCCCAAGCGCGCGACGATCCCATCATCGACCAGGATGCCGTTCTCGTTGAGCAGTACGCCGTAGCGCGCCTGCCCGACCGCGAGCGTGGACATGGTGCCCACGTACATCAGGTCGAGAAATTGCGCGGCATCCGGCCCGTACACCTCGATCTTGCCGAGCGGCGAGCCATCGAGGAGCCCGGCGTGGCGCCGCACGGTCGCAGCCTCGCGCAGCGCCGCGCGCCCGAGGTCCTCTCCCGGCCGAGGATAGGCGGCCGGCCGATGCCAGGCGCCGAATTGCTCGAACAGCGCGCCGCGCTCGCGATGCCATGCCTCATCCGGCACGCGCTTCAGCGGACGATAAAGATCCCCGCGGCGCCGGCCTGCGAGCAGCCCCAGGGTCACCGGCGCGAACGGCGGCCGGAACTTGGTGGTGCCGACGGCCTGCGGCTCGCGGCCGGTGAGCTCGCCCATCACGATCAGCGCATTCACGTTGCTCGTCTTGCCCTGATCGGTGCCCATGCCGGTCGTGGTGTAGCGCTTGAGGTGCTCCACGGCCCGGTAGTTCTCCTGGGCGGCAAGCGCCACATCGTCGGTGGTCACGTCGTTTTGCAGATCGACGAAGCGCTTGGCCGCGCCCCGCTTGGCCGCGCCCGGCTGTCCCGGGCGATCGCCGGACTCGCCGCGCGCGGTGGTGGAGCGGCGCGACCGGCCGCCCCCGCCGACCGGCGGCGGCGGCGGCGCCGCGCCGCTGGCGAGCGCCTCCCCGACCTCGCTGGCGTGCGCAACGGCGCTCTCGCGTCCGAACACGCCCGCGCAGGCGCCGACGCTCACCAGCCCCGGCGCCGTTCCGTCCGGCACGAACATTGCCGAATCCTCGAGCCATCGAAGCCGCCCACCTGCCTGCGAATGCAAGTGCACGGCCGGTGCGTATCCGCCCGCGCTCAGGATCGCGTCGCACTCCAGATCGACGGGTGCAGCGCCCCCGGCGCTCGACACCGTGCAGCGCGTGATCGCGCGCGCTCCCTCGACCGCGACGATGCTCGCCTGCTCGAAGCGGCGCACATTCGAGGCGCCATGCTCGTGCGCGGCGCCATGCT
>Ga0335074_10008857_pt1 | contig 14003 bp, 13 predicted proteins | sample Lox_Sample_23_FD_206715 | JGI IMG/M metagenome (GOLD analysis project Ga0335074, IMG submission 206715) | Soil microbial communities from Loxahatchee National Wildlife Refuge, Florida, United States - Lox_Sample_2.3 | ecosystem: Environmental > Terrestrial > Soil > Wetlands | place: USA...
GTCCCAGGGGCGGGTCATGAAGTCGAAGTTGAATGCCGTGTGCATCTCATCGGGGCGCAGGAACATCGCGAAGCGGTCCATGTCGGCCAGCCACACCTCGCCGACGAGAACGCGCTGCTGCCCATCGCGCGCACTGTACTCGTCGGCGATGCGCCGCCAGGAGCGGTAGATGTCGTGCAGCTCGTCGCGGTCGAGGTTCGGATGCTGCCCGGGACCCGGGCTCTCGGGGATCTCCGGAAGCCGCGGGTCCTTGACGAGAAGGGCGGCCGAGTCGATGCGGATGCCGGCCACTCCCCGGTCGAACCAGAAGCGCAGGACCGCCTCGAACTCCGCGCGCACCTCGGGGTGGCTCCAGTTGAGGTCAGGCTGCTCGGGAGCGAACAGGTGCAGGTACCACTCGCCAGGGGTGCCGTCGGGGCTCACCGTGCGCGTCCAGCTGTCGCCGCCGAAGTTGTTCGGCCATCTCGTGGGCATCTCCTCGCCGCTCTCGCCCTTGCCGGGCCGGAACCAGAACCGATCGCGGGCAGCTGAACCCGGAGGCGAGGCGAGGGCCTCCTGGAACCACGGGTGACGGCTCGAGATGTGGTTCGGGACGATGTCGATGATGGTGCGGATTCCGCGCTCCGCGGCCTCCCGGATGAGCTCCTCGGCATCGCTGCGGGCGCCGAAGGCAGGGTGGATCTCGCGGTAGTCGGCGACGTCGTAGCCGCCGTCGGCCAGCGGCGAGGCGTACCAGGGGGTGAACCAGATCGCGTCGATGCCAAGCTGCTGAAGGTAGTCCAGGTGCTCGCGCACCCCGGCCAGGTCGCCGATCCCGTCCCCGTTCCCGTCCGCGAAGCTGCGCGGGTAGACCTCGTACACCGCGGCGTGCCGCCACCAAAGGTCCGGGTCCTGAGCCCTTGCATCGGCGGGCATGGTCTGGAGACTGAGCGTCATCAATCGTTCCTCGTTCAACATTGCTCGGGTTTAGCGCTATACTTGGCTGGTACGGGACATTAAGGTGCCCATTGTGAGCTTGTCAAGCAGGAGGTCCCGATGCCCAAGAAGGTGACCCTGAAGGACCTCGCAGCCGAGGCGGGAGTGAGCCTGATGACGGTCTCCAACGTGATCAACGGCAATCACGCCCGCGTCTCAGAGGCGACTGTGGCCCGCGTGCGCGAGATCGTCGATCAGCGCGGCTATGTGGCCAATGCCTCGGCGCGCAGCCTCGCCGCGTCGTCCTCGCACATGATCGGGCTGCTCGTGCCGTCATCGAAGTCCGAGGATCTTCTGGACCTCAACCCGCACGCGGTGCAGCTCTTCGGCTTCCTCGAGCGGGCGCTTCGGCAGCGCGGCTACCACCTGCTCTTCCGCGGCATCTCCGAACTCGGCGACATCGACGTCGCAACCCGGTCGTGGAACCTGGACGGCACGGTGCTCCTCAGCTTCATCGACGAGGACGTCGACCGGCTGGGGCCTCAGCACGAGACGCCAATCGTCGCGCTGGACAGCTACTCGGCCAACCCGCACACGACGGGCGTCCGATCCGACGATTACGCCGGCGGGCGCCTCGCCGCCGAGCATCTGCTCGCGCTCGGCCACCGCCGCGTCGGCTTTGCGAGCCCGGGGTTCACCGAGGTCGGCCTGGTACGCCAGCGCTTCAACGGCTTCAAGGCGGCCCTTGATGCGGCTGGGGTGCGGTGGAACCCCCGGGACCGCTTCGACGCCGCCGTGTCATGGGACGCCGGCTACGCCCTCGGCCGGCGCATGGCCCGGCGCGCCTCCCGCCCGAGTGCCGTGTTCGCCACCGCCGACATCCTCGCCGCAGGCATCGTCGCGGGACTTCAAGCGGAGGGCCTGGGCGTGCCCGACGACATGTCGGTGGTCGGCTTCGACGACATCGACCTCGCGCGCTACGTCACGCCTGCGCTGACGACCGTCCGCCAGGACGTCGAGGCCAAAGGCACATACGCCGCGGGGCTGCTCCTCGAGGAGATTTCGGGGGAGCGACCACCCGGCCAGGCCGTGGTGATTCCCGTCGACCTCCTCGCCCGGAGATCTACAGGGCCGGCGCCCGCCTGAATCGGTCACGGCGGGCGTCGTCGACCGTGGCTGACGCCTCGGAAGATTTAGCGGCTGGCAGCACCGCGGAACCCGTCAGGTATCTAGTCGAACGAGCTGGATGCTGATGATCTCCTGCCCTTGATAGGGGGCCACGACGTACCAGATCGTCACGCCGTCAGAGGGCAGGTGCAGCTCGTAAGCCCCAGGCAGCGGGTCATCCTCGGGGAAAGGGTCGGCCAGCGTCGGGACGGGTTCCTCAAGCAGATGAAAGATCACCCGCTGGACCGCCCACCTCACGGGCTGAGGCAGCGCCTCGATCTCCTGCCAGCAATCCCCGGAGAAGCGAACCTGGCGATCACTCACCGATTCCCCAGGCCTCCGCGAGCTGACTGCGCGAAAAGGTAGGCGCGCCGTCGCCGGGGCCCGGGTCCGCCTCCATCCGCGCCTTGGCCAGGCTGCGCCCGACCTCGCGCCGAAGCCGCCTCACCTCAGCCCGCAGTGCGTCGAGCTCGGCACGAGGGACCGTCACCATCTCAGACGCTTCCGCCGTCACACGCAGCTCCCTCCACTCACCACCGTTGCCACCGAGTCTAGTTCGGTCTTACCGGCCAGGCCCGATTACGCCGGGTCCATTGGCCACAGACCTGCAACGCCGCGCCGGGATCCGGGCTGAGTCACCACGCGCCAGATACTTGGTCTGCCCGCGCGCAATGTGACCGAGGTCACCCAGTCCCACACGAGCTGATGGGGAGCCATGTGGGGAGCCATCATCGGCCGGCATAGGACGACACGAGGCGACGCCGAGCCACACGGGAGTGCCGCTGACCTGCCCTTTAGCCATATAGAGCCGCACAGGCCGACGGTACGATTCTCGTTCGCGTCGAAGGGTCAGGGGCTCAAATCCCCTTAGCTCCACCGGACCGAGTTTCACCAGGCGGCGGTCTTCGGACCGCCGCTTTTTGCTTGGGAGCCATCGCGGGAGTCAAGGCGCAGCGTGGCGCCGCCGGTCCCGGCGCTGGTAGCGGCGCGCAGAACGCGGCCATCAGGCCGGGGGCGGGAGTGGCGGCGCACGACGGGACCGCACCGTAGACGCCATAGCCGCGCGGCTCAGCCGGGCGCCAGGGTCATGTCGATGTGGGCGATGCCGTCTTCGACGTAGACGTCGCCGTCGGGCTCGAAGCCGTGCGAAGCGTAGAAACGCTCGAGGTACGCCTGAGCCTGGATGCGGTGGCCATGACCTGGGTACTCAGCCGCGGCTTTCCGGAGTGCCTCGTCCACCAGCAGGTGGCCGGCCCCGGTGCCGCGCGCGGCCGGGGTGACGATCACGCGGCCGAGCGATGGCTCCTGGTACTTCTCGCCCGGCGGGAGCAGGCGCGCGGCGGCGAGCAGGCGGCCCGAGACATCCGTTCCCGTCAGATGCCACGCGACCAGGTCATGGTCGTCCATGTCGGGGTAGACGCAGCCCTGCTCGACGACGAACACGTCGCTCCGTAGCCGCAAGTAGGTGAAGAGGTCTAGTGGCTCGGCGTCAGCGAGCCTCCACCAGGACCAGCTAATCGAATCATTCATCGTCTCCATTATCTTGCTCCGGCTGGATCGCGCCCGCGGGAGCCTCGGCGCGACGGCATTGGCGACGTAACGGGTCAGCTGGCGGTGGCGGGTTGCCGAGGTGCGCCGCCAGGTTCCCGGTCAGGCCCGTTCGGGGTGACTGGTTGTGAATTTAAGAAGTTACGCTTGGCCGCGTGACTTCGCCATTCGGGCTATTAGCCGTATATCGCGATTCATTGTGCTATAGGTTTCACCCGGACACGGTGGGTGCACTGCGGATCGCCGTCCAGGGGGTTTCCTGGACTGGACGGTGACTCTGGGTGGGGAGATGGTATGCCGAAGCTTCCCGGCATCGGCGATGAGTTCGCCGGCTACCGGTTGCGATCTGTCATCGGGCGCGGCGTCGTGAGCACCGTGCACGAAGCGGAGCATCCGCGGCTAGGCGGCGGCATCGCGCTTAAGGTACTGGCAGCCGAGGTAGCGGCCGATGTCATCTTCCGCGCGCGCTTCTTCGATGAATCGCGGATTGCCGCCGCGATGAACCACCCGCACGTCATCCCCGTCTACGACGTGGGAGAGAGCGACGGGCTGCTGTACATCGCGATGCGCCGCGTCCTCGACGGCAACCTGCGGCAGCGAATCGGCCGGCGCGGCCCGTTGCCGCCGCCGACCGCCGTCGCGCTTCTCAGCCAGGCCGCCCTGGCGCTCGACGCCGCGCACCGCACCGGGCTGGTGCACCGGAACGTCAAGCCGGAGAACCTACTGATCGAAGGGGACGACGAGGCCGACCCCGGGCGCCTGTTCCTGGCCGATTTCGGCATCTCCAAGCTGGGCATGGAACGCAACGGGCTCACCTCCACTGGACGGTTCATCGGCACCGTCGACTATGTCGCGCCGGAGCAGATCAGCGAACCCTACGTATACGGCTCAGCCGACCAGTACTCGCTCGGCTGCGTGCTTTACGAGTGCCTGACCGGGCAGTTGCCGTTCGAGAAGGATACGGGCGCGGACCCGGACCGCACGTCCGCCCGCGAGCATCGCGGCGGGCTGGCGCTCCGGGCCGACCTGCCGCCGGCAGTCGCGGAGATGTTCGCCCGGGCGCTCGCCGAGCGGCCCGGCGACCGCTATAACACCTGCCGCGAGTTCATGGACGCGGCCGGCGTCGCCGTCGCCGACATGCCGACGCTCCCGGCATCCGGCGATGATTCGTACACGATCCAGGCTGATCCCGAGCCGGTCGAAGATCCTTCCGCCGCACCCGCACCCGCACCCGCACCCTCAGTCGACCTCGTCCAAGCCCCGTCCGCCGCCCCGGCCCCGGCCACCGTCCCGGTCTCGGTCACCGTCCCGGCAACGCTCCCGGCCCCGGCAGCGGCCACCTCCTCGGCTCCGGCTCCGGCCCCAGCCCCGGCCCCGGCCCCGGCCACGGCCACGGCCACGGCGGACGGAGGCTATCGAACCGCGCCCGACATCTACCAGCCGCAGATCGAGCCCAGGTCCGCTGGCTCTCGGCCGGAAATCGCCCCGGAGCCCGCAGCCGACTGGTGGGCGTCCGCTTTGGAGCCGCCTGCGCCGGTCGCGGGCCGCGGAGGATCTGCGGACAGTCGCCACCGAGCGCGCTGGCTCGTGATCGCGGCCGTGCTGCTGCTGGTCTGCGTGGGCGGCGGGGTCGTCGCCTACGCCGGGCACTCATCCCACCGAAAGGCTCCGGTTGCGATGCCGTCCGCGATGGCGTCGACGCCGATGCCCACGCCGACCCCGGCCAGCACGCTCACGGAGGTGCTGACGGCGGCGAATGCCAGCGCGGTGGCGATGGGCATGCTGCCCCCGTCAAGTTGCAAGCAGATGACCACAGCGAAGGTCGTCTGCACGGCGCCGTCGCCGTCGATCTCCAGCGTCTCCTTCACCACCTACCCCAACCTCGCCGCGCTTTTCTCCGCCTACGAGGCCGCGGTCCGTTCGCTCAACCACGGTCGTTACCAGCAGAACGTGCAGGACTGCGGGTCGGCCGCGCCCAACGATTACGGCGAGGTCGCGTGGAACCATCGAGAGCAGCACTCGCGGGCTTACTCGGTTAACGCCATGGTCTCCGGCAAGGTGTCGGTGCTGACCGCCATGGGCCGGATGGCCTGCATGGCGACGGCCCGCCACTCGGAAGACGTCGTGTGGACCACGGATTACGGGCACATGCTGGGCGTTGCGATCGGAAGCGGACCGCACACGGGCGTGTGGAATTGGTGGGTCGCCGTCCACCACAACATCATCTTCCCCGGCACGCCGATGAACATGGGCGACACGTCGGTATCGCTGATGTCCGGGGCGCCCACGCCGGCGTCGATGACGGCCGGCGCCACGTCGTCGCCGTCGCCGTCGATGTCTAAATCGGCCGGCTAGGCCGCGGCGGATCGCGAGGCGATCTGGGCGGCGCGGACGGGGACGCTCTCGAAGCCGCGCAGCACGAGCTGCGAGCGCCGGGTCGCCGGGGCGGCCAGCTCGAGCGCCGGCTACCGCCGGGTCAGCTCCTCACCAAGCCACCAAAAAGTCCCGTTGACCTGCCCTCCAGCCATGCGGAGCCACACTGGCTTACGGAGCGCGACGGCGATCCGAGGACCTGGGGGCGCCGGAGCCCCTGTGAGCCGGCCGGAGCCCGGGCAGCGCCGGGCTCCGGCAGCTCTGGCGACCGTGTATGCAGCCACTCCGCTTGGCCAGGCCTCAGCCGAGAACTGGCCGGTTACCCGGTGGCCAAGTCGGCGAGGTGAGCCAGCGAGTTGGTCAGGTGATCTGGGGCGAACGGGGGGAATGAGAAGGGGAGGCGCTGGCGGAGGTAGCCGGGGACCGCCGACCAGTCATAGGAGAGGGTGACCTCGGTCGCGGATGGTCCGGCGGGGGCGAGGTCGTAACGCCAGATGTGGCCGACGATCTGCGGGTCGGCATCGCCGGCGTCCATGCCCGGCTCCCATGAAATGGCGCGTGGCGGGTCGAACACCTGCACCCGGTTGGCCATCCGGTAGTGCCCTCCTGGGGCGTTCTCGTTGTACATGGCCATCCGGAACACCTGACCCGCCCCCGCCAGGTGCTGGTCGTCAAGAGGCTCACGGACCCAGCCGGTGCCGTCGATCGCGGCGTGCGTGCCGGGGTCGGCGAGGACCGCGAAGATCGCCTCGGCCGGGGCGTTAATGGTCGTGGTCGCGCTCATGGTCTCGTCGGTCACGGTGTTGCCTCCTTGTGAGCTCGGCTGGGTACCGGATGCGGCGTCCTGCGCCCCGGCCTGCGTGGTGCTGCTGCCAGTCATCTGCTGCTCCTTCCGTGGGCGATCCGCGAGATCGGGGACCGCTTGCAGGGGAAGGACGAACGGCGAGGCGGATGGAGGACATATCCCGGGGAGAAAGCCGGCAAAGCCCGAGAAAGCGAGAAACCAGAACGCTGATCAGCCGAGCTGGGATTGCACCTTGCGCAGGCGGCCCTGCAGGAGGCGCTGTTCGACCTCGCTGGGCGCCAGGGTCACCGCGTCGTGAAGTTCTCCGGCCGCGTCGCTCATGCGGCCGAGCCTGCGCAGATTGTCCGCCAGGGCTGCATGCCAGAGGTAGGACTGCTCCAGCCCGACGATGGCCTGCAGGGCGGCAAGCCCCGCCTCGGGGCCGTCGCGCTCGGTAACCGCGACCGCCCGGTTAAGCGCCACCACCGGGCTGGCCGTGATCGACCCGAGCAGGTCGTAGAGGCCGACGATCCGGTCCCAGTCCGTCTCCTGCCAGCTGTGAGCGGTCGAGTGGGCCGCGGCGAGGTGAGCCTGGATCTGATAAGGACCGGCCGCCCCGCCGGACCGGGCCACTGCCTCGGACAGCCACGCCGAGCCCTCGGCGATTGCGGCTCGGTTCCAGCGGGTGCGGTCCTGGTCGGCCAGGGTCACCGGGTTACCGTCGGCGTCGGTGCGGGCAGAGGTACGGGCCGAGGTCAGCAGCAGCAAGGCGAGCAGCGACGCCGCCTCGGGCTCGTCGGGCATCAGCCCGGCCAGCAAGCGAGCCAGCCGGATCGCCTCGGCCTCAAGATCAACCCGGGCCACCGCGTCCCCGCCGGTCGGGGCGTGAGCCTCGGTGGCGATCAGGTACACCACCGCCAGCACCGCGGCCAGCCGGCCGGGAAGCTCGGCGTCGGCCGGGATCGCGTAGGGGATGCGGGCCGTGGTGATCTTGGCGCGGGCCCGCACCAGGCGCTTGGCCATGGTGGCCTCGGGCACCAGGAAGGCGCGGGCGATGGCCGGCACCTCGAGCCGGGCCAGCGTGCGCAGCGCGAGAGCCACCTGGGCCTCGCGGCTGAGCGCCGGGTGGCAGCAGGTGAAGATCAGGCGCAGCATGTCGTCGCGCAGAGACGTGTCCGGCTCCATCGCCTCGATCGCCTCCTCGATCTGGTCCGGCGCGGCCCCGGTCCCCCACCGGAACGCGGCCGCCTCCTTGGCGGCCCGGGCTGACTCACGTCGCAGCAGGTCAAGTGCCTTGCGGCGGGCGACCACGGCCAGCCAGGCGCGCGGGTTGTCAGGGATCCCCGTTCTCGGCCAGGTATTCAGGGCGGTGATCGTGGCCTCGGAGACCGCGTCCTCCGCGACCGCCAGGTCCCCGATGGTCCTGGCCAGCGTGGCCAGCACCCTGGGACCCTCGCCTTGCAGCACCTCGGCCAGCGTGTCGGCGGCGTCCATACCAGGGCGCACCTAGGCGTGGGCCGGCGCTACCGGGCGAAGCTCGATCTTCCCGCGCCAGGCAGCCGGGATCTGCGCCGCCCATCTGATGGCCTCGTCAAGGTCGGCCGCCTCGAGCAGGAAGTACCCGGCCAAGACCTCCTTCGCCTCGGCGTAAGGGCCGTCGGTCACCAGGACGTCGCCGCCCTTGCCGCCGGAGACGGTGATGGTGGTCGACATGGTCACCGGCTGCAGAGCTTCGCCGCCGCGCATGACCCCGGCCTCGGTCGCCCGCCGGGCGAACTCCGTGTACTCGGGGGTGAACTCCGGGTCCGGCACCGAATCCCAGTGGTGGTCCCGGTCGTAGTAGCACAAAGCCACATACAGCGCCATCGTCAGGGCTCCTTCCGTTCAAGGGACCATGCCATACCGTTTTACCTGGGCGGTTACGACCGTGCCAATGCTGTTGCGAATCCGATCCTGGCATCCGCGGCGGAGCGCGGACCCGGCTAGGCGGCGGACCTCGAGGCGATCTGGGCAGCGCGGACGGGGACGCTCTCGAAGCCGCGCAGCACGAGCTGCGAGCGCCGGGTCGGCGGGGCGGCCAGCTCGAGCGCCGGGTACCGCCGGGTCAGCTCCTCGATCGCGATGCGCCCCTCCAGCCGGGCCAGCGCGGCGCCGAGGCAGTGGTGCAGGCCGAGCGAGAAGGACAGGTGCCGGCCGGGATCGGGCCGGTCGATCAGGAACTCGTCCGGCTTCTCGAAGACCTCCGGGTCCCGGTTGGCGCCGCCGATGGCGACCAGGACGGCCCGGCCGGCCGCGATCGCGCGGCCGCCGAGCTCGACCTCCTCGGTGGCGATGCGGGAGGTCATCTGGACCGGGCTGTCGTAGCGGAGCATCTCCTCGATCGCGGTCGGCGCCAGGGCCGGATCCCGGCGGAGCCGGTCCCAGCTGCCGGGGTCGCCGATCAGGGCGACGGTGCCGTTCCCGATCAGGTTCACGGTGGTCTCGAACCCGGCGATCAGCAGCAGGAAAGCCATCCGCACGACCTCGCCGGAACTCAGCCGGTCGCCCTCCTCCTCGGCCGCGATCAGCGCGGACAGGATGGTGTCGTCCGGATGGGCCCGGCGCTCGCGGACCAGGTTCTGGAGATAGCCGGTCAGCTCCCTCTCGGCCACCCGGCTCTGGGTCCGCGCGGCCGCCGCCGTCTGGGGGTCGAGGGTGGCGGCCACGTCATGGCCCCAGGCCCGGAATTGGGCCTGATCCTCGGCCGGCACGCCGAGCAGATGGCAGATCACCGCGATCGGGAGCGGGAACGCGAGCGCGTCGATGAGGTCGAACCCGGCGGCATCGTCGGTGGCCGCCAGCAGCCGGCCGGTGACCTCGCGGATCCACGGCTCAAGCTCGGCGACCGTCCTCGGGGTGAACGCGCCGGACACGAGCCGGCGCAGCCGCGTGTGGTCGGGCGGGTCCAGGTTGAGCAGGTCCCCGTCGGGGAGGCCGGCCAGCGGGTCGTCGGGCGGGTAGGACGGCGGCCGGTAGCCCCGCTGGTGCGTCGGCGAGCTGCTGAACCGCCGATCGCGCAGGACGCTCGCCACCGTCGCGTGATCGGCCGCGATGAACGCGCCGAGCGGGCTGCGCACCAGGCCGCGCTGGCGCACCCCCGCGTACAGCGGGTACGGGTCGGTCCTGGTCGCCGGGAGCATCAGCCGGGCGACCGGGTCGCCTCGCCACTGGCACACCCGCAGCAGGGCCGGCTCGACGGCGCGGCTCATGACTTGCTCTCCGAGGCTCATCGTGCGCTCCCGAGTTCGCATACCATCGGTATCTGAGTTCCGACGGTATTGGTTTGCCGTCGGTATGTCAATGAGGGAGCATGAGAACGTGGCCAGAGTGACGAGAGCGGAGTCGAAGGAGCGCACCCGGCAGCGGCTGCTGACGGAAGCGCAGCGGCTGTTCCGCGAGCGCGGCTACGCCGCGACGTCGCTTGAGCAGATCGCGGAGGCGGCGGAGGTGACCAAGGGCGCCATCTACGGGCACTTCGCCAGCAAGGAAGACCTCATGCTGACCGCGATGGAGGCCGCCCCGGCCCCCGACTACACGACCACGCTGGGCGACGAGTCCCGGCCGCTGCGGGCGCGGCTGGCGGACTTCAGCCGACTCGTCTCGGCCGAGCAGCCCGGTGACGAGGCCGAGCTGGCGGTGCTGCTTGAGTTCTGGGCCGCGCTGCTGCGCTCCCCGGATGCGCTGCAGCGTTACAGCGCCCGGGTCGAGGGCAGGCTCCGCGCGCTGGCCGACGCCGATCCGCTGGCCGACGCCGACCCGCAGGCCGGCACCGACGGCGGGCAGTCTCCGGCCGGTCCCGTGGCGCTCCAGGGCTGGGCCATCGGGCAGGCGATGCTGGCGGGGCTGCAGATTTACAAGCGCCTGGCTCCTGGCGTCGTCACGCCGGAGGTGTTCGAGCGCGCGTTCCTGCTGCTGGCCGATCTTTACCGGGAGCAGTAGGGACAGCGCAGGCAATGCAGGCCCGGGCGATCGCAGGCGACATCAACGCGAAGCACGGGACCGTTCGGGATGATCGATCTTGAATTTGCCTCGAGGACGGGCGCGCCCGGCCGGCAGGCGGTAATCACTGCTGTTTGCCGGTCGCCTCGGCCGCGGCTCCCTGCTTGGCGGGCATCGCTTCGTGCATCCGGGAGGTCAGCACGATCCCGACCGTCAGCAGCAGGAACGAGATCACCTCGCCCGCGATCGCCGCGGGGCTGCTGCGCAGCCGCACGTCCAGCCAGGCGATGCCGAGGGCGATGGAGAGGACCGGGTCGGCCACGCTGATGATCGCCTGCACCGGCGCCAGGAACGTGCCCTGCTGCAGGGCGTTCTGGTTGAGTATGAAGCCCGCCGGTCCGACGACGATGAAGACGTAGATCGGCCAGTTGGTGAATATCGCGGCCAGGCCTCCGCCGAATTCCGAGGTCAGGAGCTTGATCACGAAGGCCGCGATCCCGTAGCTGACACCGCAGGCCGTCGCCAGCGCCAGCGGCCGCAGGTCCACGTTCTTGTTCGCGACGACGAGGCAGGCGCCGACGACCACGATGTACCCGATCGCCAGCGGCGCCAGCATGCTCAGCTTGGCCTGCGTGTGACCGGCCGTCGGCTGCCCGATGGCGAGGAATCCGGCCAGGCCGATCGTGGTGAGGCCGACCCCCACCCAGATGTGCGTCATGTCGGGCTGCGGCTCGTTCGCGCTCTGCCTGAGGATCCAGGCGATGATGACGGCGAACAGCAGGTCGCAGACCAGCAGCGGCTGCACGAGGGCGAGGCTTCCGTAGGCCAGCGCCACCACCTGCAGGACGAACCCGATGACGTTCGCGCCGATGGCGAGCAGCCACAGCGGCTGCCGGACGAGGTCGAGTATCAGCCGAGGCGACAGCGGCTCCCTGGACTTGACCTTTTTCGTGCTGCGCTGATCGATCGCGGCCGAGAGGCCGAGGACGCCGGCGGCGGCGATGGCGGTCACGATGGCGACCGGTGTGTTGTTAGTCAAAGGCCTGGCTTCCCTGACGCCGGCGGACCGCTACCCGTCGTCCGCGGGCGGCGCGAACTGGAACTTGATGCCGTGCTCGCGCAGCGTGGACCTGAGCCACAGCACGGAGACGGCGATCCCGGCGCCGATGAGCACGATCGTGGTCACCAGCCAGATGGCGACGTAGATGTCCACCGGGACGAAGGCGAGCAGCACCCCCAGAATGACGGCGAGGAGCAGGAAGTCGCCCGCCCAGAACCAGGTCACGCCGCGGAAGAAGCCGTGCAGCTTCGCCTCGTGCTTCTTCGGGTAGCGCAGGCCGATCACCTCCCCGGCCAGCTCGGCCGCGATCGGGCTCGACCCGCGCGCGGTGCGGGCGAAGACGATGGCCAGGGCGAGGTTGGCGAGCGGGAAGTGGATCAGGAAGATGAACAGGTTCCCGGTCGCGATCGAGGTCGCGGTCTGCACGGTCAGCACCGCCAGCGAGATCAGCACCAGGGCGGGAACCGACCCGGTGAAGATCAGCCGCAGGGCGGCCGTCAGCCAGATCGCGCCGAGCACCGCCCACAGCCCGGCGTCGCGCCCGCCGAACGCCGTGCCGAGGACGTAGCCGATGGTGGGCAGGCCGAACGCCTCGCTCAGGTTCCAGCCGACGGTGCGCAGCAGCCCCAGCGGCTGGGGCAGCTCCAGGCACTCGTTCGGGGCGTCGGCATCCGTCACGGTCAGGGCCGGCGGCGCGACGGGACATGAACGTACAGCTCCTTCCGGTCCGGCGGCTCCGCCGTCCATTCGGCGGCGGGCGGTAGCAGGTAGCGGGGCTCGCGCAGATGGTCGGCGTACTGCCGGTCGGCGTTGTACACCTGGTTGAACTTCCAGATCATGCGGGCGAAGTTGGTCTGGCCGTGCAGCAGCTGCCGCGCGATGATGCCGCTGGTCTTGGCCAGCGCCGCCACTCCCAGGTGCTTGCGGGCCAGCACCGCCTGAGTTCGAACCAGCTCCAGGTAGAAACGGTCGAGCGGCAGCCGGGTGGGCAGCACCGCATGCTGCACGTCGAACAGCCGGTAGTCGAGCGTGGTCAGCCGCCGGGATTCGGTCAGCCAGGTCTCGGTCCCGGGGTACGGCGTCTGGACGGTGATGTTGACGATTTCCGGCACGCTCATCGCCCATTCCCTGACGAACGCGAACCGGGCCTCGTCCCAGTCCGGGTCGGCGATGATGTTGATCGCCACGCTCAGCCCCATCGACCGCGCGACCTCGAGCGCCTTGTTGTTCACCTTCGCGGTGGTGCGCTTGCGGAAGGCCGCCAGGCCCTCCTCGTCGAGCGCCTCAAGGCCGAGGAACATGTAGTTCAGGCCGAGGCGGCGCCAGCGCCGGAACACCTCCTCGTTGCGCAGCAGGACGTCGCAGCGTGTTTCCAGGTAGTACTGCTTGCGGATGCGGCGGCGCTCCAGCTGCCGGGCGATCTCGTCGCCCTCCTCGGCCTTGATGAACGCCACGTCGTCGACGATGAACACGCCCGGCTCGGCGATGCGGGCCATGTCCTCCACGGCCGCCTCCGGCGACAGCCTGCGGTAGCTGCGGCCGTAGAAGGTCCACGCGGAGCAGAACGAGCAGTCCCACGGGCAGCCGCGGGTGAACTCGATCGAGGCGGCGGGGTCCATCACCCCGATGAAGTACTTGCTGCGCCGCCCGACAAGATGCCGGGCCGGAAGATGGTCGTCGAGGCTGTGCACCATCTGCGGCGGCCGGCCGGCGCCGTCGACGGTGACGGCCCCGGGAACCTCGGTCAGGGCCCGGTCCGGGGCCGCCGCCAGCAGGGCCGGGGCGCCGGTCTCGCCCTCGCCCTTGAGCACGACGTCGATCGCGCCCTCGGCGTGCTCGAGGACCTGGCCGGCCACGAACGAGACGCTGTGCCCGCCGACGAAGACGAGCGGGTCGGGAAGCACGGTCTTGACCCACTTGGCCAGGTCCACCACCTCGGGCACGTTGGCCAGGTAGCTGAGGCTGAAGCCGACCGCCTCCGGGCGGAATTCCGCCACCTGCCGTTCCAGCTCCGCCTTCCGGTAGACCTGCAGGTCGACCAGCCTGACCTCGTGGCCGTCGGCCAGCAGGGCGGACGCCACCCGCTCCAGGCCGAGCGGCTCCAGGCGGAGGAAGATCTCGGAGTACATGAGCGCGCTCGGGTGCACGAGCAGGACTCGCATGAGATCAGGCCTCCCT
>Ga0335074_10008858_pt1 | contig 14001 bp, 13 predicted proteins | sample Lox_Sample_23_FD_206715 | JGI IMG/M metagenome (GOLD analysis project Ga0335074, IMG submission 206715) | Soil microbial communities from Loxahatchee National Wildlife Refuge, Florida, United States - Lox_Sample_2.3 | ecosystem: Environmental > Terrestrial > Soil > Wetlands | place: USA...
TTGGCCCGGGCGGCCAGCGTCTCATCGTCGGGGTAGGTGACCAGCCCGCCGAAGTAGCCGCGGATCTGCTCGTGCACGGTGAGCACGGTCAGCGGCACCTTACGGACCGCGGCCTCTGTCATGGCCCATCCGAGGGCACGCTGGGAATGACCGGAGCCGTCGACTCCGACGACAATGCCAGACATCCTTCTCACCTTCCGTCTGCAGGAGGGTTGCTTCGCCCTGACGCTAGGCCTGCCCCGGCCGGCGGCAATAGAACCGTTGGCACCGCCACATCAGGACTTAAGTCCCTGTGCTCGCCCAGACCGGGGCTGCTGCACTGACCCCGTGTTCACTGGCGATCAGGTGCAGCTAGATATCAGCTTCGACGCGGCCCGGGACAGGCTGGCCAGCCTCGCCCAAGGCTGGTGGCTGCTGGACGCCTCACGAGACTCCATCGGCAGAGGCGTCATCGGTTATACGCGGGTCGGCCCGCTGCCCGGTCTGGCCAAGCTGGTCAGCGTGCACGTGGAGCGGCTTCCCGGCAGTCACGACCGGGCTGGGCTCGCGCTCCGATGGGAGGTGCCCGGGCCGACCGGCGTGCTGTTCCCCATGCTGGACGCCGATATCACGCTCATTCCCGCGCAGGATGGCGGAAGCGTGCTCGCGATCGCCGCCGTCTATCGCCCCCCGCTCGGCGCGCTGGGCGCCGGGCTGGACCGCACGGTCCTGCACGGGATCGCGACGGCGACGGTCCGGGCCTTCCTTAACCGGGCGGCCGAGGCGATCCTCAGCCCAGCGGTACCCGCCACTCAAGCCGTGTGCCAGGATCAGCAGGGGTGAGCTGGAACTCGCCGCCGAGCTTCTCCGCGCGGCTGGCCAGGTTGCGCAGGCCGCTGCGATGCTTGCCGTCGGGGATACCGACCCCGTCATCGGTGACCTGAACGCAGAGCACCCCGTCACCGGACACGTCCGCGGTCACGTCGACCTGGCTCGCCTTCGCGTGCCTGGCCGCGTTGGACAGCGCCTCGCGGAGCACCGCGAGCACATGCTCGATGACCTCCCCCGCCGCCTGCGTGCGCAGTCCGGCGCCCAGCCGCAGCGAGGGAGCGAAGCCGAGCAGCGGCGTCATCTCGTCGACCAGCGCGACGATCGCGCCGCGGATGTCCGGCTGAGCGTCGGCGTGGTCGCGGGCCTGCAAGGCGAAGATCGTCGCCCGGATGTCCTTGATCGTGTCGTCCATCGCGTCGACGGCGTTGCTGATCCTGGTCCTCACCTCCGGCCTCGAGATCATCGGCATGGTGCCCTCCAGCGACATGCCGGTCGCGTACAGCCGCTGGATAACCAGGTCATGGAGATCACGGGCGATCCGGTCCCGGTCCTCAAACAGGGACAGCCGCTCGGCGTCGGCTCGGCGGGCGGCCAGTTCCAGCGCGACCCCAGCCTGGGCGGCGAACGAGGACACCACTTCGGCCCGGTCCGGCGGGAACGCGGGCGCGTCGTGCACCCGGCCCACGGTGAGCACGCCGCGCACATTGCCCGGCACACCGAGCGGGAACACGATCGCATGCCCGATATGGCTCATAGCCCCCCGGGCCGCTGCTGAGGCGCGCTCATCGGCGGCGAAGTCCTCGGTGGTGACAGGTTCGCCGCTGGCCAGCACCTGCCCGGACATCGACAAGCCGACCGGCAGCACCAGGCCCCTGGCGGCGTCGGCGCCCTCACCCTCGGCGTGGGTCATGATCAGCCGCCGCCCGTCCTCGTCGGGGACGGTGAGCACGGCCAGGTCCGCGCCGGACAACTCGAGCACCTGGCGGGTAACGTCGGCGAGCACCTCGCCGGGATCGGCGCCGGACAGCAGCCTGGTGGTGACGTCCGCGCTGGCCTGGATCAGCCGCTGCTGCCGGCGGGCCGACTCGTACAGCCGCGCGTTCTCGATGGCCACGCCTGCCGCCGCCCCGAGCGCGACCAGCACCGCCTCGTCGTCCTCGGTGAACTCCGCCGCCCCGCGCTTGTTGGTCAGGTACAAGTTTCCGAACACCTCGTCCCGCACCCGCACTGGCACGCCGAGAAAGCTCCCCATCGGCGGATGACCCGCGGGGAAGCCGGACGAGTCCGGGTGCGCGGCGATGTCCGCCAGCCGTAGCGGCCGCGGATCACGTATCAGCAGGCCGAGCAGGCCGTGGCCCTCCGGCCAGTGGTGAATCGCGGCGATCTCGGCCTCGGTCAGCCCGACCGGGATGAACTCCGCCAGCAACCGGTCACCGCCGATCACGCCGAGCGCGCCATAGGAGGCGTCCACCAATCCGACGGCGGTCTGCACGATCCGGCGCAGCGTGGATTCGAGGTCCAGGCCCTCGCCGATCGCCACCACCGCCTGCAGGAGCCCGTGCATCTGATCCCTGGCCCCGAGCACCGCCTGCAGCCGGCCCTGCAGCTCGGCGAGCAGCTCATCCAGCCGTAGCTGGGGTAGAATGTCCGGCCGCTCTGGCTCGATAGGCTCCATCGCCACAGGCTTCCCTCCCGCTAGGGCAACGACATAGGTATTATCTCAGAACTGCCCTTGGTGGCACCGCTAGGCTGGGGTGCAACGCGAGCGTGAACCAGATGGTCACACCGGCCAGCCCGCCGGGATCCTGGCGAGCAGGAGGGCGATGTCGTCAGGATGCTCGCCAGTGCCAGGCAGCAGCGTCGCCAGGATCTGGTCGGCCGCCCGCTCGAGATCGGGCGCCGACGCGAACACGGCGCGCAGTTCACTCTCCAGGACGGCGATCCGGTCGTCGATGTCGCACCCAGGGGTCTCGACCAGCCCGTCGGTGTAGAGCACGAGGGTGGCGCGGGCGGCCACGGGGACGGTGACCTGCTCGTGCGGGATCTCGCCGACACCGAGCGGAACGCTGACCGGGATGGGCAACCGCCGCACGGTACCGCCCGGGTCGACGGCCAGGACGGGAAGATGCCCGGCGGAGCAGCCGCTCACCTGGCCGGCATCGGGGTCGATGACGAGGTAACAGCACGTCGTGAGCTGGCCTGAGATGTCCTGCGCGAACATGTCCAGCGCGTGCATCAGATCGCGCGGCGGCATGCCGGTGCGGGCCAGCGCTCTGGCCGCCGACCGGAGCTGGCCCATGACCGTCGCGGCTTCCAGGCCGCGGCCCATCACGTCACCGACCAGCACACCGACCCGCCCGGCACCTAGCGGGATCAGGTCGAGCCAGTCACCACCGACACCCGCACCCTGGGTGGCGGGAAAATAGCGGCTGGCGCACGGCATCCCCGGTATTTCCGGTAGCGGGCCCATCAGCGCGTGCTGCAGTGTCACGGCGACGTGCCGCTGCTGCTCATACAGCTCGTTGATCCGCTGCTCGGCTGCCTTGCGGTCGGACACGTCACGGACCGCGGCGGAGACCAGCAGCCCGTCGCTGGTCCGCAGCGGGCTCAGGCTGATCTCCACCGGGAACTCCCGCCCGTCCTGGCGCAGGCCGTACAGGTCCAGGCCGGCGCCCATCGGGCGCGCCTGCCCGTTGTCGGCGTAGCCCCGCCGGTAACCAGAGTGCAGGTCGCGGAACCGGAGCGGGACAAGGATCTCGACGCCGTGGCCGAGCAGTTCCTCGCGCGAGTAGCCGAACATCGCCTCTGTCTGCGCGTTGACCAGCTGGATCGTGCCCGCGTCGTCGACGATGACCATGGCGTCCGGCGCCGCTTCCAGCAGCGCGCGGAACAGCTCTTCCGCTCGTACATCACCGAGCGTGATCGCCTGTGCGTGATCCCCCGTCCTAGGCGGCCCCGTTCTGGGCGCCCCTGTCCTGATCCCCCCCGTCCTGGGTGCCGCTGTCCTGGGTGGCGGCACCATGTCACGCATCACGAGCTGGTCAGGCTCCGCCATAATCCCTCTCCCCCGCCACCGGCAGCCCCCCGGCGGCCACATGCCGCGAACTAGTGGTGTTTATCTGAACACAATACGTCATCGACGCAACCCGGTTCAGCGACCAAGGTCCCGTCCCCGCGGCGGGAGTCCCTCTCGGGACGAAAGTGAGGGACTTTAGGCCTTTGGTCCGGTGAGTATGGTCTCTGCACGACGACCACGCGCCGGGGAGATGGTGAGCGTCATGAACGCCAACTTCCTGCGCCGGACCGCTAACGCGGCCGCTGACACGTATCCGTCCAGTGAGACCCTGCCGGCCCTGACGGAGCGGGCGTGCTGCTGCCCGTCCCAGCCGACCGCGCGGGTGCTCATGCAGCCCTCCGCCGCGCGCCCGCATGTGACAGAGCTGCTCTTGTGCGGCCATCACTACCGCGCGTCGCGTGACGCGCTCGCCGCCGCCCGCGCCACCGTGCAGTACCTGCGCTGACAGGACAGGAGCCCCCCGATGAACCAGCCCGGCACGTACCTGCACTGGAACGTTTTCACGATCTCGGTGGCGAACCTGGTCCTGATCGCGGTCATGGTCGTCATCTTCGGCGCCGCGCTGCTGATCCCGTTCCCCAGGGGACAGCGGTTTGACGCACCGGACCCGGCCGGCCCGGCACCGGAAGTCCCGGACGCCGGCATCGAGCCCGGTGATGAGCGGATGTGGACCGCGCGGGTCCGCCGCCGGGCGCTGAGCGTGCTCGCACCCGGCAAGCTGCTGCCGGACCGGCAGCCCGCCTATGTCGCCTCCTGGATTTACGTGTTCGGCGTCGCCTCGCTGGCCGCGCTCGGCGTGGTGATAGCCAGCGGTTTCGCGCTGGCTCTCGGCGGCCCCGACTGGTGGCACACCAACCCGGTCGGCCACTTCTTCAACAGCCTGCACCTGTGGAGCGTCGAGCTGTTCATGGCGCTGCTGGTCATTCACCTGTGGGGCAAGTTCTGGATGGCCGCGTGGCGCGGCCGTCGCGCGCTGACCTGGATCACCGGCGTCGTCGCGTTCCTCTGCTCGATCGTCGAGTGCTTCACCGGTTATCTGTCCCAGCAGAACTTCGACGCCCAGTGGATCTCCACCAGCGGCAAGGACGCGTTCAACGCGGCCGGCGTCGGCGCATTCTTCAACCTGATGAACTTCGGCCAGATGCTCATGTGGCACATCGTGCTCGTTCCGCTCGTGCTGGTCGCGATCGTCGGCGCACACGTGCTGCTGGTCCGCATGCGCGGCGTCAGCCACCCGCTGCCGGCGAAGCTGCCTCGCGGGCTCGCCGAACGGCGAGCCCAGCGGGCCGCTGATCGCGCCCCGTGGCGGGGACCGACCCGGCGTTATGACATCTTGAAGGAAGGGACGATCGCCTCACTGATCATCATCGCGCTGACGTTCGGCCTGGCCGGGCTGTTGTCCTCCCCCGACGTACCGCCGGTCACGGTAGCGAGCTGGGTACAGGCCGCCCCGGCCGACTTCCTCGCCACCGCCGCCACCGAGCTCAACGGCACGAGCGAGACCGCGAGCTACGGGCCGCCCTACAACACCAACGGCTCGCCGCAGAAGATCCTGTTCGCGCCCGCGAACTGGGCCGGGGTACGGCAGCCGATCAACCCGGCGCAGGTGTTCGTGCTCGGCCCGCTAGCCAAGGACGCCCCGGTGAACCCCGCGCTGGCCGCCGCCCTCGCCACGTACAACGCGGCATCGTCCGGCCAGGAGAACACGTGGGCGACGAATTATCTCAACGCGGTCACCAAGGTGACCTTCGTCAACGGCGCGCCGGTCGTGCCCAAGGCCGACGACGGCCCCGTCCCGGTCATGCTGGCCACCGAGCTGACGCTCGCGCGCAGCGGCGCGATCGACGCGGACCTGCTCGCCCAGCAGCCGTTCTACGGGACCGACTTCACTAAGCCACTGCTGTTCCTCGAAGACGGAAGCTATTTCTCCGACCAGGCCACCGCGATGCACCTGACCGGCGAGCAGTGGGGCGTGATGAACGAGACAGGCAGCTACCCAGGCCAGCCCTGGCTGTGGCTGTACCAGCTCTGGTATCAGCTCCCCGGCTTCCGCACCTCAGCCAACGCCGACCTGATCGCCATCTATCTGACCGGCGCCGCGACGCTGCTCCTGCTGCTGGTCCCGTTCATCCCCGGCCTGCGTGACATCCCGCGCTGGATACCGGTGCACCGCCTGATCTGGCGGGGCCCGGCCGGGGACGTCCAGACCTCGCGGGAAGCTAACCAGGATGGAGAGGGTCATGACAACCAGGCCAGTGATAGTGGGAACGGACGGCTCAGCCGAAGCGACGCGGGCAGTGGAGTGGGCGGCGAAGGAAGCTGAGCTGCGCGGCGCGCCGCTGCGGATCGTATCGGTCGTCGAGCTGCCGCCGCGGATGGCCGACCGGGCCGGGTTCGGAGACATCGGCCGGGTCGCCGAGACCATCAGGCGGGGTGCCCAGCGGTCCCTGGACACGGCCGCCAGGCGGGCGGCCGCGGTTGCACCTGACACGTCTGTTGACACCGGCCTGCTGACCGGTGCGGCCGCGGTGGCGGTGACCGACCGCGGTCACGACGCGCAGTTGCTGGTGGTCGGCTCACGCGGCAGCGGCCCGTTCACCGCGATGGTGCTCGGCTCGGTCAGCCGGTACGCGGCGATCCACGCGGCGTGCCCGGTGGTTGTCATCCGCGAGGAGACGACGGCCACGCACCGGCAGATCGTCGTCTGCATCCGCGATGCCAGCGACTGCGACCCGGCGCTCAGGTTCGCGTTCGAGGAAGCCGGACTGCGCAAGGCCAGCCTGCTGGCCGTGCACGTCTCGCGGTCTCCGTACTCGTTCGCCGGGCCGGGCCCGGACGGCGCGCCCGTGCCGCCACCGGCGGTGGCGCCTTTGCCTGGTGCCGAGGCGGACGCGACGGTCGCGCTGACCGATCTGCTGGCCACGTGGCGGACCAAGTACCCCGACGTGATCGTCGAGCAGGACTTCGTGCACGGTCATCCGGGACGGGTGCTGGCGGGCTATTCGGCCCGCGCGGACCTGGTCGTGCTCGGCCGGCATGGCGTGCACGGCGCGGCCAGGGTCACGCACGCGGTGCTGAGCCACGCGCACGGCCCGATCGCGACGGTGCCGTCGCAGTGCGGCCCGGCCTGACGCCGGACTCCGACCTCGCGCCGGCGCGGCTGTCATCAGCTCGCGCCGGCGCGATTCCATGCGTGCTATCGCAGGTACCTGCCGCCGGCCAGGGGCCGCAGGTCGCGGTCGAGCTGGTAAACCAGCGGCACGCCGTTCGGGATCTCAAGGTCGTCGATCTTCTCGTCCGGAATGCCATCCAGGTACTTGACCAGCGCCCGCAGCGTATTGGCGTGCGAGACGACGAGCACCGTGCCCTCCGCCAGCAGGTCCGGGACGATCGCGTCGTACCAGTACGGAAGCAACCGCACGGTAACGTCACGCAGTGACTCCGCGCGGGGCCTGGCGTCCGGCGGGAGCGTGGCATAGCGCGGGTCGCTGAACAGCTCGTCCTGCATGCTGGCGGGCGCGGGCGGCGGCGGCGTGCCGAACGAACGCCGCCAGGTCAGCACCTGGCGCTCGCCGTACTCCCGCGCCGCCTGATCCTTGTCCATGCCCTGCAGCGCGCCATAGTGCCGTCCGTTCAGCCGCCACGACCGCCGCACCGGGATCCAGTCGCGTTCCATGGCGGCCAGCAGCAAAAACGCGGTGCTGATCGTGCGGCGCAGCAGCGATGTGTGCGCCACCGCGGGCAGGAGGCCGTGCCCGGCGAGCGTCCGCCCGGCCGTGACGGCCTCCCGCTCCCCGGCCGCGGTCAGGACAGCGTTCATCCAGCCGGTGAACAGGTTCTTCTCGTTCCACTCGCTCTGGCCGTGCCTGAGCAGGATCAGCCGGCTCACGGAAGCAGCAGCACATCCAGGCCGGGCAGGGCCTTGCCCTCGACGAACTCCAGGCTCGCCCCGCCACCGGTGGACACGAACCCGAACTCGCTCTCGGCGATGCCCAGCTCGTGCAGCGCGGCGCCTGTGTCACCGCCGCCCACGACGGCGAACGCCCCTCCGCCGGTCAGCGCGTGCGCCACGACGAGGGTGCCCTTGGCGAACGGCGCGAGCTCGAACACGCCCATCGGGCCGTTCCAGAATGCCGTCCTAGCCGCGCCGATCGCGTCAGCGAAAGCGCCGGCGGTCCGCGGGCCGATATCCAGGCCCATCTGGTCCGGCGGGATCGCCGAGACGTCGACCACTTCATGCCTGGCATCCGCGTTCCGCCCTGGTGCCACGACAAGGTCGCGAGGCAGGACGATGTCCACGCCGACCCGCTCCGCCTCGGCCAGGTATCCCGCGGCGACCTCGACGTGCTCGGGGTGCAGCAGTGAGGTCCCGGTCTTGTATCCGCTGGCGGCGAGGAACGGGAAGGCCATAGCACCGCCGATGAGGATGCGGTCGGCCAGGTTGAGCAGGCCCCCGATCGCGCCGATCTTGTCGTCGATCTTCGCGCCGCCCAGCACCACGACGTACGGACGCCGGACCGTGGCGGTCAGCCGGCGCAGCGCCGCGACCTCGGCCTGGATCAGGTAACCGGCCGCGTGCGGGAGCAGCAGCGCGATGTCGTAGACGCTGGCGTGCTTGCGGTGCACGGCACCGAACGCGTCATCCACGTACAGGTCGGCGAGCCCGGCGAGCCGAGCGGCGAACTGGCCGCGCTGGATGTCGTCCTTGCTGGTCTCCCCCGCGTTGAAGCGCAGGTTTTCCAGCAGGACGACGCCTCCGGGGGCGAGCCGAGCCACGGCGTCCTTGGCCTGGGGGCCTACCGTGTCGGCGGCGAAGCAGACGGGAGCGCCGAGCAGTTCGCCGAGGCGGTCGGCGACAGGGGCGAGGGAGAAGGCGTGGTCCGGCTTGCCGCCGGGACGGCCCAGGTGCGCGCAGACAACGAGCTTCGCGCCGCGCGCGGCGAGCGCGGTCAGGGTCGGCAGGCTGGCCCGGATGCGCGCGTCGTCGGCCACCTGGCCGGCGTTGAGCGGCACGTTCAGGTCGAGCCGGACCAGGACCCGCTGTCCGGCTACCGCTAGGTCATCGATCGTCTTCATGCTGATGCGCCTCCTGACGGCGGTTGCCCGCAGTGGGTCCGCCTTATGTCAGGCTGTCGTGCGTGGCGCGGTCCCGATCAGGGGCGTTGGCCGGCCGGTGCGGGGACCTTGGTCTCCGCCCGATCCGTCGGCGCTGACCGGGTCCGGTTATGCGGCGAACCGCCGTCCCGGCCGCTGCGGGCAGCGGCCGGGACGGCGGATTCGGCTATCGGCGGCTCACAACGGGGAGATCCATATGCTCCCGTACGGCGTGTGCCGGGCCATCGCGGTCACGGTAACCGTGCTGGGCCACACGTAGACCGGACCTCGCGGCATCGCCAACGTGAAGTGCTGGTAGCTGTTCGGTGGCGTCACCTCCAGGTAATAGCTGGCCTGAGGCAGGAAGAGCGGGCTCATCGCCGACCGGACGGTGAACGCGATGTCCGCGCTCACGGTCTCGCCAGGCGACAAGCTCAGCGCGCTCACGCCCTGGTCCCTGTCGAAATAGGTGCTGCCCCAGATCGTCTGGGTCTTAATCGGCTGCATGCTCGAGTTCAGCAACTGCAAGCCGGGGTACCCCTCGACGGTGCAGGACTGGTTACTGACGTTGGTCAGTGTCAGCAGGAACCCGCGAGTGTCCTGGTTGTAGCGGCCGAACTGGTAGCCCGTCTGGTAGCCGTGAAGGCTCGCGGACAGCTGGCCGTAACCGCACTCGCCGGGATAATACGTGGACGTCGTCGTGGCGTCCTTCGCCGCGTTGCTCGGGTTTGAGCTAACGCCGACGGTCATCATGGCGGTCGCCGCCAGCGTCACCGCACCCGCCGCCAGCGCGAGCATCGTGCGGATCCTCATTTCCTCCTCCTTGCCCGGTCCCCTACTAGTGAGGACAGCCGGCCAGTGCCCCGCCGGCAGCGCCGAAGGTCTTGTCCTGACCAGCCAAACGTCCTCGGTAATGGGGACCTATGCCAGCCCGAGGTCCCTTGCGGCTGCGCCAGCGCGCGCCGAAGGTGGGACTATGCGGACCAGTGTTCCCGACCTGAACTGGCGTGATGATGGTCCCATGCCGCGTCGCGGCCGGCTGGGCGCCGTGTTGGTCGCCGTTGCCGTCATCGCGCTGTGCGCGGCTGCGCTGATCAGCATCGCGGGCGGCGCGCCGTCTACCTCGTCCGTGCCGCTCACGCCGACGGAGGCCGCCGTGGATCCGGGCCTGGTGGACGTGACGGCGACGCTCGGCCCGCAGGGCATGATCTCGCAGGGGACGGGGATGGTGCTGTCGCCGTCGGGCCGCGTGCTCACCAACAATCACGTGATCGACGGGGCCACCTCGATCACGGTCACCGATGTCGGCAACGGGCGCACCTACCGGGCCGCCGTGACCGGCTACGACTCGACCCACGACATCGCGGTGCTCCAGCTCGCCGACGCCAGCGGTCTGCGCACGGTGCCGCTGGGCAGCTCGGCCAGTCCGCTGGCCGGCCAGCGTGTCTGGGCGCTGGGCAACGCCGGCGGCGCAGGCGGAATGCCGTCAGCGGCGACCGGCACGATCACCGGCCTGGACCAGTCGATCATCGCGAACGACCAGGCCTCGGGCATGTCCGAACAGCTCAACGGCATGATCCAGACCAGCGCGCCGGTCCAGCAGGGTGACTCCGGTGGCCCGCTGGTGGACTCGGCCAGGCAGGTCATCGGGATGACCACCGCGGTATCCGCGCAGTACCAGCTCGCCAGCCCGGCCACGGAAGGGTTCGCGATACCGATCGGCCAGGCGCTGGCCACCGCCACTCAGATCGCCGACGGCAAGGCATCCGCGACCATTCACATCGGGCCCACCGCGTTCCTCGGCGTCGAGGTGGCAACCGGCGCGGTCCAGGTGCCTGGCGATCCCGCCGCCATCGGCGCAGGGGTCGCGGACGTCACGGCGAATTCGCCGGCCGCCGGGATGGGAATGTCGTCCGGTGACGTCATCGTGTCCATTGGCGGGCACACGGTCGCCTCGTCCGCCACGGTCCGCTCGGCCATGGACCAGTACCACCCCGGTGACCGCGCGGTCATCCGGTGGGCTGACCCGTCTGGCCAGGTTCACTCCGCCGCGGCCGTCTTCACCTCCGGCCCGGCGGGCTGACCGGACAGGCTCCGGGCCGGCTCCGCGGACTCGGCCGCCTGCTCCTCGGTGGCGAAGACCGCCTGCTCCTCCGTGGCGAAGACCGCCTGGCGCAGCATCCGGATCGCCGTGTCGAGGTCGGCCACGCCGGCTTCGACACGGCGGCGGACCTCGGCGTCCGACGCCAGCGACGCCGCGGCGGTCAGCGCGAGCCCGGCCGCGAAGATCCGCTGAGCGACCCCGCCCTGCAATTCGGCCGCCATGCGGTCCCTGTCCTCCAGCACCTTCAGTTCGGTGACCCGCTCTTGCAGCCGCTCGGTCTCTCGCTGGGAGCGGGCGATCCGGTCACGCAAGCCGTGGGTCGCGACCGCGAGCAAGGCGCCAAGCGCGCCCCAGAGCAGCACGCGTCGCGCTGTCACCGCGTTGCCGGCGGATTGCGCCACCGACACGCTGGCCTCGACGACAATGATCGCCGCCACCACGTAAGCCGACTCCCAGGGACGGTGGAACAGCGCCGTCCAGATGAGCGGGATCAGCACGACGATTCCGACGCCGGACACGGCACCGCCGGCGATCGTCAGCGCGAGCACCGAGCCTATGTAGGTGAGTGGCACCAGCACGTGCGTCCAGGCCGGCAGGCCGGGCCACGGCGCGGCGAACTCCGCCGCCGTGGCCGCGAGCAGGACCAGGCTGATCGTCACGGCCGGCCAGTCACGGGTGAGCGGCGGCAACGCCAGGCTCGCCTCGGCCAGAATCGCGACCACGGCAAACGGCCATAGCCTGGCCGCCAGCCCGGGCCGGCGAAACGGCGAGTCGTCCGGCGATACGTTCGTGAGCTTCGGCATCATCGCGGGTTACCCTCGAGGTCGTGGGCTCGTCACCGCGGCAGGGACAGCCGTTGTCCCCGATCTTGCGTCCCCCGGACGGTTATGTCCAGCTCCGCGAGCGATAGACGCCCGGTATCCACCGGATGAGGAATGTGCCCGCCTGTCCGCCGGGCGGGGCGTTCCCGCCGAGCGCGGCGACGATCCTCATACCGGATCGCCCGCGGTCGCGACCATGACCGCCTTGATCGCGTGCAGCTGGTTCTCCGCCTGGTCGAACACGATCGACGCGGGTGACTCGAAGACATCCTCGGTCACCTCGAGCGCGCAGAGGCCGTGCTTGTCGCACAGCATCTGGCCGATCTCGGTCTCCCGGTTGCGGAGGGCGGGCAGGCAGTGCATGAACTTCACGTCCGGGTTCCCGGTCGCGGCGATGACGGCGCCGTTGACCTGGTACGGAAGCAGCAGGTCGATGCGCTCGTCCCACTGCTCATGCGGTTCGTCCGTGGACAGCCAGACATCGGTGTACAGGAAGTCCGCGCCGCGCACGGCCTCGGCCACGTCGTCGGTCACCAGGAACGGCGATCCGTACCACGAGGCGAAGGCCTGGACGTTAGCGGACGGCTGCAGTCGCGCCGGCGCGCAGATCCGCACGTCCATGCCCAGCAAGGTGCCAGTGGCCAGCAGTGAGTTCGCGATGTTGTTCCGCCCGTCGCCGAGGTAGCAGTAGCTGATCTCGGTCAGCGGTTTACCCGGGCAGTGATCCCGCATGGTGAGCATGTCGGCGAGCACCTGCGTCGGGTGCCAGTGGTCAGTGCGCCCGTTCCAGACCGGAACCCCGGCGTACGCGCCCAGTGTCTCGACGGACGACTGGTCGGTGCCGAGGTACACGATGCCGTCGTACATGCGGCCAAGCACCCGGGCCGTATCCTTCAGCGGCTCGGTGAGGCCAAGCCGCGGCTCCTCATGTCCCAGGTAGGTGACGTGGGCGCCCTCGTCGTGCGCGGCGACCTCGATCGCCGACCGGGTCCACGTCGACGCCTTCTCGAAGATCAGCGCGATGTTGCGGCCAGCCAGCCGGTGCGCCCGCTCGCCCAGGTGCTTCTGCAGGCGCAGCCGTGCACCGAGGTCGATCAGGTCCGTGAACTCCCCGGCGGTGAAATCGATCTCCTTGAGCAGGCTCCTGCCGTGCAGGTCCATCTCATGCTTCCTCTCGCTCGATCGGGCACGTCATGCAGCAGCACGTGGCCGACGGAAATGCCATGGCAAGGCCCTCCTTGAAACATCACTCGCCGAGTTCAGCCTGCTGGAGCCAGGGGGTGAGCGGGAGTGGCATAGGTCCCCGATCGCTAACGGATCCTGGGACCAAAGTCCCGGCCGAATAGCGCCGGACCGGTGCGCGCGGGACACGCCCTAGCCGCGCTGAAGTCGATCCGGGAGCGCCGCGAACGAGCCCGAGTCCGCTGCGAACGCCAGCAACGCCGGGGCAGCCCGGCCCAGACCGCGGGGCCGCGTAGCCAACCCGGCAGACTCTGGCGAGATGCTGAACGGAGCCGGGCTGGCCTACCCGAAGGACACGACGACCATCTGGTGGGATGAGGATGGAACCATCACCGCGGACGGACCGTTCACCGCGGCGGCCGAACAGCTGACCGCCTACTACATGATCGACTGTGCCAGCCTCGAACGGGCGCGTGCGATCGCCGAACGCGTCCTTGATTTCCATGTCACAACGGTCGAGGTCCGACCGGTCCACGATTCGTTCGGATCGCCGACACCTGAACTGAGCACATTCGGCGGTTCCGCTCCCGGAGGCCGCCGTGACCGTCGCGGAACCGAGATAACGTGGAAGTCTGCCGCTTCGTGTCCGTCTGTCATACGTATACGACGGTTAACCTTCCACGATGCGGTAGAACACCACATTAAACCGGGACCGGGGTCGGCCGGTGAACCACACAGGCACCGTGCGGCACACAAGCCACTTCCCTGACCGCGCGCCGTCAGCCAGGAGCACGCAGCCGACCGGAGCACTCTCGTAAAGCGGACTAGAGCCGTTTATCCGAGGCGAGGCACCGGTTTGGGCACCGGCTCAAGGCGGGCGCGCGCGGGCGCGGGCGAGGGCGAGGGCGAGGGCG
>Ga0335074_10008859_pt1 | contig 14001 bp, 15 predicted proteins | sample Lox_Sample_23_FD_206715 | JGI IMG/M metagenome (GOLD analysis project Ga0335074, IMG submission 206715) | Soil microbial communities from Loxahatchee National Wildlife Refuge, Florida, United States - Lox_Sample_2.3 | ecosystem: Environmental > Terrestrial > Soil > Wetlands | place: USA...
TCACCGCGCGTTCGGCCGTCGACGTGGCGCGCGCCGATCTCGCCAGCGCGCAGCAGCAAGCTAAAGCCGCCGCGCTGGCGCAGCGCTCGGCGTACACTACCGCGCAAGCGCAAGCCGAGATGGACACGACCAACGTTTCCGGCGAAGCCGAATTGCACCGCGAAGGCTTCGTTGCCGATCAAACGTATCGCATCGCGCAGATCAAGGCGACGCAGTCCCAGGCTCAGCTTGGCGTCGCGCATTCGCAAATCGGCGTCGACGCAGCAGAACAAGAAGCCAAAGTCGCGGCGGCAAATGCGCAGCTCGCGCAAGCCATCGCGCAGCTGCAGGCCAAGGAGGCCGAGGTCAACGCGCTCACGGTGCGCGCACGCTCGGCCGGCGTCGTGCAATCGGTCGCGGTGGATCCCGGTGTGCGCGTCGACGTCGGCACGGAACTCGCACGCGTTGCCGACCAGCGGGCGCTCAAGGCCGTGCTGCAGGTTCCCGAAGGACAGGTGCATTCGGTTGAAGTCGGGATGCCTGCGCGCATCGACACTGGGAATGGCGTCGTGACCGGGCGCATCGTGCGCATCGCGCCGTCGGCGCAAGACGGAAGCGTTGCGGTTGACGTCTCATTTACCGGCGCGCTCCCGGCCGGCGCGCGGCCTGACCTCAACGTCGACGGCACGATCGATCTGCAGACGCTGCGCGACGTTCTCTCGATCGCGCGTCCAGCCGGCGCAGCCGACGATGCGAGCATCGGCCTCTATAAAATCGATCCCCGCACTTCGCTCGCGCGGCTCGTGCAAGTTCGCCTCGGCGTTGGCTCGACCGACCGCATCGAGGTGCTCTCCGGCCTGGCTGCCGGCGAGACGGTCATCGTCTCGGATACCTCGGCGTACGGCGGTGCGCCGCTCCTCCGGCTGCATTAGAAAGGGACACCATGCTTCTCGAGTTGCACGACATCTGCAAGATCTATCACACCGATGAGATCGAGACGCGCGCGCTCCGCGACATCGACCTTGGCATCGAGCGCGGCGAGTATGTCTCGATCGAAGGACCATCAGGCTGCGGCAAATCGACGCTGCTCTCGATCATCGGCTTGCTCGATGCGCCGACGAGCGGCTCGTACGCGCTCAACGGGCGCGCGGTCGCGTCGCTCTCGGCCGGCGAACGCGCCGCAATTCGCAATCGCGAGATCGGCTTCATCTTCCAAAACTTCAATCTCATCGGCGATCTGACGGTCGAAGAAAACGTCGAACTCCCGCTGACGTATCGCGGCGTCTCGAAGGCCGAGCGGCGCCGGCGCGTCCGCGAAGTATTAGAGCGCGTGAACGTGGCGCATCGCGCGCGACATTATCCCGCGCAGCTCTCCGGTGGTCAGCAGCAGCGCGTCGCGGTCGCGCGCGCGCTAGCCGGCAATCCGTCGGTGCTGCTCGCCGACGAGCCAACCGGCAACCTCGATTCCGAGCATGGCGAAGCGGTAATGGAGCTGCTCGGCGAACTGCATGCCGGCGGGGCGACAGTCGTCATGGTGACGCACGACCGCCGGTTCGCAAAATACGCCCAGCGAACGGTCGGGCTCCTCGACGGCTGTCTGGCCGAATCGCCCGAACTCGCCGAAGCGCGCCTTTAGCGCTCCGCTGACGGCGAGTTGGCAAAGTGATTGCGCCACAAGCGCCGTAACTGCCGAGCGTCGGCGAAGCCGCAGCGCTCAGCCACCGACTGCACGGAGAGCGTGCGATCGCGCAGCAACGTCCGCGCATGTTCCAAACGGAGTTTGGTCGCGTAGGATTTCACGCTAGCGCCGGTTGCAGCGCGAAATTGGCGTGTCAGCGTGCGTTCGCTGACGCCTGCAACCGATGCGAGCGACGCAAGCGTGAACGGTTCGCCGGCGTGTTCGACCAGCCAGTCCTGCGCTTTATGGATTTCGGCAAACGTGTGGTCGCGTAAAGTGAAGAACGGGCTGAGCTGTTCGTGGGTGCCGGGCCTGCGCACGGTGACGACCAGCTCGCGAGCTGCAGCGGCCGCAATGCGGGGGCCACAGTCGCGTTCCACCAGCGCCAGCGCCAAGTCGACGCCTGACGCGATACCGGCGCTGGTAGCGATGCGGCAATCGATGACGTAAAGCCGATTGGGTTCGACGCGCACGCGAGGAAATGCGCTCTGCAACTCCTCGACCCGCTTCCAATGGGTGGTCGCGGTGCGGCCGTCGAGCAAACCCGCCGCGGCAAGCGCGAACGCGCCGACGCAGACCGACGTCACCGTCGCACCCGCATCGTACGATGCGCGCAACCATGCTGCCAGCGGACGGATCGTCCGGTCGCGCGCAAGCACGCCGCGGCGCAGCGCCGTGCTGCCGGGAACGACGATCACGTCGCCGGACCCGATGTCGTGAGGAAGCGGCTCGAGTCCACACAGCCCAATCCCCTGCTGGCTCTCGACGCGCTCCGTGCCGGCGACGAGGCGCACGCGATACGGCGCGCCCGCGGCGGCGGCCTCGTGGAACGCCTGCAGCGGCCCGGCAAGATCGAGAATCTCGACGCCCGCCGGAACGGCAAAGATGACGCGTGTCACGCGCGACCGAGTACGGCGAGTCGATCGAGCACGTCGGCGACCGAGCAAATCCGCGCGAAGCGCCGTCGTAAGGCGTATTCGGTGCGTTCGACTACAGCGTCGGCCGGCAAGACCTCACTGCCGGGATCGAGCGTCTTGGGAATCGGAAACGTCAACGTCGCCTCGGTGACGAAATCGACGTCGAAGCCCAGATCGGCTGCAACGCGCGCGGTCGTCTCGCAGCATTGTTCGGTTTGGATCCCGCTGACGGTCACTCGACCGACGTGTTGTGTCAGCAAGTGTTGCAGCAAATTCGTGCTGGTGAAGCAGTTGCGAGACGTCTTGTGCAGGAGCGGCTCGTTGTCGCGCGGCGCCAAGAAATCCATCAGCCGGTAATACGAACTCTTGACCGAGAAGTGTTCGTCCGTATCGCTGTGCAGGAAGTAGAAGACCGGCTCGTTCGCGGCGCGGAAGCCGTCGATCAATTGCAGCACGTTGCCTTCGAAGTCTGGATTGTTGCGGTGCTGCCAGCGCGGCGGGGCTTTGAACGACTCCTGAACGTCGATGACCAGCAATGCGTTGGGTGTATGGTCGGAACCAGCCATGATGAGCGCCTCTCTTTCCAGCTCATAATAGGCGTAAATGTGCGGCCGGGCTAGATCGGCGGCGGTCGCCAAGCGGACAAATCCAGCCAGATGCAGGCCCCACGGCGTCCGTTCCACGATATCCCGGCATGGAGTTGGGCATCCACTTCGAACGCGAAATTCGCGAACAGCCGGAAGCGTGGGTGCGCATCGCACACTCAGATGCTGCCGTGCGATTGGCGGGCGCACTCGAGGGCGAGATCGTGCTGGTCGGCAGCGGGAGCTCGCTCTTTGCCGCCCAACTCGGCGCAATCGCGCTGCGCCGCCGCGGCGTTACCGCGCATGCCGTCGCCGCGACCGAAGCACTGGGCGACGCAAAAGCCTACCAGCATCGCGTCGTGGTAGCAATATCGCAGAGTGGCCGTTCCAGTGACGTGCTTCGAGCGCTTGACGCGCTGCAGCCGCTGCACACGATCGCTTTGACGAACACGACGGATTCGCCGCTTGCGGCGCGCGCCAACACGACCATCGACGTCGGCGCGGGACCGGAAGAAGCCATTCCCGCCACCAAGAGCGTGTCGTGCACTATCGCCATTCTACTCTCGGCCGCATCGCTGGTTGCGGGCGAACACTCGCGCGACGCCGAGGTGCTGATTCACACGGCGCAGACGATTGGCCAGTGGCTCGGCGGCTCGGGCATCGATCCGGTGGTGCGCGCGTCGGTTGCGATCGCCGCCCGCCACGACGTGATCGTGCTGGGTACCGATTACGGCGCGCCGATTGCGCGCGAGGCCGCGTTGAAGTTCAAGGAGGCAACCTACTTGCACGCGGAGGGATTTGCGGCGGGCGAGTTTCGCCATGGCAGCGCAGCGATGATCGACGCGTCCAGCGTCGTGCTGGGCATCATGGATCGCGATGCACTCGAGATCGTCGGACGGCCCTTACGCGAGGCGCGCAAGAGCGGTGCTTTGCGGTACGTGGTCGGTTCCACCAGTGTCGACGGCATCACGATGCTCGGGCCGACGGTCGAGGATGCCTACAACACCCTCGGATGGTTGATAACGGTGCAGTTGCTCGCGCTCTATGTTGCGCGCGCACGCGGCATCAATAGCGATAATCCGCGCGGTCTCACTAAGGCCATCGTCAGCGAATGAACGCAGAGCGGCCTACGCTCGTTCGCGGGGTCGGCTTGCTCGGCGCCGTGGCGGTCAATGTGATCTCGATGATCGGCATCGGACCGCTGATCACGATACCGCTCGTGCTCGGCGCGCTGCACGGCCCCCTCTCCCTCATCGGATGGTTCTTGGGCGCGCTGCTGGCGCTGTGCGACGGCTTGGTGTGGGCCGAGCTTGGCTCGGCGTATCCGCGCTCCGGCGGAACCTATGGCTACCTGCTCGCAATCCTGGGACGAACGCCGCTGGGATCGCTTCCGGCCTTTCTCTTTGTGTGGGGAACCATCTTCATCGTTCCGCTCACTCTGGCCAGCGGCTACATCGGGTTTGCGAATTACACGGGCTACCTATTGCCGCAACTCGCTGCTTGGCCGCTCGCACTCAAGCTGCTCGCCGTTGCCGTCGGAATCGTCACGCTGTTCGCGCTCTATCGCGGCATCAAGACGATCGAACGGATAAGCGTGGTGCTCGGCGCCGTCTCGGTGGTGACGTTGGTGTGCGTGGCCGGCGCGGCGTTCGTCCACTGGTCGCCGCAGGCAGCGTTCGCGGTCGCGCCCGGCGATTCGTTATGGAGCGGCCTGCGCGCAGGTCTGGGCTCGGCGCTGGTGATCGCGATGTACGACTACATCGGCTATAACGCAGCGAACACGATCGGCGACGAAGTGATCCAACCGCAGCGGACGCTGCCGCGTTCGATCGGGATAGCGATTGCCCTGGTCGCCGTGCTCTATATCACTACGCAGACCGGCGTCCTCGGCGCCATACCCTGGCAGCAGTTCGTTCCGCTCGCGGATGGGACGCTGCCGCCGCTCGGCCAGCATCTCGCTTCGGCGATCGTCGAGCGCGCCTTCGGTGCGCCCGCGGCCTTCGGCGTTACGTTGCTCATCCTCGTGACGGCGTTCGCGTCGGTCTACGGCGTGCTGCTCGCGGCCTCACGCATTCCGTACGCGGCCGCCACCGACGGCCTCTTTCTGCGCCCCTTCGCGCACGTGCACGCTCGCGCACGGTTTCCCGACGTGTCGCTGCTCGTAATGGGCGGCATCGCGCTCATCGCGTGCTTCTTCACGCTCGACCAGGTCATCAGCGCGCTTACCGCATTCATCGTGCTCGTGCAATCGATCGCGCAGATCGTCGCACTCTTTGTCATGCGTGCGACCAGGGTGCGCGCGCCCTACCGGATGTGGTTCTATCCGCTTCCGGCGCTGGTGGCGCTCGCGGGATGGATCTATATCTTTTGCAGCGCCGGCTGGCCGGCGATCGGGGTCAGCGCAGCGGTAGTCGCGCTCGGCGCCGCGGTATATTTTGCTACGCGCAGAAACAGCGTTTATGGCGCACCTTAAGATCGATCGCGGAGCATCCACGGCATTCATCGACCTGATCGCGGAGTACGAGACGAGCTTGCCGGAGGATTTGCGACACGGGTCGCTCGAGCCGTTTGCGGTCGCCTTCACGGCGTCGGTCGACGAGCAACCGTGCGGTTGCGTGGCGCTCGACGAACGTGATTCTGCTACCGGCATCATCAAGCGGCTGTACGTGCGTCCGGCGTTTCGCCAGCACGGCGTTGCGCGGGCGCTGATCGACGAACTGGTCGCCGCCGCGCGCGAGCGCGGTTACGCACGAGTTGTGCTCGACACCGACCGCGAACGGCTGGCGGCGGCGTATAAGTTTTATCTTTTGTACGGCTTTACTGAGTGTGCGCCATACGTTGAGGCGGTGTCGTACGTGTGCCCCACGTTTATGGAATTACCATTGTAGCTCAAAACCTGACGTCCGCGGATTCAAGCGCACCGATGCGCTTGCCCAAACTAGGATGTGACGCGAAGAGGAACTCGTACCACGCGGGCGGTTCCTCTTCGGCCATATTCTGGTCGCGCAAACGGCGGAAAGCAGCAGCGCCGCTGCGCGGATCCGCGGTCGTGGCAAGCGCGAAACGATCGGCGGCCCACTCGCGCGAACGCGAATACGCGTTGATTGCCGGGCGGATCGCCATCGTCCCGGCACCGAGCCAGGCCGCGATGCGCAGCAAGAGGACGCTGTCGCGCGAGCGATCGCTTTGAAGGCCGACGCCGACCGCGGCCAGCAGTGCCGCAGTGACGCCTTCAGCGAGCGCGATCATGCGCCACGTGTCGCGCGTAACGTAGTGCCCCAGCTCATGAGCAACGACGAAGGCAATCTCGTCGGATTCAAACGCGTCGATGAGCGTGTCGCCAAGCACGATACGGTGGGTCGAGCCGAGGCCGGCGACAAAGGCGTTGGCTTTCTTCGTTTGGCGGCTCATGTCCATGCGCAAAATCTCCGCGTCGCCGACGCCGAAGCGTTCGGCGAGCGCGCGCAGACGCGCTTCGAGCGGTCCGCGCAACGGTTCGAAGCGATTGAAGAGCGGTAGGATGTAGAGCGGCACGATGAGCGTGGCAAGGATGAACAGGGGCAGCATACCGAGTGCTGCGACGATCGGCCATGTCGCGCGAAAGCGTCGAACCGCGACACCGCCTAATAGTGCCAGGGCGCCGGCTAGCACGACCGAGATTCCCGTGCCCTTGCTCCAATCGGCGAGAAATGCAGATGCCGATTGTTCGCTCAGGCCGTAGCGGCGCTCAACGGCATAATCTTCTACGAACGTGACCGGCAACTCGAGCACGCTCGACGCCAGGGTCAGCGCGGCAAAGTAGACGCCGGGTTGCGCCCAGCGAGGTATTGGATCGAGCGTTCGTTCGATTCGCGGTGCGAGCGGTCCGTAGGCGAATGCGAACGTCGAAAGTGTCGAGCGCAACATACCGGCAACGGCCAAAGCGCGACGCTCGCGTCCGTACGCTGCCGAGTCGCTTGAAATCGCGCGCGGTGCGTGCCGCGCAAGCGCCACCGCTTGTAGCGCTCGAGCTGCGATGTAGCCGGCGCTCGCTCCGGCGATGAGGCCGATAAGGAACTTTCGCACCCGCGGGTGTTCGCGTTAGTGTGCGCCCGGGACCTCGCACGACTCGAAGTCCACGTCGTAAATGCCGAGTCCGTAGCCTTGGGGTGACAGATGGAGGTCGTGCGTCCCAAACGTCTTGTTCTCTACGATGTGATACGAGCGGGATGCGTCGACGTCGATGTATGACATCCCGCTGGTGTCGTAGTGCACGTCGGAACCGGCATCTGCTTGTGCCAGCGGCTTGCCATCTTGTGTGACCACCACACGCGTCGAACCGCCTTTCCCCGGTCTCATCACGGCCGTGACCTCGATCGCATGATAGGTCATGGCGAAATAGCCGCTGCCGCCGCCGAATTCCACGGCCTCCTGCGACGTGTGCCAATAGCCGTCCAGGTAGATCGCGCCGTCGCGATGCGATCCTGAATCGTGATACTGGATATCGGGGACCGATGGATCGCTGAACGTCGGTTTGTTGGCGATCGGCTGGTGTCCGACTAATACTTCGGCGGTCTGGGGATAACACACGGCGCCCGGCTTATCGTAGCTGTCCTGCGGAAGCAGTGCCATCACCGGGGGAAGGGACAGCGAGGGATTTGCCGCCTTGAGCAGCGCTTGAATCTTCGATTCGGTGTAGGGATAGTTTCCTTCGCCGACTTGCGACTCGACGAGATGGCCGCTTTGATCGTAGAGCAGCTCGGTTGGCCAAACGTTTATGCCGTAGTGATTCCAGATCGTCCGGTTATCGTCAAGGGCGATCGGCCACGTCACGTCGAGGCGCTTGGCGTTACTTTCGACTTCGGATAGCTGTCCGGAAAATCCGAACTCGGGCGTATGCACGCCGATGATGACGAACCCGTCGTTGTGGTAGCGCTTGTACCACTCGCGCAGATATGGGAGCGTGCGCAGACAGTTCAGGCACGTGTACTCCCAGAAGTCCACCAACACAACCTTGCCGCGCAAATCGGCCGGTGTCAGTGCGGAGCTATTGAGCCACTGTGTTGCGCCCTCAAAGCTCGCGATCGGCGCGCCGGCTGAAAATCCGCACAGCGCGAGTGCCAGCCCGAACATCACCAAGCGTCGCATCATGCGTCGAACCCCTCCACCACCAGGGGTTCGACGCGCGAGCGCAAGGCTCTGTGACCGCTACTGGGCGCTCTGGACGGCCTGCAGATCTTTCTCTAGGATCGGAATCGACTGCCCGGCAAACGCGCGCAGCTGAGCACCACCACCGCCGTCCTTTTCTTGCTGGAACATGACGATCAGCGTCTGCAACTGATGCGCTTGGTCGGCCGCATAGCCGGACCCATCAGTGGTTGGCTTCGGGGCGTTCGTCGAGAGCGCAATGCCGTAGTATGACGCCAGTGACGCGAGTTGGCTGCCGATTGCGATCTCGTCGCTTTGGACACTCGAAGCGACGGCTTTGACGTGGTCGCTGCCGGACGATTCCGCGGCGTTCGCGTTCGAGACGCTCTGCAGCAGTACGCCCATCGCCGAGTGCGCAAATTGTGTGTCTGCCGGTGACGTGGCATCGCCAAGATCCGCGCCAAGCAGCGTGACGCCCAAGGTTGCGCAGAGTGCGATCGTTCCAATCGGCCTGAATATATGTAGGTTTCGCATAGCGATTCCAGCGTGCGCTTGCACCGTCGAGCGGGGTGCGACTTTAGCGACAGCAGCTGACCAAATCTCGCTCAAAACGACATCAACGATTGCTAAATTGCCCTATAATGGCGCCTATGCTGCTCAGCGTTTTCATCTATCTCTTGCTCGGTGTTGTTTTTGGATACTTGGGTGGCCTTTTTGGCATAGGAGGCGGCTTAATCGCGATTCCGGTGCTTGGGGTCTTCTTTGGCTATTCAGAACAAGTGGCCCAGGGCACAGCGTTGGTCATGATCGTTCCGAACGTGCTGCTCGGGTTATGGCACTACATCAAAAAGGTCGGGATGGACACGCGCTTAGCGCTGACGCTGGCGATGAGCGCCGTGCCGTTCACGTATCTTGGCGCGCGAGTGGCGACCCATCTCCCGAGTGCGCCACTGCGCATCGCGTTTGCAATCTTCATCATTGCAATCGCGGGACAGATGGCGTGGCGCACCTTCGGACCCAAGGGGCTGCAGGCGCCGCGTCCGGCCCCATGGCCTATCGCAGGCGTGGTAGGGGCAATCGGCGGCACGCTCTCGGGATTTTTTAGCGTCGGTGGTGCGGTCTTCGCCGTGCCGGCGATGTCCGCGCTCTTCGATCTCTCGCACGTGGCTGCGCAGGGCATGGGGCTGGCTCTGGTTGCTCCAGGGACCGTCGTAAGTGTCATCACCTATGCGGGTGCCCATGACGTCGATTGGATCCCCGGCATTGCGCTTGCCGCAGGGGGCGCGGTCGCCGTCCCGCACGGCGTAACGCTAGCAAAACGGTTGCCGGAGCGCGTGCTGCGCAGTTTGTTTATCGTATTGATGCTTGCGTCGGCGGCAGGCTTGCTGCTACGCTCGTGGCGATGAAACAGGTACTTGCCGCGCTCCTAGCAGCAAATGTGCTCGCGCCGTCCGGCATTCTCGCGTCGCCGGCGACGTACGAGCGCAAGCAGGTTACCGTGCTCGGAATCGTCGAGGGGATCGTGGTGCGACCAATCTCCGGCGGTTACATTACGCAGTTCGCGCTCTGCGATAGTCGCTGTATCAACGTCGTGGAATTCTCGAAGCCGTCGTTCGCGCTCGGACAGTCGCTGACCGTGGCCGGCACCTTTCACTCGGTCTTTTCGAACGGCCTCGTTCAGGCGCGCAACGTCGTCGTCGTGACCGAGCCGACGACCAAAGTTTGAGGAGCCGGGCCGAAAAGGCGGCGTTGTTTCGAGCGCTGCACACGCGCAATCGCGCCTTTATCATTCCCAATCCCTGGGATATCGGTACGGCGAAGATGTTGGAGGCGCTTGGGTTCGAAGCGCTCGCCACGACGAGCGCGGGCTTCGCGCAATCGATTGGCAAAGACGACGGCACCGTCGATCGCGACACGATGCTCGCGCACGCCGCGCAACTCGTCGCGGCTACCGATCTGCCGGTCAGCGCCGACCTCGAGAACGGCTATGCCGATGACCCGGCCGGCGTCGCTGAGACGGTGCAACGCGCGGGGGAAGCCGGGCTTGCCGGATGTTCGATTGAGGATTTGCCGGCCGGTCGCAACGGCGAACCGTATGCGATCGATTTTGCCGCTGAGCGAATCGCAGCCGCGGCCAAAGCTGCGCGCGCGCTGCCGTTCCCATTCGTCTTGACGGCGCGCGCCGAAAATTACATCGCGGGTCATCCGGACCTGGCCGACACGATTGCACGGCTGCAGGCGTATGAAGCGGCGGGCGCCGACGTACTCTATGCGCCCGGTCTACGCACGGCCGACGATATCGCGGCCGTCGTGCGTGCCGTCGGCCGTCCGGTCAACGTGCTGATGGGACTGCCCGGTGTTCGCTTTACCCTCGCCGAGCTCTCGGCGCTGGGCGTGCAGCGGGTAAGCATTGGCAGCGGACTCTCGCGACTCGCATACGCGACCGCGGAGCGAGCGGCGAAGGAGATGCTCGATCGAGGCGACTTTAGCGCGCTAACGCGCGAGTAGCTTTGGTGCGGCGAGCCACATCAGTCGCCCATGCAACGGCGCAAGGCTCCTGATCTCGACGCAGGCGAGCGCGCCTTTTTTGAAATCGATGGCTGCGCCGCCAATTACTTCCTCGATTACGCCGGTCATCGAGGGATCGTGCCCGACCAGCATGATCGCCTTTGCATCGTGGTACTCGCCCAGCACGCTTGCGAGGCGCTCGCAAGAAAATCCGAGATCGATCCGCGGATCTTCAACAAGCGCGTTTTTGAGATCGAGTTCATCGGCCACGAGCTCGGCCGTCTGCCGCGCGCGTACGAGCGGACTCGTGATCACCCGCTCGATGCCAAGCTTTAGATCGGCAACGGTGCGCGCTTCGCGCGCGATACGCTTACGGCCGTCCGGGGTTAGCGGGCGCTGCGAATCGGGGCCTTCCCACTTCTCGCGATCGCCGGCCGGCCCGTGCCGTAGAAAATAGCACATCATACCAGGGAAATTATCTCTTTTGGCTTCGGGTGTGCCGCCAGCGACGCGAGCAGCGCGTCGGCAAGCTGATCGCATACCGGATCGTCGATTTCCTCGACGCGGCCTTCGTCGGCCAGCTTAGCTTTGCGCGGATCGATGGGGATGCGCGCAAAAACCGGCGCCTGCGCAAGTTCGGCAACGCGATCGGCATACGATGGCCCGAAGACCTCGTACTTCGCACCGGTGTCGGGCGCGATGAAGTACGACATGTTCTCGACGACGCCGAGGATCGGCTTCTTGAGCTGGTGTACGAGATTCGCGGCCTTGCGTACGATCATTGTCGCCAGTGCTTGCGGCATCGTGACCAACACGACGCCGTCCACGGAAAGCGACTGCAACACCGTCAGCGGCGCATCCGAGGTACCCGGCGGAAGATCGATGAGCAGGACGTCGAGATCGCTCCACAAGACCTGCTCGTAAAATTGCCGGATCACACCGGAGAGAATCGGGCCGCGCCAGATCATCGCGGTGTCTTCTTTGTCGGTGAGCAGATTGGCACTCACGACCTCGATTGCGCTGCGCGAAACCGCCGGCACCATCAACGGCTGCGGATTACCTTGCGGCGTCTTTGGCGCATTCGGGTCGGCTTCGATCGCGAGCGGTGTGTGCAGCCCGAAAAGCTTTGGGATCGACGGCCCGGTGATGTCGCCGTCGAGAATGCCGACCGAAAGATGCTTGCGGCGTAGTCCGAGTGCCAGGAGTGCGGTGATGAGCGACTTGCCGACACCGCCCTTTCCCGACATGATGGGAACGACGTGCGCGATCTTCGCACGCCCGGTAAAGGCGCCGGGTGCGCGTCGAGCCGGCGTGCGATCCTCGTTGGAGATGAGCGGCACGAACCCGGAGAGGCGTGCTTGCCCGAGCGCGGCGATGATCGGCTCGACGCGCAGCCCGTGAGCTTTTGCGCCTTGTTCGATGGTCTCGGACTTGCTCACGCCGCAGCCCGAACAGCCCAGACCGAACTGGGTGAGCACGTCGGCCGCGAGGGGGAACGCGCCAACGAGGTCTTTGATATTGCTCTGCGGCGTGATCTCGATCTCAAGGTGAGGCATACGTCTGTCCTATTCTCCCATAACAAAAAGGCGCCCCCGCAGGAACGCGCTCTCCGTTGCTATTTGCGACCGAAGCCGCTAGCGATATGCTTGCCGCGAGGCAAAGCAGTCCCGGCAATAAACCGGGCGATCCGTGCGCGGCTGGAACGGAAGTTCCGCCCGCTGCCCGCACTGACTGCACGTTGCCTGGAACATCTCGCGACGGGTATGACTGCTGCTCGCGGTTTGCGGCTGGCGCGCTTTGCGCACCGCTCGGCAATCCGGGCAACGGCTGGGCTTATTGGTAAAGCCCTTCATCGCGAAGAATTCTTGTTCGCCGGTCGTAAATGCGAACTCACGTCCGCAATCAACACAACCGAGCATTTCATCTCTGTACATGAATGAGTCTCCTATCTCTATATTTGTCTTAGGCTCGACTCGCTCGTGGACTTAGATAAAGCTCGATTACTGAATTCGAAAACCTGGAACGCACCCTATAACCGGGGTTACGCTCCAATGGTTGCACCCGGCCCCCCGCGAAGGGCGCCCCCATGGAACAGGTGGTCTCGTCGATCGAACGTGCGGCGGCGGTGCTGGCCGGAGGCTGCGACTCCCCGGTACGCTCGGGCTGGAGCGTGGGCGGCCCGATGTTCGTCCAAGCGAGCGCCGCCGGCGCGTATGCCTACGACGAAGACGGCCGGCGCTACATCGATTACGTCATGGCCTACGGACCGCTGCTCTTCGGGCATACCCATCCGGCGCTGACGACCAACCTCGACGAGCTCGCGCAGCACGGCTTCGTGTGGGGTACGACGCATCCACAGGAGATTCGTCTGGCGGAACGGATCCGCGCGTATCTGCCGTCGATGGAGCGCATGCGCTTCGTGACGACCGGCACCGAAGCGATGATGAGTGCGATTCGCGTCGCGCGCGCGTACACCAAACGTTCGTTGATTCTGAAGTTTGCCGGCAACTACCACGGCCATTTCGATCTAGCGCTGCTCAACGCCGGCGCATCCGCACACACGTCCGATGCGGGCGCGAGCGGCATTCCTGACGGCGTGATGCGCGACGTCGTGGTTGCGCGCTATAACGATCTGGCCGGCGTCGATGCATTTTTGCGCGGCCGTGAAGGCGAGCTGGCGGCGATCATCGTCGAACCGATCGTCGGCAACATGGGCTACGTGACGCCGGTCGCCGGATTCTTGGAAGGCTTACGCGAGCGTACTCAGCGCTACGGCGCGCTGCTGATCTTCGACGAAGTCATCACCTGGCTGCGCTTCGGCCTGCGCGGCGCGCAAGCATGCGTGCACGTCACGCCCGACATGACGGCGATCGGCAAGATCATGGGCGGCGGTGCACCGATCGCCGCCTTCGGTGGACGCGAAGACGTGATGAACGTGCTCGCGCCGATCGGCGGGACGTTCACCGGCGGTACCCACGGGGGCAATCCGTTTAGCGTCGGGATGGCGCACCGCGTCCTCGATCTGCTCGAAGCCCATCCCGAGTACTACGATCGAATGCGCGATGTTGCCGAGCGATTGGCGGACGGCATCCGCGCGATCTTCCGCGAACGCGAGCTGCCCTACGCGGTCGTACAACATGAATCGATCGTCGATTTCAAATTCCGGGCCGGGCCACCGAATCAAAACTACGACGACGCGCTTGCCGCC
>Ga0335074_10008860_pt1 | contig 14001 bp, 12 predicted proteins | sample Lox_Sample_23_FD_206715 | JGI IMG/M metagenome (GOLD analysis project Ga0335074, IMG submission 206715) | Soil microbial communities from Loxahatchee National Wildlife Refuge, Florida, United States - Lox_Sample_2.3 | ecosystem: Environmental > Terrestrial > Soil > Wetlands | place: USA...
TATCCCGAGCCGGTCAGGTTATGAGTTGTCGTGATGGCGCGCACATTATCCTTCACAGACTCCTCCCACGCCTTTGGCGAGCTATCGGCCAACGCGTCGACGATTTGCGGCGATTCGTTATCGAAGGCCACGGCAAAACGCAATCCGCGTCCGGGCACGAAGTTCAGTGTCGGCGCGATGATGGTCTGAACATGGACGGTCTTGGGATCGAAGAGGTACATGCGGTATTCAAGCGACGGGGAACTGGCAGGCGGAGTGACACTCGCGGTGGTAACCGGCAGAATGGTCATAGCCGAAAGCGTTCGTCCGTAATCCGGAATCTCTACCCAATGCACCGGTCCGGCATCTGTCTTCTTGGCGTAATGCACGGCCTCGATCGACACATAACCATCCGCCTCCACGAATCCGTGCAGCGTTCCGATGGACACTTCTTTGGGGTGGAACGCCGTTACCTTGACCGTAACCGGATCCCCCACGCCCGATATCTTCACGGTCCCCTCGCTCGTGCCCGAAGGCGCTTTAAGCCAATTCACGCTGACAGAAAGCCGTTGGTCCTTCTGGCCGGCGGACGTCTTCTGCAATTGAATCCATGGCGCACTCGCTTCGGCCGAGTAACCAGAAGAAGCATTGAATATTTCCACGTATTGCCAGCTTCCCTGGAACGAATCAAATTGCAGTGCCGTGGGTACGACTCCCATCTTCAACGGCGCGCCGGCGGGGATTTCCGTCACTTCGGGCATGTTATTCTTATCGGGCTGCTGCCAGCCGGTATAGCCGATATGGGTCTGATCCATCATGTGATCCCACTTACCGTTCGCCAGTGTATGGTTGTAAGTGGCCGACCAATCCGCATCCTCTTGGAACAGCTTGCGGACCTGAACGGCATAATCGTTGGCGCTGGCACGGCCTTGACTGGCATACAGGCGATTCTTAGCCGCCGCGATGTATAGCTCATTTACGATGGCGCATGCCTTAGCCGGAAATAAGACCAACTCAAAGTAAGCATCCTTGGCATTGGCCGGAATCTTCTGGTAGATCGTTTCCGCTTGTTCCACCAGCGTCTTCCACTCACGTTCGATCCGGTCCGCTTCTTCGTAATTCTCCAGACTGAATGTGCCCGGCTCCAGCAACTCCGGCTTACGCCGGCCGTTGTACTTCGCATACTTGGCGACGATGTCGGCGATCGCCACTGCGTACTTCGGACCAAATTCCCGCGCGGCCCATAGCCTTCCAAATTCGCCAATCTTATCCTGCGGCCAGCGCCCCGGATTCCAAGCCAGGCTCAGGAAATACTCGATGGGAAACTCCATGGGCTTCAGATCGCCTACATTTACAATCCAGATACGGTCGGCGCCGTAATGATACGCCAGGTTCATCTGTTCCCATACCTTAGGAATCGGATTGGTATTCAGCCACTTATAATTGCGCGGACCACCCACATAGTCAAAGTGATAGTAAACACCGGCGCCGCCGCTGCGCTTGCGTTCCTCGGCAGTGGGAAGACGGCGTATGTTGCCCCAATTGTCGTCACACCAAAGTAAGGTGACATCGTCGGGAACACGCATGCCGGCGTCATAATACTCCTGCACTTCTTTATAAAGCGCCCAATCCTGCGGAACCTTCGATAAGTCCGGTCCCATGTACTTAGCCAGGATGGCGCGTTGATCGGTGACAATCTTTTCGAGCAAGGCTTGGTTCCCTTGCATGCCTCCCGTGGTGTCCATGGGCATATCGCCATCGCCGCGCATGCCGATCGTCACGATACTCTCATAGGCCTTGTTGCGCGCGATGCCTTCGTCCCAAAACGCGCGCAGCACATCCGCATTGGTGGCGTAATTCCAGGGGCCTTTGCCGTGCCGCTTCCATTCCTGCTGCGCGCGCAACATAGGCTCGTGATGCGACGTTCCCATCACAATGCCGTATTCATCAGCCAGCTTGGCATTCAAAGGATCGTCTTCGTTAAACGCGCTGCCCCACATGGCAGGCCACAGATAATTGGCTTTCAGGCGGAGCAACAGCTCGAATACCTTCACATAGAATTTATGATTGAATCCGCCAAACTTCTCCCTGGTCCATCCGGAAAGGCAAGGCGCTTCGTCGTTCAGGAAGATGCCGCGATACTTCACCGCGGGCGGCCCTTGGGTAAACGCGCCTGGTTTCACAAATAGATTGTCTTCGTGCGCCACCGGCACATCCGCCCACCAATACCAGGGCGAGACGCCCATCTGTTCGGAAAGATCGTAGATGCCGTAGATGGTCCCGCGCTTGTCGCTGCCCGCGATCACCAGCGTTTTGGGCGTCGCGTAAATCAGGAACGATTCCCACTTACCCGCAATGTTGTTGGTATCGGCCAGACGTTTTACCAGCGGGCTTTTGTCGAGCGAACCGATCACGATGACGGGCGTGGGCAGTTTGGCGGCATCGTGAGTGATGATCGGCGTGCAGCCCGTGACGCGGTGGATGTCCGCTTGTAAATCGCCGGCGGCGCGGATCACTCCCGGATACTCGGCGGCATCGACATAAATAGCGGTACATGTTTTGGCTTGTGCGATGGGGAATTTCCAAGGCCGGGGGAGGGAATCGACGTAAGGCGTCTGGCCAAGCGCCCAGACTGTCTGAGAGAGCAATATGGTTGCGGCGAAAGCTATAAAGGGGCGGATCGAACTGCGCTGCATGGCCCCACTGTAGCGCGCGGACGCAGGCCGCGTGGGGTAGACCGGGCAGACCATCGTTTTATGTGGTCCGCCGTGCGCAAGCTGGCAGCCCGCTACTTGATCTCGAGGATTTCTTTTTCCTTGGTCTTGGCCGCCTGGTCGATCTTATCCATGTAGCCGTTGGTTAACTTCTGGATCTCATCGTGGGCGCGCTTGTCTTCGTCCTCGGTGATCTTCTTGTCCTTCAGCAGCACTTTCACCGCCTCGTTGCCGTCGCGCCGAATGTTGCGCACCGAAACGCGATGATGCTCTGCCACGCCGTGCAGCCGCTTGACCAGTTCCTTGCGGCGTTCCTCGGTAAGCGGCGGGATGGGCAGCCGGATCATCTTGCCGTCATTGGCAGGATTCAGCCCCAGATCGGAAACCCGGATGGCTTTCTCAATCGGCCCGATTTGCGAAGTATCCCACGGCGTGATGGTGATCAGGCTAGGCTCGGGAACATGCAGGGTCGCCACCTGGTTCAGGGGGGACGGCGTGCCGTAATAATCGACCCGGATGTGATCGAGCAGGCTCAAAGTGGCGCGTCCTGTCCGGATGGTGGCCATCTCGTGCTGCAGATCGCTAATGGCTTTCTCCATGCGCGACTTGATGTAGTTCTCTACCTCTTTGGTGGAGGCGAAAGCCGGCCCCGCAGAGGCGGCGGAATGTTCTGTTTTCATAGTGGCTCTCTTGGCGGCGCGGGATCTCGCGCCCCTTTGCGCTTAGTGAATGAGCGTCCCGACGGATTCGCCCATCGACATACGCATTATATTGCCGCTCTTATTCAAATTGAAAACAATAATGGGAAGCTTGTTGTCGCGGCACATGGCGATAGACGTAGCATCCATCACCGCCAGCGACTTAGACAAGACTTCCAGGTACGAAATCTCACCATACATCACCGCGTCCGGGAACTGCAACGGGTCCCTATCGTAGACACCATCCACGCGCGTGGCTTTGGCGATGACTTCCGCTTTGATTTCCAGCGCGCGCAACGTAGCCGCCGTATCGGTGGAGAAATAGGGATTCGAAGTGCCGGCGGCGAACACGCAGATCCGCCCTTTCTCGAGATGCCGTATGGCGCGGCGCCGGATATACGGCTCGGCTACTTCGTGCATTTCGATGGCGCTCATCACCCGCGTATGCACGCCGATCTGCTCCAGGGCATCCTGCAGGGCGAGCGAATTGATCACGGTGGCCAGCATGCCCATGTGATCGGCGGTCACGCGGTCCATGTTTTGCGCCGCGGCTTTCACCCCGCGAAAAATGTTGCCGCCGCCGACCACCAGGCCGATCTGTACGCCTGCCGCGGCTACCGCCGCCACTTCCGCGGCCAGTTCCTTCACTACGGCGGGACTAATGCCGAACGGAGCGCCGCCGGCCAGCGCTTCGCCGCTGAGTTTGAGCAGGATCCGCTTATACGGCGGCACTGTCTTCGGGCGGCCCTTCGCCGGCTTCGGCTGCGGCTACATCGCCCACCTTGTAGCGGGTGAACCGCGAAACGGTGATGTTTTCGCCGAGTTTGGCGATCTTGGTTTTGATCAACTGGCCCACGGTGAGCGAAGCTTCCTTCACGAAGGGCTGTTCCAGCAGGCACACCTCTTCGTAATACTTCGCCATGCGGCCTTCCACGATGCGGTCGATCACGTTGGCGGGCTTGCCCTCGAAGGCCGCGCGCCCGCGCTGAATGTCGCGCTCTTTTTCGAGCGCTTCATCCGGCACGTCTTCTTTGCGGATGTACTTCGGATCGGCAGCCGCGATGTGCATGGCGACATCGTGTACCAGTTCCTGGAAATCGTCGGTGCGCGCCACAAAATCGGACTCGCAATTGACTTCCACCAACACGCCGAGCTGGCCGCCCGAATGGATGTAACTGCCGATCAAACCCTGCTTGGTCGCGCGCGAGGACTTCTTATGCGCGGACGCAATGCCTTTCTTGCGCAGAATGACCTCCGCGTTGCCGATATCGCCGTTGGCCTCGACTAAGGCGTTCTTGCAATCCATCATGCCCGCGCCGGTCCGGTCGCGGAGTTGTTTTACGAGTTGGGCGGTAATTTCCATTTTTCTAGGGTTGTAGGTTGTGGGTGGTAGGTTGTGGGGCCACACGGTTCGCGGGCGGGCTTGCCGCCACCCACCACCTACCACCCACCACCCCTTGAAGCTAGTGGCTCGTTTCGCTGACTACCGCTTCGGGTTCCGGTTCCACAGTCTCCGACGCGGGGCCCTTGCGCGACATCAGCGGCGGCTCGTCTTCCATTAGAGACTCCGCCATGATCTTCTCGGCGTACTTGGGATCCACGTATTCCGTATATTCAGGCACCTCTTCGACCGGCGTTTCATCGGTCACGATCTTCTCGGAGGTGAACTCCTGTTCGCTGGCCAGCGCGCGGCCTTCGACCACCGAATCGGCGATCTTGCTGGCGAACAGACGGATCGCGCGCAAGGCATCGTCGTTGCCCGGGATCACGTAATCGACTTCGTCGGGATCGCAATTGGTGTCCACGATCGCGACCACCGGAATGCCCAGCCGCCGCGCTTCCTTCACCGCGATAGCTTCCTTATTCGAATCGATCACGAACAACACATCGGGTAAGCCTGGCATGTCCTTTATGCCGGCGAGGTTCGAATCGAGATGTTTGCGTTCGCGCTCCAGGCGGATGATCTCTTTTTTAGGCCGGCCTGCGTAACCACCCTCTTCCGAGGCCATGGTCTCGAGGTCCTTGAGCCGCTTGATGGACTTCTGCACCGTCGCCATATTGGTGAGCAATCCACCCAACCAGCGCTGGTTGACGAAGTACATGGCGCAGCGCCGGGCTTCCTCGGCGATGGCTTCCTGCGCCTGGCGTTTGGTTCCCACGAACAGGACCGTCTTGCCTTGCGCGGCCATTTCGCCCACGAAGCGGGCGGCGTCCTTGAACATCTTCAAGGTCTTCTGCAGGTCGATGATATAGATTCCGTTGCGTTCGCCGAAGATGTATTCCTTCATCTTCGGATTCCAGCGCTTGGTCTGGTGCCCGAAGTGAACACCGGCTTCGAGCAATTCCTTCATTGATATCGCGGGCGTAGACTACCTCCTAATAAAATCGCGCAAAACGGGGTGCCTCGCGCCGCTTGGATCCGCGGACCGATTCCCTGAATGACGGCGCGAAACCGCACCCTTTGCGCTCCCAAATGATCCGTGCCGGAACCCACGAGCGCGTTCCAAAGCGAAATTTGCGCGCGGGACCCCGGCACACCAACTGCAACCCACAAACATTACCGTTTGGAGAACTGGAAGCGCTTGCGCGCTCCCTTTTGACCATACTTCTTGCGCTCGTGCTGGCGCGGATCGCGGGTCAAAAAGCCAAGCTTCTTGAGACGCGCCCGCAACTCCACGTTGAACTCGCACAACGCGCGGGCGATGCCATGACGGGCGGCGCCGGCCTGGCCGGAAATGCCTCCGCCGTCGATGCGCATCAGAATATCGAATTTATCGGCGGTCTCGGTGGCCAGCAACGGCTGGCGCACGGACGCGCGCGCGGCTTCGGTAGTGAAATACGATTCGAAGGGCCTGTCGTTAATCGTGAAATCACCTTTGCCGGGCCGGAGAATGACCCGGGCCACCGATTCCTTGCGGCGGCCGGTACCAAGATATTGAACTGTGCTTGCTGCCAATCAATCAACCTTTCGCTATTTCAAAGCCATCGCGGTGGGCTTCTGCGCCGCGTGCGGATGCTTCGCGCCCGCATAGACCTTCAGCTTGCGGTACATCTGCTTGCCGAGTTTCGTTTTGGGAAGCATGCCCTGGATGGCTTGCTCGACCATGCGGGCGGGCCGCACTTCGCGCATGCGCCGCGCGCTGGTTTCCACCAACCCGCCGGGATATCCCGTGAAATGCCGGTAGACTTTGCGGTCGTCTTTCCGGCCCGTAAGCCGCACTTTGGCGGCGTTGACGACCACCACGTGATCGCCTGTATCCAGGAACGGGGTGAACGTTGATTTATGCTTGCCCATCAAGAGCATGGCGGCCTTGCTGGCCAGCTTGCCAAGCACTGCATCCTCGGCATCGAGCACATGCCATTGACGGGCGATCCCATTCTTGGAAGGGAACTGGGTACTCATTGACACACGTCTCCACTTCGTCGGTTCAAAGTATCTAGCTTAGCGAGGCCGGAGGGGCATTGTCAAATCGGGCCTGCCGGGTTGGAGTGGGTTATCGATGGCGCGCACGGTAGCGCGCACCCGAACCAGTATAGCTTAGGCCGCCGCTGTTACATTAAAGATTGGCGCAACTGCTCATCGTCGACGACGACGCCAATACATTGGCCTCGCTCTCCCGCGCCTTCCGCCTGGCCGGACATCAGGCCACGGTATGCGATAGCGCGGCGCGCGCGCTCGACCTCATCAAGACCCAACGCTTCGACATGGTGCTATCGGACGTGGTGATGCCCGGCAAAGATGGCCTGGCGCTGCTCGAGGAACTGAAGGCGCAAGGCGCGGCGGTTCCGGTGGTGATGATTTCCGGACAAGCCAACATCGAAATGGCCGTGCGCGCCACGAGGCTGGGCGCGGCCGATTTCCTCGAGAAACCGCTCTCCACCGAGAAACTGCTGCTGACTATCGATAACGTCCTGCGCATGCGGCGTCTCGAAGACGAAAACCGGCAGTTGCGGCAGCGGGTAGGCAAGCACGAGATCGTGCACACGGGCGAGGCCATGCGGCGCGTCATGACGCAGGTTGACCGGGTGGCCGCTAGCGAGTCGCGGGTATGCATCCTCGGCGAAACAGGCACCGGCAAGGAGCTGATCGCGCGCGCGCTCCACGACCGCAGTCCGCGCAAGGATGGCCCTTTCGTGACGCTCAACTGCGCGGCGGTGCCGGCCGAACTGATCGAATCGGAACTGTTCGGGCATGAAAAAGGATCGTTCACGGGCGCCGTGTCGCGGCATCTGGGCCGATTCGAGCAGGCCCATCACGGCACGCTGTTTCTCGATGAGATCGGCGACATGCCCGCCGTGATGCAGGCCAAGCTGCTGCGCGTGCTCGAGGAAAAACAGGTGGAGCGCATAGGCGGCGACCGGCCGATACCGGTGGATGTGCGCGTGGTGGTGGCCACGCATCGCAATCTGGACGAAATGGTGGAGCGCGGCGCGTTCCGGCAGGATCTGTATCATCGCATCTATGTTTATCCGCTGGCGGTGCCCCCGTTGCGCGAGCGGCCGGAAGATATTCCGGCGCTGGTGGATCACTTCGCGCGCCAGGTTTCTGAGATCAATGGTTGGAAGCCGAAGGCGATGACATCAGAGGCCATCGCCGAGCTGACGCGCTACCCGTGGCCGGGCAATGTGCGGGAATTGCGCAACGTAGTGGAGCGGCTGTTGCTGCTGGCCGATGCCGAGGTGGATGCGGCGGCGGTGCGCATGGCGTTGCCGCGCGCGGGGGGCGTTGCGGGCGCGCCGCTGACCGGCGGAACATTAGCTGCGCGCACCGAGAATTACGAACGGGAAGTGATTCTCGCGGAGTTGAAACGCCACCAGCGTATGACGGATACGGCGAAGGCTCTGGGACTCGAGCGCAGCCATTTATATAAGAAGTGCCAGCAGTTGGGAATTGATCTGCGCGCGCTGCGCCAGTAGCCGGCGACCGCGCCACAAACCATACCCCCGCCCTTACGGGACGGGGCTGACAAAGGCAACTTTAGCGTGGAAAAAAGGCAACTTCAGCCTGACCGAATTTACTTCAGCCCCGCCTGTCAGGGCGGGGTTACGTCGCGAAGCTCCACGTGATTATCATTCCCAGGAGTCCGCTATGCCCTCCGGCGTTATTGATTGCCCCAGCCCCCGTGTTTGCGGCTCCGGGCCCGTCGCATGTCGTGACAGTCTCGCCCCAGAGCGCTATTGGGAGCGACCGGCCAGGATGGAGAAAGCACGTTTCGCGTTCATGTGTCTTCCTCCAGAGAAGGATGGCGCACAGCGCGCGCAGAAGCAGGTGGAGACCCGGTTGCAAGTCCGCGCCGGCGCCCTCCGGTGTGGCGCGTCTGCCACCACCTACTACCCACCACCTACGACCTTGATCCATGGGTTGCAGGCTACCCGCGCAGGCGTTCTCCGGTATGAGTCGCGTTCGCCACCACCTACTACCCGCCACCTACGACCTTTCGTCATGGCGAGAAGGTGCGCAGAACTTTTCCGCTCCGCGCGTCGCGCAGCACTACCGTGGAATCGCTGAATCCGGTCAACAACCGCCCGTCGCCCGCCCAGGCGATGGGACCTTCACCCGCGAACGGCGTGCGGACTTCCCTGGTGCGCTGGCCCGCTTCGCTGAAGATCGCAATCTGCGGCGGCAACCAGGCAAGAATCTCCTTGCCGCCGGGACTCCAGGTGAAGTCGCGGCAGTCGCAAGAAGTGGTGCGCTTGGGCTTGAGCGTCTCGGGGTCGAGCACCGCCAAGCTCACGCCGCGCACAACTGCGACCAGGGTATCTTCGCTGATCCATCCGATCTTAACCGCCGCTGCATGCGCACCGGTATCCAGTTGTGCGGCGCCCGTGACACGGCCGGTCGACGCTTCCCAAGTAGAGATTTCCCCGTTGTCGGTCGCCACGGTGTAAAACATTTCGGAAGGATGCCACACCACGTCGGTAATGATGGCGCGTGTTTCGAGGCGGCGCTGCCATAGCTCATGTCCGTGCGCGTTAATCAAGAAAACATCGCGTCCGATAGCCACCAGCATGGTATCCGCCTGCGACCAGCTAAAGGCCGTGATCCCCTTCACCAGCAGCCGGCTGGGCACCAGAACAGTGGGCGCGCTGCCCTCCGCATCGTAGGAGACCAGACCGGCATCGCCTTCCTGGGTGAAAGCCAGGTGCTTCCCGCCCGGGCTGAAGTGGGCCAGCGGCTCGTTCAGGGTGCTCTTCGCCGCTGACTCGTTGTAGACGTGCCTTACCTGGCCCGAATCGAAATCCCACACCACCACCTGACCGCCACGATAGGCGGCGGCTACCAGACCTTGGTCCTTGCTGTAATCTATGGACAGAACGTCGCGCTGCGGTTCTCCGCCAGGCACTTGAGAGGTGAAAAGAGCCGCGATAATCGCAGCCGTCCAGACTGTTTTCATGTGACGCACGAATAAACGGAATAAGCATAATCGCACATCGTCGCGCCGCCCGGCTAACTTAGATATTTACTCTTGTTAACCTTCGATAACATGCCAAAACCCCCTTAATCGGACTATTCTGGTGGCATTCGGGAATGGCGTCTAAACAGACCAAAATGGGATTTTTTATGCGCGGTTTGATGGCCGTTATGGGCGCGGCAGTATTGGTGCTGGCAGGATGTGGGTCGAGCGATCCGCCACCGCCGCCCGATCTGACGCCCGACTACGCCGCGGCGACCATCCGGGATCTGTGGTCACAGGAGCAGATGAATCACTTCAAAGTGACCTTTCACTCCGACGATCTGGTGGAATGCGGCGTGAAAAACGATTTATGGAAACTGGTGGAAGTTACCGACAGCAAGGGCAATGCCTGGTCGACCACTTACCAGCTTACTGACAAAGGAAGTAAGATCGTCACGTCAATCAATCTGCAGGAATCCGGCCGCGGGCATCAGATTCTGCTGAAGGGTCCGTATCTTATCGAAGTGAATGGCATCACCGACGGCAGCCAGCCGAATACCAAGAACGTGTCATTCCATTGGGAGATCGATTGGGACAAAGCTTCGAGCGACCTGAAGGCTTGTCTGCCGCGATTCGAACTGTCAGGCGATAAGGTAGCGCTTTTCGAATTGGACAACAATAACTGGAAGTTCTCGTCTTATATGAATCCCGAGGACATTCCGCCGCCCGACAATTCTGCGCCGCCCGCGACGCCTGCGATCACTTCACCTTTGGGGCATTAGGCATATCCAACCAGGCTGAAGCTCCTGTTCAACACCGCAGCCAATTCCAGCCCGGCCCCTCGAATCTGGCAGGGATGGAATGAACGCGGCGCCGTTACCCCGTTACCCCAGCAGATCCAGATATCGCGCTACCGCCTCAATCCCCCGATAGAAGTTCGGCAAATGCAGCTTCTCATTGGGCGCATGCAGATTGTCATCCGGCAATCCGAACCCCATCATCACGCTGGGAATGCCGAGGCTCTGCTCGAACGCCGCCACGATCGGAATAGAACCGCCGGATCGAATATAAACCGTCGGCTTACCAAAAACCTCGGACATGGCATCCGCCGCGGCATGGATGAACGGATTGTCCGGATTCACCAGCGAGGGAGGCGCCGCATGGATCGGCTTCAGCTCCGCCGTAACGCCGCGCGGGCAGGCTTTGGCGATGGCCTGTTTCAATTGCTCGGTCGCTTCCTTAGGATCCTGATCGGCCACCAAACGGGTGCTGATTTTAGCCACCGCGCGCGCCGGGATCACCGTCTTGGCGCCTTCGCCGGTGAAGCCTCCGCGAATGCCATGCACCTCGAACGTAGGCCGCGCCCATAGCCGCTCGAACAGCGGAATGCCGGGCTCGCCCACGAGTTCCCGCGCCCCCATCTCCTTCTCGGTGTAATCGCGTTCATCGAACGGCAGACGCGCCCAGGCCTCGCGCTCCTTGGGACTCGGCGGGACCACCCGATCGTAAAATCCGGGAATGTGAATGTACCCGTCGCGATCCTTTAGCGCGCAAATGATCTCAGCGAGCGCCTGCATAGGATTGGGCGCGGCGCCGCCGTACACGCCGGAGTGTAAATCATGATTGGCGCCTTCCACATGCAACTCTGCGTACACGATGCCGCGCAGGCCTACGCAAATGGTCGGTAGCTCCGGCGCGAACATCTCCGTATCGCAAATAATGGCGGCATCCGATTTGAGCTGCGCGGGTCTTGTTCCGACGTAACTTTCAATGTGCTCGCCGCCGGTTTCTTCTTCGCCTTCGATCAGAAACTTTACATTCACCGGTAGCTTGCCGCGGGTCTTCAGAAGGCCTTCCACGGCTTTTATGAGGATATAGGTCTGGCCCTTATCGTCCGAGGAACCGCGCGCGAAGATATCCTCCCCGCGCACTTCCGGCTCGAAGGGAGGCGATTTCCACTCGTCCAACGGATCGGGCGGCTGCACGTCATAATGCCCGTAGAGCAGCAACGTGGGCTTGCCGGGCGCTCCGATCCACTCGGCATAAACGAGCGGATTTCCCTCGCCCTCGATCAATTCGCCACGAAGACCGGCGGCTTGCAATTCGCCCAGCGCGAACTCGGCGGCGCGGCGGATATCGGGCTTGTGTTCGGAAAGCGTGCTGATGCTGGGAATGCGCAGGAACCTTTTCAGACCATCGAGAAAGGCGGCTTGGTTCTCCTGATAATAGTTCATCGTCGATGCACCTCAGTTGTCATTTTATGTGACGGCGGACAAAGGCGCGGGCGCGCAGGCACGCTAAAATAAAATTCCTGATGTTACAACGAATTTCGCCCGCGCGATCCGTGTCCGGCTCCCTTACTCTGCCCGGCGATAAATCGATTTCCCATCGTTATGCCATGATCGCCTCGATTGCCGAGGGCGAGAGCCGGATTCGGAACTACTCGACGGGCGCGGATTGCCATTCCACGCTAGGCGTGCCCATTGAAGGGAACGGAACCGAAGTCACCATCCGCGGACGCGGTCTCGACGGCTTGCGCGAACCCGCCGCCCCATTGGATGCCGGCAACTCCGGCTCGACCATCCGCATGCTCTCCGGAATCCTGGCGGCGCAACCGTTCACGTCGCGCATCGGCGGCGATGAATCGCTCTCGCGCCGGCCGATGGCGCGCATTATCGAACCGTTGTCGCGCATGGGCGTATCGATTTCGGCGCGCGATGGCCGCTTCCCGCCGCTGGAAATTCGCGGCGCGCCGCTGCATTCGATCGATTATGCTTTGCCCGTGCCCAGCGCGCAGGTGAAGACTTGCGTGTTGTTCGCCGGATTGTTCGCGGAAGGCGAGACCGTGGTGCGCGAGCCGGTGCGGTCGCGCGACCACACCGAAATTGCGCTGCGCGAATTCGGCGCGGACTTGCGCGTCGAAGCGAAAACCATCTCGTTGCGCGGCCGGCCCGCGCTGCAGGCGCGCGATCTGGTAGTGCCTTCCGATCTTTCCTCGGCCGCGTTCTTCATCGTGGCCGCGTTGCTTTTGCCCGATTCGCAACTGACGATTCACGGCGTGGGGTTGAATCCCACGCGATCCACGCTGCTCGATTTCCTGTGCGGCATGGGCGCGAACATTCGTATCAATGAAGTCAAATGCCAGAATGGGGAATTGACTGGCGAACTCACGATCACGAGTTCACGTGTGCGCGGCGGCGTGATCGAAAAAGAAACCACCGCCGCCCTGATAGATGAAATCCCGGTGCTGGCGGTATTGGGCGCGGCCAGCGACGAGGGCCTCGTGATTCGGGACGCATCTGAATTGCGCATCAAGGAGACGGACCGGATCGCCACGGTGGCCGAGAATCTGCGCCGCATGGGGGTGAAGGCGGAAGAACATCCGGATGGCCTCGAAATACCCGGCCGGCAACGCTTCCACGCGGCTGCACTCGATTCCTTTGGCGATCATCGGATTGCCATGGCGTTCACGATCGCGGCTCTGTGCGCGGATGGAGAATCGGCGATGGAGGGCGCGGAAGCGGCTTCCGTATCGTTCCCGGAGTTCTACGACAGGCTGGCGTGTTTTCACTGAAAACTCGATTTTACGGAGATCCGTTTGCCCGTGCCGGTCATGGACGTTTTCCGCTGCGCTGGCCCGTTCGCTCCACTGCTGCCGGTTGACGCCCATCACCAGGAGCCACACCATCGGCAACCATTCGCCGAGAAGGCCAGGCGCGGTAATGCCTGGGTTCAACCGATTGGCGAGCGGCGGCCGCAGATTCGTTAGCCAACACAAACCGGCAAACAGCATCAACGCGCCCAGAATTCGTGGTAGGAAGGTCGACCTAGCAATCAGGTAGCCGAGGAACAGGCGATAAAATCCGTGAAATACCATACCCATGTTTACGTCCTGACGGTGCCATGGGAGAGCCTCAAAGGTTAGGCCCACGAGGCCGCTGGACACCGTGACCAATGCCACGCCCCTGTTGACAGTCCTGAAGATGCCATAGAGCAGGGCCATTACAGCGGCATAGCGCATGACCGGTACGACGAGTGCTAAGATGCCCAGCTTGCCGGAACCAACGAACTCGCCTAATACTGCCGCGAGCACGCTGACCAGATACAGGACTCCGGCGATTCTGTGCTTGAGCCCGCGCGATGCGTCGCCAGCCGCCTTCTTCCTTTCGGCTTTGCCCATAGCTGCTTCCCCTTTGCGGCGGACGAACTAACTGC
>Ga0335074_10008862_pt1 | contig 14000 bp, 13 predicted proteins | sample Lox_Sample_23_FD_206715 | JGI IMG/M metagenome (GOLD analysis project Ga0335074, IMG submission 206715) | Soil microbial communities from Loxahatchee National Wildlife Refuge, Florida, United States - Lox_Sample_2.3 | ecosystem: Environmental > Terrestrial > Soil > Wetlands | place: USA...
CGACGGCCCGGTGTTCGAGGCGCAGAGCATCTTCGGCTGAGGGCCGCCCGCTCGCCCGCTCCGGCACGGGTAGCGCTACGCCGGGAAGGCCTGCACCCCTGGACGATGCGGATACCTTCGAGGGAATTGGTCAAATCAATTCCCTCGAAGGTATCCGCATCATCCAGGGGTATTACCCCTTGCAGCGCATCTGCGCCGGTGCGGAGGCGACGAGCGGGCGGCGCTCAGCCGAAGTTGATCTTCGCCTCGAGATTGGTGCGCGAGTCGGCGTAGGTGAGCGCCTCCTCGAGGGTGATGCGCCCCTTCTTGAACAGCGCGTGCAGGCTGCTGTCGAAGCTGCGCACGTCCTGGTCCGCGCTCTGCATGATCGACTCCTTGATGCTCATCACGTCGCCGCGCTTGACCAGCTCGGTGATGTGCGGAGTGTTCATCATCACCTCGACCGCGGCGACGCGCTTGCTGTCCACGCCCATGACCAGCCGCTGCGCCAGGATCGCGCGCAGGTACTGCGACAGATCGAGCGTCACCTGCTTGAACTGATCCAGCGGGAACATGTTGATGATGCGATCGAGGCTCTCGGCGCAGTTGTTGGCATGCAGCGTGGAGAGCACCAGGTGCCCGGTGCCGGCCAGGTCGATGGCCGCCTGCATGCTCTCGCGGTCGCGGATCTCACCGATCAGAATCACGTCGGGGGCCGCGCGCACCACGCCGCGCAGCGCCGCCGCGTAGCTGCGCGTATCCAGTCCGACCTCGCGCTGGTTGATCAGCGAGCGCTTGTTGGCGTGCAGGAATTCGATCGGATCCTCGATCGTGACGATGTGGTCCGAGGCGTTCTCGTTGCGGTGATTGATCATCGAGGCGAGCGTGGTGGACTTGCCCGAGCCGGTCGCGCCCACCACCAGGATCAGCCCGCGCTTCAGCATCGCCAGCTCGGCGATGGTATCCGGCAGCCCGAGGGTCTCGATGCGCGGCAGGTCGGCGCTGATGTAGCGCAGCACCATCGCCGGAAAGCCGCGCTGGTAGAAGATGTTGATGCGGAAGCGTCCCATGCCGGCCTCGCCGACCGCAAAGTCGATCTCCAGGTCGCGCTGGAACTGCTCGAGCTGCTCGGGCGTCATCATCCCCACGCAGATCGAGCGCACCGCCTGTGGCGTCAGAATCTGCTTGTTGATGGGGTAGATCTGCCCCTCGATCTTGATCTTGATCGGCGCATTGGAGGTGAAGAACAGGTCCGAGGCGTGGCGCTCCACCATCAGCTGAAACAGCGGTCGGGTGTTGAGCGTGGCCTGCGGATCGCCGCTCAGATCGATTGCATCGGCAGCACCCATGGCGTCAGAAATTCTTTCCCTGTACTTCCTCGACGATGGTGAGGTCGCCGTCGGCCTCGACCGGCTTGTTCTCGCGCTTGCTGTCCAGCTTGATGCGCAGCCGCAGCTCGTTCTTCGAGTCCGAGTTGCGCATCGCATCCTCGTAGGAGATATAGCCCTGCTCGTACAGCTCGAACAGCGCCTGGTCGAAGGTCTTCATGCCGATGCGGTTGGAGCGCGCCATGATCTCCTTGATCTTGGCGACGTCGCCGCGAAAGATCAGATCCTGGATGAGCGGCGAATTCAGCATGATCTCCATGGCGGCGATGCGTCCGTGACCGGATTCGCGCGGGATGAGCCGCTGCGAGATCAGTGCGCGGATGTTCAGCGACAGATCCATCAGCAGCTGCTCGCGCCGCTCCTCGGGAAAGAAATTGATGATGCGGTCGAGCGCCTGATTGGAGCTGTTGGCGTGCAGCGTCGCGAGCACCAGGTGCCCGGTCTCGGCGAACTGGATGCCGTACTCCATGGTCTCGCGATCGCGGATCTCGCCGATCAGGATCACGTCCGGGGCCTGGCGCAGCGTGTTGCGCAGCGCCATGTGCCAGGATTCGGTGTCCACGCCCACCTCGCGGTGCGTGATCACGCAGCCGCGGTGCTGGTGCACGAACTCGACCGGGTCCTCGATCGTGACGATGTGGCCGCGCGTCTTGTCGTTGCGGTAGCCGATCATCGAGGCGAGCGTGGTGGACTTGCCCGAGCCGGTACCGCCCACGACGATGACGAAGCCGCGCTTGGAGAGCACCACCTCCTTGAGGATCGGCGGCAGCTCGAGCTCCTCGAAGGTGGGGATCTTGGCGTTGATGAGCCGGATCACGCAGCCCACGTGGCTCTGCTGCACGAAGGCGCTGACGCGGAAGCGGCCGATGCCCGGCGGGGCGATCGCGAAATTGCATTCCTTGGTGGCGTCGAACTCGCGCGTCTGGCGGTCGTTCATGATCGCGCGCACCAGCAGCGCCGACTGCTCGGCGCTCAGCGCGCGTTCCATCTGCGGGCGCACCTCCCCGTCGACCTTGATCGCCGGAGGGAAGCCCGCGGTGATGAACAGGTCCGACGCCTGACGCTCGACCACGCGCTTGAGCAGCTCCTGCATGAGCTTGATGGCTTGATCACGATCCATGCCTGCTTCCCGCTGCGTCGCTGCCGTTGCGTCGCCGCCGCCGTTCTCCCGGATCCGTTGTCTTCAGGGTATTCGTCCGCAGTTATCCGCGTCAGCGGCCGCTACATCGCATCCTTGTTCTGCGCCTTGTAGCGCGCCTCTTCCTTGCTCACGGCGCCGCGGCTGAGCAGCTCGGCCAGACACTGGTCGAGCGTCTGCATGCCGGCCGACTGGCCGGTCTGAATCGCCGAATACATCTGCGCGATCTTGCCCTCGCGGATCAGATTGCGGATCGCGGGGGTGCCGATCATGATCTCGTGCGCGGCGATACGGCCGCCGCCGATGCGCTTCAGCAGCGTCTGGGAGATGACCGCGCGCAACGACTCGGACAGCATCGAGCGCACCATGTCCTTTTCCTCTCCCGGGAACACGTCGACCACGCGGTCGATGGTCTTGGCGGCCGAGCTGGTATGCAGCGTGCCGAACACCAGGTGACCGGTCTCCGCCGCCGTCAACGCCAGGCGGATGGTCTCCAGGTCGCGCATCTCGCCCACCAGGATGATGTCCGGATCCTCGCGCAATGCCGAGCGCAGCGCCTCGCTGAACCCGAGCGTGTCACGCTTGATCTCGCGCTGATTGATCAGGCAGCGTTTGCACTCGTGCACGAATTCGATGGGGTCCTCGATCGTGATGATGTGATCGGGCCGGTTGTCGTTGCAGTAATCGATCATCCCCGCGAGCGTGGTCGACTTGCCGGAGCCGGTCGGCCCGGTCACCAGCACCAGGCCGCGGGGCAGCATGCACAGGTCGCGGAAGATCTTGGGTGATGCGAGGTCGTCGAGGCTGAGGATGTTCGAGGGGATGTTGCGGAACACCGCGCCGGCGCCGCGGTTCTGGTTGAACGCGTTGACGCGGAAGCGCGCGAGTTTCGGGATCTCGAACGAGAAGTCCGTCTCGAAGAACTCCTCGTACGCCTTGCGCTGCTTGTCGTTCATGATGTCATACACCATGCCGTGCACTTCCTTGTGGGTCAGTGCCGGCATGTTGATGCGCTTCATGTCCCCGTCGACGCGGATCATCGGCGGCACTCCCGCCGACAGGTGCAGATCGGAAGCGTTATTCTTGACGGCGAACGCGAGCAGTTGCGCGATATCGACAGCCATCCGACTCCTCGTGCCGCGTGGGGCCGCAGCGAAGCTCGGGCAGTATGACGGACGCCGTTTTGATCAATATGTTAATCGCTCCGCAGATTTCAGCAGCCGATGCGGGCCTGGCGCGCCGCCTGCAGCAGCTGCGCGCCGCCATCGCGGCCGCGGCCGCGCAGGGCGGCCGGACTGAGCAATCCGTCACGCTCGTGGCGGTCAGCAAGGGGCAGGGCGCCGATCGGGTGCGCGCGGCGGCCGCGCTCGGGCTCACGCACTTCGGCGAGAGCTACGTGCAGGAGGCGCTGCCCAAGCGGCGCGCGCTCGCCGAGCTGGCGCTGTGCTGGCACTTCATCGGCCGGATTCAGGCCAACAAGACCCGACCGATCGCCGAGCAGTTCGACTGGGTGCACGGCCTGGATCGCCTGCAGATCGCCGAGCGGCTCTCGGCGCAGCGCCCGGCCGCCGCCGCGCCACTCAACGTCTGCCTCCACGTGAACATCGCCGCCGAGGCGAGCAAGGCCGGGGTCGCTCCCGCGGAGCTGCCCGGGCTGGCCGGCGCGGTCGCACGCCTGCCGCGGCTGGCGCTGCGCGGTCTGATGTGCATCCTGCCCGCCGGCCAGAGCGAGCGCTCGAATCGGGCGCATTTCCGCGCGCTGCGCGAGCTGCTGGTGGACATCGATGCGGGGCGCGGCCGGCTCGACACGCTGTCGATGGGCATGAGCGCGGACTTTCGCGAGGCGGTGCTCGAGGGCGCGACGCTGCTGCGCGTGGGCACGGCGCTGTTCGGTGCGCGCCCCGGGCGCGACCCGGACACGGGCGGCGGGGATGGCGGCGGCGGGGCGGCCCGCGGGGATCAGGGGCCATCCCCACCGGCCGCGGGCGTTGGATAGAATGCGGTCGATGCAGGCGCAGGGCACCGAACGGATCGCGTTTCTCGGCGGCGGGCACATGGCACGCGCGCTGATCGGCGGGCTGCTGCGCGAGCGCATCGCACCGGCCCAGATCCGTGTGGGCGAGCCGCGCGCCGAGGCGCGCGAGGCGCTGGCGGGCGAGCTCGGCGTGGAGGTGAGCCCGGACAACAGGCACGCGCTCGCCGGGGCGACGCTGGTGGTGCTGGCAGTCAAGCCCCAGGATGCCACCTGCGCCCTGCAGGCCCTGTACGCGAGCGGCAGCGCCGCGCCGTCGGCCGGCGCGGGCGCCGCGGCGCAGCCGCCGGTGCTGCTATCGATCGCCGCGGGGCTGACGATTGCGCAGCTGGCGCGCGCCAGCCCTCCGGGGACGCCGATCGTGCGGGCGATGCCCAACCGCCCCGCGCTGCTGGGCGCCGGGATCACCGGCCTGTATGTCCCGCCGCAGACCCCGCCGCGGGCGCGGGCACTCGCCGAGCTGATCGGCAGGGCGGCGGGGCGCGCGGTCTGGCTGCGCACCGAAGATGAGCTGGACGTGGTCACTGCCCTGTCCGGCAGCGGTCCGGCCTACTTCTTCCTGCTCGCCGAACGGCTGGCGCGCGCTGCGCAGGCACTGGGCCTGCCGGCCGACACCGCGGAGCTGCTGGCCGCCGAGACACTCTACGGGGCGGGCGTGCTGGCGCACCAGGTCGCGGCCGCAGGGCCCGGCGCCGCGAGTCTCGCGCAGGAGCGGCGCGCGGTGACCTCCCGAGGCGGCACGACCGCGGCCGCCCTGCAGGTGCTGGAGGAGGGCGGATTCGATGCGCTGATTGCGCGGGCGCTGCAGGCCGCCGCGGCGCGCGCCGCACAGCTGGCCACCGGTACCGGGATACCGGCGGCGGCCGCGCCGGAGGATGCGGGCCATGGCTCGGCTCCCTCGGGCACCCGCGAGGCCACACCGGCCTCGGTCTACGGCCCGGGTCACAGACTCTGAGCCCCGCCGGCCCCCGACATCTCTTCTCCGACGTCCCTCCGACGCCTGTTCCGACACCCTTCCGACACCTCCCCTGGCGCCGCACCCCATGGCTGCACTGATCTACATCATCCAGGCCCTGCTCGAACTGTGTCTGGTCGCGTTCCTGCTGCGGCTGCTGCTGCAATGGTCACGCGCCGACTTCCGCAATCCCCTGGCCCGGGCGCTCGTACAGCTGACCAATCCGATCATCGTGCCGCTGCGGCGGCTGCTGCCGGCGATCGGCCGGCTGGATACCGCCTCGTGCGTCGCGGTCATCATCATGGGGCTGCTGCTGGTGTCGATTCCCTCGCTGCTGCAGGGCTTCGGTCTGCCGCCGGCGCTGCCGTGGCTGCGGCTGGCCGCCATCCAGATCGCGCGCATCGCTCTGTGGACGTACTTTTACGCGATCATCCTCTACGCGGTGCTGTCGATGATCGCGCAGGGCTATTCACCCATCCAGGGACTGCTCACCTCCCTGTGCGAGCCGCTGCTGCGGCCGTTTCGACGCCTGATCCCGCCGCTGGCGGGTCTGGACTTCTCCCCGCTGTGGGCGGTGATCATCATCCAGGCGCTGCTCATATTGCTGCCCTGAACTCAAAGCGGTGCGCGCGGGATGGTGCACCTCGCCGACACCGTGCACTGCGCCAGAGCCTATAAAAGCAGGCATTTTCGCGCAAGATGGCGCCAAAAATCATTTGCGTTGGCGCGGCGGTGTGTTATGTTGCGCGCCGTCTCGTAGCGTTTTTGTCGGTTACGAACGAATAAGACAAGCGTCTCGCTCACACCGCAGGACAGGAGATTCGGCAATGGCAAAGAAAGGTGGGGCTCCGACAAAGTCGGAGATTCTGGCCCAGGTATCCAAGGACACGGAACTGTCGCGCAAGCAGGTCAGCGAAGTCTTCGAATCGCTCAACGGCGTCATCAAGAAGAGCCTGCGCGGTAATGGACTGTTCACCCTGCCCGGTCTGTTGAAGCTCAAGGTGGTGAAGCGCCCCGCCACCAAGGCACGCGAAGGAGTCAATCCGTTCACCGGCGAGAAGATGATCTTCAAGGCCAAGCCGGCGAGCAAGAAAGTACGTGCACTGCCGCTGAAGAACCTCAAGTCCTTCGTGAACTGAACGCGCCACGCGCGCGCGATTTTCGACATTTTCCGCCGGCAGCCGGAGCCGGGTGGTGAGTTCCGCTAGCGCGACCCGTGGGCGTGCGCTACCGGGCTTGCCCGCTCGAGAACTCCAGCACGGCGTCGTGCAGCTCGCGCAGCCGGCCGTGAAAGAAGTGGTCCACGCCCGCGAGCGAGCGCAGCTGCGGCGCGGGTGAGAAGCCAGCCGCGAATGCGGCGACCTGCCGCGGGTCGACGATCTCGTCGGCATCGCCCTGTACGATCAGCCAGGGGCACTCCGGCCGCACGGGGGCGGGCCCGCTGATGCGTCCGACGGCCGGGGCCACGCACACCAGGCGGCGCACCGGCGCGGCGCGCGGCGCCGCCCGCAGCGCCACCATCGCGCCGAACGAGAATCCGGCCAGCGACACCACGGCACCGGGCCAGCGACGCCGCGCGTAGGCGATGACCGCCAGGGTGTCGTCGGTCTCTCCGACACCCTGGTCGTAGCGACCGGCGCTCGCGCCCACGCCGCGATAGTTGAAGCGCAGCGTCGGCAGCCCCAGCTCGACGAACACGCGCGCGAGCGTGTAGACGACTTTGTTCTGCAGTGTTCCGCCGTGCAGCGGATGCGGATGGCACACCACCGCAAATTCCGCGGTCGCCGGCGCGCTGGCGCCACCTGCCGCGCCGGCCTCGGTGCCGGCCTCGGCGCCCGCCGCCGGCTCGGCGCTCGGTGGCACGGCGTGCGCCGCCGTCCGCGGATCCTCCAGAAGCGCTTCCAGCGCGCCGCTGGGGCCGTCGATGGTCAACGGCTCGGGTCCTGCGGCGGGCACCCTCAAGGCTGCTTGCCGTGCTCGAAGTCGAGCGCCGCCGAATTGATGCAGTAGCGCAGGCCGGAGGGCTGCGGTCCGTCATGGAACACGTGACCCAGGTGCGCACCGCAGCGCGCGCAGTTGACCTCGATGCGCGTCATGCCGAGGGAGCGGTCCTCGTGCGTACGCACACGATCGGCCGCCAGCGGCAGCCAGAAGCTCGGCCAGCCCGAGCCGGAGTCGTACTTGGTGGCGGAGCTGAACAGCTCCTGGCCGCAGCACACGCAGCTGTAGAGCCCTTTTTCCTTGTTGTAGGTGTACCTGCCGGTAAACGGCGGCTCGGTGCCCTTCTGCTGCGTGACCTGGTACTGCAGCGGCGCGAGCCGCTCGCGCAGCTCCGCATCGCTCGGAGGCTGGGTGCTCATCGGTGCCATTCTGCCCCGCTCGAAAACCTGCCCACAGATTAGCTGAAGCGCGAATTAGCTCAAGCGCACGGTGCCGCTCGAGCGCGCGCTGCCGCCCGAGCCCGCAGCGCCGCTCAATCGTGCGCCACGGCGTGCGTCTGCACGAGCCGTACCAGGAGCCCGTTCAGCCGGCGGCTGAAGTCGGCCGGATTGGCGATCTGGCCACCCTCCACGAGGCTCGCCTCGTCGTACAGCAGCAGCGCCAGTTCCTGGAAGGGCTGCTCGGCGAGCCCTTCCAGGTGGCGCACCAGCGGGTGCGTCACGTTCAGCTCGAGCGCCGGGGCGCTCGCCGGCACGCTCTGGCCGGCGGCCGCGAGCACCCGCCGCATCTGCGCCGAGAGCTCGCCCTCGGCGCGCACCAGGCAGGCCGGCGAGTCGCGCAGCCGCTCGCTGACGCGCACCTCCAGCACCCGCTCGCCCAGCGCGTCCTTGACGCGCTTGAGCAGCGCCTTGCTCTCGCGGCGCTCGGCGTCGACGCGGGCCCGCTCGGCCTCGACGGCCAGGCCCGCCAGCTCCAGATCACCGCGCGCCGCGTCCTTGAAGCGCTTGCCCTCGAATTCGCTGATCTGGCCCATGACCCACTCGTCGACCCGATCGGCCAGCAGCAGCACCTCGACGCCCTTTTGCCTGAGCAGCTCCAGGTGCGGGCTGGCGCGCGCCGTCTCCACGCTATCGGCGATGAGGTAGTAGATGCGCTGCTGACCGGGCTGCATGCGCCCGACGTACTCGGCCAGACCCACGCTCTCCTCATTGCCCGGGTTGGCGGTGCTGGCGAAACGCAGCAGCGGCAGCAGCCGCTCCTGATTGCCGGGATCCTCTCCGAGCCCTTCCTTCAGCACCCGCCCGAATTCGCGCCAGAACTCGCGGTACCTGTCCGGCTCGTCCTTGGCGAGCCGGGCGAGCAGCTCGAGCGCGCGGCGCGCGAGCGCCCCGCGCATCGCCTCCACCTCGCTGTCCTGCTGCAGCAGCTCACGCGACACGTTCAGCGGCAGATCGCTGGAATCCACTATCCCCTTGACGAAGCGCAGATACAGCGGCAGGAACTGCTCCGCATCGTCCATGATGAACACCCGCCGCACGTACAGCTTCAGCCCGCGCGCGGCCTCGCGCTGCCACAGATCGAAGGGCGCGCGCGCCGGGATGTAGAGCAGGCTCGTATACTCGCGCTTGCCCTCGACGCGGTTGTGGCTCCAGGCGAGCGGATCGGCGCCGTCATGGGAGATGTGGCGGTAGAAATCGCGATATTCCTCGTCCTTGATGTCCGCGCGCGGGCGCGTCCACAGCGCCTGGGCCTGATTGACCGCCTCGAAGTCGAGCGAGGCCGCGCCCTCCTTGCGCATGCGCACCGGAAAGGCGATGTGATCGGAGAAGCGCCGTACCAGAGCACGCAGACGCAGGGCGTCCAGGAATTCGCGCGCATCGGGCTTGAGGTGCAGCACCACACTGGTGCCGCGCTCGGCCCGCGTGATCGTCTCGACCGTGAACCGCCCGTCGGCGCTGGACTCCCAGCGCACCGCCGCGGACGCCTCGGCGTCCGCGCGCCGCGTGAGCACCTCGACGCGCTCGGCGACGATGAAGGAGGAATAGAAGCCGACCCCGAACTGGCCGATGAGCTGCGCGTCCTTCTGCTGATCGCCGGTGAGACGCTTGAAGAATTCGGCGGTGCCGGACTTGGCGATCACGCCCAGATGCGCAACCGCCTCCTCGCGGCTCATGCCGATGCCGTTGTCGCGCACCGTGAGGGTGCCGGCGGCCGCGTCGGCCTCGATCCAGATCGCCAGCTCGGCGTCCCCGCCCATCAGCCCCGGATCCGACAGCGCCAGGAAGCGCAGCTTGTCGTTGGCGTCCGAGGCATTGGAGATGAGCTCGCGCAGGAAGATCTCCCTGTGGCTGTACAGGGAGTGGATCATGAGCTGCAGCAGCTCGCGGACTTGCGCCTGGAACTCGAGGGTCTCGCGCGTGGTCGACATGGCCGGCACCGCCTCCTGGTCGGGGATAGCGGCGGTATGGGGGCCGGCCGTCAGGCTTTCAAGCGCGCGCTGGCCAGTTCCCGTCGCAGCAGATGACGACAGGCGCTCAGCCAATCGTCCATCTCGTCCCAGAGCAGCAGTAGTACTTCCAAGGTGCGGCCGGCGCGGTGGGTGTTCGCGGGCATGTTAGGACCGGGGGTGCGCTGCCGCCGTGCGCTGGCTCACGAGTTGCCTTGCGGCCGGCCGCTTCCCTTGCGGCCGGCGGCGCCGATGCGTACGCTCCCGCGCGGGACATAATGCTCGACAGCGGCAGAGAGTGAAATGCAGCGTATCGTCGTGCTGAATCCCAAGGGCGGTTCCGGCAAGACGACCATCGCGATCAATCTGGCCAGTCATTTCGCCGCGCACGGCGAGCGCACGGTGCTGATCGATCACGACCCGCAGGCCTCGGCCGCGCGCTGGGTGAGGAACCGGCAGCCGCTGCAGCCGCCCATCCAGCTGATCGCCGCCTTCGAGCGCGACGCGCGCGTCACTCGCACGTTTCAGCTGCGCATCCCCGAGGGCACCGATCGCGTGGTGGTCGACACCCCGGCCGCGATCCAGGCGCACGAGATGCCGGAGCTGACGCGCGCCGCCGACAAGATCCTGGTGCCGGTGCTGCCCTCGGACATCGATATCTACGCCTGCTCGCGCTGCATCCAGAATCTGCTGCTGGTGGCCAAGGTGCGCCGCGAGGACAACCGGCTCGGCATCATCGCGAACCGGGTGCGCCGCAATACGCTGATATACCAGTCCCTGTCACGCTTCCTGTCGAGCCTGGACATCCCGATCGTCGCCACGCTGCGCGATTCGCAGGCGTACGTGCGTGCCGCCGCGCAGAGCCTGGGCCTCTCGGAAATGAAGCCCTATCAGGCGGCCGAGGATCTGGCGCAGTGGCAGTCGCTGCTCGAGTGGCTGTGCGTGCCCGCTGGGGGGATGGGCGACGCGGGTCAGGGCACGCCGGCGATGGACCTGGCCTGAGGGTGGCGATGCACCGGGGCGTCAGCCCTTGGAGTCCTCGGTCTGCCAGTCGTGCCGCATTTTCTCGGCCCAGCTCTTGTAGTTCGACCAGCTGTAGAGGTTGCGCGTGATGGCCGCGTGGCGCGTGCGGGTGCGCTGCATGTGCTCGAGCCAGCGGGCGTAGGCCTCGGCCCCGCTGGGCGGCGGCATCTGCGCGGATGCGTCGTCCGGGCTCGGGCTCTTGGGCGGTTCGGATTTGCTCATTATGTGCGCTCCCTGCCGCGAGAAGCCTAAGGCGCTGCGCCCCACAGCCGACAGGAACTCCATCACACCGGGGGGCGCGCCACGCGCGCGGTGTCTCCCATATCCGTCCGCGTCAAATGCGCCGCGGGTGAATCGGCGCGGCGCGCGCCAGCGCGAGCCGCCGGCGGCTGTGAAATTGCGCATGCACGCCGCGGCGCTGCTGACATATTATCCCGCCGCAGGGAGAACACGCGTTGCGCATCCACACCTCACCGTCGCATCCGGCACGCGCGCAGCGGCTGACATGAAACCGCCCGTCCGGTGGGTCTCGAGCCTCATCCTGTGCTCGCTCCCGTGGATGGCCGCGCTGTCGCTGCAGCCGGGCGTCGCGCGCGCTGAGGATGCGCTGCTGCCGCAACCGGCGGCGCTCGAGCCGGCGGTGCAGTTCTGGACCCGTGTCTACACCGAGATCACCACCGACGCCGGGTTCATCCACGATCAGTACAACCTGTCGGTGGTTTACGAGACGCTGCATTTCCCGGCGGACATGCGTGCGCGCGAGCGGCAGCGCGAGGTCGACGCCGAGAGGCGGCGCTTCCACGACATGCTGGCGCGTCTCGGACGGGGCCTGCCGCCCGCCGACGCGGATGAACGGCACGTGCTGGCGCTGTGGGGCACGGCCGGCACGCCGCTGCGGCTGGCGCAGGCAGCCGACGATGTGCGCTTTCAGCTCGGCCAGGCCGACCGTTTCCGTGCCGGGCTGGTGCGCGCCGGCGCCTGGCAGCAGCACATCGCCGAGGTGCTCGCGCACATGGGCCTGCCGCCGCAGCTGTCGGCGCTGCCGGACGTCGAATCCTCGTTCGACCCGCGGGCGTACTCCAAGGTCGGCGCCGCGGGACTGTGGCAGTTCCTGCGCTCCACCGGGCGGCGCTTCCTGCGCATCAACGGGGCCGTCGATGAGCGCTTCGACCCGTTCCGCGAGACCGAGGCCGCCGCGCAGCTGCTGGCCTACAACTACCAGCTGCTCGGCAGCTGGCCGCTCGCCATCACTGCCTATAACCACGGGGCCGCCGGCATGCTGCGGGCGCGCGAGGAGCTCGGTACCGACGACATCGTGCGCATCATCCGCGATTATCACAGTGCGAGCTTCGGGTTCGCCTCGCGCAATTTCTATGCCTCGTTCCTCGCCGCCCTGAGCGTCGCCGAGCATCCGCAGAAGTATTTCGGCGCGCTGCACATCGACCCGGAGGTCGAATTCCACGAGGTGCGCATGCCCGAGCCCGCGCGCGCGGCGGTGCTGGAGCGCGCGGTGCAGGTGGATGCGGACACGCTCGAGAGCCTGAATCCGGCGCTGCGGCCCGCGGTGTGGCGCGGGCGGCGCGCGATCCCGGCGGGCTATCTGCTGCGCCTGCCGCCCGATGACTCGCAGTGGACCCCGCAGCTGCTGGCGAGCCGGATCGGCGCGCCGCGACGGGTGCTGGTGGCCGCACTCGGCACACCGGCGGGCGCCGCCGCGACGAGCGCGGCGCTCAGGCCGGCGCTCGCGCCCGCGCTCACGCCCGCGTTCACACCGGCGCTGACGCCGGCGACCGCGCGCGTGGCGCTGTTACCATCGGGCGACGGCGGCGCCGCCGTCGATCTGGCGTCGCTCGATCCGGCGGGCGCCGCGGCGGCGACGCTGGGCGGTGGGGCGGGTGCCATGGCCTCCCCGGCAGCCCATCTCGCGGCCGCCGGCTCCGAGTACTATCTCGTCGAGCCGGGCGATACCCTCGGTTCGATCGCCAATCGCGCGCGGCTGCCGGTGACGCGGCTGATGGCGCTGAATTCGCTGCCGGGCCAGGATTTCCTCTACGAGGGGGAGCGGCTGCGCCTGGCCGCTTCGGTGCCCGAGCCGGGCATGCCCAGCACCCCGGCGCTCGCGGCTCTGGCCCAGCAGGCCGTACAGGAAAACATCGAGGAGCGCCAGGCGCTCGCGCTCGCACAGCAGCTGGACGCGGCGGCGGAGCCGGTGTCCGCCGCGCAGGCGCAGGCCGAAGGCCCGCAGCTCATCCCCGGCATCGCCGGACCGCAGTCGGCTGATCCGGTGGATTACTCGGTCGCCCCGGACGGCAGCATCGTGGTGGTGGCGGCCGAAACGCTCGGCCATTACGCCGACTGGCTCGACACCAGCGCGGCGCGACTGCGCGCCATCAATCACCTGCGCGGCCGCACTCCGGTGATCATCGGCCGGCGACTGCAACTGGAATTCGAGCGCGTGACCCCCGCGCAGTTCGAGCAGAAACGTCACGACTATCACGCGCAGCTGCAGGCGGCCTATTTCGCCATGCATCGGATCGTCGGCACCTCGGTGTACGTGGCGCGCCGCGGAGATTCGCTGTGGACCCTCACGCAGCGCAGCCTCAGGGTTCCCGTGTGGCTGCTGCAGCAGTACAACCCGGAGCTGAATTTCGGAGACCTCAAGCCCGGCACGCACATCTCGCTGCCCCGGGTCGAGGAGGTAGCCGGGTCGTGAACCATGCACGCCGGTGGCCATCGCGACGCACGCCGCGCTGTCTATAATCGGCTCATGCGAATCCTGGCATTATCAGCCGTCGGGATACTGGGCGTGGCGGCCGCGTGCGCGTGGGGCGGCTCGAGCGCTGCTCCCGCGGCGCTCAGTGCCGCGGTGACGGTCGCGGGCGGCAGCGCCGGCCTCGCGCACAGCACGCTCGGCATCGCCGGCGGCACGCTCGGCAACGGCGCCGACTCGCTCACCCGGGCGCCCTCGGGGCTGACCGTGCCGGTGCCGATGCCGATGGCCGATGAGGTCATCGTGCGCAAGTCCGAGCGGCGGCTGTACCTGATGCGGCACGGGCAGGTGCTGCGCAGCTACCGCGTCGCCCTCGGGCTGGACCCCG